>ENA-OSEY01000030-OSEY01000030.1-marine-metagenome-genome-assembly--contig:-NODE-30-length-105111-cov-4.749386_pt1 | contig 105111 bp, 95 predicted proteins | sample MGYA00248465_ERZ534230 | MGnify/ENA primary metagenome ERZ534230 (study PRJEB26409, sample SAMN06344110) | marine metagenome | isolation source: Sea water from surface | place: Atlantic Ocean:Southern... | reverse complement strand
CCCCATAACAGTGCCGATTTTCATAGCTATAACGGCTCTCTGTAGATTAATTATTTTGCAGGGCAAGGGTATAAATACAGTAGATCTATTGTATGAAAGTGGGGCAATTTTATTGCTGGCACTTTCAGCTCTGGCGATCCGGTGGAACTTAATAAACTTAGTGCGTCCTAAAGGTGAAGCAGACAGAGAAACTGAGTAACAGTATTAGACACCTATTACACCACTGACTGTAATTTCTCGGTCGATTTTTTTTCTTTTGTATCTTACTAATAAAATACGTTTCGTTTTGCACCGCAATCAATAGCTGGTGATAGTTAATCACTTACAGTTTAAATTACATTATTGCTAAATTATTAATTTCGATTTTAAAACGATTTTCAGGTGTGGTAGGTCACAACAGCTGGTAGTACAAACGTACAAAAATTCTTATCGGTAGACAAAAATAAAAACTTTTTTAACAGTAACAAGCCTATGAGAAGGCAATCAGATGGCAACTCCAAATAAAATTGATGACAGCACTCAATACTGGGCTGACGTTTTAAGCAAAAACTGGGGTATAAAGTCAAAGCTAACTAAGTTAGACGGCGAATACGATTTAAATTTTTTAGCGATAAGCACATCTAAAAAACATTTAATCTTGAAAGTTATGCGTGAAAATTGCCCTGAATGGCTAGTTAAATCACAAATTTCAGCGATGCAGCACATAGAAAAAATTGCGAATTTGCCGACCACACCTACAGTTTTTTTGAGCCTTAATGGACAAAGCTGTATAGAGGTTGCTGACAAAACTGGAAATTTGCGATACCTTTGGACTTTAGAGTATATTCCAGGAAAGTGTTTAGCAAAGTTACGTTCAAAGCCGCCCAGTTTAATAAAAGAAATTGGTGAGGTGCTGGGTGCAACTACAAAAGCGTTGAGCAATTATAAAAATAAAAAGCTTGATAGAGATTTTAAGTGGAATCTTTTACAATCTGGGTGGATTGATGATCACCTAACTTGTATTAAAAATAAAAAACGTTACGAGCTAATTAAAAATATTTCAGTCAATTTCCATAGACGCTTACCTGAGCTGAAATCATTAAATCGACAAGTCATACAAAATGATCCAAATGATTATAATATCATAATTGCTGGTGATTATGACGAGCAAAAATCAGTGTCAGGCATAATTGATTTTGGGGATATGTGTGTCGCACCCCGTGTCTGTGAAGTTGCCATAGCTGGCGCATATATTGTCCTAGACGCTCCCAGCCCCGAAAAATCCTTAGTTGCGTTGGTATCTGGGTTTAACCAGACGTGCCCCCTTACAAAACTAGAGATTGACATGATTTGGGACTTGCTATTGATGCGTCTAGCAGTGAGCGTCGTAAATTCTACAATGTTAGCATTAGAATTTCCGAATGACCCATATGTAACTGTATCACAAAAGCCTGCCTGGGATTTTCTTGAAAACCATAAAATAAACGCAGAACTCCTTAAATGTCGACTTAGAAAAGCTTGCGGCCAGGAATTTGTACCCAATGAAAGAAGAATACGATCTTGGATTTATAAAAATTGTGGTAACTTTGCCCAGGTTATTGGAAAGCCACTGGCAAGTGTACCTTTAGTATCTTTGGCAGTTGAAAATTCTTCTATTCCAAAGAACCCCTTCAAATTATCAAAGCACGAGGCAAAAGAAATTGGCTCTGCTGAAACGTGCGAAAATGAAATATTTCTGGGATATTATAACGAACCAAGACTAATTTATACCGCTCAAGAATTTAGTTTTGGACCTTACAAAGCGAGCAACCGACGTACGGTGCATCTCGGAGTTGATATTTTTGCACCTGCAGCAACGCCTGTTTTTGCACCTTTGGATGGAGAAATTTTAGCCATAGAAAATCGCGAAAACGCACTTGACTACGGTGGGATGATAATTCTCAAACATAAAACTGATTGTAACGATGTTTTTTACACCTTGTATGGGCATTTGGATCCAAATTTTCGTAAGCAATATAAAGTCGGCACAAAAATAAAAAAAGGAGAACAATTCTGTGTTCTAGGCGACATTGGTGTAAATGGAGGCTGGGCCCCTCATTTACATTTTCAAGTTGCACTGACCATTAATGGCCTTGAAAACGACTGGCCAGGAGTTGCAGATCCAGATGACCTAGGATTCTTTAATGCTATCTGCCCCAACCCTGCAGCAATTTTAAATTTAACCGATGAACGTGTCGAATTTAGACCGATACAGAAAGCTGAAATATATGCCAAGCGAAAAGAAAAATTTGCAGGCAACTTGAGGCTATCGTATGATGATCCAATTTTATTTTTAAGGGGCTGGAAAACTCATCTATTTGATGAATGGGGCAGACCGTATCTAGATGCTTATAATAATGTTCCTCATGTTGGACATTCACATCCTAGAATACAAAATATAGCGTCTGAGCAACTTAGAAAGCTTAACTCCAATACAAGATATCTACACCCAAACCAATCAGATTTAGCAGAAAATATTCTGTCAAAATTACCAGAAAGTTTTAAGGTTTGCTTTTTCGTCAATTCTGGCTCAGAAGCTAACGAGTTAGCTCTGCGTCTGGCTCGGGAACATACAAAAGCAAAAGGTATGATCACCACAGATCATGGCTATTTTGGAAATACCACCGGTGCTATCGATTTATCAGCTTACAAATTTAATAAACCAAATGGCGTAGGACAACCCAACTGGCTAGAGTTGGTAGAAATACCCGACGACTATCGAGGTACCTACAAAAGAGATGATCCTAACTGTGGAGCAAAATTTGCCAATCAAATAAATCAAGCAATAAAAGTTTTGAAATCAAAAAATCAAAAATTATGCGGGTTTATTGCAGAAACGTTTCCGTCAGTTGGGGGACAAATTATTACACCGCCAGGTTACTTAGAAGCAGTTTATAGACAAATACGAGAACATGGTGGGGTTTGTATAGCGGATGAAGTGCAAACTGGGTTAGGACGCCTTGGAGATTACTATTTTGGCTTTGAATATCAAGAAGTTTGCCCCGATATCGTTGTACTTGGCAAACCGATTGGAAACGGTCATCCCATTGGAGTTGTTGCGACTACCAAGGAAATTGCAAATAATTTTGATAACGGAATTGAGTTTTTTTCTACGTTTGGAGGTTCGACATTGTCATGCGCGATTGCAAATGAGGTAATAAAAGTAGTTGATCAGGAGGCGCTTCAGGCCAATGCAAAAAAAATGGGGGCAAAACTTAAAACAGGGCTTGAAAATCTTAAGGATAAATATCAATCGATTGGAGACGTACGGGGTATGGGCCTCTTCGTCGGCATCGAGCTCATCGACGAAACTGGTAGAGAAAATATGCGATTATGTAGTTTCGTCAAAAATCGCATGCGCGATTTCAGGATCCTAATTGGGAGTGAGGGCCCTATGGATAATGTCTTAAAAATTCGTCCGCCATTATCCATCGAAATAGGAGATATCGATATGATAATTGACACACTAGATATTATTCTCGAGGAAGCTAGCAGCTAATCAAACTGCCAAGGCTCAATAATCAGATTTGTTGACAAAATGGTTTGCGATTGCGACCTTTCCCGAAGTTGGGAAAATAGGAGTCACAAATGAAAGTATTTTTTCTTGGAGCATATAGTGCGGCTGGGATGCAGGGTATGATGAATAGCACCTATACCGCTAGAGTTTCGGCCGTGAAGAAAATGGTTGAGAAGGTAGGTGGAAAACTCGGGACCGTGACATATCTACAGGGTCCTTTCGATGTCATTGCGGATGTCGAGGTCGATGATTATGAAACCGCTTCTGGTTTACATGCAACTATGATGCTTTCTGGAGGTTGGGATGAACTACTAATACTGCCAGAAATGAACGTAGATAAGGCAATAAGTGCAGCAAAAACTGCTGGGGGCTATCCGATGCCCGGGCAGGAATAATCAAAAACCACATTATTTTTACCATTAAGTTGGATGACGGTGTACTTGGACCACGCAGCATTTTAAGGTCATCTTCTGTAGTGTCGGTTCAGCAGAGGCCGTCATCCACAACCGTACGATAACATAAAATTTAAAAAAAAGCTAAATAATTAGGTTTCCAAAATTTGTTTTTGGTACGCACGCGAAAAAATCGCTTGGCAATATTTACGAAAGCATTCAGAAAACTAACTTTAAACAAAAGTTATGTAGTTAGAATTTATGATTTTATGAAACCACACAGCAATAAAAAAGCCAAATTTAGAGGGAAAAAAGCACCTTTATTCTTTGCTTGCCTGTATCTATTACTTTGTTTTGTAAGTATTTTCTCTATCGATCCAGTTTTATGGTTTTTAAAATATGCGGCACTGTTTGGAGTGCTAACGGCCGTGTTACTGATAGCTTATATTATCCGTACCGATGAACTTTGAAAATTTGTTTTTTTACACTAAAGTGACCGCTCATCGAATAAGGATTTTACGCCGATGCATGCTAAGCGTATATACCAAAATTATTGTTGCTAACACTGATTTAGGAAGGAAACTGAGTTGGATAACTCGAGCTTGCAAGCCATTAGTATTAAATCGATAGAAAGGCGCTATTCAGAGCTATCCTCGTCAATACTGCATACCCCAACAATTAGGCTTTCATCGCCTCTTTTAAGTAATCTTATTAAAGAAAGTGAGCTGTATATGAAACTTGAATGCTTTCAGCATTCAGGAACATTTAAAGCCAGAGGTGCCCTCTCGGCAACCAAACAAATTACCGAGGAAGATAAGAAGTTTGGAATCACAGCGGCAAGTGCTGGAAATCACGCTATCGCGTCTGCATGGGCTGCAAAAGTTGAAAAACTATCTGCTAAAGTGGTCATGCAGACATCAGCAAACCCGTTTCGTGTGTCACTTGCCGAAACGTTTGGTGCAGAAATAATAATGAAAGAAGGTGGTGTGGCGACTTTTGCAGAGGCAGATAGACTAACGCGGGAGGAAAATAGAACATTCATCCATCCATTTGAAGGCATTAACACAACCTTGGGCGCAGCTGGTGTTGGTTTAGAGCTAATAGACGATCATTCTGATTTGGATGCGGTCGTTGTAGCTGTGGGGGGTGGTGGACTGATGTCTGGAGTTGCGGCGGCAATTAAACTTAGAAATCGAAACTGTGAAGTTTATGCTGTTGAGCCAATCGGTGCAAATAGCATGTCACAATCTATAAAAGTGGGGAAGCCCGTTACTTTGAACAAAATTGATACCATCGCCGATAGTCTCGCACCGCCGATGGCACTTCCCTTTAGCTATTCTGTTTGTGAAAAATTTGTCGATCAATTTGTGACGGTAACAGATGATCAAATTTGTGCAGGTTTATCCCTATTACAAGAGGAAGCTAAGCTTGCAGTTGAGCCTGCTGCTGGTGCTGTTGTCGCTGCGGCTATCTGGCCTTTAAACAAAAAATTAATTGGAAAAAAAATTGGATTAGTTATATGCGGAGCTAACATTGATGCGCAAAGCTACCAGAAATACTTAATCAGAGGCGCTCATACCATGAGAAAAGCGTTAAATTAAGTCTAATATGTTCTACAATTTCTCGAACATAATTGTTACTTCTCCTAACGGAACTCCAAACTTTGACATGTAAGCTTTATTAAGCATTCTATCTTTAGATATGAGCCACATGTAGTCATCAAAAGTCACACGCATGGTACCGTCTGGAACCGGTAGATCAATAGTATAGTTCCAATAGAACGTGTCTCCATTCTCTAAGCCTTTGGCCTCGCCAATAACTCCATCTGCTGTACCGCTCCAACCTTGTTCTCCCACTTTTTTAAGATACCAAATTCTTTGTTCAGTTGTTCCATCTGAATATTCAAAATCTTCAGTTAATTTAAGATTGGATCCGTCCCACTCACCAGTCATATCCACTACAAAACGCCGGCTCACATTTCCAAGAACATCCTGAAATTGTCCATACGCTACCAAGTCACCAACCAAAAACTTTTCTAAGTCTAATTGCGCATCAGATAGCTTTGGATCATCTATAGATGGCTTTAACCCACAGCCTGAAATAAATAATAACAACACAACGGTAGCGATATACTTCATAAATAAAATCCTATTTGTGAGGTTTCAGTAAAATAAAAAATGCGTAACAGCCAGTTTCAAGCCTTCACTATATCGAACAAAACTAGTACGCGAAAAGCGTTATTCAATTTTTATGAAAACAGTTTATGATACTTTTGAAATTTACATGTGCTGTCCATTTCCAGGCACCTACTCAAATGAACAAGCGGCTGCAAATTTTATTGGGATAATTCATGGCAAATATTCGTAAAGCAAATATAAGTGATGCTAATTCTTGCGCAGAAATCGTTCACTCATGGGTCCAGGCCACATCGTGGATGCCAAATCGCTTCACATTAGCAGAACTTGAAACATTAATAGAAGAGGGAATGCCAAATAGAGAGATATGGGTAGTAGGTGATCCAATTTTTGCTTATCTATCATTTGACAGGCCCAATAATTCAATTGCCGCATTATATAGCAAAAACCCCGGCCAAAGTTATGGGAGACAATTAATTACTCATATTAAAAGCCACTCGTCATTCCTTCAATTGTGGAGCCATTCTTTTAATTCAAAAGCTCACAAATTTTATATGCGGGAGGGTTTTGTAACAAAAGAATTTAATCAACTTGGAGCAGATGGAATCCCAGAAATTCGCTTTGAATGGAAGCGGTAACGTGCAACGAATAAATTTGTAAAAATGGAGACTAGTTATTCTACTTGGACACTTTAAGAGTACTTATGTCACTTTGACTTTTTTTATCATACATATTTTTATATTTGGTAAGATAATGGGCGAGGAAACTGCTGAAAACTTTACAATCGCAAAACCTCCCATCTGCTATAACAATTTAGGTGAGAAAGTTAATTTTTTACAAAAGAATAACCCAAATTCCGAGGTTACCGCCGGAATGGCAATAAGAGGTCCTGACAGAAAACCTATAATCTATCGTTTCAATTATGAAAAATCACCTCCAGAATTTCAAATTTTCGTGGACTACCATGAATGTGCCCACCATCAGACAGGCCATGTAGATCAACCTCATCCTCCAAGAAATAGCTACGAACATTTAATGAATGAAAGTATAGCAGACTGTTTAGCAATTTTACGTATGCGAGATGAATGGATGAGGAAAACTATTGATTATGAAATATTTATAAATACTTTAGTGAAAGACATGGAGTTTATCGGTTTTCCTAAAATAAGTATCACAAGTCGGTTATCTAATATAGAAAACTGCTATTATAATTACGGTCCAGCAGGCGACTTTTTAGAAGGTATCCTTTTGGGAAAAGGTAGTAATTAAAATCAAAACTCACTGTAGAGACTATTTGGAGATATAATATTGCAGCAGATACAAGAAAACCTTTTCGTTATTTTGTCTCTATTAATATTTGGGTCAGCAGCTTTTATAATATTCAAGCGTTTTGGCAAACCTGATCAATCCCAAAATCAGATTATTAACAGCGACGAAGTGTTCTCTGAATTATCCAAATCAAAAGAAGAAGCGGCAAAATTTACTGCTTTAGCGCAAGAACGAAAGTTTGAAGTTGAACAACTAAAACGTGAGCTGTCAGATCTTCGAGAAAGAATTGATGAACAAAACGTACAGTTGCGCGAACATTCCAACACAATAGCAAAAATTCATGCACAACGTGAAGCGGAAAACAATGCGGCGAATGAAAAAATAGAAATGCTCTCCAAAGTTAGGCGTGATATGGAAGTCCAGTTCAAGGAATTGGCAGAAAATGCCCTAAAGGCACAAGGGGAAAGCTTTTCTAAAGCAAATATAGAAAAACTTGAGGCAACTCTTACACCTCTTAAAGAACATGTAGGACATTTCGAAAAAGAGCTTAGACAAGTTCATGAAGAAACAGTGAAAGACCGTGAACGCTTAAAAGCAGAAATTTCTCAGCTTTCTAAACGTTCAGAGGCAATATCTCAGGAAGCAATTTCCCTTACTAAAGCACTTAAAGGCGATACTCAGGTTCAAGGGGCCTGGGGTGAAATGGTTCTCGAAAATATACTAGAACGTTCAGGGCTTAGAGATGGTGAGGAATATGAAACACAAGCTCATAGAATAGGAGCAAACGGCGAGAGGTTGCGTCCGGACGTAGTAGTTCGAATTCCAGGAGGTAAAAGTTTAGTTATCGACAGCAAAGTTTCTCTTTTGGCGTATAGTGACTCTGTTAACGCTGAAACTGAAGTTGATGCATTAACTTCACGCAAACGGCATCTGACCTCAATTAAGAACCATATTAACGCACTATCTTCAAAAGGGTATCAGATAGCTGAAAATTCAACAGTAGATTATGTAATTCTCTTTGTACCGATCGAGGGCGCTCTATCCGAAGCACTCAGAGAGGATCCTGCTTTAACAGAATATGCTCTCGAAAAAAATATAACCATAGCTACTCCAACAACACTGATGATGGCTTTGAAAACAATTGCAAACGTTTGGGCAGTTGATCGGCGAAATCAAAACGCTGAATTAATAGCGGATCGCGCTGGCAAACTTTACGATAAGGTTTATGGCTTTGTTCAAAGCATGGAACGTGTTGGAGAGCGATTAGATCAAGCACATGATTCATATTCACAAGCCTTCAGTCAACTTTCGAAAGGAAGAGGTAATATAATTTCGCAAGTTGATTCGTTAAAAGCCTTGGGAGCAAAGGCAAGTAAATCGATTAAAACAGAGTTTGATAACGATGATGATAACACCGTCAAATTGAAAAGCGTCAAAAGCAAAAATTAAATTTGCCTGAAATTTTTCAGCTTATACACGATGAATCAAATACGAAAGCATTGGTTTTTATGGCGACCCCGGAAGGACTCGAACCCTCAACCTATTGATTAGAAGTCAATTGCTCTATCCAGTTGAGCTACGGAGTCGCTTGAGCGGTATCTAGACCCTTTAAAAGAAGATTACAAAAAGAAAATACTTTTTTCTAAAAATACATGGCTGACAGGCTTATTGATCGAACAAAGATATAAATTATCATATCACAGCCGTTTTACACCATTACCCCTTGATGTTTTTTAATCACCATCGTAAACAAATTTTTGTGTTGGGGTGTAGCCAAGTGGTAAGGCAACGGTTTTTGGTATCGTGTACCGTAGGTTCGAATCCTACCACCCCAGCCAAGATTACCGTCACTAATATCGTTCATTTACCATATCTAAAAACGAAAGCCTCCGGTATTCAATTTCGGCTGCAAGCCTGCCTAATATACCATAGGTTTTTCGTTTAGGAATTATGGAAAATAAATCTAAGCTTTTGAGATTTCCATTCAAAAACATTGCCATTTTTTTTCCAACGATAGGTGCAGTATTCATGCCGTGACCTCCAAAACCACAAAGTGTAAGTTCCCTGTCACTTATTTGGCCAACTACTGGAAGAAAATGAGAGGCATACGCCATTAGCCCGGACCACGCATAATCAATAACGATTCTATCTTTCTCCATATCTTGAACCATATTGGGAAAGTGCGCTTTTATATTTTTCCAACCCATTAACCTAATTTGTTGACTAGATTTCTGCCGCATCGCGCTTACACCCATACCCCACAGTAATCTTCCATCAGACAATCTTCTGAAATAATTTCCAGCCCTTCGATCATCTCCAAGAGCCATATTTGTTGGAATATATTCGTCCAAGATGTCACCCATCGGTGATGTAACACAAATAAACGTTTGGATTGGTAATACTAATTTTTTTAAAATTGAATTATTTTCCAGACTATATCCACCCGTTGCCCAAATTATCCGATTGCAGCGAAAATCGATACCGCTTGAAGTTCTCAAATTTGTCGTATCTATTTGAAAATCACCTACATTCTCAATTATTTTTACACCGCTTTTTTTAACTTCACCCGCAAATATTCGTAAGAAATTTAATGGATGGAAATGAAATGCACTCTTATCAATGATGCCCCAACGGTACCTAGGCCCACGGACAAATTGCTCCAAATTCTTCTGAGTTATAATTTCTGATTTTTCAGGAAGATTTTTTGTTAATCCAAGAGATATTACGCCATTAACTGCTTCAGCTTTTGAATATTCTGGGCTGAAAGCACGTTGACGCATCCAGCTCAAACCTTCTAACCCAAGTTCTTCAAATTCTATACAATTATTTTTACCGATCATTCTACTGATTTGTGATGTATTTGCAGCCCAACCAGCTGAGCAAAATCCACCATTTCGCCCAGAGGCCCCAGCACCTATCGCAGACTTTTCTAACAGAACTACGCTAGCACCCATTTTAGCTAAATGATAAGCACACGACAGCCCAGCTAAACCGCCGCCTATAATACAAAATTCAAAGTTTTTGTTTCGGATTTGTTCCGAGGATTGCCCACTAAGCGAAACACATGTGTCATCGTACCAGGTTCTTGAATAAATACCGCTCATTCTCGTTCGCGAGATTTATTAATAATGTTATCCAGCGCTTTTACGCCCGAGGCGGCAATTAAAGTCAGTAGTACATATATCAGAGCAGCTGAGTTAAAAGGTTCAAAAGCCAAAAAGCTTTGAGCCTGAAACTCTCTCATTCTTTGGGTTAAATCACGAATTGAGAGAATTGATATTAGAGAGGTGTCTTTAAGCATCGCTATAAACTCGTTGCCCAACGCTGGTAATACTATTGCGATTGCCTGCGGTATAACAATAAATCGGGCAATATGCCTTTCACGCAATCCAAGTGCCCTGGAGGCCTCTATTTGACCTTTGGGTATGGCTTCTATCCCGGCGCGAAAAATTTCAGCCATGTAAGCAGAATAACCGATCGCAATTGCAGCAATACCACGAGTCATCATTTGGATATCTATATACCCAGTTGTTGCAGTTTTTATTGCTCCAGCCAGAGGCAACCCAACATATAAAATAATAACCAACATTGGCACACCGCGAAGTGTGTCGACAAAAAAATCCGATAAAACTGCAAGTGGATGCGCTGACGTCATTCGGCCAACAATTACTAAAAGAATACTCAAAACACCCAAAACGTAAAAAACTTTAGCCATAGTAGCGTAAAAGGGAGTAAGATATTTCGCATTCCAAACACTCGAATACTTAATTGCAAGGTCAGGCGGCAAGAGTGCACCAGATATTCTACCCTCGTCGAGCAGTTTTACTGCCTGATCTAGACTTTTTAGCGAGCGGATTTTAAATGGATTTTCCGGTGGTTCGTCTAAAAAATCACCATATCTTACCGTGTCCGAAATATGAGAGGGTATACCAGCGGCTATACCAATTCGGCCAGAAAGATCGCCAACCAATACAATCTCTTTTTTAGGTTGAATGACAAAGACAGTAGCGGCAATAATAAGGATCACCCCTATTAAAAAGATTATCCTTTCGGCAATTAGCGATACTTTTAGCCTGGACAAAAATGCCCAAACCAGCCCCAAAATAGATGCTCCTAAATACGCAAAAATTGCCGCCCTAATCGTAATCATTAGACCTACGGCAAATCCAGCATGGGCTATCATTAGGAAATAAAATAGAAAAGCAAATTCTAATAGCAATATCAACAAGGCAAACCAGAAACCGACATTAGAATCGAGTATCCGTGATCCAAAGATTGATAAAAGTGCAAGTAACCCAGAAACCATAGATAATTGCCAAAGGCTATTCTGCGTCCAACGCAACAACTCTACTTCAAATTCTGGGCTCAATGTAAACGATTGATCGACCATAATGAGCCAATCTACACTTCTTGGATCATAAGCATTCACAGCTATAGATTTGATGTAAGGATTTATCCAGTCAGCTTGAGATAGGAACAAAAGTATCGCCGCTTGCAAGACGAAAGCAAAAAATGCCTTTTGTCGAAATTTTGACCTATCTTCAGGTACAATGTCAGGACTAAGGGATTTTAGGATTTGTAATGCACCCCAGAAACCTACTGCTCCCGAAAAACAGAAAATGATAAAATTATTAAGTAAAAGTGTGGCGTTATCTTCTATGCCAAGGACTTCATAAATAGCAGCACCATAGTTTCGGGATATTGCCAGCAGATACACTATCACTGGAAAGACCAGAAGAAACATAAGAGAGCTTGCGCGCATGTTGCGCAAAACACTTATCAAATTGCTCATTATTTTGCTTTCAAGCAGAATACAGGGGAACTAATTCCCCTGTATTTTTACTCAAACTATTTTGGCCACCATTTAACAACCAATTTTTGCAATGTTCCATCATCTTTGATCATTGCCAAACCTACATTGAAGGCATCTTGAATGCTATCACCTTCCTGAAAAACAAGTCCTAAAGGGTCTGAAGACAATCCAGTTATTCCAACTGTTAATTCTCCAGCAAATTCTTGCTCATATGCAGCAGCTGATGTCGAGTCTATTATTACGCCATCAACATCACCATTTTGAACAGCAATTACTGCATTATTGAAAGAGTCAAAAAGCTGAAGATTATCTCTGCCTACTAATTCTTCTCCCAAAGCCGCATTTGTAGTTCCATTTTGAGATGCCAATCTCAAATCGCCGCTTTTAAATGCATCAATAGTTGCACCCTCATCTTCTACACGCATCAATACACCCTGCTGAACAATGATGTAAGGATCTGAAAAGTCTACTATTTTATCGCGCTCATCAGTTATTGTAACACCCGACACAACCATATCAAATTGACCATCTGCAAGTGCCGCGAAAATACCATCCCAAGCTGTTGTTACCCAGTTTGGAGTGCAATTTATTCGCTCACATATTTCTGCGACAACATCAACGTCAAAACCTTTTACCACACCATCCTCAATGAACTCGTGTGGAGGATACGTTGTATCAGAACCAATGTTTAAAACACGACCACCTAAATCTGCAGCATAAACCGGCAAGGCCATGGATGCGGCAATTGCTGCAACTATGAATTTTTTCATTTAATATCTCCCTTAAATTGGCTTTTTAAAAGCAACATAGCCTAGCCTAAGATAGTGGCAGATGCGGTCAAGTATTTCTTTAGTAATTTCCAGTTTATTTTATATTTTTTATGTAATTCTTATAGTTAGACCCTCATTGTGGCTTCAACAGCAGATTTCCAGGCAGAGTATTTACTCTCTCTTTCCTGTTCTTGCATCATTGGAGTAAAATGCGACTCACTCTTCCATAATCTAGAAAACTCATCAAATGGTGGATAATAGCCAACGGCTGATCCAGCCAGCCATGCAGCCCCGACAGCCGTTGTTTCAAGCGTTTTTGGTCTGTCAACACCAGCATTAAGTATATCTGCTAAAAACTGCATCGCCCAATCACTCGATGTCATACCTCCATCAACCCTTAAAACAGGCTTTTCTTCACTATCTTCCTGCCAGTCTGAGCGCATAGCTTCCAACAAGTCCCTAGTTTGAAAGCCCACACATTCCAATGCGGCTTTTGCTAATTCTGCTGGTCCAGAATTTCGCGTCAGGCCGTATATTGCTCCTCTACAATCAGCATTCCAGTAAGGAGCACCCAAGCCAGTGAATGCAGGGACGATAATCACTTGTTGATTACTATCCGCTTGTATTGCTAAATCCTGTGTCTCAGCTGCTGACTTAATAATTTGCAAACCATCTCGAAGCCATTGCACAACTGCACCAGCAATAAAAATTGAACCTTCAAGGGCATAGGTTGGTTGCCCATCAAATTGATAAGCGATAGTTGTGAGCAACTTATTATTGGACCTTACTATGCTTTGTCCTGTATTAAGCAGGGCAAAACATCCAGTACCGTAGGTCGATTTCATCATACCTGGCTTGAAACAAGCCTGGCCTATAGTTGCTGCATGCTGATCGCCAGCCACTCCCTTTATCGGGATCTTGTGACCAAGTATTTTTTCGTCGCATACTCCGAAATCATCAGAGCAATTTCGTACCTCTGGCAAAATTGACATTGGGATATTCAACAAATCACAAATTTCACTAGACCATTTACTTTCATTTATATCATAGAGCATTGTCCGAGAGGCGTTTGTAGCATCGGTGGCGTGGATTACTCCATTAGTAAAATGCCAAATCAAGTAGGTATCAACAGTACCGAATAAAAGCTCACCAGCTTCGGCCTTGGCCCTTGCTCCCTCAACGTTATCTAAGAGCCACTTTAGTTTAGTAGCCGAAAAATATGGATCTAGTAATAATCCAGTTACATGGGTTATTAACTCTTCTACCCCGTCACTTCTAAGTTTATCGCAGAACTTAGACGTTCGTCGGTCTTGCCAGACAATTGCATTATAAATCGGTTCACCAGAATTCTTATCCCATAACAATGTGGTTTCGCGTTGATTGGTGATGCCTAAGGCTAATATCTCCTTTGCTCTTATTTTTCCATCATTAAGTGCTTTTTTACAGGTTGAGATTACTGTCGCCAGCAAATCTTTTGGATTGTGCTCAACCCATCCACTATTTGGGAAATGTTGCTCAAATTCTTCCTGACCTTGCCCCACAATTGCAAATTGATCATCAAAGACTATGGAACGAGTGGACGTTGTCCCCTGATCAACTGCGATAATATATCCCATTCCAAAACCAACTTTATTAAAATCCCTATCCAACTTTTAATTACAATTTTCCCCGATGCAAGAAGTGCAACTTATTGGGCAAACTAATTGGTGCAATAGTTTGCTTAATTCCTGTAAATTGATACTTATAGTTTATGGAGATAAATTGCTTTAATCAGTAATTTTTCTAGCAAGGAACGCGAATTACATGTCAATTACCCAAAATATGATTAATGCAATGGTAAACAATAAGATACAGTTTGTCACAACTGTTCCATGTAAACAGCTATCTGGTATTATTGAATTATTGGAACACGATGAAAGAATTCTCCACGTTCCTTCAAATAAAGAAGATGAAGGAATGGGGCTTTGTACAGGTGCTTATATGGGTGGGAAACGCCCATGTATTATAATGCAGAACACAGCGATCGGAGTTACCATCAATACCTTAGTAACTTTAATCCAATATTACAGTATACCTCTTCCAATATTAATAAGTTATCGGGGTGAAGTTGGGGAAAAAGTTCAATGCCAAGTTGAAATGGCAGTTCACACTAAGGCTCTTTTAGAACAGCTCAAAATTCCTACATATCATTTTCATGAGCCTAAAGATGCAGACGAGTTTGATGGTATTTTAAATCATACTTTTATGGCAAAAAAACCGATTGCAATTCTAACCGACGCCAACTTCTGGAGTTCAATATCATGAGACGTGTAGATATTATAGAAGCGATAATCCCAGTTATTTCTGACGAGTTGGTTGTAAGCAATATAGGACTACCGTCTCAAGAACTTCATATGCTAGATGACCAACCAACAAATTTTTATATGCTTGGTACAATGGGATTAGCCTCTTCAATCGGATTGGGACTTGCATTAAGCCAAAAAGAAACAGTGATTGCTATAGATGGAGACGGCTCCATTCTAACCAACCTTGGGACCCTTCCAACGATTGCTAACAACGTAGCGGATAATTTCATTTTATTGATTATTGACAATGGTACATATGGATCAACTGGAGATCAGCCCACTTATGCAAGTGGCAAAACCTCTCTTGCTAGAGTTGCAGAAGCATGCGGCTGTGAGAATGTTATTGAATGCAAAGCATCAGAAACAAAGGACATTTTAGAAACGGCGATTAAAAGCAAAAAAATGACGATAATTGTATCAAAATGCGAAAGTGGTAATATTCCTGTACCTGTTATTGACATAGACCCAGCAGTAATAAGATACCGTTTTATGAAAGAAGTCGAAGCAAGGAACTAAATTTGCTAAATCCTTTTTCTAAAGTTGATATTAGTTTCGATGATTTTCGGCAGTCTGCTAAAAAGCGTCTTCCAAAATTGTTGTTCGAATACATTGATGGTGCAGCCTCTGATAGTAGCGGGGAGATTTATAATAGGGAGATCATTAGAAAATTAAGACTCAAGACAAAAGCTTTAATTAATGTTGAAGAACGGAGTTTGAAACACAAAGTTTTCAGAATTCCCTCAAAGTTACCCGTTGGCATAGCTCCAATGGGTATGGTACAAATGGCTGGCGTAGGAGCAGATGAAGCACTAGCAAAATACGCGGCAAAATACGAAATTCCAGTTGGCGTATCTACGGCAGCTTCAATGTCTCTGGAAAAGTACGCAGAATACTCAAGAGGATATGCGTGGTTTCAACTCTACTATATGGCAGACCATGTAGAACTTGAAAAACTCCTTAATAGGATACTTAAGGCTGGGTATAAAACTTTAATATTTACCATAGATGTCCCGGAAGTTGGTTTTAGACCGAACGAAATAAAAAATGGTCTAACGATGCCCTTCAGGCTTGGACCAAGGCAAATTTTTGACTTCGCTATACATCCATCCTGGTCACTAAAAACATTATTGCATGGCATTCCAAAATTTGGAAACTTTTCAGAGACAAATAGCTTTAACCGTAACGCCTCACGAGCAGGTGCAGACTGGGAATTCTTAAAATATCTCCGAGATAACTGGCCAAATAATTTAGTTATAAAAGGCGTATTAAATACTGAAGATGCACAAAACATGAAAGGCATCGGTGTGGACGGAATATACGTTTCAAGCCATGGAGGCCGGCAACTAGCCTCAGCACCACACCCAATTGAAATGCTGCCAAAAATCAGGAACGCATTAGGAAATGATGTGCAGATTTTTTATGACTCAGGATTAAGAAGCGGAGAAGATTTAGTTAAAGCCTATGCTTTAGGGGCAAATTTTGCATTCATGGGAAGGCCATGGTCTATGGCATATGCGGCAAACAACCGACATGGCATAGATAATTATATTAAGTATCTTTGCAAAGAAACATCAGTCGCAATGGCCATGATTGGACGAAGAAAAATTGAAGAAATCTGTTTTGATGATATTCTTTGGAATTAAAAAATGAGAAATCAGGCACTCATGATATCATCAAACTCCAGTTTCAATAATCGCTTTTGCCAACGCCGGCACTGTTTCATTATTCAGACCAGCAACATTAAAACGACTATCCGAAACCATATAAATCCCAAATTCTTTGCGCATTTTTTCGACCTGTGAAGGCGTAGCCCCAAGCCGCGAAAACATTCCTCTATGTGATGCTATAAAGCTAAAGCGATCAGACCCAGAGATTTTTTGCAGCTCATTAGAAAGCTGTACCCTTAAATTTAGCAGGGAATTACGAATATCTTCTAACTCAGACATCCAATCAGAACGTAAATCTTTATCATTTAAAACTATTGAAACAAGTCTGGAGCCATGATCAGGAGGAAAAGAGTAATTCTGACGATTCAAATATGCTAGCATACTTTGGTTTATATTCCGCTTTGAACTATCCTGCGAAATTAGCATTAGTAACCCTGCCCGTTCTCGATAAATCCCAAAATTCTTTGAACAACTTGATGCTATCACGGTTTCTGGTACGGACTCGGCAATCAAACGAGTGGCATATACGTCTTCTTCCAGTCCATCTCCAAACCCTTGATAGGCTAGATCAATCATAGGTGTTGCACCGTTTTTATTTAATAAATTAACAATGATCTTCCATTGTTGCTTATCCAAATTAGCTCCTGTTGGATTATGACAACAACCGTGCAGCAAGATGACATCGCCTGCCTTCGCGCGCGATAAATCTGATACCATCGAGTCAAAATCGACCCCACGGGTTTCATTATCAAAATATCTATAAGTTTCAAATGGGATATTAAGATATTGCAGTATTGAAATATGATTTGGCCATGTTGGATCTGAAACGAAAACTCGAACGCCTGGATTAGCGACTTTAAATAGCTCAAAACCTTGTCTAACAGCACCTGTTCCTCCAGGAGTTGCTGCTGAAGCTATTAAATTTCTTGGAATACTATTACCCAAAACTAATGAAATTATGGCGTCTGAAAACGCAGGGTCGCCTGCCAAGCCAACATATGATTTGCTACTTTCAATCTCCCACCATTTTTTTTCAGCAAGTTTAACAGACCTCATTATGGGAGTAATACCGGTTGGATCCTTATAAACACCAACACCAAGATCAAGCTTTTGATCTCTTGGATCTTCCTTAAACGCAGTCATCAAGGCGAGTATCTTATCAGGAGGCTGCTGCTGAAGGTTCTTGAAAATCATTTTTTATCTCCAGTCGCTATTGGGAGAATGGGTGACATTCCCCACTCAGCCCAGCTTCCATCGTACAAAGAATGATCAGTTTTGCCAATAAGTTCCAACCCAAGATTTAACACGGCTGCAGTAACACCAGACCCACATGTAGTGATCGCTGGCTTGGACATATCAATTCCAGCAGAATGGAAAATCTGTTTTAATTCAGATACATTTTTAAAAGTTTGATTATCATTTAGCAGGGATTTAAAAAATACATTTTTTGAATTTGGAATATGCCCTTTTCGCAATCCCTCTCTAGGCTCATCCTCTTCACCTCTAAATCGCCCTGGTGACCTTGCATCAATGATCTCATAATCCCCCAACTTTGATGCCGCAGCCACTTCGGTTACGTCCTTTACAAATGAAGCCTTCTGATCAACCATCATATGGCGATCACGTATTAATGGAGGTTCGTCATCAACTGGCAGCCCTTCAGCAATCCATTTGGGCAGACCACCATCAAGTACAGCTACATCCCTATGACCCATCATCTTGAAAAGCCACCAAACTCTCGCGGCAGAAAACATACCTAAACCGTCATAAATGACAATTTGATGACCATCTCCAACGCCTAATTTGCGGACTTTAGACATAAATTTTTCTACTGGTGGAACCATGTGAGGAAGGTCAGATCTATTATCAGAGATATCATCAATATCAAAAAAACGAGCATTAGGGATATGCCTTTTTGCATACTCAGCACCTGGATTTCGATCCAAAGCAGGGAGATACCATGATGCGTCAAGTATCCTCACCTCAGCGTTGTCTAATCTTTTGGCCAACCACTTGGTTGAAACAAGAGTCCTTGCGTCCTCTTTCATCATCATATTGTTTCCACAAATTCCAGAAGCTTGCTAACTAAGCTATTTTACCATTTAAGAAAATATTATTTTAAATCTAGTAATTGGACAAGACTTCACATTAGTCTCCCTGCCTCAACAGACGTTGCTTTTGTCTGCCCCAATCACGTTTTGCTTGATCTGATCTTTTGTCAAAATTCTTTTTACCTTTTGCCACACCTATTTTTAATTTGGCAATTCCCCTATGGTTAAAATAGAGGACTAAGGGAACCAGCGTCATTCCCTTTCTCTGTGTCTCTGCCCACAACTTGCTAAGTTCACGTTTCGTCACTAAAAGTTTTCTTCTACGCCTTTCCTCATGGCCCCAGGTTTTCGCTTGCTCATACGGTGCGATGTATGAATTGACTAGCCATAATTCACCATTTTCAACCTCTGCGTAGCACTCACCAATATTCGCAGATTTTTGTCGAAGTGATTTTACTTCAGAACCGGCCAAGGAGAGGCCACATTCAATTTCATCTTCGATTGAGTAATCAAAGCGAGCTCGTCGGTTTTCAGCTATAATTTTGTAATTTGGATCAGTTTTATTTTTGTTCATAGCAACCGATGGTTAGACATAACTTACTAAAATTGTCCAGCAGTTTTACTGAAACTATAGACAAAGTAAAAAGAGAGATTAACAATGGTTTTAATATGAATTTACAGGCGGGCTAAAAAGATGAAAGATGATAATTTTCTAAAGGCTAATAATGCCAAACACCTATGGCATCCAATGGGTCATCCAAAAGACTCATTAGAGGCTCCTCCTAGAATAATTACCAAAGCACAAGGTGTGAAAATAACAGATATTGACGGGCACCAGACCGTGGATGCCGTCGGTGGACTATGGTGTGTAAATTTAGGGTATTCTAATCAAAGCATTAAGGAAGCCATAACAAAACAACTTTCTGACCTTCCGTACTACTCTTCTTTTGCGGGCACTACCAACCCTATGGCAATTGAAGCATCTTACATGGTGCGAAATTTATTTTCTGAAGACGGCATGAGCCGCGTATTTTTTACTTCGGGCGGCTCGGACTCTGTCGACACATGCCTACGGCTGGCCCGCCAATATCACCGACTAAAAGGCGAACCAACCCGTACAAAATTTATTTCTTTAAAGAAAGGTTATCATGGAACTCACTTTGGCGGTGCCTCAGTAAATGGTAATAATCGGTTCAGGATAAACTATGAGCCACTCTTGCCAGGCTGTTTCCATCTTCCAAGCCCATATACGTATAGAAATCCATATAATGAAGCTGACTCCTTAAAATTAGCTCAAAATATCGCTGCCGCATTCGAAGATGAAATAGCATTTCAAGGAGCAAATAGTATTGCCGCTTTTATAATGGAGCCCATTCAAGGTGCCGGAGGCGTAATCGTTCCTGATCCAATATTTATGACCCTCATGAAACAAATATGCGATAGATATGGCATCTTACTTATATCGGATGAAGTCATAACTGGTTTCGGTCGCACCGGAGACTGGTCAGGCGCGCGCCATTGGGGTGTCCAGCCCGATATGATGAGTATTGCCAAAGGTATTACCTCTGGATACTACCCTGTTGGAGCAGCATTGATGTCCGATAAAATCGCGGAAGTTTTTGAAAATGACGATACGGGTGATGCAGCAATCTTTCATGGTTATACCTATTCTGCTCATCCGGTCGGAGCAGCTGCTGTGATAGCATGTTTATCAGAAACTGAACGTCTAGATACCAAGGTCAACGCCCAAGTACGCGGAACACAATTATATAATGGTGTAATGGAGTTGGCTAAAAAACATACTATAGTTGGAGATGTAAGAGGTGGGCATGGCCTGATGCTTGGGATTGAACTCGTTTCAGATCAAAGTAAAAAAACACCATTGGACACGAGTGATATGAAAAAAATACATCAAAAAACTTATGAATTTGGTGCCATGGTCCGGCTGGGCTTGAACAATATTTTGATGTCACCCCCATTAACGATATCTGAGAACGAAGTGGATCAGATAATAGATGCTTTAGACGAGGGGTTAACAGCAATTTGACCAATAATAAGCATTTGACGCATAGCTATGAAATATTTTCAAAATCTCCAGGCATTAAATTTTTAAGATCATAGTCTCCTATTTTTATGCGAATTAACCGCAATGTCGGGTATCCAATGGCCGCAGTCATTCTTCTAACTTGCCGGTTCTTTCCCTCAGAAATAATGATTTCCAACCAAGAATCTGGAACTGTTTTTCGCACTCGTATCGGCGGCACTCTATCCCAGAGTAGTGGCGGCTCTATTATGGTCGCCTTAGCTGGACGCGTAATTCCATCCCTTAATTTTAATCCAGCTCTAAGAAGATCCAAATCTGATTGCTTCGGCTCACCTTCAACTTGCACGTAGTAGGTTTTTCTAACTCTATTTTTTGGGTTTGAAAGTTTATACTGTAATTTCCCATCATCAGTTAGCAACATCAATCCTTCGCTATCTTTATCAAGTCTCCCAACTGGGTAAATATTTGGAATTGAGATAAAGTCAGACAAATTACCTCGATCAGCCGATTTTTTCGTCTTATCACTAAATTGAGACAATACATTAAATGGTTTATTAAACTTAACAAGCATAACTACTTTATCAGTGGTTTTATGAAACCAGTTTTTAGCCCATCCCAGTTCAAAATCGAAGGTTGTAAATATTTCTCTACAATTGGGTTAGCAGGGTTTAACACACCCAGCCCAACTAAAATTGATGCTATTACACACTCACTGGCTCTGGTCGCACCATCTAAAACTTTTAGTGCCACACCCATTTTTTTCTCTGGAATTATCGCAACAAAAAAACCTTCTGCTCCAGTCTTCAGAGCAACTTTACCCTGCGCTGCTCTCATTAACTCTGTACAAGCACGACCCTCACCAGCCACTAACTCAGGATACCTCAACATGGCGTCTATTATTCTTACCGCACTTTTGGAAGATGTATCCGATCTGCTTTTAGCATCAGCAAACCAAGCCATTGCCTTTGCAATACCTTTCAAAGTAAATGCGTGATTTGGCGCTGAACATCCATCTATTCCAAAACCTGGACTTATTTCGTTTGTCGTCATTTCATATGCCTCTAAACAAGCTTTTTGAACTGGATGATCAATGCTTACATAATTAGCACCAGCTCCAAGGTGCTTGGTCAATGTTAAAAAACCAGAATGCTTTCCAGAACAGTTATTATGAATTCGGCAAGGCTTAAGATTAGCCTTGAATAAATCTATCTTAGCATCACGGTCACGCGGCGTCTGGGGACCACAACAAAGGTCAGAAGCTGACAACCCAAGTTCAAGCAACCATTTTTCTACAAGAATGGTATGAATATTAGCGGCATTATGAGATGCACAAGCCAGAGCAATATGCTGAGAAGACAAGCCAAATTTATCTGCTGCGCCAGAAGATACCAACGGTAGTGCTTGAATCATTTTAGATGATGATCTCGAAAAAAAAATCTGTTCTGGATCGCCCCATGACTTTACGATACTTCCACTGCTATCAACCACGACAGCATGCCCGACATGCAAACTTTCTTTTAAGGAGCCTCTCCAAACTTCACAGAGCTCCACTGCAGAATTAAACATTAAAAATTTGTCCTAGCTAATTGTTATTATCAGGGCTTTTATTTAAATCACCTTCAGTTTAAAATAAAACTTGAAGATAAAGAATAAAATAATCTGTTTTTGAATGGCTATTTCAGTATAGTGAGCCAAGAAATCAATGACGCGAGGAAATATGGTTAAACAAGTATCCAAAAATTTGTTAATTCTGTTTATTTTACTGTTAAGCGGAGGCGCTCTTTTTGCTCAAGACTCAAGTACTAATGTAGCATCAACGCAAGCCGATTGGGTGGTATTTGTGGAAGATAGTCCAAAGGAATGCTGGGCTGCATCCCAACCAATTGAAACTGTCAATACGCGTGATGGGAGAATGGTCTCGGTGAAACGGAGCGATATTTTGTTATTTGTATCTTATATTCCCGGTTCAGGAATAAAGGGACAAATTTCATTTACTGGTGGATACCCTTTCGACGATGGTAGCAATGTAGATGTAAATATAGATGGTACAAGATACCAAATGTTTACAAATGGCGAATGGGCATGGGCTCCTACAGATGAGGCCGATAAAAAAATGGTTCAAGCCATGAAACGTGGGGCCAAAGCTACACTAACAGGCAGATCCTCTAGAGGTACAAAAACTGAAGACACTTTCTCACTTAAAGGTTTTACCGCAGCCGTTGAAGATGCCTCAAAACGATGTAAGTAAAGGTATGGCCATCACGGCTTAATTTAAAGTTTAGTAAGAAACGACAACTACTTTTGGATCTGGATAGCGCCTACCTAATGGAACCATCTTTACCAATAACTCAGGATCTCTTGACCGTACCACGTACTTTACCCTCTGGGCCGATAAACTTAATAGGGATGAGTCGATCGCTGATGAGTGAAAGGCTATTGGGAATAGGGACCCCTAAGAAACAGGTGAGAATGAGAGTAACCCAAATTTGGCAATGGATTTATCAAAAAGGTATTCGAAATTTTAACGAGATGACAAACCTGTCAAAAAGTTATCGTGACCTTCTAATTGATAATTTCGTAATTGAAGTTCCCCAAGTAGTTTCAAAGCAATGCTCCAAAGACGGAACAAGAAAATATCTTCTGAGGTTGGCTGGAGGACATGAGGTTGAGGCAGTATATATTCCAGAGGAAGGTCGTGGAACACTCTGCATTAGTTCTCAAGTCGGATGTACTCTTACCTGTTCATTCTGCCATACTGGCACACAAAAGCTGGTACGGAACCTGACCGCTGGGGAAATCGTGGGTCAAATATTAATCGCACGGGATGACTTAGACGAATGGACCAATGTGAACGGCACTAATAATGAAATCAGATTGCTCTCTAACGTTGTACTCATGGGGATGGGTGAGCCTCTATACAATTTTGAAAATGTGAGAGACGCGCTCAAAATTGTCATGGACCCTGAGGGAATATGTTTATCGCGGAAAAGGATTACGTTATCTACTTCTGGAGTCGTACCAGAAATATCAAGGACAGCGGATGAAATTGGATGTCTTCTAGCGGTTTCTTTTCATGGCACAACCGACAAAATCAGAGACAAACTAGTACCCATTAACAAAAAATGGAATATTGAAACCCTTATCAAGGCGCTACGGGATTATCCAAGATTATCTAATTCAGAACGTATCACGTTTGAGTATGTCATGATCAAGGACGTCAACGATAGCGAAATGGATGCTTTCCGCTTAATCAAACTAATTGCCGGCATTCCCGCAAAAATAAACTTAATTCCATTTAATGAGTGGCCTGGTTCTCCATATAAAAGAAGCGATTGGTCTCAAATAAAGAAATTTGCCGACATAATCCACCGAGCCGGTTATGCAAGTCCGGTACGCACTCCAAGAGGAGAAGATATTATGGCAGCTTGTGGGCAACTAAAGTCTGAGACAGAGCGACAGCGTAAATCAAGAAAAGAAATCACTCTTGAAACTGGCATTTGAGCTTAGACCTGATCTATTTTATCCCAATGAAGGTTGCTACTTATTTCTTAACTTCTGATGGGCCAATAACTTAAGGCGTAATGCATTAAGCTGAATGAAACCAGCTGCATCATTTTGATCGTAAGCCCCAGCATCATCTTCAAAAGTTACATGTTTTTCAGAATACAAACTGTATTCTGACCATCTTCCAACAGTACTTACCGACCCCTTATATAGCTTAAGCCTTACTGTCCCAGAAACATATTTTTGTGACTTATCAATCAAAGATTGCAGCATTTCCCTTTCTGGGCTGTACCAAAAGCCATTGTAAATGAGTTCCGCATATTTTGGCATTAACTCATCCTTCAAATGCGCTGCACCACGATCTAGAGTAATTTGCTCTATACCCCTATGTGCCTCCAGTAATATTGTCCCACCAGGAGTTTCGTAAATACCTCTGGACTTCATACCAACAAATCTACCTTCAACTAGGTCAAGTCGCCCAATGCCGTGAGCTCCTCCTAATTCGTTAAGTTTAGTTAAAATTTCGGCTGGAGACATTTTATAATTATTTATGGCAACTGCATCACCGTTTCTAAACTCAACTTCGATAAATTCCGGAAGCTCTGGAGCAACTTCCGGGTTTACAGTCCTCTGATACACATACTCAGGGGCAGCAGTTGACGGATCCTCCAAAATTTTACCCTCAGATGAAGTATGAAGAAGATTAGCATCGACAGAAAATGGGGCCTCACCGCGCTTATCTTTTGCAATGGGTATTTGATTATCTTCAGCAAATTTTATTAATCTCGATCTACTCGTTAAATTCCACTCGCGCCAAGGGGCTATAACCTTTATGTCTGGGTTTAACGCATAAGCTGACAGCTCGAAGCGAACCTGATCATTACCTTTGCCAGTTGCGCCATGCGCGATTGCATCAGCACCCGTTTCTTGGGCTATTTCAACAAGCCGTTTGGAAATTAATGGACGCGCAATTGAAGTTCCCAATAAATAAAGACCCTCATAAAGTGCATTACATCTAAACATGGGGAAAACAAAGTCACTTACGAATTCTTCTCTAAGGTCCTCAATAAAAATATTAGAAGGTGTTATACCTAACAACTCTGCTTTTTTACGCGCTGGCTCAAGCTCTTCACCTTGCCCTAGATCCGCTGTAAACGTAACTACTTCACATGCGTATTCAGTTTGAAGCCATTTAAGAATAATCGATGTATCCAGACCACCCGAGTAGGCCAAAACTACTTTCTTCGGCTTATACATTAGAATCCCCTTTCGCTCGATTGCCCTAACCTTTTTTAAAGCTATGAGCAAGATCACCATTGACTAAAGGCATATCAGGAATAACCGATAATCTAAAAAGTATCCCTAAAAATACTTGCAATGCTGAAAATGCTCAGCCATTGCTTATTTATGACACATTTTATCGAGTTAGCTGACCAGGCCGAAAAGGCGATACGAGACGTTTTTCCTCCAACCCCTCTGCAAAGAAATGAACACCTATCAGCAATTTATGATGCTGACATTTGGTTAAAGCGAGAAGATTTGAGTCCCGTTAGGTCATATAAGTTACGCGGAGCATTCAATGCTATGCGTAAATTTTCCGATAAAAAGGCTTTTGTATGTGCTAGCGCTGGAAACCACGCTCAAGGCGTTGCCTTTATGTGCCGACAGTTGAAGGTTAATGGTATTATTTTTATGCCAGTAACAACACCACAGCAAAAAATACAGAAAACGCAAATTTTTGGTGGAGAATTTATTGAAGTTAGATTAACTGGCGACTACTTTGATGACTGCTTGCACACAGCTCAAACTTTTTGTGAGAAAGAAAGTCTACACTTTCTTTCTCCATTTGATGATGAAAATATTATAATTGGCCAAGCCTCTGTTGGCGTAGAAATTAAGAAACAACTCAACAACAACCCAGACCATATTATCCTGCCAGTCGGGGGCGGCGGTCTTTCGGCTGGAGTAACCAGCTATTTTGGAAGCCAATGCACATACACTCTAGTTGAGCCCTTAGGCGGTGCTTGCCTGCGTGAGGCGCTTATTAATGGAAAACCCACTAAACTTGATACTGTAAATACGTTCGCCGATGGTGCTGCTGTTGGTAAGATTGGTGAGAAAACATTTAGCCGTCTTCGTAATATCGGATTAGCAAATGTTATAACAATACCAGAGGATAGAATATGTATCTCTATGTTAGACATGTTAAACGTAGAAGGCATTGTACTTGAACCTGCCGGTGCTCTGGCTGTCGACGCACTGCAAGATTTAGGACAGGCAATTAGAGGGCGTCGCGTAGTATGCGTAACTTCAGGAGGTAATTTTGATTTTGAGCGATTACCAGAGGTTAAAGAGAGAGCCCAAAGATTTGCAGGCTTGAAAAAATATCTTATTTTGCGAATGCCACAGAGACCTGGAGCACTAAAGGAGTTTTTAAATTTCTTAGGTCCCGAGGATGACATTACCCGCTTTGAATATCTCAAGAAATCAGCGAGAAATTTCGGTTCCATTCTCATTGGTATTGAAACAAAATCGCCAGATAGTTTTAATGACTTTTTTCAGAGACTAAAAGATGCAGGCTTTACTTATTCAGATATTACAAATGATGAAACACTATCCCAATTTGTATAACCAAACTTTATTATATTTAGGCTGAATTTGAGTTCGATCATTTTTTAGCAGCTTACTTACAGCAAGTTTAATTATCTCAGTAAGCACCTTCCACAAACTTTTTTAAAAAATATGCATCTCCATCTACGGCTAAAATCTGATAGGCCACATCTATATCTACAAAAACAGCGGTGTGGTCGGCTTCTGTCGGTTCAGACTTTTTTAAAATAGGTTTTGCCAAATAAATATGACACAGTTTTTCTGCCCTCATATTGTATTCCGGCATATATACAAAGCGCCTAAATGCGCCTATTTTTTTGGGACGCCCGATAATCCATCCCGTTTCCTCCATCACCTCTCTATAAAGAGCAGTTATAGGTTGCTCACCAGCATCAACACCGCCGCCTGGTAACTGAAACTCATTATGAGGATCCGCCTGAAAAGTGAGCAATATCTGCCTGCCAATAGGCAAAATCACATATACACCTGGTCGATAAAAATATTTTTTACCCCGCTCAATTTCTGTGGCGTAAGTCTTTATCATACAAAAAGTACTTCACATTTTGAAACTTGTCCTACTTGTTGCGAGCGTATAAGCATGATTTGAAAATTCAAGGATAAAAAATGTCATTGGGAAATAAAATAGCGTGGGATGATACTGTCCTGCCATTTCAACTTGATGCTGCAGATATGCGCGGCAGAATTGCAAGATTAGATGGAGTTCTACAAGGTATTCTTAAACAACATAAGTATCCTGAGGCAGTTGAAACATTAATCGCAGAAATGACATTACTGACAGCATTGATGGGAGAAAGTATCAAACTGCAGTGGAAACTATCCTTGCAAGTACAAACAAATGGCCCAGTACGCATGATCGCGACTGATTTTTACGCTCCAAAAGCAACGGGCGAGACTGCACAAATTCGTGCATATGCCAGCTTTGACAAAGAAAAATTAACTGATAAAGCTCCATTTGATCAACTGGGCACAGGTTATTTTGCGGTATTAATTGACCAAGGTGAAGGAACGAAGCCTTATCAAGGGCTGTCACCGTTAAATGGAAAATCTCTTTCCGATAGTGCCGAAACATATTTCGCTCAATCAGAGCAACTCCCAACGTCCTTTCATTTAAAATTTGGTAAAATAAAACAAGCCAATGGAAAAGAGAATTGGAGAGCAGGTGGCATAATGGTTCAGCATTTACCAACTTCTAATTTTCAAGCATCTGATGAATACAGCTCAGATCCGAGCGGGCTACTAAGCTCTCAAGATCTTCTCAATGGTGATAACGCAGAAAACTGGAACCGTATAAATTATCACCTTGGCACAATTGAGGAACTTGAAATGATTGGACCATCAGTAACTCCCTCTGAACTTCTCGTGAGGTTGTTTCATGAAGAAGGTCCCCGCATTTTCGATACTCAATCAGTGCGCTTTGGATGTAGTTGCTCAGAAGAACGAGTACGCCAATCACTGTCGATCTATTCCGCAAAAGATATTTCCAAAATGATAACGGAAGAAGGCCTCGTAACGGCAGACTGTCAATTTTGTGGTGCGCATTATGAATTAGACCCAAAATCAGTAGGTTTTGAGGCAGTGAACAGTGGCAACTGATTGGATAGCTACAATTAAAAAAGCCCTTGATGAGATGAGTATAAACTCATCAGACTTCGATCTTAATCAGAATGCCAGACTACCAAACAATAGAAAACTTAGTAAAGCTGGTGTTCTAGTTGGGATATGTTTCCCACAGCAAGGTGAACCATCAGTTTTACTAACTAAAAGAGCTTCACACCTAACAAATCATCCTGGCCAAGTTGCATTTCCTGGAGGAAAATTTGAACTGCAAGATAGCACACTAACCAATACTGCTTTGCGTGAAGCAGAAGAGGAAATTGGACTTGATCGATCTATACCACAAAAGTTAGGCGTATTACCAAATCATGAAACAATTACAAGATTTCTGGTAACTCCAGTCATGTTTAAGCTTCCAGACAAGCTCTATTTAAAAATAGACAAAAATGAGGTGGACGAAGTTTTCTATGTACCCCTCAGGCATATCTTGACTCTCGAAAATTATCGTATTCAGGCTAGGAAATGGAAGGAAGAAGTAAGATACTATTATGTAGTTCCATATGGTCCGTATTATATTTGGGGTGCTACTGCTAGGATCCTGTATGGCTTTGCTGAAGGCTATAAGAATGCAAATAAATAGTGAATGGATAAAAAATAAGGTAACGCAAAATATTTTAAAAATATTCGAAGGTGCTGATCATAATGCATACCTCGTTGGAGGTTGCATTCGTAATAGTATTCTAAACATTCCTGTAACCGATATCGATATTTCAACCGACGCAACACCTCAACAAACCGTAGATCTTTTTAATAGAGAGAACTTCAAAGTTGCTCCAACAGGGTTTTCACACGGCACGGTAACCGTTATTTCAGAGGGCATCCCTTACCAGATCACAACAATGCGCTCTGATCAAAATACTGATGGAAGACATGCTGATGTGGTTTTTTCAGATGATATAAAAAAAGATGCTGAAAGAAGAGATTTTACAATAAATGCTCTGTATGCAGATTCCACTGGAAAGATTATAAATCCAATAGGGGGACTAGAAGACTTTAACCCTCTTGCGATAAAATTTATCGGTGACCCAAATAACCGTATACAAGAGGATTACTTGAGAATTTTGAGATTTTTTCGATTTCATGCACAATTTTCTGAACTCGTAACGCAATTCGATAAAGTCGCATTAGATGCGATCAAGAAAAACCAAGATGGACTGAAAAAACTCTCAAAGGAGAGGATTTGGAGTGAATTAAAAAAAATATTGTCCACCTCAAATCCAGCCCGATCTCTATCTAAAATGTCACAGCTAGGCATTCTTGAAATAATTTTGGAAAATAAAAATGTCCATAATATAAAGAGATTTAATTTGATTGAAAAAAAAATGGGTCTTGAACCAGAACCAATTCGAAGGCTTGTTGCAATTACTGAGAATACCGAAGACACATTTCTTAATTTATCCCGCAAGGAGGCAAAAAAGTTTTCTCTACTGAAGGGACTTCTGAAAAAAAAGCATGACCCAGCTGAATTGGTTTATCAATTCAACAGGGAAATAGCGCAATCCGTGCTTGCAATTTATACATTTTATAAGGGGGAAAAGCTAAAACTAAGTGATATAAAAAAAATCGAAAAAGCCTGCCTATTTCCCTGTCCAATAACAGGAGCACAAATATCTAAGTATATGGATGGAGCGGCCGTAGGGATAAAAATAAAGGAAGCTCAACGCGCATGGATAAAAAGTAATTTCAAATCTGATGAAGCTAAAATACTCAGTGATATAGGGATAAAAACATCGACCCACTCTTGACAGGAATGGACTGTCTACTATCGTAGTACTCTTTTGCGATCAACGGAACTTTTATGTTTAAATTTTTTGAGAGCCTTGTAGACCCATTCTGTCAATATGAGGAGACAGACACTCCTCCCAGAGAAATTTCGAATTTCTTAAGGGATTATACTAAACCTTTTTATTTTCTTTTTGGAGTAACCGCGTTCTTTGCCTTTTTACTGGCAACAATTGAACTTCTACTAATTTATGGCATAGGTCAAATTGTTGACCTGATGCAGACTGGATCGAGACAAGAAATTTTAGACAATGGTCTCTTTATTGCTTTTTTCCTAATCCTAGCTGGAATTGGAATGCCGTTAATTGCATCAATAACCGTTCTACTTAATAACAATTCGCTAATGCCAAATATAGCGACATTATTTCGTTGGAGAGGTCACAGGCAGGTTATGCGCCAGTCAGTTGGGTGGTTTGAAAACGACTTTGCCGGTCGGATTGCCAACAGAGTCATGCAGACCCCTCGGTCAGCCGGTGAAGTAATTTATCATGTTTTTGATGCGTTTAGCTATATTGTCGCTTACCTGGTGGGAGCATTGTTTTTACTATTAAACGCAGAAATGGAACTCATTATTCCACTTTTGCTTTGGATGTTTGCATACGGATATTTGATAGTTTTTGTGGTAAAGCGCATTCAACCAGCCTCACAGGCTGCTGCCGATGCTCGATCAAATTTAAACGGTTATATTGTAGACGCCTACACAAATATCCAATCTGTAAAATTATTCTCTAACGAACAAAAAGAACTCGAATATGCCAGAGAAGCTATCGCAGACACCCGAAATACCATTATAAAAGAATTGAGATTATATTCTATAATGGATATTTCACTCTCCTTTTTAAATGGTATTTTGACCGCAGGAACAATAGGTTGGGCCATATGGCTTTGGTATTCAGGCCAAACGTCAGTGGGTGTAGTAGCAGCTGCAGCCACTTTAGTACTACGAATAAGCGCAATGTCCGGATGGATAATGTGGGCTGCTTCTACTTTCTTCCGCGAATTGGGTGTTATCCGAGAAGGGCTAGAGACGATAACCGAAAAAGTTGAACTAGTTGATCATGAAAAAGCTGACCAGCTGAACCTAGGTCACGCAAAAATAGAAGTCCAAAATCTATATCATCATTACGGTAAAGACTTTGGTGGTCTTGATAATCTAAATATAAAAATTCCTGCTGGACAGAAAGTCGGTTTAGTTGGACCCTCAGGGGCTGGCAAGTCAACTCTTTTTAAGTTGCTTTTGCGTTTCTATGATGTCGAAAAGGGAAAAATACTAATAGATGACCAAAACATTTCACTCATAAAGCAGGAAAGTCTGAGGCATCATATTGGAACAATACAGCAAGACAGTAGCCTTTTACATCGAAGTATTAGAGAAAATATAAGCTATGGAAAGCCAGATGCGACAGAGGAAGAAATAATTAATGCTGCTAGAAAAGCACGCGCCCACGAATTTATCATTAACTTAAGAGATACTGATGGCAATCAAGGCTACTCCTCTAAAGTTGGTGAGCGTGGGGTTAAATTATCCGGAGGCCAAAGGCAACGAATTGCACTCGCTCGTGTCATTTTAAAGGATGCGCCAATTTTGCTTATGGACGAAGCCACAAGTGCGCTAGATAGCGATATAGAAGCTGCTATTAAAGAAACTTTTTCGTATTTGATGGAGGGGAAAACTGTGATCGCAATAGCACATCGGCTTTCAACAATTGTCAATATGGATCGGATACTTGTTATGAATAATGGACGCATTATCGAGGATGGCTCTCACACTGACCTATTAGCAAATAACGGTCTATATGCCAAATTGTGGGCACAGCAGTCTGGTGGATTCATACAAACGACTGTTAAATGATTAACTGGTTATCCAATAAGATTGACTACAAGAAAGAAAGTGCATCTCCGCCGCCGCAAGAACTTTGGAAGTTTATACTTTGGTCTTGTGGTGGGACTTGGAAATTCATATTTCTTGGTGCAGCGGCAAGCACATTAGCCGGATCATTTGAGATGATAACTACTATTGCACTTGGATGGGTAGTAGATGCAGCACAAGTCGCTGATGATCGCACCTTTTTTTTCAATATAAATAAACTTCTTTTATTTTTTTGTGTATTAATTTTTTTATTTTTCAGGCCATTAAGCTTTTGTCTAAGCGCACTTTTTCAAGCAGTTCTGGGCCCAAAAATACTTAATATGACGCTTCTTAGACTTCATAAATGGACCCTTGGCCAATCGGTAAGTTTTTTCGATAACGATTTTGCCGGCAGGATAGCCCAGAAACAACTGCAAACTGCCAATTCTTTGTCGACATTAATTACAGATTTTTTACAAACAGGTGTCTATGCTTTGGCGTCGGTAATTGCTGCAATGGTAATTGTCGGTTCTTTTGATTTAAAGAGCACAGCATTTGTAGCAGTCTGGTTAATAACTTATATTGCACTTATTAAAATATACATGCCGAGGATAAGACGAAAGTCAAAGTCTTATGCAGATTCAAAGGCGATGGTATCTGGCCAAATTATAGACACCATTAGCAACATAAAAACGGTGAAGCAATTCGCCCATATTTCCCATGAAAACGATGCTGCAGTTTTGGCAATGGATAAATACCTTAGCCGTTCCATTGATAGACAAAAAACTATGCTAGAGTTTCGTATCGTGCTTTTGACTCTAGCTGGTTTAATACCAGTAGGTCTCATCGGTTTGTCGTTGCTCTCTTGGGTCAATAACCTTGCCACAGTCGGCGAGGTCACAATCGCTGGAGCTGTAGCTCTGCGACTCGCACAAATGACGGGCTGGGTAAGTTTCACTCTGATGAATATTTATGCTCAGATAGGTGAAATTGAGGATGGTGTCAAAACGCTTACCCCAAGATATACCCTTATAGATCAAAAGGCTGCAAAAAATTTAAAAATTGCAGAGCCAAGAATTAAAATTGAAAATTTAAAATTTAAATATGGGCAAGAAGTTGGAGGGATAAACGACCTTTCACTTGATGTTTCTGCGGGGGAAAGAATTGGCTTAGTCGGAGCATCAGGTGCAGGAAAATCTACATTAGTCAATCTGGTATTAAGATTTTATGATCCAGAAGGTGGACGAATTTTAATATCGGACCAAGACATATCGCAAGTGTCCCAGGACAGCCTTAGAAGTAAGATATCGGTGGTAGCGCAGGATACATCTATGTTCAACAGGTCTGCTTATGAAAATATACTATATGGCAATCCTATTGCATCCTATGATGATGTTATTGACGCAGCACAGAAGGCTCAAGCATATCCATTCATAATGGATCTTACTGACAATCAAGGCCGTACGGGTTTTGACGCATACCTTGGAGAACGAGGTGTGAAGCTTTCGGGCGGTCAACGTCAGAGAATTGCTTTAGCGCGCGCAATCCTGAAAAAAGCTCCAATATTAATTTTAGATGAGGCTACTAGTGCTCTGGATAGCGATACCGAAGCTAAAATTCAACTCGCTCTAGATTATGTAATGCGTGACAAAACTGTATTTGCAATAGCTCACCGTCTATCTACCATTGTAAAAATGGATAGAATTATTCTACTACATGAGGGGAGAATACTGGAACAGGGGACACATCGCGAGTTACTAAAGAACGGGGGATTATACTCAAAGTATTGGGAGCAACAAGCAGGTGGTTTTATCGGCATTGACCAGATGGCAGTTTGAACTTTAAATCTAAATCATATAAGTTTTTCACGCTAAATAATGAATAAATATTAATTTTGCACTTGCTACACACAGGGGTCCGATTTGTTAAAAAGAGACTTTATTTTCTCCGGCATTGGTTGGATTTTAACCACTAGCTCTGTACTTTCAGCAACTAAATCGCGCGAAGTAACTGAAATTGTCGTAAAGAAAAGTAAGAGAAAACTATATTTATTTAGCGGTAATGAAGTGATTAAGTCGTATAAGGTAGATCTAGGCTTCGCCCCAAAGGGCCACAAAAATTTTGAGGGCGATGGCAAAACTCCTGAGGGAGCGTACAAAATTGATAGGAAGAACGCTAACAGCAAATATCATCTATCTGTTGGAATCTCTTACCCAAACCAAAAAGATCAACAGTTTGCAAAGTTAAAGGGCAAACTCCCAGGCGGCGATATTTTTATACACGGTACAGATAAACCTTTCCGCTGGTTTCAAAAAGATTGGACAGCTGGATGTATTGCAGTGAGCAATAAAGAAATCCGCGAAATTTATAACTTAGTAAAAATTGGTACGCCAATTTTTATTGAACCATAGATAGTGATTTCCCACCAAGGATCATAGTCCACCAGATTTTCCCATTGCGCTCTTGATACCACGCAAATCCTAATTCGTTTGCTCTAGGATCAAGTATAACATCTCTCGTGTTTTCACTATTAATCCATGCTGTTAATGTTGTAATCTCGCTTTCGTAAGTTTCTGAAATTGTTTCGCCTAAAAAGACCTTTTCATATCCCACTCGGGCTACTCTATCTAAAGGAGATGAGCCATCTGAACCAAAATGCCAAGGTCGATTTTGTATGGACATATCCCGGGCATGCGTAGCTGCAGCCGCGTTTAATTCTGAATTGAATTCTAAAACCTGAATACCTTTGGCAACTCTAAGGGCGTTTACTGCGTCTAACATCCGGAATTTAACTTCGGCAACATTTTGTCTATTTAATTTGTATATTTTCGGCAGAGGTTTTCCATCTGGACCCAGTTCTGGAGACCCCAATGCGTTGCAGCCTGATAACCAAAGTATCGAAAAAACTAAGAGCCACCTACTATTCAACATTCTTATCCCAGTTCAAACTGTAAATGCCAATATATTGATACTTTAAGCATATCATCCACAGCTTTATTTAACTTAACTATTTACTCTTTGCTTAGATTGTAAATAAAACATAATGGCAATATCAAATTTAAAGTTTGGGAATTAGTTATGGGAATTTGGTCAAGAAGATCTTTTGTAATGGCGTCATTTGCCTCTGTGAGTACTCCCGTCTGGTCACAATCAAATGTTAATTCTGAAGACACTACTGAAATTGAGCAAGAAATTACAAAATCTCAACGCCACAATCTCTCAAGTTTCCGTGCACTGGATTGGCGACCTTACTTTAGCAATTTGAAGAATGGTGCAATCCTCGTAGATATGACTTCAAGAGCGTTACATTTTTGGTCAGAAGATGCCGATATTTACAATCTATATCCATCTAGTGTGCCAATGTCAGACGAGTTGACCCGTCGCGGCCGTACCAAAGTTATCAAAAAAGTTGAAGGTCCAAGCTGGCGGCCTACACCATCTATGCTTGAAAGAAACCCCGATTGGCCAGAATTTATGCCACCTGGCCCAGACAACCCACTGGGCACTCATGCTCTGTATTTGAGCTGGCAATATTACCGAATTCACGGCACACATGATACTCGAAAAATTGGACGCAGATCTTCCAATGGTTGCATTGGATTATATAACGAACATATTAACGAATTATTCAGTTTAACCAAAGTAGGAACCCAGGTACTACTTATTTAAAGTACATTGATAAAACTGAAAAAGGGCAACCGATCGATTATGCCTAAACTTGTTTTAAACGAAATCTCCTACTCTGCTTTCGGAAAAGTTATCCTAGAAAACCTAAAATTTACGTTGGATGAGAAATCAATTGGCATTATAGGAAGAAATGGTTCGGGGAAATCCACATTAGCAAAAATTTTATGTGGATTAATTGAGCCAAGTAAAGGTGAGCTCAAAGTACATACTAACAAAATTACTGGAACCCATCCCAGTTTGAATATTGGAATAGTATTTCAAAATCCTGACCATCAAATAATTTTTGGAACAGTTGAGGATGAAATCGGATTTGGACTGAAAAATTTGGGGTATTCGAAATCAGAAATAAAAAAGAAAACTAACGAAACTCTAAAAAAATTCAATAAATCTAGCTGGATTGGATTGTCCACAGCAACATTATCTCAAGGGCAAAGACAGCTCTTATGTATAATGAGCGTATTTGCAATGGATCCGGCTATTTTAATTTTAGATGAAGTTTTCTCAGGATTAGATTTACCAACGAAAAAAGCATTAGATATTTATATAAAAGACTTACCCCAGATGGTGATACACATAACTCATGACTTGCCGAGTCTTCAAAGCTGTGACCGTATCATTTGGTTAGAAAATGGAACGATGTTTCTAGACGGACCACCCACGTCGGTATTACCAGAATATTCCAAGCACATGCATAAACATGTAAGTCTATAATGTTAGCTCTTCGTTATCCTCAGCAAACTTGGTTAGAGAAAATACCAGCCAGTCTAAAGATGGCACTTCTAGCTATAGCAACTAGTGGAATTTTTTTCATAGACTCAACTAAAATTATGTTTCTCTTATTCGTGGCAACAATTTCATTTCAATTTCTATTCGGATGGCAAATTCTAAAATTTAGCTTGGGGCTTTTAAAACCCTTGTTACCCTTTGTCGCAATTATAGCATTTTGGCATCTGTTTACGGGCGACTTAACGCAGGGACTTTTGATTATACTAAGGCTATTTTTAATTTTCAATCTCGCTAACATCGTCACATGTTCAACAAACATGGGTGAAATTTCTGAAATTATTGAAAAAATACTTAGCCCATTGCGATTTACTAAAATAAATATACAGGCCGTGTCACTTTGCGTAATAATTTTTATCAGGTTCACACCGATTGTGCTCGAGAGACATAAAATTTTACACCTTGCATACAAATGCAGATCGGGTAAACGGCCCTCGTGGCAAATTATTTTGCCACTAATTTTAACTGTTATGGACGACGCGGATCATGTCGCACAGTCACTTCGATCAAGATCAAATTTAAAGGTTTAAATTAACAATATGGAAAAAAAGATAGTTCTGGTATCTTTGTTTGCAGCTTTGATTGCAGTTCTTGGACTTGCGCCAAAAGTGATGCTTGCTTCAGGAGTACCAATTACTGCTCAAAGTATGGGGATTATGTTATGTGGAACAGTTTTAGGAGCACAAAGAGGAGCTTTGGCTGTTTTACTCTTCATAACACTCACCGCATTAGGTCTTCCATTACTATCAGGAGGGCGCGGTGGCCTAGGAGTTTTCGCCAGTCCGAGTGTTGGATTTATTGTTGGGTTCCCGCTGGCGGCCTTTGTCGCAGGTTGGATTACTTCTAAATTAAAACTTATTAATGTATTTTATTCGTCCTTGCTTGGAGCCATTATAGGCGGAATTCTTATATTATATATTCCTGGTATCGTTGGAATGTCTATAATGTTGGATAAGTCTATTTCCGAAGCTGCATTAATTGCATTAATTTATTTACCGGGAGATTGTATAAAGGCTTTTCTCTGTGCCATGCTCACCCACACCTTATTCAAACTCCGTCCTGAAAATGTTTTGTCACGGATTTAAGTTAATCATAGCAACCAAATATAGCTGCACTTCCTATACCCCCGGCCGCAGCAATGGCCGCCAATCCCAAATCTCCTGGCGACAAATCAGAAAATAGTCTTGTTACAAGTATAGTACCTGATGCTCCAATAGGATGCCCTCTGGCAAGAGCTCCCCCTTTTGGGTTTGTTTTGACATTCCCAAGTCCAGACCCTGATAGACATGCCATGGCTTGTGATGCGTAAGCCTCCATTACTTCAACCTGATTAATATTTTTTTGTCTTAAACCAGAGGCCTGGAAAACCTCTTCAATAGCAGTTATAGGAGCTAGACCAGGCAATTTTGGATTTGCACCTACTGTGGCACCAGAAATTAGCTTTAAGGCTTTTCTACCCTTAATTATATTTCTACAAATCACTACGAAGGATGCTGCATCTGCTGAAATTGCTGTATTTGCATAGGTTATCGAACCAAATAATTTGGGAGCACGCTCACAAAGTTTGAGATTCAAATTCCTGGCATATGGATCAAATAAAGTATTTTCCGGACCTATGTTTACAATCTCATCGATTAGATATTTTTTTGATTTTAGAGCATTTACATGACTATTAACTGCAAACATATCTTGATCCATCTGTGTAAATCCAAATTTCTCTGCAATATTAAAAGCAGCTTCTGCCATCTGAATTTCTTGGTACAAATTTGGTGTAAATGCAGGAGCATCATAGGGAACTAATATTTTATCATATTCCTGCGCTAATCGGATGGGCCTATTTGAAAAACTTTCAACACCCCCGGCGACTACTATATTAGCGCTACCCGCTTGCACCAATTTTATACCAAGCAATATCGCGTCGAGCCCCCCTACACATTGGCGATCAATGCTAAGACCAGCAACTCTTTCTGGCAATTTACTTGCAAGAGCAATTGATCTCGCAGGATTACCCCCCGCTCCAAGAGCATTTGATACAATTAATTCATCCACGTCATCGAACTTGATTCCACTGGTTTCGATTAGATTATTTATAACTGGCGCTGCTAATTCATTTATTTTCAATGAGGAAAGGGGCCCATTAATTGGAGATACAATTGATCTTTTTGCGCCAACAATATAGGCAGATTGCATTTTACACGCCCCGCAGTTCTAACTTGCAAAAATCTGGTTTTCCTGATGGCAAAAGTGGAAAGTTTTCCAAGGTAAGTTCAATTATTTTTAATGAGCCATCAAGTGGTGGAATTAGTGAAATACATTCATCTATGAGCTTTTCTACATTCACTGCATCACTTGTTGCAATGTAAGCAATAGCTTTGTTACCTCTAAGAATATCGTATTCTTTTACTACCGCAGCCATCTTGATATTTTTTTCTGCAAGTAAATATCTCTCAATTTCTTCAGGTATTATACTTTGATCCTTAATTTTAAATATTCGATCAATTCGGCCCAAAATAAACAGGTTTTGATCCTGATCAAATTTTGCCAATTCTCCCGGGCTTACCCAACCCGAGACTTCGTTTGAATTAATACCATTCTCACCAACATACTTTGAAAACAAATAAGGCGAACGAACCCAGACCCTACCAATTTCACCTTTTTTTACGGGCTCATTAGGCGATGCACCCAGGATTATCTCCACATCCTTGTAAGCCTTACCAACTGAGCCCTTTGGTGTAAATTTATCTGATATGGAAATAAAACTCGTTTCGCTTGACCCATAAAATTTTTTTAAAGCGGCATTCGGGGCTAGTTCTGATAGCTCCTGTAATGTGTTTTGTTCTGTCGAACCACCGCCAATAAATACATAGTTTAAACTCTGAATACGATAATTCCTATACTTAGCGGTCAACATGAGTCTTAATTGTGTGGGCGTGATATAAAGTATTTCGATATTTTCACGCTCCAAATATTCTAATTGCTTGGCTGGACTGTGACCTTCTAGATAATGAACTTCACAACCTAAATGAAGGCCCTCTAGTGCCCCATAAAGTACTAAACTATGATTTAAAGAACCGAATAGAGCCACCTTACAGCCGCTAAGGTTATAAAATTTATTGTTAATATTGAAACTTAATATCCAACTAATACAAGTTCGTTCTATGATTTTTGGACGCCCCGTTGAACCGCCTGATATAGATTGAAACCCACCACCAATTACCGGTTTGTGCGAAGTGATACCATCAAAATTTATTCTGGGAGTTTTCCCTGAATGAAGTATCTCAAAAAATAGTGCAAGCTGATTAGCAATATCTGCTTTATCTCTTAATTTAGAGCTTGGAGAAATAAAAGCTGACTGATCACTCCATTTGAACAGATTTTGGTGCATTCAATTTCTCGAAATTATTTCTTATTATACGCAAGTGAAATACTGGGCAAAAGGCTAACATTTATCTCAACTCAAACGTCTTTTGGACGGGAAAACATAATTCATCTACTATAAATATTACTGTTAGATAAAATAATCACTACACTTTATTTTTAACTCAATAAAGACTATAAACATCAAACCATGCCTCACACTATTTTGAAAAAAATAAAAGGTAAATAGAATTTAGAATTAGCGAAAACTTGATTTATGCCTGTACTTTTTCATGATAACAATTCCAACTACAAAGTGGGTCTACGACCTGCTGAAAAAGTGATGCGCCTAAGTAGATTGGGTTCTTTTCACCAATCACGCTTGTCTTTTCTTAGAATTCTTTTGAGGCGGATCTCGGCCGAAAGATGGGAATTTAAGAGAAGAGTATTTGACATAAATGTCGACTGTTCTGGTACGGCAGTCTACACATACCAATTACTGAATAGAGCTTATTCACTTGTTGCTTTTGCACATAAAATTTCTGATGAAGATCGTTCAGATCGAGTAATTGCTACAAAATGGGATGCTACTTTTGTACTTTTTGATGGTATTCCATCAAAGACGGACATCGATCGGTTAAGGAATAATGTTCCCGTTCAAGAAGCAGGTCGGGTAAGTGAAAAAGAAATTACTTTATCGAGAGCAAATAAGTCCGTTCGGCTCTGGGACTACGTTGTTGACTGTTTATCTGAAGGTAAACAACCAGATATTCAGGAAATAGAAAAAGTCGGATATCTGATGCGAACTACAGCTGTTTACGGTTCCGGAAAATTTGGAGCTATTGATTATAAAGAAATTTCAGATCGTTCCGAATTTGCCGCTCCATTTCAGGCAGAGATGCTCACAGTTTATATGATACGAGCATTTGTAGTTGATTTATTACAGCACGCTGCAAAAGTAAAAAACCCTTCGAAATTTGTAAATCTTGAGCCAAGAGTTAGCAAAATGCTTGGAGTAGGAAACTCTACTGGGCTTGGAATGGCTCCGTTTTTAATTAATCATCCACAACTCCTAAACAACTGGATAAATGCAAAAGAAACAGCTTTAGCACGAATTCGAAGCCTCAAAGCGCCAAAGCAGAAATGTGTCGACTTATTTAGAAGTTATATAAAAAGGAGCAATTATTTAATTGAGAGTTGGCATTCACAGCATGAATTGCAAATTGCAAAATTAAATGAATTAAGACGAGACAAAATTACTTTGGATCATCATATAGGAAAGTTTAATTTTAAGAGGCCATATCCCTTTGATGCATTGTATAAATGGGCCGAGGAAACCCTGGGAGAGGAAGCACAAGAACTACTGGTATCCATTATATTAGAACCATTTGGTAACTTAATTGACAATCTAAGTAGTGAAATGAGTGATAATAATCAATTTAAGAATAAGATTAACGGTTCAATGCTGATTAGCGATTTTCTAAATAAGACCGAACAGCATTATGATTTTGCACTTAAAATAAATTGGGATAATTCAGAAAACAATCAGCTTGCCTGGTACATATCTGAAGAGAAACTGGAACCGCGCCTTGGGGACCGTTATAAAGAAAATGGTATAGGGTCTTATGAACAGCCCCTGCAACCTGGCCGTGATGTAGCTAAGATGTACGCTGACCTATTAAAATGGCAGCGCAACAAAAGTATTGCCGAGTTTCTTATGAAGCATCCAGAGCATCGTCATATAATACGCAGGTGTCAGATAGTTTTCACCAGTCCGTATGCAGAAATAAAAGACAATACGATTTCTAGAGATGTCATTCCTATCGACCTACTTAGAGCAAAACTATCATTTTTCGGCGCGTTTCACTTTGATCCAAGGTCAGACAGATGGGTAAGAATAAATATGTTTAAAGGCGCCCCAATGCCCGACACTCTTGACGAAGAAAATTGCGATAATTGGACATATCCAGAACAGAAATCAAATTGAATTTATCAAAAAACGAATTTGTTTCACTTTGTAAAAAAAGCCTTAGAGGAAAAGGACATCACTGGGGAGTTTGTGAAGATTTATCCAATGCTCTCCTCGCACTAGCAATAAATCAATTCCCAGCACCGAATATTCTACTTGAAGCGCTGAACACCGAAAATAGCAAGATTAACCAAATTTTGACCATACCCGACACTCGGGTTTATGAAGTATCAGATAAAGTTGCTGGTGAGTTTTACGATCCACTTATCATCCTAGGATTAATATCTGTTGATAGAGATTTTAAAAAACCTCCGCTAGAAATAATATTAGAAAACGAAGTATTTAAGTTAGAAGGTGACTTAATCTTTGGTAATCGTTCATATTTTAAGAAGAAAGTCACTGAAATTTACTTTCGTAAAATAGTAAATAGCAGAGATAAAAAACAAAACCTAGTAACGAGGATCTCAATAGACAAAACAACATTGGAAGCGATTGAGGCATGGTCAAATTTAGTTTACGCACCGGCTACCGAAGAGAGCCGACAACTAGGTGCGGGCTCTGAACAGTCAGATAACGATTAGGTTTTTATGCCTTATTCGACAAAACACTACTTAGGTAGATATTCTTCCTTTTTTGATAGGAGCCCACAAGCGCTTGTTAGTCAGGTAAAGTAAAATCGACAAAACAACCAAAAATAATACTCCCACAAAACCAGTGTGTTTCCTAGCCATCATTTTAGGTTCTGCAGCCCACATCAAAAAAGCCGCAACATCCTCTGCTTCACTGTATAAGTCGTTCGCGTGCCCATCATCAAAGTCGACGTCCTCGCCATACAAAGGTGGGGCCATAGCTATCCATTTTCCAGGATACGCAGTATTTTCATAAAAAACGGAGCCATACTCTTCTTTTTCTTCCCCAGTATATCCAGTTAACAAAGACGCAATATACTCTGCTCCCCCCATACCATTGACTAATTGGCTTAGACCGGTTCCATAGGGACCATGAAAGCCCGCCCTTGCTTTTGCCATAAGTGAAAGGTCAGGGGCGCCAGCGTCAACTACAGCTGGAAAATGATCAGACGGCACCGCAGCCCTATAATCGTCTAATTCTGCATCGTATACTTCATAGTACTCAGCGTAAGCGCGAACTTGCTCTTCAGAGTAGCCTAGCCCGCCCTCATCACCGAGTGTCCTTAGAGGGACATATTTTAATCCGTGACACGAAGAACAAACTTCAGTGTACACTTTTAACCCGCGCTGGAGCTGGGTTTGGTCGTATGTGCCAAGAGGTCCCTCGAAGGAAAAATCAAAATCTTCTACATAACCACCACCCCCAGCAGCAAATGTAGCGCTGGCAAAGAAGCCAGCTACCAAAGCTACAAAAGTTGACTTAACTAGGTGCATCTTGTCTCCAATCATTATTCGGCCGGGGTTGCATCTGGTTTCGAATAAAAACCATCTGAATTGCCACCATCCTTTGAATATTTATTATTAAAATCTTCCTCAATTGTCGTCGGCTGAGCGTTTGGTTTTTCTATTATACCAAGTAATGGCAATATAATTAGAAAATAACCAAACCAATACGCAGAAGCTATCAATGACAAAGTTGCATATGGCTCTTCAGCGGGCATTGCTCCCAGCCACATCAGCGCAAAGAAATCGAAAATAAGAATACCAAACCACCATTTCAGCATAGGTCGGTAACGGCCGGATCTTACGTTTGACGTATCGAGCCATGGCGCCAAAGCCAGTACAATAATAGCTCCAAACATTGCTAGAACTCCGAAAAATTTTGCATCAATAATTCCACCTGTTATGAATGACGCAAACTGTACCACCCACACCTCAGCAGTGAATGCCCGAAGAATTGCATAAAACGGTAAGAAGTACCATTCTGGCACAATATGAGCAGGTGTCGATAAAGGATTAGCCTCTATATAGTTATCCGGATGTCCCAGATAGTTCGGCATAAACCCAACTATTGCAAAGAAGACTGCCAAAAGGACCGCCAATGCAAACAAATCCTTAATCACAAAGTAGGGCCAGAAAGAAACAGTGTCCTTTTCAGCTTCTGCTTTTGAAGTCCTTCTCACTTCCACGCCAGTTGGATTGTTATTCCCAGTAGTGTGAAAAGCCCAGATATGCACTATGACCAATCCAGCTATCAAGAAAGGAAATAGATAATGCAAACTGAAAAATCTGTTCAAAGTGGCATTATCAACTGCTGGTCCACCCAACAACAAAGTTTGAATAGGCTCGCCAATAAACGGTATTGCGCCGAATAAGCCCGTGATCACGGTCGCACCCCAAAACGACATTTGACCCCATGGCAAAACGTAACCCATGAAGGCTGTACCCATCATCAGTAGGTAAATTAACATTCCAATGATCCACGTGATCTCTCTTGGTGCCTTGTATGAGCCATAATACAAACCTCTGAATATATGTGCGTATACGGCTATAAAAAACAATGATGCACCATTTTGATGCAGGTAGCGTATCATGTGTCCGCCATTCACGTTTCGCATGATATGTTCAACCGAAGCAAATGCCATATCCACGTGTGGCGTGTAATGCATTACCAAGACAATCCCAGTTATAATTTGTAGGGCAAGGCAAAAAGTTAAAACGATCCCCCAGATCCACATCCAATTCAAGTTTTTTGGCGTGGGTATCATTATTGTATCGTAAAGCAACCCAACAATCGGCAACCGACTACTTAGCCATTTTTCGCCTTTAGTTTTTGGTTCGTAATGATCATGAGGTATTCCAGCCATCTCAATATATTCCTTTAACCAAGTTTTATCGTAGTTTCGTCAACAAATGAGGCCACAGGCACGGGCAAGTTCTCTGGTGCCGGACCCTTTCGAATGCGCCCCGAAGAATCGTAATGAGATCCATGGCATGGACAAAACCAACCACCAAACTCACCAGCGCCATCCCCCAATGGAACGCAGCCGAGATGGGTACAAACACCCATCATCACAAGCCATTCACCGGCTTCGTCCAAAGACCGATTTTCATCAGCTGCGCTTGTTTCAGGTATGTTTTCATTACGTGCAGTACCATCAGGCAAGTCGTTCAAAGAAACGGATCGGGCTTCTTGAATCTCATCTTCAGTACGTCTGCGTATAAATACTGGCTTGCCTAACCATTTGACAGTCAACTGTGTTCCTGGCTCCACATCTGAAACATCAACTCTAATTGATGCGAGAGCTTTAACGTCAGCAGATGGATTCATTTGGTTCACTAATGGCCATACTGCTGCCGCAGCCGTCACAGCTCCCGCCCCTGCCGTTGCATAATATAAAAAATCTCGTCTAGTACCATCTGCTTCGTGAGTATCTGACACTGGCTGTCTCCATTATATTTCAGTGTGACTGTTAAAATAACAGTTAGAATCGAGTAGTATTTAGCGCCCAATTGACCGATCGTCCAGCACTCCTGGACGTAGTTTTCTATTTAGCGCCGTTGTGTCGCAAGTGAAGAGCTCTGTTTAACATTACAGAGACTATTCACGAACTAATTGTTCATAATTTTTTGATACTGCTTGCGTAAGCTCTCCCACCTCAAAATTATAATTACCAATTTGCCCAACTGGAGTTATCTCGGCTGCAGACCCAGTCAACCAACATTGACTAAAGTCTTCCAATTCGCCCGGCAAAATATGCCTTTCATGGACCTTCACACCCATCTTGGTAAGCATCTCAATGACTGTTTGTCGTGTTAATCCATTTAGGAACGCATCTGGCGTAGGAGTATGAACTTCACCATCCTTAACAAAAAATATATTTGCTCCAGTTGCCTCTGCAACGTAGCCACGATAATCCATCATCATGGCATCTGAACACCCGTTAGCTTCTGCTGTGTGCTTTGACATTGTGGCAATCATATAGAGACCGGCGGCCTTAGCTTCAAAGGGTGCGGTTTTCGGATCTGGCCGCTGCCATTTTGCCACGTCTAATTTTGCACCTTTCATCTTAGCGTCGCCATAATAATTACCCCAAGACCAGGTCGCGACGGCCAGATTCACAGGATTTCGCAGTGATGCAACACCCATATCCTCCCCGGCACCGCGCCAAGCTACTGCTCGTACATAAGCATCCTCTAGTTTGTTTGCACGTAATGCGTCGTATTTGGCTTTTTCAATTTCATCAACGCTGTAAGGAATTTCAAAATCTACCATTTTCGCTGATTTTAAAAGTCTCTGAGAATGCAACACACTTTTAAATATTTTTCCATTATACGCGCGTTCACCTTCAAAAACTGAACTAGCATAATGCATCGCATGCGTTAAGATATGAACATTTGCATCACGCCATTCTATCAACTTACCATTCATCCAAATTTTGCCATCACGGTCGTCGTAGCTTCCTGACATAATTATTCCCTCTCAACTAAGCAGTCAAAATCTGCATCTCCCCACAGAATTAAAGGGCCGATACGGATATAAAATACCAAAAAAATCGATAACCGCTAGCAGTTAAGCATTGGAATGTCAACAAGACTGACGTAAAATAACAATGAATATTTGAATTAAAAAAGGTAATTTGAGCGAATGCAAAATGATCGAACCGGCGAAAGTCTCCTTTTCCTTACTGATGAGCAGCTGAGACAAGGTATTGAAGCTATGTTTTTTGCATATCGGGGATTTACAGCCGACCCCGATAGGATTCTTGAAAAATATAATTACGGCCGAGCTCATCATAGAGCGATGCATTTCATAAATCGTGTGCCGGGCACCAATGTTAACAATTTACTCAAGATATTAGGGGTCACAAAACAATCTTTAAACAGGGTCCTAAGAACGCTTATCCAAGATGAATTAGTAACTCTAAAAATTGGAACAAAAGATCGAAGAGAACGGCATTTATATCTCACAGATAACGGCAAATCGCTCGAAAAACAGCTTTCTACTGCTCAAAGTCACAGAATGCGTGAGGCATATCGCCGAGTTGGACCGGACGCGGTAACTGGCTTCAAACAGGTTCTCGAGGCAATGATGGATCCCAAACTTCAAGTTACTTACAAAAAATTACGCAGCAGTTGAATGAAGGACGAGAAAAAACACATACTTATAGTAGATGACGATACTAGGATTTGTGATCTTTTAGAAAAGTTCCTGAATAAAAATGGTTATCTTATATCCACTGTTCATAATGCCGAACAAGCGCGCCGCCTTCTCTTAGGTCTAGAATTTGACCTAATTATTCTTGATGTAATGATGCCAGGGGAAAGCGGAATTGAGTTAACAGTGGACTTACGAAAAAACAACAAAACACCTATTCTGTTATTAACAGCTAGAGGCGAAGCAGAAGACCGAATTTTGGGGCTTGAAGCAGGAGCAGACGACTACCTACCAAAACCTTTTGAACCTATGGAATTACTCCTCAGAATACAGGCTATCTTAAGACGGACCGGTGAAATCTCATTAAATAGAAATAAGGATAATCCAATTTTGTCATTTGGAGACGTTAGTTTTGATACAGAGCGAAATGAATTATGGGATAATGGAAAATTAATCTATCTCACTTCATCTGAGGCAAAGATTATGCAAATTTTTTCCCAAAGTGTTGGCATCCCAATTACAAGGTTTGATCTTATTAAAGCAATGCAAAATGATGGCAAAAATATGAACGATCGAGCCGTTGACGTGCAGATTACAAGACTAAGGCGGAAAATAGAGAAAAAATCTAAAGAACCCAGATATCTTCAAACCATTAGAGGTATTGGTTACATGCTGACGGCAGATTAACTGTAAAATCAAAGGTTCTTATTTTTAACACTCGACGTGACATAATTTACTGAAAGATCTTTGTCAGAAATACTCCATTGCCAAGAAATTGGATTGAAGACAAAGCCTTTTTTATCAACCATTTTCAAACCTGCTTTGGTGATTATATCCTCTAATTCCCGCGGCTTGAAAAATTTCGACCATTCGTGGGTTCCTTTTGGCAACCAACGCATAACGTACTCAGCTCCGATTATTGCCATAATAAAACTTTTAGGATTCCGGTTTAACGTTGAACAAACCATCAATCCCCTATCTTTCAATAAAGCCTCACAAGTTTTTATATAACCTGAGGGATCAGCTACATGCTCGATAACTTCCATATTTAATATGACGTCAAACCTTTCGGTATCGGCCAATAAACCCTCGGCTGTCCCATGGCGGTAATCAATCTTGAGGTTACTTTGTTTTGCATGTGCCATAGCAACAGGAATGTTTCGTTCCGCCGCATCAACACCAACAACCTGTGCTCCAAGACGAGCCATCGGCTCACATAACAAACCACCACCACAGCCTATATCAAGAATTCTTAGCCCATTAAACGGCTTGGCGTTTGTTGGGTCACATCCAAACTCAGTTCTTATCATAGCAATTATATAATCTAAACGGCATGGATTAAGCATATGCAGGGGCTTGAATTTACCATTTGGATCCCACCATTCCTCGGCCATAGCCTCGAATTTAGCTATCTCATCAGGATCAATACTTAATTGAGAGGCTTGCATTTTCATCTCCGAATGGTTTTTAGTGGTTTACGGTTTATATAGTAAAATAATGGACAGATACTCGGGACATAAAAGCGCAGGTGCTCAATTGTATCCAACAATTGATCCGTTTGACCAGCAAATACTTCATGTAGATGGTGGTCATCAAGTTTATTTTGAACAGTGCGGAAAGGCTGATGGCATACCTGTAGTAGTATTACACGGTGGCCCTGGTGGAGGTTGTAGCCCATCAATGCGTAGATATTTTGATCCAAAAATTTACAGAGTTATTCTGTTTGATCAGCGCGGTTGTGGAAGATCGAGGCCATATGCCAGCGTGGAAAATAATACCACTCAGGATTTGATAAAAGATATTGAGGCAATCCGTACGCATTTAGGCATAAACCAATGGATTGTATTCGGTGGAAGTTGGGGAGCAACTCTTGCTTTACTTTACGCACAAGCTTTCAAAAGTGCCGTTACCCATTTAGTTTTAAGAGGTGTATTTTTGATGACCCGCACTGAGCTAGATTGGTTTTATGGAGGTGGTGCTGGAAAATTCTGGCCTGAACAATGGAAAAAATTCACTGATCCGATTCCACTAGACGAACACCACGACCTAATCGCCGCTTATAATAAGAGACTTTTTTGTGGTAATGTATCAGTGGAAACAAAATACGGCCAAACATGGTCGAACTGGGAAAATGCTTTGGCATCCTTTCAAACAAATGGAAGAACGGCTTCAATGCCGGGGCCATACGCTCGGGCATTTGCCCGAATTGAAAATCACTATTTTTTAAATGCTGGTTTTCTAAAAAGCATCAACGAAATTTTGGAAAACATGAAGGCTATCAGCTCAATTCCGGGATTTATAGTGCAAGGCCGGTTTGATATGATATGTCCCCCAAAAAGCGCTTGGGATTTAGCGAATTGTTGGGATAATTGCGATCTTCGTATTGTCGACCATGCTGGTCATGCAATGTCAGAACCAGCAATTAGCTCCGAGTTGGTTAGAATAATGGATTTGATTGCGGAAACTATAAACGAGTGAAACTAGACTTCAGATAAGAGGATAATAATGCTTTCCCGTAATGAACCAGTAATGCATTTTCTGCTCAGTCGGAGATCCAAACCGGCTAAAACTCTTTCAGCTCCAATACCGAAAAAGGATGAACTGCTAGAGCTATTAAGCGCAGCAGCCAGGACTCCAGATCATGGAAAGCTAGTTCCTTGGCGCTTCATTGTCCTTAACAAAAAAAAATTATCACGGCTGGGGACACTCGCTGAAATTATAGGTGCTCAAGAATCAATTCCTGAAGAGAAGATTTTAAAAGCAAAAAAACAATTGGAGAATGGCCATTTGGCAGTCGCTGTAATTGAAGTGCAAAAGCATTCTGAAAAAATACCAAAAATTGAACAAACTTATTCTGCAGGTGCTGTTTGCCTAGCTCTCTTAAATGCAGCATCAGCTGCAGGATGGGGTGCTAACTGGTTAACAGGTTGGCACGTTCATGATAAAGAATTTATAAAAAATGGTCTTGGACTTAAAGATAATGAATCTGTAGCAGGCTTGATCTACATCGGTACTCCATCTATCACACCCCCAGAGAGGCCTCGACCAAATCTGGATGAAATTGTAGAATGGCAATAATTCAGACAAGGTTGGTTTATCTAACTTGTTTTATCCAGCCAGTCTTCTAAACAAATCAATATCGTGAATTGTGATTATCTCAAAAATTATAATTAGTGTAATTAGTAACCATATAACAATCGTAACCCCAGTGGTTATTATGGCCTTTTTTTTTAAATTATGGACTTCAGGCGCGCCAGCTTGAGTACCTGTAGCTACCGTCCCCAAATCACCCTGAGTTTTGATTTTAAACGGTATGACTATTAGGAAGGTCAAAAACCAGATAACAGCGAATAAAACAAATGCAGATGTAATAGTCATGATACATTATCAGATACAAAAATATTATATTTCTTCAAGCTCTATCAACGTGCCATTGAAATCTTTTGGGTGCAAAAAAATAACCGGTTTTCCATGAGCCCCAATTTTTGGCTCTGCCTCTCCCAAAACCCGCGCGCCAGAACTTAGAAGCTGATCTCGAGCCTTTTTGATATCTGCAACTTCGTAACATATATGATGGATGCCACCGTTTGGGTTCTTGTCTAAGAAGCCCTGAATCGGACTATTCAAACCAAGTGGGTGTAACAATTCAATTTTAGTATTAGGCAATTCAATAAAAATCACAGTAACCCCATGCTCTTCTTCATCTACCGGATCACCAACCTCTGCGCCCAACGTTTCACGGTATTGCTCAGCCGCTGCAGCTAAATCTGGAACTGCTATAGCTACGTGATTTAATCTACCAATCATTTAAATTCCTATCTGAAAACCTTAAAACTAATTTACCTTCAACTCTTGGGTATCGTCCGTAAATTTAATTCCATCAGCTGCTCAGATGTAGGCTCCGACGGAGCTCCCATCATTAAATCTTCAGCGCGCTGATTCATTGGAAACATAATTACTTCTCTAATGTTTTCTTGATTTGCCAAAAGCATTACTATTCTATCAATACCTGCTGCACACCCTCCATGGGGCGGTGCTCCAAATCGAAAAGCATTGACCATTCCACCAAATCTTCTTCTTACCTCATCTTCTCCATAACCAGCGATTTCAAAAGCCTTGAACATTAAGTCTGGTTGATGATTTCTAATAGCCCCAGATACAAGTTCAAAACCGTTACAAGCCAGATCATATTGATATCCTAAAACACTTAAAGGATCACCATTTAAGGCGTCTAATCCACCTTGTGGCATTGAAAATGGGTTATGTTCAAAATCAATTTTTCCTGTTTCATCATCTTTCTCAAAGATTGGAAAATCAACTATCCAGGCAAATGCAAATCTATTTTTATCTATTAAATTTAGCTCATCACCAATTACATCGCGCGCTTTCCCAGCAACTCTTTCAAAAGATTTTGGCGTTCCACCTAGAAAAAATGCAGCATCTCCTACACTCAAGCCCAATTGCTCTCGAATTGCCTCGGTCCTTTCTGGACCAATGTTTTTCGCAAGTGGACCAGCAGCTTCCATATGACCACCGTTATCTCGCCAAAATATATACCCCATCCCAGGCAAGCCCTCTTTTTGAGCAAAAGAGTTCATTCGATCACAAAACTTTCGAGATCCCCCACCCGGTGCAGGAATCGCTCTGATTTCTGTTCCATCTTTTTCCAAAATATTCGAAAAAATCGCAAACCCCGAATTTCTGAAATGCTCAGAAACATTTTGCATTTTGATTGGATTTCGCAGATCTGGCTTATCAGTTCCATAACTAATTGCAGAGTCTCTATATGAGATTATTTCCCAATTTGCGGGTGCATCAACTACTTTTCCTCCGCCAAACTCCTTAAAAATATCTGCAATTATGGGGGATATTGTATCAAATACATCCTGCTGGGTAACAAAAGACATTTCCATATCTAATTGATAAAAATCAGTTGGACTGCGATCAGCCCTAGGATCTTCATCACGAAAACAAGGAGCTATCTGAAAATATTTATCAAATCCAGATACCATAATTAATTGTTTGAATTGCTGTGGAGCTTGTGGGAGCGCGTAGAACTTTCCTTCATGCAGACGAGAAGGAACTAGAAAATCTCTTGCACCTTCTGGTGATGAAGCTGTGATAATTGGCGTTTGATATTCCCTGAAACCAATATCCCACATTTTCCGACGGATAGAAGCAATTACATCTGCACGTAATTTTATATTCTCCTGCATTACTTCACGACGTAAGTCCAAGTATCTGTAACGAAGCCTTGTTTCCTCAGGATACTCTTGATCACCAAAAACCATCAAAGGCAATTCAGCTGATGCTCCAAGCACTTCAATATCTCTTACAAATACCTCAATTTCACCTGTGGAAATTTTAGTATTTATTAATTCTGGATCGCGAGCTTTGACTTCCCCGTCAATACGGATACACCACTCCGATCGTACATTTTCTACTTGGCTAAAAACTGGACTATCTGGATCGCACAGAACTTGTGTTACACCATAGTGATCACGAAGATCTATGAATAGAACCCCACCATGATCTCGAACTCTATGTACCCATCCCGAAAGGCGTACATTGCTTCCAACATCTTCTATTTTTAGATCTGCACATGTATGGCTTCGATAGTTATGCATCATATAGCCTTCCAAAGAAAAATAATAACTCGCGTGGATACACTAGTTTGAGACTAAGATGTCAAGAGTTATAGGCCAAATCATATTAAATTGGCGTCTGTTTGTATTTTATTTTGTTTAAATTTACGTCATCGACAAATATTCGTTAGTAATGAAATACAAATTGCTGCGATTTCTCTTGCGGACTTTGGAAGTATCATTATAACGCGAAACAATTTGCGTAATTTCCATACGTGGTTGACCGAACTACTGCTGATCGAGAGTCAAAAATATGCCTAAGAGAACGGATATTTCGTCTATAATGATTATTGGAGCTGGCCCCATAGTGATTGGACAAGCTTGCGAATTCGATTATTCCGGTGCGCAGGCTTGTAAAGCACTAAAAGAAGAAGGGTACCGAATAGTACTAGTAAACTCTAACCCCGCCACAATCATGACAGATCCAGGTTTGGCTGATGCAACATACATTGAGCCAATTGAACCATCGATTGTCGCAAAAATTATTGAGCGGGAACGTCCTGACGCCCTGTTGCCAACAATGGGGGGGCAAACCGGGTTGAACACCGCATTACAACTAGAAGAGATGGGTGTTCTTAAGAAATTTAATGTTGAAATGATTGGTGCTAAAAGAGAAGCAATCGAAATGGCAGAAGATCGTGCTCTATTCAGAGAGGCGATGGAACGACTGGGGTTAGAAAACCCGAAGGCTGCTGTTGTTACAGCTCCCTCGTTGGAAGATGGCAAGACAGATTTAGCGGAGGGCGTGAGGCTATCTTTAGAAGCTTTAAAAGATATTGGCCTACCTGCAATTATTCGACCTGCATATACATTAGGGGGAACGGGCGGAGGAGTAGCATATAATCTCGAAGACTATGAGCATTTTTGCAAATCTGGGATGGATGCATCCCCAGCAAATCAAATTCTGATTGATGAGAGTCTTCTTGGTTGGAAGGAATTTGAAATGGAGGTTGTTCGGGACGTCAAGGACAACGCCATAATTGTGTGCTCAATTGAAAATGTTGATCCGATGGGAGTTCACACTGGAGACTCTATCACTGTTGCACCTGCGTTAACTTTGACGGACAAAGAATACCAGATGATGCGTACTGCATCTATAGATGTTTTGAGGGAAATTGGCGTAGAAACAGGTGGATCAAATGTGCAGTGGGCTGTGAATCCGTCTGATGGCCGCATGGTAGTCATCGAAATGAACCCACGGGTATCTAGATCTTCCGCTTTAGCATCTAAAGCTACTGGATTTCCAATAGCCAAAATAGCGGCAAAACTCGCCGTAGGTTACACTTTGGACGAATTAGAAAACGATATCACCAAGGTTACACCAGCCTCGTTTGAACCATCAATTGATTACGTAGTAACCAAAATACCAAGATTTGCTTTCGAAAAATTTCCTGGGGCAAAGCCAAATTTAACCACTGCGATGAAATCAGTTGGCGAAGTCATGGCGATCGGTCGGTCGTTTCATGAGTCATTGCAAAAAGCATTATGCTCACTGGAAACTGGACTTTCAGGTTTTGATGAGATTGACATACCTGATGCACCTGAAAAAAGCGCTATCATTAAGGCACTGAGCGAACAAACTCCGGATAGAATTAGAATAATTGCTCAAGCCATGCGCTTTGGGCTTTCTAATTCGGAAATTCACGAAGTAACAATGTATGATTTTTGGTTTCTAGAAAGAATACGAGAAATTATTGAAATGGAAGTTCAGGTTCATAAAAATGGTCTTCCTAGTGACGAAAATAAACTAAGGCAACTTAAGAGTATGGGCTTTAGTGATGCACGGCTAGCCAAATTGAGCGGGAAAACTGAACAAAACGTTCGCCATTGCAGAAAGAAGGCTGGAGTAGATGCTGTTTTCAAGAGAATAGACACATGTGCGGCTGAATTCGAAGCTCAAACGCCATATATGTATTCAACCTATGAGGCTCCTATGATGGGAGATGTTGAGTGTGAAGCAGAGCCATCTAATCGAAAGAAAATAGTAATTTTAGGTGGTGGTCCAAATAGGATAGGCCAAGGAATCGAATTTGACTATTGCTGTTGTCACGCTTGTTATGCTCTTGCTGACGCAGGCTTTGAAACTATTATGATCAATTGCAATCCAGAAACTGTTTCTACGGACTATGACACTTCTGACAGATTATATTTTGAACCCCTGACTCTAGAGCACGTTCTCGAAATACTTACAAAAGAACAGAAAAATGGACATCTAATTGGTGTGATTGTTCAGTTTGGCGGGCAAACCCCATTAAAATTAGCAAATGCATTGGAAACCGAGGGTATACCTATTTTAGGCACAAGCCCAGATGCAATCGATCTAGCAGAAGACCGGGAACGATTTCAAAAATTAGTAAAGGATTTAAGTTTAAGTCAACCGAATAATGGGATCGCTAATTCTGATGCACAAGCACTCCAAATTGCCGAAAGAATAGGTTTTCCATTAGTAATACGGCCCTCATACGTACTAGGTGGTCGAGCTATGGAAATAGTGCATGATTTAGATAGCTTGAAAAGATATATTTCAGAAGCAGTAGTTGTATCTGGGGAGAGCCCAGTCCTTTTAGATAATTATTTGGAAGGGGCAATTGAATGCGACGTAGATGCAATATCTGATGGGGATAATGTTCACGTAGCCGGTATTATGCAGCACATAGAGGAAGCTGGCGTGCATTCGGGTGATAGTGCTTGCTCTCTGCCTCCTTACTCACTGAATAGCAAAATAATAGATGAGTTAACAATTCAAACTGAAAAACTGGCTAAAGCATTAAATGTGGTTGGTCTGATGAATGTACAGTTTGCAGTCAAAAACGACCAAATATACATAATTGAGGTTAATCCTCGTGCTTCACGCACTGTACCTTTTGTTGCAAAAGCAACAGACAGTGCAATAGCCTCTATAGCAGCAAGAGTAATGGCTGGCGAAAAATTAAATAGCTTTAAAAAGAGGGAAAGCTATGGATCAGTCTCATATGGAGAAACAATACCACTGGCAGATCCAATGAGTCTAGCGAGCCCCATGTTACCTTGGTTTAGTGTAAAAGAAGCCGTAATGCCATTTGCGCGATTTCCAGGAGTAGATACTATCTTAGGACCAGAGATGCGTTCTACAGGAGAGGTAATGGGATGGGATCGTGACTTTGGTAGGGCATTTTTAAAAGCTCAAATCGGCGCAGGAATGAAGCTACCAAGAAAAGGATGTGTTTTTTTCTCAATTAAGGACAAGGATAAGAATGATAACCTTGCGGAGACTGCTCAAAGGCTCATCAAGTTGGGTTTCAATATAATTGCAACAAGGGGAACGTCCGCATTTCTTAAAGAAAAAAATATACCATGCAAACAAGTAAATAAAGTATATGAAGGACGGCCCAATATTGTAGACACAATGAAAAATGGTGAAATAGATTTGGTAATGAATACCACCGAAGGATTACAGGCCGTAAAAGATAGTCGCGAGATAAGATCTGTCGCGCTATATGACAAGATACCCTACTTCACGACAGCTGCTGCTGCCCATGCTGCTGCTCTTGCTATTCAAAGCCAAAACGAGGGTGATATAGAGGTTAAATCTTTACAAAACTAATAGGGTGCCCAGTTCATTCTGCCGGAATAGCATCACTCTCAGAGGATAATGGATGAGATAATTTATCTAGCATCTCCTTTGGACAAATCTGCAAAAACTTGGATTTTTCAGTATCCCAATCCTGCAATATTTCTTCCGCCTGTTGGCTAGACGTTTCCTTATAATGCATTTGAATCAACGCATATAGTTGTTCTTCCCAGAAAGAAACCCCAACTCTACACGTTACCAGGGAGTCCATATTCAACAATTCAATTGCAGTTTCATTCGGATCATAAATATAAGCCATACCACCAGTCATACCAGCACCAAAGTTTGCACCAATTGTTCCCAGAACAACTGCTACACCTCCCGTCATGTATTCACAGCCATTCGACCCACAGCCTTCCACAACAACTTTTGCACCAGAGTTCCGAACTGCAAAACGTTCCCCCGCCCTTCCAGCGGCGAACAAAAGACCATCGGTAGCTCCGTATAAAACCGTATTTCCAATAATAGTGTTGTCACTGGCTTTGAGTGGGCTGGCCATAGGTGGTCGTACGACAATGATACCTCCTGATAAGCCCTTACCCACGTAGTCATTAGCATCACCAGAAACTTCTATTTTCAAGCCCGGAGCAGCAAACGCTCCCAAAGATTGCCCAGCTGAACCCTTTAATTTCACCGTTAAATGATCTGGTTGAAGGCTATTACGCATACCAAAATTCTGAACTATATGACTCGACGTTCTAGTGCCAACGGTTCTATGCGTGTTCTGAACTGCATATGACAATTGCATCTTTTCACCATCATTTAAGAAACGTGCCGCATCACGGACTATTTCTTTATCTAACGTGTCAGGCACACTATTACGCTCACGGTCCCTATTATAATTTATTCGATCAGCACCATCCACCGAAATTAAAAGTGGGTTTAAGTCTAAATCATCGAGGTGGTCCGCTCCCCTGCTTACCTGAGACAATAGATCCGCACGCCCGAGAACTTCATCAATTGATCGAGCCCCTATATCAGCAAGAATTTCCCGAACTTCCTGAGCGTAGAACGTAATCAAATTAACAACTTTGTCAGCATTCCCACTAAACTTTTCTCTTAATTGCTCATCTTGCGTACATACACCAACAGGACAAGTATTAGATTGACACTGTCTTACCATGATGCAGCCCATAGCGATAAGCGCTGCGGTACCAATTCCAAACTCCTCAGCGCCCATCATGGCGGCCATAACAATATCACGGCCTGTTCTTAATCCTCCATCAGTTCGCAAGGTTATTCTCTCTCTAAGATTATTCATAGAAAGAACTTGATGCGCCTCCGTTAACCCCATTTCCCAAGGCAAGCCCGCAAATTTGATTGACGTAGCTGGAGAAGCACCTGTACCTCCGTTATGCCCAGATATCAGAATAACATCTGCCTCTGCTTTAGCCACGCCGGCTGCGATTGTGCCGACTCCAGAAGATGCAACTAATTTTACAGTCACCTTACATCTCGGATTAATTTGTTTAAGGTCATAAATTAGTTGTGCTAAATCCTCTATCGAATAAATATCGTGATGTGGCGGTGGCGAGATTAAAGTTACGCCTTTTGTCGAATGTCTCAAACGCGCAATAAGATCCGTAACTTTCATCCCCGGAAGTTGACCACCTTCTCCCGGCTTTGCACCCTGGGCAACTTTTATTTCTAGTTCCTCACATTGGTTCAAATATTCGGCTGTAACACCAAATCTTCCAGAAGCAACTTGCTTTATTTTTGCTGAGGGATTATCGCCGTTAGCTTCGGGAGTAAAATGTGCGGGATCTTCGCCTCCCTCGCCAGAGTCAGACTTGGCACCTATCCGGTTCATTGCAACATTCAAAGTTTTATGTGCCTCAGGACTAAGAGCTCCAAGTGACATCCCAGGAGTTACAAACCTTTTGCGTATCGAAGTAATACTCTCCACTTCATCGATGGATACTGCTGGTCCGATTGGTTTTATATCTAACAAGTCGCGCAGATGAATAGGAGGATTAGATTTTATGCGATTAGAATATTGTCTCCACAGATCATAACTTGCGTTATTGCATGCAGCTTGCATTAAATGCATTGTCTGCGCCTCCCACGCATGGGTCTCTCCCGATTTTCTCGATTTGTAAAAACCACCGACAGGCAAAAACGCAGAATTAGACCGATAAGCTAGATTGTGAATCTCCTCAGATTTTTGTTGGATACCACTAACACCAATGCCAGATATACGACTTATGAGACCCGGAAAATATTCGGCGCACATCGCACGAGACAAACCAACCGCTTCAAAATTTAAACCACCGCGATAAGAGGATATTACAGAAATCCCCATTTTAGACATTATTTTTAGCAGGCCTTGATCTATTGCTTCTCGATATCGAGCAATTACCTCAGTTAACGGCCCATTCAACAAACCTTTATCAATACGATCTGCTAATGTATCTTCTGCCAAATAAGCATTTACAACAGAAGCCCCAGCACCAATTAAAACTGCAAAATAATGCGGATCAAGGCATTCAGAGGACCTAACATTTAAAGAGCAGAAAGTTCTTAAACCTTTTCTTGTTAAATGACTATGAACAGCAGAAGTCGCAAGAATCATTGGCATTGCTACTCTGTTCTCGTTGATATTCTGGTCAGTAAGAACAATATGGCCCGCACCTGAACGAACCGCGTCCTCTGCTTCTGTCCTAATTCGATATAATTGAGCTTGGAGGGCCTCCTTTCCAGTACCTTTTTCAAAAGTACAATCTAATTTGGTCACCTCTGACTTGAAATTCTTTATTAATTCTTCCCACTGAGAGTTCCCCACAAAAGGGCTTTCCAAAGCTAAAATCTCTGATTGATTACTCCCTTCATCAAGGACATTTCGTAAATTTCCAAAACGGGTTTTTAGAGACATAACTCTAAATTCACGTAATGAGTCTATTGGGGGGTTCGTAACCTGAGAAAAATTTTGCCGAAAGTAATGTGATAATGGCCTATATCTTTCCGACAAAACCGCAGATGGAGTATCATCGCCCATTGACGCTAGGGTTTCCTTACCATCTTCTGCCATTGGAACCAAGATTTGCTCAATTTCTTCAATAGTATACCCGGCAGCTATCTGACGTTTGCGCAGATCTTCTCCAAAATAGATTTGCTTTTCTTGAACACCAGATAGTTTGTTGTCTAGTTCTTTTATTTTAGCGGTCCATTCACTAAAAGGATGAGCCTCTGCAAGTTTATTCTTAATTTCCTCATCGTGGTATAATTTTCCAGCTGCCAGATCTACCGCAAGTAATTGTCCAGGTCCAAGCGCACCCTTTTCAGCACAATTAGCTTCATCAATAGGAACCATTCCAACTTCTGAACCTGCTATTAATAAATCATCGCCTGTTATTACGTATCGCATAGGACGCAAGCCATTACGATCTAATCCAGCACATACCCAGCGTCCATCAGTCATTGCTAGAGCAGCAGGTCCATCCCACGGCTCCATAACCGAATTGCAATACGAATACATATCTCGCCATGACTGTGGAAGTTCTTTTGCCTGTTTTGACCAGCTTTCAGGGATCAACATTGTCTTTGCCATCGGGGCACTTCTTCCGGCCCTTACCAGCGCTTCGAATACTGCATCCAACGCGGCTGAGTCAGATGAGCCTCCCGGTATTATTGGTTTGATATCATCTGCCATTTCACCAAAGGCTGAGGATGCCATTCTTATTTCATGACTTTTCATCCAATTCACGTTGCCTTTTAGAGTATTTATCTCACCATTATGAGCTAACATACGAAAGGGTTGCGCCAGCCACCACTGCGGGAATGTATTAGTAGAATATCTCTGGTGATATATAGCAAAGGTAGAAGTAAATCGTTCATCACATAAATCAGGATAAAAAACAGCGACCTGTTCTGCCAGCATCATCCCCTTATAAATAATCGAGCGACATGAAAGTGACGCTAGGTATAATTGGGAGACACCTGCCTGAGAAGCTGACTTTTCAATGCGACGCCTTATTACATAAAGCTCCCGCTCAAAGGTGTCTTGATCGACGCCTTTAGAGTTAGAAATCAGGATTTGCTCAATCTCTGGTCGGGTTGCATTCGCTTTTTCACCAAGACAATCAGTTTTCACAGGAACATGACGCCATCCGTAGATGTAATATCCCATTCTTAATACCTCAGTTTCAACAATTGAACGACAGGTTTCCTGCGCACCAAAATCGGCCCTTGGAAGAAATACCTGACCAACAGCCATTAATTCATCTTTTCGAGGCTTATGCCCTGTTCGTTCTATTTGATCATAGAAAAAAGAGACTGGAATTTGCACATGAATACCGGCTCCATCACCAGTTTTGCCGTCTGCGTCTACTGCACCCCTATGCCAAATAGCTTTTAACGCATCAATACCAAGCTCAACAACTTTTCTGCTGGGTTTGCCCTCGATTGATACGACCATCCCAACACCACAGGATGCATGTTCGAAGTTTTCACGATACAAGCTATTTTTATGCATCCAAGAACGCTTATTTGCCTCGTCTGCCGCCCAGTCTTTATTAATTTTCTGCATCTGTATTTCCTTTTGAGTTCACATTAGGCCCATGGCGTGCTGTTCAAATTCACTATTCTATTCGGCTGCTATTACCGATTGATCTGTTAAATCTTTAATTATGGCATCTGCTGTATCCCTTCCATCTCGGATGGCCCATACAACAAGTGATGCCCCTCTTACGATGTCACCGATTGCGTAAACTCCATCCAGGGCAGTTCTACCACTTCCAACTTCTACCTTTATCGTGCCCCATCGAGTGACTGGCAGTTCAGGTTGACCCCACAGTGTAGGCAGGTCTTCCGGTTCAAAGCCTAAAGCTTTTATCACCAAATCTGCAGGTTCATTGTAATCACTGCCGTTTATTTCTTCTGGAACTCGACGTCCAGTTGCATCGGGAGCACCTAAACGCATTTTGCGTCCAATCACTCCTTTCACAGTGCCATGCCCAGTCTCGAGGTTCACAACATTCTCAGTTTTGGTATTTGAAGTAAATCCTTGCGGAGTGGTCAACCATTCGAAAATAACTCCCTCTTCTTCGGCATTTTGAACTTCTCTCTGAGAACCGGGCATATTGTCCCGATCGCGCCGATACATACATTTTACAGATTTTGCACCTTGACGGATTGCCGTTCTTACACAGTCCATTGCAGTATCGCCTCCACCAATTACAACAACCCTCTTTCCAGCCGCATTTAGTGTACCGTCATTAAACGATGGTACATTATCTCCAAAATTTATTTTGTTTGACGCGGTAAGATAGTTGAGAGCATCAACAACACCATCTAAATTATTACCTGGGATGCTTAATTCTCTAAATTTGTAAACACCGGTTGCTATGATAACTGCATTGTGTTTTTTTCGGAGCTCAGAAAAAGAAAAATCCTCTCCAATTTTGCAATTCATAACAAAGTCAACACCCGATTTTTCTAAGTTGTCAATTCTACGAGCCACAATATCTTTTTCCAGCTTAAATCCTGGTATCCCGTAGGTTAATAATCCTCCTGCCCTATCGTAACGGTCATAAACGCAAACTTTAACACCTGCAGCTCGAAGACGCTCTGCTGCTGCCAGGCCACCGGGACCTGCCCCAATAATGCCAACAGTTAAATCAAGATCAGTGGATGGTTGAATTGGCCGAACCCAACCATTTTCCCACGCTAGGTCGGTGATGTATTTTTCTACGGCCCCGATAGTGACCGTGCCATGCCCTGATTGTTCGATGACACAATTCCCTTCACATAAGCGATCCTGCGGACATATCCTTCCGCAAATTTCTGGAAAAGTATTCGTTTGTTGAGAGACTTCATAAGCTTCCTTAAGTCTACCTGTGGCTGTTAAATGAAGCCAATCTGGTATATTGTTGTGCAGTGGGCAGTGAGATTGGCAAAAAGGAACACCACACTGACTGCATCTGCTTGACTGTTCCTCTGCTTTCTCTTTGGCAAATTCAGAATAAATCTCCTGAAAATCCTTTTTTCGCTCATCAGCAATTCGTTTCGCTGGCATATCGCGATCAAACTTCACAAATTTCAACATTGGTTGAGTAGGCATTTTACTATCCTTCGAACGTAGAAATGTCATATACATCGGTTCTGTCAAAAATAAAAGTAAGAATTATTGACTTATTTTTATCTAAAATCAAAAAAAAATAATAAAATAACCAGCATTTATGTATTTTTAAGTCCGTTACGGACCTAAAATGTCGCTTTTTTATTTTTATTTCACAAGTTAGAATCAATAAAAATACTTATCGGACCTCTCAATGTTACTACTTCACCTTGCATTGGTAGCAATTATCCAAGGACTAACGGAATTCCTTCCCATTTCCTCAAGCGCCCATTTAATTTTATTGCACCACCTAACCACCTTACCAGACCAAGGACAGACAATAGATATTGCAGTGCATTTTGGAACCCTAATAGCGGTCATTACTTATTTCAGGGAAGATAGTAAGAAAGTTTGGTTCGGCCTTATCAAGCTGCTTCAAGGTAATGTTTTAACCGCTGATAGTTTTACTGCGCTATGCCTAATAGTTGCGACAATCCCTGCTGTTATTTTTGGACTTGCAATCAAACTACTTGGTTATGACATTCTTATGCGGGACAGTATTTTATTAATCGGCATTACAATGACAGGCTTTGGATTCTTCCTTTGGTGGTCAGATAGCAAGGGGAAACAGACTACTGACGAAACGAATGTATCTTGGTCTCTAAAAAACTCTTTTAAAATCGGCTGCTGGCAAGCATTAGCATTAATTCCTGGCACATCACGATCAGGCATAACTATCTCAGCAGCAAGGCTTCTTGGATACAGCCGTGAAGAAGCAGTTAACATTTCTATGTTACTGTCCATTCCTGTGATAATTGCAGCAACCGCTGTGTCAATAATGGACAATTACTTAAATTCTACTGAAATTGATTTTCAAGTTATCTTGATAGCTCTAATATTTTCCTTTAGCGCGGCATATTTGGCCATTGCAGTGATGCTAAAATTTTTAAAAACTTTGGGATTTTTACCATATATTATTTATAGGATCGTACTTGGTATTGCCCTTATTTTTTGGACCGTAATATAGTACTTGCAAGTAAGGCTTAAGAGGTCCAAATATAACCCAAACACGAACGGAGACCGTAATGGCAAAAAAAATTCTGCTTCTTAACGGACCTAACCTTAATATGCTGGGCAAGAGAGATCCAAAGCTTTATGGAGATATCACCCTTAAAGATGTTGAAAAAACATGTGAAAAGCTCGCAAAACAAAATGGAATACAACTAGAAAGCAAACAGACAAATTACGAGGGAGAGCTTGTAGAGTTTATACATGCGGCTAGAGAGACTTCAGAGGCAATAATAATAAACCCCGGTGCATATTCACATACCTCCGTAGCAATTTTTGATGCATTGGAAATGTTCCAAGGGCCAATTGTTGAGGTTCATATATCAAATATACACAAAAGAGAGAGTTTCCGCCATTATTCTTACGTTTCTCAGCGCGCTGATAGCGTGATCGTTGGGTGTGGAGTGCAAGGCTACGAGTTAGCCCTTTTACGTTTAGTCCAAATTTTGAAAGATACTTAGCATAGGATTAGCAGGCCCTTCATAATAAAAGTATAGGTTAAAGCATCTATGATTTGGACCATTCCCAACATTTTAACTATCGCCAGGCTACTAGCTGCTCCAGGCATCGCAGTTATGTTTTTATACTTTGATAGGCCTTATGCAGACTGGTTTGCTCTATTACTTTTTTTAATAGCCTCTGTTACTGACTGGTTCGATGGCTATCTAGCCCGTGTATGGCGCCAAGAGACTAAATTTGGAGCAATGTTGGATCCGATTGCTGACAAAGCAATGGTAGTAATTGCTTTAATGGTAATCGTAGGCTACTCAAGCATGTCACCGTGGCTTGTACTCCCAGCCACGTTCATACTGTTTAGAGAAGTTTTCATATCTGGACTAAGAGAATTTGTTGGAAACAACACTGTTGAATTGAAGGTAACTACTTTAGCGAAATGGAAAACAACGTCACAAATGCTCTCTATCGCTTTGCTTTTTGCACAAGGAGTAGTGGAGCATTACGTTTTAAAATATACTTCAAAAAAAGGTATTAATGGTGATAAAAATTCAACAAACTCTAATATCAACCAAACTGCAGATTTAAACTTTGACTATTTATATTGGTTAGAAAATTTTGGTCTAGTTATGTTATGGATTGCGGCTATATTGACACTAATAACAGGTTTTGAATACTTCAAAAAGACAATACCCGTACTCAGAGAGGGCAAATGATAAAGGTTTTATATTTTGCGTGGGTTAGAGAGCGCATCGGCGTTCCTTATGAAATGCTAGAAACACAATCTGGGACAGTTATGGAACTTGTTGAAGAGTTAAAGCAAAAGGAAGAAAGATACAAAGTTGCATTTTCGGATCTTTCCGCACTAAAAGTTGCCGTTGATCAAGAGCTCTGCGAATTTGATACAGAGTTAAATGGAGCTTTAGAAGTCGCATTTTTTCCTCCAATGACAGGGGGTTAAAGTGCGGGTATCTGTTCAATTAGATGACTTCGATATAGGCCAAGAGTTAGACTTATTTCGCAATGGCAAGTCAAATACAGGTGCAATTGTCTCATTTCAAGGAATAGTTCGAAATAATAGTGAAAACTCACTATTAAATATGGATATAGAGCAGTATCCGGGTATGACCCAGAAAGCAATTTCAAAGTACGTCATGACCGCAGTAGAAAGGTGGTCACTGAACGATGCATTGGTTATTCATAGACATGGGAAGCTTTTTCCAGGTGATCAAATAATGATGGTTGCTACTGCTGCGATGCATCGTCATGACGCCTTTCAGTCAGCTGAATTTTTGATGGACTACCTTAAGAGCAGAGCACCTTTTTGGAAAAAAGAAATAACAAAGAAAGGTTATCATTGGGTCGAGTCTGTATTAGACGACGAAAAAGCCCTAGAGCGGTGGTAAAAAATCGCTTTATTTTTTATCTTTTTTAGTTTTTTCTGATATTTCTTTTAAAGTTTCTATTTCTATTCTAGCGTTGTGCAAACCGTCCATTGTTGCTTTAAGCTCAGCCTGAGCTTGAGCTAATTTACTTGTAAGCTCTGTGTCACGTTTTTTTAACTGATTAACAATAAGAGCATGATCAGTCTCTGATTTGTGAAAAGATTCGGCCATTAACCGGTCACCAGTTGGAGTTCTGGAAGACTTATGAGACAATTTTTCGATTAAAATACGTGCAAGCCATCCCAAAGAGAAAGTTATAAAAAGAACAATCGATGTAAAAATAATTAACTCAATCTGGCTCATTAGTTACCTACATTAATTACGAATATCATCTTCAGGTGATACTGTAGTACCCATAGATTTATCGAAAGGTGTAAATTCTATTCTTCTATTTATTTCTCGACCTTGCTCTGTATCATTTGATGCAATCGGCTGACTTTCCCCATAGCCTTTCGCTATAATATTTTTCGTTAAAACACGTCGCCGCTGCAATTCAAACAAGACAGAATTTGCTCTTGACTGTGACAAATTCAAATTCATTTGCTCTCTTCCTTGACTATCAGTATGCCCTCCGATTTCCAAACGGATATCACCACAGTTGAGCAAAATTTTTGCTATATCATCAAGGGTCTCATGTCCAGCAAGATCAACTCGGTCAGAACCGGGTTCAAACTTAATTTTTCTTACCCGTAAAGTTTCTTCAATTTTATTAACACACTGAGACGCAGTTAAACTATCGTCCACGGGTTTAGGCATATCAATATAGTCAACTGATAGTGATAGACGTTGATCATAACCAATTTTATCTCCAACAACCTTAGTTATTTTAGCAGAAGAGAATTTTTTATAAGTTTTACCTCTAATCTCTATCAAGTTTGGAGTTACGTTAAGTATCCCATTCTTTAACTCTCGAAGCCCCTCTAAACCTGCAATAATTCTAAAACCCCAATCATCAGGAAGTGATCCTACTTTATAAAGTGAGATTGATGCATTTTCAGAGCCAAAGCGCACCTTAGCAAAATTAGCAACGAGTTCTTTATCCAACTCCTCACCGATAGGGCCCACAATTTTTAAAAGACCTTCAGGACTTAAAGTGGCTACAACCCTATTAGATGAAAGATCGTTACCTCCATCATTCGAGAGCTTTATAAAAGACAAAACAAACTCTGATGGGAAAGTGTTTGATATAGAATTTAGAATTTCTGTATATTCTTTTTCAGGGAAGGAATGATCTAAAATAACAGAAATGTTGAGATTATCGAATACTACTTTTGCGTTCACAAGTTGTGGTGAAACGGAAAAAGCCTTTTCTAGTGCTTCAGCCCACTGCGAACTAGGCTCCCCAAGTCCAACTAAACATTCTTGTACAGCCTTAGCACTAAGTTTTTCAGCAATTTCCGCAATCCGATTCTTACTTTCTTCATCGGCCACTACACAATCCGAATACTGTAATAACCCATTGTTAATCTCGATCTGAAAGGTAAAAGGCGAGATTAGTTCCCGAGGTTGATAAAACGACATTTCAACGGGTAAGCTGGGTGGAGCTCGGGATTTAATATATTCTTTGAGTTTTCCGTGATTACGATTGTCACTGGCTATACCCTCGACAGAAAGCTGTTTACCATCTGTTTCAATTTTTCCAAGTTTTATCACATCTACCAAAGATAATGCGTAAGAAGTGATCAATTCCCAGTTCAAAGTTGAAGCCACATCCGTTTGATCAATGATAATATGGTACTCCTCACTTTTCGACGACTTTGTTTTTAGCATTTCTTCAAAGTCAAAAGAATCAAATCCTTTCGGAAAACTCCCAATAAAAAATACTTTCCCAATGGACTTTAATATTTTTAAGTTTATCTCGCCTGTCTTATTATTGGAACTTTCTAAATGAGATATATTGTCGATTAACCGCTGACCAGTAACCATAGAACGCCCAAATTTTACAGCCTCAATTCTTTCAAAATCTGACGGTGCATCACCATGCAAGAAAAGCAGCAATCCATCAGCATTTATTTTAACCCAAGAGTATCCAGCCTCATGGAAGGCTGATTTAAGATAATTCTTAGAAGAAACCTCAATAAACTTTGAAAAAATACTGGCTGCCAAGACCGAAATACACGCAGCAAGAACAAAAAGAAAATAATTAAATTTATACGAGAAATTGAACATTTGCCGGTCACAATAGCAAAAAACTTAGTAGACTTAAATGAAGTAATTTAAAACAGAATCGAAATACTTAAAAATATTACCGGGATAAAGCCGGCGTTCCGATTAGAACGAAAGCTATCTAATAAACTTTGACCATTATGGATATCGAGATTAATCACTTGACGTACCATATGGAGGTAAAAAAATAGAGCTCCAGTAAGTGCAATAAACATCTGCAGACCGCTTATTGAAAACAGAAATGACAAGATCATTAATCCCGCTGCTAAAGTAGCGAAAATAAATAACCAACTTTTAGTACTATCTGCAAGCAAAATTGCAGTTGATTTAACACCAACTAATGCGTCATCTTCTTTATCTTGATGCGCATAAATAGTATCATAAAATAACGTCCAAAAAATTCCTGCTAAATAAAGTATAATACAGGGCCAGTTCAAAAAATTTGTGGATGCCGCAAACGCTAAAAGCACACCCCAATTAAATGCAATACCTAAAAAGAACTGTGGCCACCAAGTAAATCTTTTAGCAAAAGGATAAATAGCAACAGGTAATATTGCTATAAAACCCAGTATAATTGCAGTAGTGTTAAACGTCAGCAATATGAACAAGGCCATCAAAGCTTGAGCAGCCATCCAAAACGCTGCCTTTTTTACACTAACGGAACCACTAGGGATTGGTCTAAGTTTTGTTCGCGCAACTTTGGCATCAATTTTACGATCATTAATATCGTTCCATGTACACCCAGAACCTCTCATCAAAACAGCGCCTACTGCACAGCCCACAAAAATCCATAAATCGTTTAATTTTGGGGACCCCGTGTTAAGTATACCTATTAGCAGTCCCCACCAGCAAGGCAGTAACAAAAGCCAGGTACCAATTGGACGATCCATTCTCGATAACTTTAAAAAAGGTCGGGACCAAATTGGAGCATGAACATCTACCCAATTATTATCAACTGCGTCAAATATTTGATCCTTCGCCTCTGGTAATGGCTCCAAATGGGGCATAGACTATCATCCGATATGAATAAAATTAGACTCTTTGTAGATCACACTTTAGGGGAAGCGCAATCAGTTCCGTTGAACAAGGACCAAGCTCATTATATTTTTTCAGTAATGCGCAAGCGCACGGGTGACTTAATTCTGATTTTTGATGGAAATAATGGAGAGTGGCTCGCATCTATAAATGAAATTTCAAAGAAAAATGGAAACTTGCTCTGCATAAAGCAAACAAAACCACAAATTAATCCTCCCGACTTATGGCTCTATTTTTCTCCTCTAAAAAAAACTCGTACTGATTTCATAATAGAAAAAGCAACTGAACTTGGGGTTAGAAAAATAATACCAATTCAAACGGAACACACAAATGCTGACCGAATTAGGATTGATAGACTAAATGCACATGCAAGAGAGGCAGCAGAACAATGTGGAGGTACTTACATCCCCAAAATCTTGGAATTACAAAAACTAAACGAAGCACTAAAAAATTTCCCATCTGACAGGAAACTTCTATTTTGCGATGAAGAATTAAAGCAATCCAAGGTTAAATTTAATAGTTTGACGAAGGGGAAATGGTCGATACTGATCGGCCCAGAGGGTGGTTTTTCTGACATTGAGAGAAATCACCTTTTAGCACTAGAATTTACCCATAGAATAAGTCTTGGACCAAGAATTTTGCGGGCGGATACAGCAGCTGTTACTGCAATTTCATTGTGGCAAAATTATCTTGGCGACTGGTAATGAAACAAAATTCTTTGTTACATATTTTGCTTATTTGGCGAGAAACTATTATTGCAATAATCTTTGCTGCAGTTGGTTTGTACTGGATATTAAATTCATTCGCTGTGCTTCATACTATCGGATATGGAGTTTTATTAACCGGAATGGCTTTGGCATATGCAAGCTATCAACGTACAAGGTTCAAGAGAACAGAGACTGGGACCGGAATAGTCGAATTCATAGAAGGACAAATTAGTTACTTCGGCCCCGAAACCGGCGCTATATTTTCAATAAATGATATAAAACGCCTTATTCTGGATAAATCTAAATACTCTAGCAAATGGATAATAGAAAATACCGCAGGTTATCAAATAGAAATACCAACAAATGTAGAGGGCCACGAGGTATTATTTGATGTTTTTAATAGCCTTGAAGGTTTTCCAATTCACAAAATGTTAGAAACATTATCTTCTAAACAAAGCATTAGGACTGTTCTTTGGCAAAAATAAGACTATGATTGCGATGTTTAAGTTAATGTAACAAAAGCGTTAGATTACGTGTAAATTTTTAATAAAGAATTAAGGTCAAATTATGTCGATTCCCCAATCTGGTGGCGGTCTTGTTGAGCACTACGATCAGTTAGTGCAATACCTGTCTGACGGATGCAAACCCAGATCTGACTGGAAAGTTGGAACCGAACATGAAAAATTTGGTTTCTTTAAAGATACGTTAAAGCCGATACCATATAATGGTAAAGGTTCGGTAAAATCATTATTAGTCGGTTTAAAAGATAATTATGGCTGGGAACCTGTATTTGAGGCAGGCAATATTATTGGCCTTACAAAGGATGGTGCCAACGTTTCACTTGAACCTGGTGGACAGCTTGAGCTCTCGGGGGCTCCCTTAGCCAGTATCCATGAAACTTGTGATGAGGTTAATACGCATTTAAGCCAGGTAAAGAATATTGCTGACAAGTTAGGTATAGGCTTTATTGGACTAGGAGCAGCTCCTACGTGGAAACATCACGAAATGCCTTTAATGCCCAAAGGTAGGTACCGACTTATGACAGACTATATGGATAAAGTTGGTACTATGGGTAAAACAATGATGTACCGAACATGCACCGTTCAAGTGAATTTAGACTTTGAGTCTGAGTCCGATATGGTCAAGAAAATGAGAGTTGCAATAGCACTGCAACCTGTAAGTACTGCTCTATTTTCCAATTCGCCATTCTTTGAGGGAAAACTTACTAATTGCAAAAGTTGGAGAAGCCGCGTTTGGAGAGATCTTGATGCATCGCGCACTGGAACAATTCCTTTTATTTTCAAGCCAACGTTTGGATTTGAAAGATGGGTTGAATATGCCCTAGACGTTCCAATGTATTTCGTTTACCGCGATGGGAAATACATAAATGCATTGGGCCAGTCTTTTCGAGATTTTCTTAAGGGAAAACTACCTGCATTACCAAATGAGTTACCAACCTTAAATGACTGGGCTGATCATCTTACGACAATATTTCCTGAAGCCCGCTTAAAAAAATTTATAGAAATGCGTGGAGCGGATGGAGGACCATGGCGCAGCCTTTGTGCACTTCCCGCGCTGTGGGTTGGTTTGTGTTACAATCAGTCCTCGTTAGACGCAGCATGGGATCTTGTTAAAACATGGACAAGTCAGACACGAGAAGAGCTTAGGGTAGAAGCCGCAAATAAAGGCCTGCATTGCAAAGTCGGTAACATTAAAATGATCGAATTAGCTAGGGAAGTAATAGCCATTGCCAATGAAGGTCTAAAAGCTCGCTGTATTCCTAGTTCAAACTTAAAATTCCCAGATGAAACTCATTTTCTAGATGCGCTAAATGAAGTTGTTGAAAGTGAGCGTACGGCTGCCGATAAATTAATCGAACTTTACAGAAACAATTGGAACCAGGATGTTTCCAAAGTATTCGATCAGCATAGTTACTAATATTACGTGTGTTCAATTAAAGTTAATCGGTATGCACAGTAATAAAATTAGTATTGCTAAGCATGCGAATATAAATCCTAACCCAAATGGCTTTAAACTAACATTCCAGCTTCTTTTCACGATTTGAGGTTCTGGATTAGACTGTTTAATCAATGCCTGTTCTACCAGGCTAGGTAATCTAGGTCCGAAGCGAGCCAAAACTTTTAGTGTGGTTGTCAAATCATTCAGTACTGCAGCCGGGCCCAAGTTAGATTTAATATACCCCTCGACAATCGGACGGGCAACTTCCCAGATATTTATTTGAGGATTTAAAGATCTAGCTACGCCTTCAACGACTACCATTGTCCGCTGCAGTAATATAAGTTCTGTGCGCGTTTCCATGCCAAAACGCTCAGTAACCTCAAATAGATAACTTAAAAGCCTACCCATTGATATATTGGATGCATCCATACCAAAAATTGGCTCCCCTACGGCACGCAGAGCCCGTGCAAACTCATCTACATCCTGATCTTGTGGAACATATCCCGCTTCAAAATGCACTTGCGCAACACGCTTGTAATCTCTTTTTATAAATCCAAACAAGATTTCGGCGTAAACACGCCTAGTGTACTCATCAATATGCCCCATGATTCCAAAATCAAAGGCCACAATATCTCCGCTACTAGACACTTTGAGATTTCCTTGATGCATGTCCGCGTGAAAGAAGCCATCGCGAAGAGCATGGTTCAAAAACATATGCAGGACCCTATCACCAAGCTCGCTCAGGTTATGACCAGCTGCAGCTAGTGCATCTACATCTCCCATCGGCACCCCATCAGCCCAATCTAAAGTCATCACTCTACGACTAGACAAACTCCAGTTAACTGAGGGTACAGAAAAACCCTTGTCTTCTTTGATATTTGCCAAAAATTCGGATGCAGATGCACTCTCTAGTCGTAAATCCAGTTCTCCCCGAACAACACCATCAAAATGAGCTATCACGTCCATCGGTTTCAATCGGCGCGATTTGGGAGACACAAACTCAACTAACCTTGCAGCAAAATAAAAGGTATCAAGATCTTTTTGAAACGCTCGTTCTATTTCAGGCCTTAAAACTTTTATAGCAACACTCTGTCCAGTGTCTTTCAATTCGCCCCGGTGCACCTGAGCAATCGATGCTGCCGCAACGGGTTCTGAAAAATCGCTAAATACATCATCAGCATCAAGACCGATCTCCGACTTAAAACTTTGCTTTGCAACATCAGTAGAGAAGGGAGGTAACCGATCTTGTAAAACACGTAGTTGCTCAGCGAGTTCTGGGCCCACAACATCTGGACGCGTAGACAGTATTTGACCAAATTTAATGTAAGCGGGACCCATCGCTGTCAGAGCTCTAGGAGCGGGCGGTAAGGATTGATCTCCTCTTCGACCTAAAAACTGAAATGGCCAAACAATAAACCTTGCAGCAAACTTTAAGGTTCTAGGTGCATCTAGAGCATTTAATATTACTGGCATAGCACCCGTGCGCTCAAGAGTTGCACCAGTACGAATTAACCGCAAAATATTATGAGGCCCACGCATTTAAATTTTCCATCCAGAGTGCAAACAGGCCACTCCCATCGTTAAATTACGATATTTTGTTTTCTCAAAACCAGCACCGTTCACAAGTTTCATAAAATCTTCTTGATTTGGAAACTTCCTAATGCTTTCGACAAGATACTGATAACTACTTCTATCACCAGCGATTATTTGCCCTAGTCTTGGTATCACGTTAAATGAATATTTATCATAGCCCCATTGCAATAAATCGTTTGGAATATGGGAAAACTCAAGAACCATAATTCTACCGCCTGGCTTCAAAACCCGATATGCCTCAGATAAAGCTATTTTTGGGTCAGTAACATTACGTATCCCAAAACTAATAGTGTAGACGTCGAAAGTGTCATCTTCGAAAGGAAGAGCCATAGCATCCCCAACAACCCACTCGAGCTGCCCAGACAGGCCAACCGTTTCGGCTCTTTTTCTTCCCTCTACTAGCATTGGTTCAGTTAAATCCAAAACTGTAGCATTTGCAGTTCTAGCGCGTTTAAGAAAGCGAAATGAAATATCACCAGTGCCTCCTGCCACATCTAACAAGGATTGAAACCCTCTAGGGGCTAACCAATCCATCATCGCATCCTTCCAAACCCTGTGTATTCCCAAAGACATCAAATCGTTCATGACATCATATTTTGATGCAACCGAACTAAAGACTCCTTGGACTTTTTCAGCTTTGTCTTTTTCTAATATGGTTTCAAAACCAAAATGAGTTGTATTTTCTTTTTTGTCTGACATTGCTCCAAGCCGAAAACATTTTATGTTACTTATAGTTTAGTTACGGCGCGATACAATGCGCTGATGCATTTATGAGATAGATTTATGCCTGAATTACCAGAAGTTGAAACCGTTTTACGGGGTATTTCTCCATTTATGGAAGGTAATGAAATTGAATATGCTGAAGTAAATAGGCCAGACCTTAGAAAACCATTTCCCATTAATCTTGCGAAGCGCTTAAAAAATCGCAAGATAAATTTTTTGCACCGAAGGTCAAAATATATACTCATTGATTTATCAGACGGGGAAACTTTAATTATGCACTTGGGGATGTCAGGTCGAATATTGATTTCTCAAAATGTTACGGGTAATTTCCACCATAATTCAAGTCACACCCAGAAGCATGACCACTTTATTTTGCATTTGAAGGATAACCACATGGTTACCTTTAATGATCCTAGGCGATTTGGCGTTATTGATTTACTTGAAACAAAGTCATTAGAAATAAGCAGCATGCTAAGCCACATTGGGCCAGAACCATTGAGCAATAGGTTCAATGAAGAATATTTTATAAATGTCATGAGGGGTAAAAAAACTAATATAAAATCAGCGCTACTGGATCAGCGTATTGTTGCTGGCCTTGGCAATATATATGCTTGCGAGGCATTATTCCGGGCCGGAATATCCCCAAAACGCCAAGCATTTAGTATATCACACAAGAGGCTCGGCTTTCTTGTGCCTATAATCAAGGAAATACTAACGGAAGCAATATCATCAGGCGGTTCCTCATTAAGGGATTTTCGCAATGCCGCGGGAGATTTGGGCTATTTCCAGCATAGGTTTGAGGTCTATGGAAGAGAAAATCAAAATTGTTATAACAGACAATGTACCAGAAAAATTAAACGTATTATTCAGGCAGGCCGATCAAGTTTTTATTGCGGTAATTGTCAAAGATAACTTGAGTCTTTTGACAGAAATGATAAAAAAACCTCTCATAAATGCTACGAAGGACAGAGCTTATGGCTTACGAGACAATCATAGTTGATGTTGAGGATCACGTTTGTGTTATAACACTTAATCGTCCTGAGGCACTAAATGCACTTAGCAAAGAACTTCTTGAAGAGCTTGCAGAAGCCTTAGAAGAAAGTCAGAAAAATGACAAAGTTCGTTGTATAGTAATCACAGGCTCCGAAAAAGCATTCGCAGCAGGTGCTGATATAAAAATGATGCAAGATAAGAACTTTTCTGAGGTGTTTTTGGAAGACCTTTTCACAAGCGAGTCCGATAGGATTTCTAGAATTAGAAAACCAATAATTGCGGCTGTGTCTGGCTATGCATTAGGCGGTGGATGTGAACTGGCAATGATGTGTGATTTCATAATTTGCTCAGATACGGCTAAATTTGGCCAACCTGAAATCAATCTAGGGATCTCTGCTGGATTAGGTGGCACACAAAGGTTAACTCGTTTTGTTGGCAAGTCAAAAGCAATGGAAATGAACCTGACAGGACGATTAATGGAAGCAGAGGAAGCCGAACGATGCGGATTAGTTAGCAGAGTTGTGCCAGCTAAAAAACTCCTCGAAGAAGCCATATCTGCCGCTCTCAAGATATCTGAAAAATCATTGCTTACTACTATGGCAGTTAAAGAAATGGTAAATAGAGCCTACGAATTACCATTAGCAGAGGGATTACGGTTTGAGCGAAGAGTTTTTCATTCCTTGTTTTCAACAGAGGACCAAAAGGAAGGAATGGCCGCATTCAGTGAAAAACGGGATGCTCAGTTCCGAGATAGATAACAAAAAAGCACTAATTTATCAGTAGACATGTTGACTCGAATACAAGAGACGCATAAAGAGCAACGAAATTTGTGAAACATAAGGGTCGATAAATGGCAAATACGCCTCAGTCAAAAAAGCGTGCAAGACAAAATGAGCGAAAGCTAGAGGTCAACAAAGCGCGTCGATCAAGGATACGTACATTTCTAAAAAAAGTAGAGGAAGCTATAACTTCAGGTGATAAGAGCGCCGCGAATACAGCGTTAAAATCCGCTCAGCCTGAGCTAATGCGTGGTGTTACTAAAGGTGTTTACAAAAAAAATACTGCCGCAAGGAAAATGTCACGGCTTTCATCCAGAGTTAAAAGCCTAACTTGATAATTAGTGAGATGTAATTTTTGAAGGACGCGTTTCGCGTCCTTTTTATTTTGATGAATACTTTTTACAACAATCAGAGATTCTCTTCATTTTTTTTTGAGTCAAGTCTTAAGTTCTGTTGAATGATTCAAAAAACACTTGTTAATGTCTTTATAGCGAGTCGTTCGCCTGGGGGGTTCAGTTAATTAGGAGTTGTATGCCACACTTCACCTAAATTCTGGCCAATCTAAAATTTTGTAACATCGCTAGCGGAGTTTATCTTCGCCAAGCTTGATCTGTGTACATTCTTTAGCGGGTAGTGACGCCTTTAAGCTGGGACACAACTGAAGTTTTGGGAATTAAAAAATGAACAATGATTTATGGGGACAAATTCAAGAGGAACTTCAGGAAACAATAGGAAAAAATAACTTCACTAATTGGATTTCACCACTAAAATTCTCAGAAGTAGTTGATGGTGTTGCAACATTTAAGGTACCAACAACTTTTTTAGGTAATTATGTTTCTCAAAATTTTGGTGATATAATTCTTTTCAAACTCAATAGCGTTGATAAAAGTGTAACACGGATTTCCTTTAAAGTTAGTGACAGCGTTTTACCGAAGAAATCTGATGCAAAGAGTGAGGTAAAAGTTTCAAAGTCTGCCGTTAATCGGTCTGAAGTTATACCTGGAGCTCCTTTGGACCCAAGGTTTACTTTTGATAGTTTTATTGTTGGGAAACCAAATGAACTGGCACATGCTGCGGCAAGAAGAGTTGCGGATGGCACTTCTGTGACTTTCAATCCACTATTTTTATACGGTGGCGTAGGATTAGGTAAAACACATTTAATGCACGCTATAGCGTGGGAATTGTCGAATAAAAGACCAGATTTAAATGTTTTATATCTATCGGCCGAACAATTTATGTACCGCTTTGTACAGTCATTGCGTGAACGAAAGATGATGGATTTCAAACAAATCTTCCGATCGGTAGATATACTGATGGTAGACGACGTTCAGTTTATTGCAGGGAAAGATAGCACTCAGGAAGAGTTTTTTCATACTTTCAACGCGCTGGTTGATCAGGGAAAACAGATTATAATTTCAGCAGATAGGGCCCCTGGCGAAATAAAAGGCCTCGAAGAAAGGATTAAAAGCAGATTGCAGTGTGGTTTAGTTGTAGATTTACACCCAACTAATTATGAGCTGCGACTTGGAATTCTTCAATCCAAAGTGGATATGTATAGCAAACAGTATCCAGATCTCAGTTTTGATCCGGAAGTTTTAGAGTTTTTAGCTCTTCGAATATCAACAAATGTTAGGGTCCTTGAGGGGGCATTGACGCGTTTATTTGCATTTGCATCCTTGGTTGGGCGCCATATAACTTTGGAAGTCACGCAAGACTGTCTTGCGGACGTACTGAGAGCCTCCGAAAGAAAAATTACAATTGAGGAAATACAACGTAAAGTTTCTGAGCATTATAATATACGCCTATCAGATATGATTGGACCAAAGCGATTAAGAACTTATGCGCGTCCCCGTCAAATTGCTATGTATTTGTCCAAAAACCTTACGAGTCGTAGCCTGCCAGAAATAGGAAGAAGATTTGGAGGGCGGGATCATACAACTGTAATGCACGGTGTTAAACGAATTGAGGAACTCAAAATCCAAGATGGCCAGGTTGCAGAGGACGTTGAAATCTTACGCCGCGCACTCGAAGCTTAAGACTAGTTATTAAGTAAAGATAAATATCATAATTCTGGTCCATACTGCGAAATCTATTAAATGATAGAAAACACTTGAGCAGGTCATAAAATGGTTTAACCTGACATTCCGAATATTTTAACATAGGAGCAGAGGGAATGAAATTAAGCATAGAGCGAAATACCCTTTTGAAAGCTGTATCGCATGCTCAGTCGGTAGTTGAGCGTCGTAATACAATTCCTATTCTTGCCAATGTATTGATTGAAGCGGAGAACGATAAGGTTCAATTTAGAGCCACAGATCTAGATGTGGAAGTAGTCGACCGAGTACAAGCTAAAGTTGATCGTACTGGCTCAACGACAGTTTCAGCTGTTTTGTTGCATGAAATTGCTCGCAAACTGCCCGATGGCGCACTGATCGAACTTACAGCCGATGCAGCGAATGGAAGGCTTACAGTGGAAGCAGGGCGATCAAATTTTTCTCTAGCTACCCTGCCTAAAGAAGACTTTCCAGTAATGGCTTCATCAGAATACGCAGCAAATTTTTCCGCAAAATCTGGGGATCTTCGTCGATTATTTGATAAATCTAGATTTGCTATTTCAACCGAAGAGACAAGATACTACTTAAATGGTGTTTACATGCATGCCACCACCTTTGAAAACTCAAAAGTATTAAGGTGCGTGGCTACTGATGGGCATAGGCTCGCAAGGGTAGATACCAGTTTGCCCAACGGAGCAGAAGAATTACCAGGTGTAATAATTCCTAGGAAAACTGTAGCAGAAATACGAAAATTCTTAGATGACGATGAAGTCCAAATTGCTGTTTCAGTTTCTGAAACAAAGGTTCGTTTTGCAACACCTGATATTACTTTAACATCGAAAGTAATTGAAGGAACATTTCCTGATTATACTCGCGTAATTCCCGTATCCAATGAAAAGAAGTTAGAAGTTGACGCCGACGAATTCGCAAAGGCCGTTGACAGAGTTTCTACTGTATCATCGGAAAGGTCACGGGCGGTAAAACTGTGTTTGGAGGAAGATCAGCTTACTCTGATTGTCAATTCTCCAGATAGTGGAGCAGCAGAAGAACAGGTGGCAGTTGCTTATAACGACGATCGTTTGGAAATAGGCTTCAACGCTAAATATTTGCTCGAAATATCTGGTCAAATTGACAAGGAAAATGCTATATTTATGTTTAACTCATCTGGAGATCCTGTTCTAATTAGAGAGGGCAATGATTTATCAGCAGTATATGTCGTAATGCCAATGAGAGTTTAGTGATTTACTTTTATATAAGGTTTTGACTTGCATATTAGTCAGCTGACATTATCACATTTTCGATCTCACAAATATACACAGCTTCAAGTTGAAAGTGGTCCAGTAGCTTTATTTGGAAGCAACGGTGCTGGAAAGACAAATTTAATTGAAGCAATTTCGTTACTGTCTCCAGGGAAAGGTATCAGAAAAGCTAATACGGCTGATTTAAGCAAAAGTCCTGATAATATTGGGTGGAAGTTAAATGCAGAAGTAGTATCGGGTGTTAGTTCAAATTTGATTGAAACCTCTTGGGAGACTACCTCATCTCGAATAGTGAAAATAAATGATAAAGTCGTCAAGCAAAACGATTTAGCAAAAGTATTTCGAGTTGTTTGGTTATTACCGTCCATGGATCGACTATGGCTAGAAGGAGCAGACGGTCGGCGTAAATTTCTTGACCGGCTTACTCTGAGCTTTTTTCCAAAACACGCAGATTGTGTTTTGAACTATGAGAAAGCTATGCGCGAAAGGAACCGTCTTCTTAAGGAGAAAATGACTGATGATGTCTGGTACAAAGCATTAGAACGCCAAATGGCTCAAAATGGCCTTTTAATTCAATCGAACCGCATTGCCGCATTAAAAAAAATAAGTTCAGCACAAGAAAATTCGACTACTACGTTCCCTATAGCTGAACTATCTTTATCGAAAGCAAACGGTGATTTAACAACCGATGAGGATGAATTTGTCAAAGCACTATCAGAAAACCGCCATCTTGACATAATGGCGGGCCGCACACTAATCGGGCCTCATCGCTCAGATATGGAAGCCACTTACAAAGAAAAAGGTATTTCTGCAAAAGACAGTTCAACTGGAGAGCAAAAGGCGATGCTTATATCAATAGTATTAGCTAATGCCCGAGCTCTGAAACTAGAACTTGGATATCCTCCAGTAATACTATTGGACGAGATATCTGCCCATTTAGACATAGACAGACGAGGCGCATTATATGAGGAAATAAATGCTCTCGGGGCTCAAGCGTGGATGACTGGTACAGACAAAAATCTATTTTCTGAATTTGGGTGTAAAGCGAAATATTTTCATGTGATTGAGAGCTCTGGAATTTCAGATATTAAAGAAGTAGATTTCTCCGTTGATTAAATAAATATATAATCATATGGGTCCTGACATGTCTATATCGATCAGTGAACTAACCTTTTACGCTTTTGGAATATTTGTCCTTTTTCTTACACCGGGACCAGTGTGGCTAGCAATAATTTCTAGGTCGATTTCAAGTGGTCTTAAGGGAGCGGCTCCGCTAGCCGCTGGGGTCGCAATTGGCGATATAATATGGCCGTCTTTAGCAATTGCAGGAAGTGCTGCTTTGGCCGCTTCATATATCAATTTTCTGTTATACCTTAAATATATAGCAGTAATTATATTTGTGATATTGGGCATCAATTTAATAAAAGATCAAAATTCAAATGTTAAATCTCAAGACATTGAGTTTCATAAAAAAAGCGAGTTAGCTGGGTTTACTGCAGGACTACTAGTTATAATTGGAAATCCCAAAGCTGCTTTATTCTACCTTGGGATACTTCCAGGGTTTTTTAATCTTACTGAGTTTACACTTATAGACTCTGCAGCAGTAGCATTGGTTTCAGCAGTAATACCATTTATCGGCAATCTCGTATTAGCAGCGATGATAGAAAAATCTCGAGCAATTTTAAGCTCTACTTCTGCTATGAAAAAACTCAATATACTATCTGGGTGTTTATTGATTTTTGTTGGATTATTAATATTTTTTGACGCCTATAAAAGCCATTTATAGTTTGGCATAATAAAATCTTACTTTAAGTCCACCATGATTAATTGGCTCACTAACAAATGAAAACTTTATTTGAGTTGTCTGCGCCAGTGAACCATCCGCGGTAATCAGTCCAACTCGCCAACCATTGAATTTGGATTTGAGCACCATTCCTATTTTAGCATATAACGCATATAATATTTTTTTATCACCTATTCTCCCTCCATATGGAGGATTAAAAATTACCAGACCGCACTGGTTCGACAAAGGAGACAGATCGCTGATTGATTGGGATTCAAAATTTGTAATATGACTTACATTTGCTAATTTTGCATTTTTTATTGAATTTTTTATCGCTCCATCATCACGATCATAGCCAAATAGATTTAGTTCAAGCCTGGGGATTAATTTTTGATCTTTTAAGATTGTCTTAAAAGCCTTGGGATCGAATGATTTTAACTTTTGAAAGCTAAAACCCCTTCTTCTGCCCGGCGCCCCGCCAATTGCAATCTCTGCAGCTTCAATCACAAACGTACCAGAGCCACACATTGGATCAATTAAAGGCTGTGATGGGTCAAAGTCGCACATTTTTAAAAATGCAGATGCCAATGTTTCGCGCATTGGTGCTTTGCCAGTGAACGACTTATAGCCTCTTTTATGTAAGCCCTCACCGGTACTATCAATACTTATTTTCACCAAATTTTTTTCTATTCGCACCTTTATGCAAATATCAGCATCTTTTGAAATTCTGTTACCTACTGAATTTACTATTGCATTTTCTATTCTTTCAGCAGCAGCACGTGCATGATATATTTTTGATTTTCGGGATACTACTTCCACTCTCACTGGATGCTGTGCTTTAAGGTATTTTGGCCAAGGGAATTTACAGGCCCTCTTATCTAATTGCGCAAGATGTACAGCATAAAATTCGCCCAATCTAACTAAAATACGAGTGGCGGTTCTTAAGAGAACATTCGCACGCCAAACTTGAAACCAATCACCACTAAATTCAACACCGCCTGTGATAGGCATGAGGTGTTGAAATTCCAGTTCTTGTAATTCTTTAGTGAGAACTTTCTCCAAACCGGGGCTACAAACGGCTAGCAGTTGAAAATTACTTATCTCAGCTATAAAAATACTCCGAATACTAAAAGAAACTTCTTTGAAAAGTATTATTTTATAAGATCACTTGATCATACTTTGAAATATTGTGCATAAATAAGTTATGATCAAGTTAATAAAAGTATTATTATTTTCAACTTTAATAATTCCAAATTTGGCCATATGCGAAAAAGCGCAAGTACTTGTATTTGCCGCTGCCAGTACAAAAAATGCACTGGACGCCGTAATAAAAGACTACAATGCTCGCACAAAAACAGAAATTTTACCTGTATATGGAAGCTCCGCTACCCTTGCGAAACAAATAGAGTTCGGTGCGCCAGCTGATATTTTTCTAAGTGCTAACGTCCCTTGGGTCGACCATCTCGTAAAAAGGGATATAATTCAGCCTAGAAACACAAAAAAAATATTAAAAAATAAATTAGTTTTGATAACAACTGACCGAACAATTCAAGAAATTGAAGACATGGCCTCTACTGATTTTTCTAAATTGCTTGGAAATGAAAAAATAGCAATGGGCATGGTGTCTTCTGTCCCTGCCGGCATTTATAGTAAGCAAGCCCTAAAATACTTAAACCAATGGAATGCTATCTCATCACAGGTAATTCAGGCGGATAACGTACGGACCGCACTTCAATACCTTCTCTCAAGAAATGTAGTGTTTGCAATAGTATACGCGAGTGATGCAAAATTATTTCCCGAGTTAAAAGTTATTGGCATTTTTGACGATTTCACTCATGATCCAATAATATATCCTGCCTCACTTATAAATCTTGGATCAGAAGAAGCAGATCTATTCTTTAAATATCTTGTACAATCCGAAACACTGAAGGTTTTTGAAGAATATGGTTTTCTGATATCAGCACACGACTAGATCAACCCTTTATTTTCCAGCATCGCTAACGCCCTATTGCTAGCCCCTGCGTAAATCTTAAGAAACTTCTCAAATTTATCCCTAGAAAACCTAACCCATAGATGATTACTCTAAATGGGTTAGGCTTATTTTTAATTACGCGGAACTTTAGTCAAACCGATCTGCATTCATTACTTTTACCCAAGATGATATAAAATCTGAAATGAACTTATCTGAGTTATCATTTTGAGCATAAACTTCTACTATTGCTCGTAATTGAGAGTTAGAAGCAAATACTAGATCACACCTTGATGCCGTGCGAGTTACTTTACCGCTAACCCGATCAGTTGCTTCATAACTATTTATTCCAGTTTCAGACCATTTTACACTCATATCAAGCAAGGTATTAAACCAAGAATTACTTAACTCAACTTTCTGGTTCCAGAGACCATGATCACTAGCACTGACGCCAAGAGACCTTAAACCTCCTAAAAGTACAGTCATTTCGGCGGCAGTAAGATTTAAAAGTTGAGCTTTATCCAACATCATTTCTTCTGGCGATACTGTAAAGTCAGCTTTTTGATAATTTCTAAATCCATCAGCTAAAGGTTCAAGAACAGCAAAACTTTCGACGTCAGTTTGTTCTTGAGTGGCATCGCCTCGACCTGGGTTGAAGGGAACTTCTCTGCCACTTACTTTTTCAATAGCAACGCATCCTGCTAAAACAATTGTATCAGCTAGAGAAGCTTCATGCTTGGCTGCGAGAGTTTCTAAAACATCTAGCACTGCTTTCAGTTGCTTCGGTTTATTGGCTTCCCAATCCTTCTGAGGCGCAAGGCGAATTCGGGCGCCATTGGCACCCCCACGGAGGTCTGAGCCTCGAAATGTTGACGCAGATGCCCATGCAGTTTCAATCATTTCTGTTACTGAAAGACTACTTTTCGCAATATCTGATTTAAGCGCTTTTATATCAAAGTTTGCATTGCCTTCTGGAATAGGATCCTGCCAAATAAGTTCTTCGTCAGGAATTTCTGGACCTAAATATCGTGATTTTGGACCCATATCACGATGTAAAAGCTTAAACCAAGCTCGCGCGAAAGCATCGGAGAATTCACTTGGGTTTTCATGAAATCTTTTTGAAATTTTACGATAATCGGGATCAGTAATCATCGCCATATCTGCAGTTGTCATCATAGGTGAAACTTTCTTACCTGACCCATCGACTTCAGGAGCCATATCAGCCTCATCTAGATCAACGGGATGCCAAATATTTGCACCTGCAGGACTTTTTGTTAATTGCCACTCATATTTAAAAAGTAGATCGAAATAACCGTTATCCCAAACTGTAGGATTTGCTGTCCACGGCCCCTCTATACCGCTTGTGGTTGCATCAACCCCATGTCCTGATCCATGAGCATTACTCCATCCAAAACCCATTTCTTCAATCGGGGCACCTTCAGGTTCAACTCCAACTAGTTCGGGATCACCTGCGCCGTGCGCCTTTCCAAAGGTGTGCCCACCTGCAACAAGTGCAACTGTTTCCTCATCATTCATAGCCATTCTACCAAAGGTTTCCCGAACATCTTGCGCAGAAAGTAAGGGGTCAGGATTTCCGTTTGGGCCTTCTGGATTTACATATATAAGTCCCATTTGAACAGCAGCTAGTGGATTTTCGAGAGATTGCCTTGTGCTTTCATAGCGCTTATCGCCTAACCACTCATTTTCCGCACCCCAATAAATATCTTCTTCAGGATGCCATATATCTGGTCGACCACCTGCAAAACCAAAAGTTTTTCCACCCATAGATTCAATTGCGACATTACCCGCCAAAATTAGCAAATCAGCCCAAGAAATTTGATTGCCATATTTTTGTTTAATTGGCCACAACAAGCGTCTTGCTTTATCCAGGTTACCATTATCTGGCCACGAATTCAGAGGAGCAAAACGCTGAGCGCCTGTTCCACCGCCTCCGCGTCCATCACCCGTTCTGTAAGTACCAGCTGCATGCCATGTCATGCGGATGAAAAATGGGCCATAATGACCATAGTCGGCAGGCCACCAACTTTGACTATCCGTCATCAAAGCGTTCAAATCATCTTTTAGAGACTTATAATCTAGTTTTAAAAATTCATCACGATAATCAAAATCATCACCAAGTGGATTTGATTTTCGATCATGCTGACGCAAAATATTTAAATTTAATTGATTTGGCCACCAATCGCTATTAGTAGTTCCCATAATTCCAGTAGTTGCCGCGCCGTGCATTACGGGACATTTACCTGTCAAATCTTTCATAATTTTTCCCTTTACCTAAGTTCTATTGGTACAAAATAACACGATTTAAATTCTACAGAATCAGGCGTGCTGTCAGTTAGATATTAGAATAACCCTAACATTTCTTTATAATAAGGTTAACTTGATTTTTCTGATATTTTCCATAAGATTTTCTTATGACAAAAATCACTCTTAGACAACTTAGATACTTTGAAGCTTTAGCCCAACATCGTCACTTTGGTATGGCCTCAAACGTCTGTGCAGTTACTCAGCCAGCTCTTTCAATGCAAATAAGAGATTTCGAAGGAGCACTGGGCGTGAGCCTTTTTGAAAAAGGAACTCACCCAATTCAATTAACTCCTTTGGGTCGTATAATAGCAGCAAAAAGCAAAGCAATTATGCGAGATGTTGCTGAGTTAGAAGAGCTCGCCCGCGCTTCTGATAATCAACCCCTTGTTAACTTGAGGCTAGGTGTCATTCCGACTGTAGCACCTTATATATTCTCTAAGATAGCCAAAGATTTAACTATGCATTTTTCTGGCCTTAATCTTAAAATACGCGAAGCTATCACGTCCAAATTAATTGCAGCTGTTATAGACGGCGAATTAGATGCAGCAATACTCGCCCTCCCAACATCTGAACCTAGACTTAGAGAGGTTGAACTATTTCGTGAAAACTTCCTATTGGTGAGACCTAAAACTGATGCCAACAAACCTGTTCCAAAACCAGAGATGTTAAGAGAAATGCGCCTTCTATTATTGGAAGAAGGTCATTGCTTTCGTGATCAAGCTATGAACTTTTGCAAAATGGGATCACCAAATACTAAGGACATAATGGATGGAAATTCGTTAACAACACTCGTCCAAATGGTTGCCGCTGGTTTTGGTGTGACCCTGATCCCAGAGATGGCAGTTGAATTCGAAGGACGCATTCCAAACATTAGCATCGCAAAATTTAGCAAAATGCCGCCTCAACGAAAAATTGGTATGGTTTGGCGTCGAAATTCTCCTTTAAAAGACAAATATTTTGAAATTGCACAAATTGTTAAATCTACGAAGTCTTAGAGTTTCTTTTATTTATTAAGTAAAGCCCTATTGAAACAAGAATTAGTGCAAGAAAAATTGAAGATTCTATCGCTTCATTAAGGATAATGTTTGCTAGTAAAACACTAAAAACTGGCGTTAAAAAAGCAAACGAAGCAACACCAGATGCAGAGTATTTTTTTACTAACCAAAACCACAATAAAAATCCAAATGCAGCAACACAAATTCCTTGATATGATAAACTTATGAAATGGCTTAAATTTGGCTCTCTTAGGAAGGTTGGACTAAGGTTTGATAGAACCAATAAAATTGGTAACGAGATCGCAAGCTGAAAGAACAATTGCGTTTCGGCTCTTTCATTTGCCAACGTTGATATGCGAACTGTTAAAGCGATCAAGGCCCACAAGAATGCGGCTAGCAAAGCAAGAATATCTCCCAAAAAATATTTTTCGGAAAGACCGGTATTTGGGCTTGATACAGTGATAAAAACTCCAGCAATTGCAAGTGCCAATCCTAAGATACGGTTTAAATTAAGTCGCTCATTTGGAAGAACAAAATGCGCAATTAAGGCTAACCAAACTGGCATTGAATAAAAAATAATACTAGCCCTTGCGACGCTAGTGTAGTCAAGCGATCTAAATAAACACCAAAACTCCATTGCAAAGAAAAATCCAAGAAAAAACCCTGGTATAAAATTAGTCTTCAATGGAAATACAAGCAGATTACGAAAATACATCCACACTAAAAGGGCCAATAAACCGATTAGTGATCTACCGGCCGCCATAAAAACTGGATCAAATCCTTGATTGCCGACCTTTATTGCAATTTGATTACTTGCCAATAACATCGACAAAAAAATCAAATAGCCTGAGCCTTTGAGATCAACTGGCAATTTTTGCATTCAATTATACCTTTGAATTTAAGCTTTGAGGATTATCCATGTAAATTTTTGTTCTGAGTTGGTGGGCCCAACAGAAACAAACCTGACCCGATAATAATTAACGAGCCAATAATTAACCAGATAGTTACAGCTTCACCGAATAATAATACTCCAGCGCCCACACCAAATAATATGCGAGTATACCGAAAAGGTGTAACAAATGACACATCACCAATTCGCATTGCTTTCATTAACGCGAAATAAGAAAAGCAACCGACAAAAATCAATGACAGAATATATACGAGCGTTCCAATACTTAAAGGTACATAGGCAGCGCCCGCCCATCCCGAATATATCAATCCCGCTACGGTTACTGCAACGAAACCATAAAACCCTAGGTGGTTATCTGATATTATTGGAGAAGCAGCCCGACTTCCTAAATCTCTTCCGGCAAATCCAAGCATTCCCAATATGGCAAAGATGACATAGGGCGAGAAACTCTCACTCGTGGGCTGAATAATAAAAACCACACCCAATAATCCGGATAAAATTGCAATCCACCTTAAGACCCCAACAGCTTCTTTAAAAAGAAATGCTGCACCAGTAACCACAAAAATTGGAGTTGCCTGCAGTACTAACGTGACCAAAGATATAGGCATTAGTATTAAAGAAACTGAATAAAATAACCGACCAATAAGTTCGAAAAACATTCTTAAAACCATAGGCCTCGATATTACCTCTGCTAAAAACAATTGTTGTTTTTTTAATTTACAAAGAAGGGCAAAAATTAAAGCTCCACCTAAGCCAAATAAAGACAAAACCTGACCAAAAGGTATAACCGATGAAATAATTCTGATTAAACTATCCTCTATGGCAAATCCAAGCATTGCCAAAACCATCCATAAGCTTCCAGCTAAATTTTCACTGATTTTGGCTAGGCTCTTAAAAAACAATTAGTAAACCCAATCTTAATAAACCTAACCAATCAGTTAGTATAAGGAACAGAAATTTAAATCTAACTGAGATTTAATTTACTGAAACTTTCGTATTTTTTATCACGCGGTTTCTTCGGCGACAACTTCTGAAAAAGATTTGAAAAATTTTGCGGCCAACTTCTTTGCAGTGCTCTGAATTAGACGACTGCCTAATTGAGCCAATTTACCGCCAATTTCTGCTTTAGCTTTATACGACAATACAGTTACGTTACCTTTTTTTGACAATGTAACATCTGCTCCCCCTTTCGCAAAACCAGCGGCACCACCGTTTCCTTGGCCCGAGAGTGAAAATTTTTCTGGACCCCCTGAAGCATCAAGTGTGACCTGGCCGCTAAAGCGAGCTTTCACTGGCCCTACTTTTAGAACAACTTTTGCCTCAAGTTGCTCATCAGATTTTCTAACGAGCTCCTCACATCCGGGAATGCATTGTTTTAAAATATCCACATTATTGAGTGCATCATACACAGTCTGCATCGGCACGCTGATTTCAATCTCATCTGACAATTCCATTACTTATCCTTCCTCAACAACATGGAAATTTTATTTTTGCAATTAGTTCTGAGCCTTCGCTAGATAATTTCAAATCATCAAAATAATTTCGGCTCTTAATACAAAAAGCAAAAAAATATCTCCTAATTACTTTTATCATGGATGCCATTCCTAAAATTTTTACGCACTTGTAAGAGCTCTGCCAGTATTGAAAGCGAAATTTCTTCCGGCGTAACTGCACCAATATCTAAACCTGCAGGTGCTTTTATTTTTCTAATATGTGAATCAGCCAAACCACTTTCAGCAAGCTTAGTTTTCAGAGAAGAAAATTTTCTTTTGCTACCAACAAATGAAACAAATGTAGGGTTTGAATTTATTGCATCAGATAGTGCCTTTAGATCATTATTACCCTGGGTCGCGACCACAACGACAACTAATTTGTTCGATGTATTCGTCTCTTCTGGATCATCTTTAGCGATTCTAACCGACCAGCCGAATTGAGGTGCAAGTTTTTTGAGAGCCTGTGCTACAGGTGCCTTACCATATATTACTAGTTGAGGCGCTGGAGTATGAGGTTCGATGAAAATATCAACCGTTCCTTCAGATGGGCACCCATTTTTTGAAATCTTTTTACCCTCATACTCCTCACCAACGCTGGCTCCAAGTTCGTCGATTGCATCTTGAGGCATCACTGAAATTAGTTGAGGTGCTCCCATTGCTAACGCAGTGATGGTTGCCTTCGCCACAGATGAACGGATGCAGCCCCCGCCTATCCATCCTTTTAAAATTTGCCCATCCGAGGATATTATTGCCTTTGCGCCAGGTTTAGCAGAGGTAGCACCCGCTGTCCTTATTACAGTTGCGTAGGCAAATGCCTGTCCAGAAGATGCCAATCCCTGAGCTAAATCCAAAATACTTTTATCTTCATTTTCAAATTTATTCATAGCTTCTCCAACTCCTCGTCAAGAGCAGCCAAATCATTCAAAGTATTGGCCGCCGAGAATAAATCGAGGTAAGGAAGGGACGCCGCCATCGAAGCAGTAACAGGTGCATAATCTTTCCAGCCTTTTAGAGGATTTAGCCAGATTATTTTACAGCCCCGCTTTTTTAAATTTACTAGCGCTTCTACCAAATCATTAACGTTATTTGAGTCGTAACCATCTGACAAAATGATGACTACACTTCTGCTGTTTACAAACCGACGCGCATAGGTTCTTGAAAATTTTTTTATACTATAACCTATCCTTGAGCCACCACCAAAACCGTTCGCAAGAAGAGATAGCTTTTCCATTGATCGCCCAGTATTTTCGTCTTTTAGTGCATCGGTAACCCGTACAAGCTCCGTATGGAATAGATAAGCGTCTGTATTTTGATCATTTCGCATCAATGCCGAAAGAAAAGCTAAAAATATTTTTGAATAAACATTCATAGACCCTGAAACATCACATAATGCCACTATTCTTTTAGGCCGATCTGGCTTGGATTTATTAATCAACTTAAAAGGATCTCCCCCTGTCGAGAGGCTCCGACGAATAGTTTTACGAAAGTCCAGCACCTGACCTTTCTTTGAGCTAACCAGCCTTCGTGATCGCTTATCACGTAGAGCTTTACCAATCCTTATTGCAACTTCCATTGCATCATCAATTTCTTGATTAGTAACAAATTCACGTAAATCTTTTTGCATCTTTGAAGCTTTTTCTACTGCAACAAGCTCACCTTCTCTTTGATCGTTCAAAATAGCTGTGTCTTCATCAGGCTCACTTGGTGCACCCGAAGAGCTATCCGAATTGTCTATAGCTTTATCATCAGCCTCTGAGTCACCAGCCTCTGAAACCATTTCTTTTTCATTGGGAGCGTTACCGTTTGGAATTACTTTTTGCTTTACACGTCCAGAATCCATCCAATAACTATCGAACAAATCTTCAAAGCGGCGAGACTCATCAAGATTTCCAACGCATAGTGGTTTTAATGAGCGTCTCACTTCAAATGGATCACTCATATTTATTCGGTCTAGGATGGTCAGTGCAGTTTCAACTTCTGAGACACCTAATTTTAGATTATTAAATCTTAAATGAGAAAAGAAACCAACTATCCGAGCAGATGGCCCAGTATCTCGAGCCGCAAATTTACTAATACGACTCATGCAGCTTGTCCTGCTATGCGCTGTGCAACCTCTGTCGTGATATTCCACTGGTCCGTCTTTGTTTTAAGCAATGTAGTCATGGCTGACTGAAGTATTTCAGGATCATGAGATAAATCGTTAACACCTAGGCCTATTAAAGCGGCAGAAAAATCCAACATTTCAGCAATACCTGGCGTTTTTTCCAAATCCTCTTTACGTAATTTCTGCACAAAATCTATAATCTGACATGCAAGTAAGAAGTCAATATTGGGCTGTCTTGCTTTTAAAATTTCGATCTCAGTAGTACGATCAGGATATTCCACATAACTATATAGACACCTCCGTCTTAAAGCATCAGACAGGTCCCTAGTACCGTTTGAGGTAAGGATGACAATTGGCTTAGTCACGGAGTTTATCGTGCCTAACTCAGGAATTGAGACCTGATAATCAGATAAAATTTCAAGTAAAAACGCTTCAAATTCTTCATCTGCCCTATCGATTTCGTCAATTAAGAGAACTGGGGACTTATCTTGCGTTATTGACATTAGAAGTGGACGTTCCAAAAGAAAATCTTTAGAAAAAACATGCTTTTCTATTTGCTCTCTGGAAACCCCATCGTCTGCTGCTGCTCTAATTGAAATTAGTTGCCGTTGGTAATTCCACTCATAAATTGATTGGGCTGAGTCTAGACCTTCATAACATTGCAATCTGATTAGTTTGGTTGATCGGGCTTGAGAAAGTGCTCTTGCAAGCTCTGTCTTTCCAACTCCTGCAGAACCCTCTAACAACAGTGGGCGTTCCAATGATAAGGCAAGCTGAATTGCAACTACCAATTCGTCCGACGCAATATAACTTTGCTCAGCCAGTGCTGCTTGAAGTTCTTTCCATTCCATTATGCAGTCCAATCTAGTGAGGGCTCTTCTGAGCCCTCACTTTATCTTATTAGCCATGCAATCCAAGATCATTAGCTGTTTTCCAGATACGCCAATGATCGTGAGGCATATGCACTTGACGAAGGCCAAATGCTCTAAAAGCATCATGCACCGCATTTGAAAATGCTGGAACACCACCAACATTTGGACTTTCGCCAACACCCTTCGCACCGATTGGATGGTGAGGACTTGGAGTTGTTGTGTGGTCAGTTGTATAATTAGGTGTTTCCCATGCTGTGGGTAAAAAGAAGTCCATAAGAGTCCCGGTCTTAACATTACCCATATTATCATATGCTATTTCTTGTCCCATGGCTATTGCCAGGGCTTCTGTAAGACCACCATGAACCTGACCTTCAATGATCATTGGATTAATACGGGTACCACAGTCATCTAAAGCATAAAACTGACGAATTTCGTGTTCACCTGTGTCAACATCAATTTCCATGACACAGATATACGCTCCAAAAGGATAGGTCATATTCGGAGGATCATAATAGCTCACTGCTTCAAGACCCGGTTCAATGCCTGGAATTGCTTGATTATAAGCAGCAAAAGCTATCTCCTTCATAGTTTTGAAACGCTCGGGCGCTCCTTTAACAACAAAGCGATCTACATCGAACTCAACGTCATCATCATGTACCTCAAGCATATACGCTGCAATCATCTGTGCCTTAGCACGAATTTTCCTGCCCGCCATAGCTGTTGCCGCACCCGCTACTGGTGTTGAACGAGATCCATACGTGCCTAAACCATAAGGCGCCGTATCGGTATCTCCTTCCTCGATGGTAATGGAGTCAGCTGGCAGTCCAATTTCTGAAGCCAAAATCTGCGCAAATGTAGTTGCATGGCCCTGTCCTTGGCTAATTGTGCCTAAGCGCGCAATCGCTGAACCGGTTGGGTGAATACGAATTTCACAACTGTCAAACATCCCTAAACCCAGAATATCACAATTCTTTACTGGCCCCGCACCAACGATTTCAGTAAAATGTGTCAAGCCAATACCTAAAAGTTTTCGGGTCTTGCCTGCTTTGAAATCTTCAACACGCTGTGCTTGTTCTTTTCTAAGATCATCATATCCAACAGCCACCAACGCCTTGTCCCATGCTGTATGATAATCACCACTATCGTACTCCCAGCCTAGAGCTGAGGTGTATGGGAATTGATCCTGCTTTATGAAATTGATGCGTCTCAATTCGGCAGCATCCATATTGAGCTCTATGGCTAAGACTTCGATCATCCTTTCGATAAAATAAGCAGCCTCTGTAACTCTAAATGAGCATCTATACGCAACGCCACCTGGTGCCTTGTTGGTGTAGACACCATCAACAGCCAAATATGCTGTAGGAATATCGTAGGAACCAGTACAGATGTTCATGAAACCAGCAGGAAACTTAGTTGGATCAGCACAAGCATCGAACCCACCGTGGTCCGCTGTTGTGTGGCACCAGAGACCAGTGATTTTGCCTTCTTTTGTTGCACTTATCTTACCCTTCATCCAGTAGTCTCTGGCGAAAGCCGTAGTCATCAAGTTCTCCATACGATCTTCCACCCATTTGACTGGTAATCCAGTAACTATGGATGCAACTACCGAACATACGTAACCTGGATAAGCTCCAACCTTGTTACCAAAACCACCGCCAATATCAGGAGAAATTACTCTGATATTATGCTCTTCAAGACCTGAAATCAAACTGACAACTGTCCTTATAGCGTGAGGTGCTTGAAATGTTCCGTACAGCGTTAACTTTCCGTTAACTTTATCCATAGACGCGACGCACCCGCATGTTTCAAGGGGACAAGGGTGAGTTCGATGATAATAAACCATCTCTTCAGCAACTACATCTGATGAATCAAGAACTTGCTCAGTTGCTTCCTTTTCACCTACTTCCCAGGTAAAAATATGATTATGGTGCTTTCTAGGCCCATGAGCCCCATCGGCTTTTGGATCCAAATCTTCACGCAAAACTACGTCTGATTTAAGTGCTTCAAACGGATCAACCAGAACAGGAAGCTCTTCATATTCAACCTCCACTAACTCTGCCCCATCGGCTGCGATATAGCGATCCTTTGCAACTACATAGGCAACTTCTTGGCCCTGAAACAGTACTTTTCCATCAGCAAGAACCATTTGCTTGTCACCAGCCAAAGTTGGCATCCAATGTAGACCGAGAGGCTCTAAATCTTTTGCGGTCAGTACCGCAAGAACGCCATCAAGAGCCATCGCCGCATCTGTATTAATCGACTTTATACGGGCATGGGCATACGGCGATCGTACGAAATCCCCATGCAGCATTCCTTCTAATTTTATATCGTCTACATAGTTGCCTTTACCTTGTGTAAAACGCAAATCCTCAACACGTTTTCTTGAGGATCCCAACCCTTTGAGATTAGCCTTCCGTTCATTTCTATCGGGCGTCATGTCATTCATTGCGCTGCCTCCTTAGCACTATTCATTTCACTGGCTGCCGCCATTATTGATTTAACGATATTCTGATAACCTGTGCAGCGGCAAAGATTTCCTGCCATACCAAACCGCACCTGTTCTTCAGTTGGATTTGGAATTTCTTCAAGTAACTTCGCAGCTCTCATGATCATCCCGGGTGTACAATAACCGCATTGTAAACCGTGATGCTCGCGAAAAGCTTCTTGCAAGACGTGCAGGTTATCGGGGCTTCCCATGCCTTCGACAGTGGTCAGCTCAGCGCCATCTGCTTGTGCAACAAACATCGTACAAGACTTAACCGATTTCCCATTCAAGGTGACTGTGCAAACGCCACAATGCCCAGTCTCACAACCTACATGAGAGCCCGTCAAATTTAGCCGTTCTCGTAATGCGTGAACCAATAATTCTCTAGGTTCAGCCAAGAACTCATGATCTTCACCATTTACTTTCAATTTTATTTGCATTTTTCCTGACATCAAATTTCTCCCTAAGCTCGTTGCCACGCACGCTCAATAGCACGTGAGAGCACTACAGCTGCGGCATGTTTTTTGAATTCGACTGGACCCCTGTTATCCTCAGCAGGATCTATCGCATCAATCATAGAACTAACTGCGTTTTTAATATCCTCCGCTGACACTGAAGTTCCGATGAGGCTGTCAGACGCAGCGGCACAAAAAACTGGTGTATCGCTTAAATTAGTCATTGCGATCGAAGCTTCTTTACACGTCGAACCGTCCTTGGAAATTATGACTGCGGCGGCTGCAGTGGCATAGTCACCAATTTTTCTCTTCTGTTTTTCATAAGCATAACCACCTTTCGGAGCGTCAAATGTGACTGCAACCATTACTTCATCATCTTCTCTCTCAGTCATGTAAGCCGCGTGATAGAAATCTCGCGCTTTCACTTCTCGCTCTCCATTTGGACCACGTAGAATAAATGTAGCATCTAGGCACTGCATCAATCCGGGCATATCATTTCCCGGGTCACCGTTTGCCACATTCCCACCAACAGTACCCATGTAACGTACCTGCGGGTCAGCAATTTGCAGTGAGGCTTCCTTCAGTATAGGCGCAGAAGAAGCCAGGGACGCGTTGTCTATGATGTCTGCCTGAGTGGTCATTGCTCCAATGCGAATAGTTGAACCGCTCTCAATTCCTGTAAGCTCAGTAATACTTTGAAGATCAATTAAGTGTGGAACCTCCGCCATTCTCAATTTCATGAGTGGTATTAAACTGTGGCCACCTGCTATTACCCGAGCATCGTCTCCGTGCTCCTGCAATAACGATATAACGCCGTTCAAATCATTTGGTCTGTGATAGTCAAAAGCTGCTGGAATCATTTTTTTCATTCTCCCCTGAATCCAATTGCGGGAACATCTCAAAACTTCAGATAGATTTCTTCAAATAATGAATAGTTACCGAATTTTTTGCACGAAATGCGCCTTATTTCGCGCCAATGGTACCTGGAGTGGTAATTATTGCTTCTTGAGCAGCTTTAAGCTTTGATCTGCTTACAGGTATTCTGGGTGCCATTGGAGTCCCGAATACACAGTACCCTTTGTCCTTTAACCGCTCAAAGCGATCCACACGTGCTGAATTTACAATATAGCTCCGATGAACCTTGATGAACCCAAAGCTCTCTAGCCTACGGTTTACTTCTGTAATTGGCCATACGCAGAAATATTTTTCTTTTTCAGTATAGACTTGGGAGTAATGTCCATCCGCTCTAATTGCCAATACATCTCTTAAAGCGATAAAAACCTTTGCACCATCACGTTCACAAGGAATATGTTGAGGGCCTGAGTTATTTCCTGCATCTGGTCGTTTTTTATCTACAAAATTTTTAACATTCGTGACATTTGGGGACAAAAAGGTTGAACTGACCCATAAAAATAAACATAAAATAATAAAGCTCGATATCACTACAATAACTGCCAAAGCTTCATTGCTTATTAAGGGGCCAAATTCTGTCATTGCTGAAACCTCTACGAACTTTGTATTTAAAATTGCGAGAAAATGAACAGATACCACTGCAATGCCAAAGCAAATCGTAGCTAATAATATATTTCGGTTATTTCGCTCTTTATAGGCTACCCAAAAAGCGACTCCACAAGAAAAAAAAGCTACAGAACAGGAGAGTATTAATCCCTGCACCGAGTAAACGGGTTTACACAACTGCAAACCAGCCATTCCAATATAATGCATAAGAAGTATTCCAGCGCCTACAATACATCCGGCCAGAATTATAGTGAAAGAAGTTCTTACAAAGAAATGTAAGATCATAAGCGCCACTGCTACAACCAATATTGCTATTAATGCAGATGCCAGGGTTATTGCAGCGTCATAAAAAACCGACACTGGAAGGCTTAGACCCAACATAGCTACAAAATGCATAGACCAGATGCCACCGCCAAGTGCTACGGCAGCCATGGAAACAGAAATTTTTCGTTGCACTATGGTTTTTGCTGATAGATTTTGTGTTAGAGTGAATCCGGTAAATCCCGATACAACGGCTAAAACGAGAGATAGTGCAACCAGCGTGTGGTCATGTGAATAAGACAAATAATCCATGCGTCATTCTTTAAGCTAGCAAAATCAGCTGGCACTACAGTCTTCCCCATGAAAGGGAACTATGCCTTAGAGTGATAAACTAAGGCAACCTGCCTGAAGAGCAACTTATTTTAAAAATTATTGGTAAGGGATATTTAAATTTTTATATTAAAATCTAGTTCCCTGAGATGGAGAAAAGTAGAACCAAGAAAATTCGATCTTTCATTGAATTGATACTCAGCGCGCTTTCGCCTAAGGCGAGAGGGATAAATCTAGTCTATGCATATCTTTATGGGATAACTTGCCACTTTATGTTTGCCATTGCAGTGATCGCGATGATTTATCATATGTTCTACGGCATGCAAAAAAGCTATGGAAATCTTGAGGGCGCGTTAGCAATAATGGCTAATGGAGCACTAATTTTGCAATTCCCACTAGCACATTCTTTTTTATTATCCCAGCGCGGTCAAAAGATACTGAGCTTACTTGGCCCTAAGGACTTAGCCATAAGCTTGTCTACAACAAGCTTTACTATTGTAGCTTCGATACAGTTGTTCGCATTATTTATGTTGTGGTCACCGAGCAAAATTGTCTTCGAACTACCCTTCGAGTTTTTAATATACATATTGCCTATTCTTTATTGCCTGTCTTGGTTTTTATTAATTGTTGCAACAATAGATGCTGGTTTGGAAATTCAATCAGGAGCACTCGGATGGATCTCGGTTTTGGCTAGTAAGAAGCCCAAATTTCCCGAACTCCCCACAACTGGCCTTTATAGAGTAATCAGGCATCCAATTTATGCGTCCTTTTTTCTTGCTGTACTAACTGTCCCAACTTGGACTGCAGACCAAATCGTTGTTTCACTGATTTTAGGTGGATACTGTATTTTTGCCCCAATCTTAAAAGACCGTAGGTTGATTGATCGCCACGGTGAAAAATATTTGAGATACAAAAATACCACTCCATATATGCTTCCTAGCAAAAGAATTAAGTAGAGTTAAAGATCCAATAATTTGGAGTATTTAATTAAAATTTTAAGTAGAGGAACTCTTGCACCAATGACGCGAAAAAATAAAATCAAACCGAGTATTTTTCTTTGAATAAAGATAAAGTCTGAACCAAGGACGGAACTTGGTATAAGTTCAAAATACAAATTAAGATTTTCTTCTGTTATTAACTCAAAAATTTTCGATTTTTGAAAATCAAATACTTCATGCCGAGTTATTTCTTCAGTAGCTGTAGCAACTATCTTATCAATAAATTTAGTTCCTTCGGCAGATGCATCTCTGGGTACAAAATTATTTTCCTCTAAGAAAAGCTTTATCTCTTCTACATTTAAGGTCAAGGAAACCGCCAATAAACCTTTATACAACTCATATGTTTCGTCAGAAACCCGACAACATGCTCCAAAATCTAAAACTGAAATTGAATTGTCATCCTTACTAACTAAAAAGTTAGCTAGGTTTGGATCAGTTTGTACGAATTTAAAATTAAAAATTTCATTAAATATAAGCTCAATCAAACTTAACGAAATTTTATCTTTTTTCGACTGATTGAAGTTTACAACAGAGGATAACTCTTGGCCCTCCAAGAACGACATCGTGATAGTTTGATCGGTTGTTAATTCATCGTACACTTTTGGTACTTTAAGACAGGAAAAATTTTCTAGAAACTTTGAAAAATTATTTATGTTTGCAGCCTCTAACTCATAGTCAGTTTCTTGCCTTAATAATTCTCCACATTGCGAAATATAATACTCAAGCGGAAAGTTAGCCGGTAACATTCCTGAATTTTTCATTATAAATTTAAGAGTATTCAAATCATTATCGATTGACTTTTTTACCCCAGGAAATTGTACCTTAATCGCAACGGTCTCGCCTGACTTTAGTGTAGCTTTGTGTACTTGACCAATTGAGGCTGCCGCAAATGGCCTGACCTCGAAATTTTTGAAATTTTTTAACCAACCTTCTCCCCAATTTTCATTAAGCACTTTTTTCAACTGGTTAGGTGTCATGGAATATCCAGACGACCTCAGTTGTGCAAATATAGCCGATAACTCTGGCGAAAGAATTATTGAGTCGTCTAATGATACTAACTGCCCAAACTTCATTGCTGCACCGCGCAAGTTTTTTAACGTGTTCACAGTGGCAGTCACATTTTTTTTTGATACTAAAGCTGATCGCAGATCTGGTTTTTTTACTGAAATAATATCCGATAAAAGACTTTGGGATGTATTGAGACCAAGGCGAAATAGTAACCCAGTAGAGAGAGTGGTTCGCGCTAAAGAGCTTACTGGCAAACGCTTTGCATTATTTTGTTCGATAATGTTCTTCATTTCTTAGATCTACGGCGGAACGCTCCCCTGTCGATTACTATTTAGCTGCAAAAGCTGAAAGTCGAGCGCTGTTCGGGCAATTACGAAAAAACTAGTCATAAAACTGTTAAGTCAGATGACTCTTGGCTCTTGAAAATAACAAAAGAATGCATAGCTCAAGCAAATGATTAGGAGACTATAATGAATACTTACACGCAAACATTTGAGGCTGATACAGGCAAGATTTTGAATATTGTTATTAATTCGCTGTATTCAGATCGGGATATTTTTCTAAGAGAATTGTTATCAAATGCATCAGATGCGATTCAAAAAAGAAAGTTTTTGGGTCAAACAGACCAATCTCTTTTGAATAACGAAGCGGACAGCATTGAAATCATTATAAATACAAAAAAGAAAACAATTGAAATTGTTGATACAGGTATTGGACTTACCGAAAACGAGCTCGCTGAAACATTAGGAACAATTGCGAAATCAGGAACTTCAGCCTTTTTACAAGAAATGGAGGGCGAGGAGAATTCAAAAGACGCCGCAAAGACCTTAATCGGTCAATTTGGTGTCGGCTTTTACTCCGCTTTCATGGTGGCCGATAAGGTGGAAGTTTTAAGTAGAAAAGCAGGAACTAAACAGGTTAGCTCATGGGAAAGTGATGGGCAGAGTGGATTCTCAATCGGTAAATCTGACGAGAAACAAGCCGTCGGAACAAAAATAAAATTATTTCTAAAAAAAGACGCTAAGGAATTTGCTGCTCCTGATAAAATCAAAACCTTAATAAAGAAATATTCTGATCACATTAGCTTTCCTATTAATATTAAAGAAGCAGATGGAGAAATTGAACAGGTAAACTCTGCGACAGCAATATGGACTAAGTCGGCCTCTCAGATTTCGAATGAAGAATATAAGGAGTTTTACAATTCAACCTTTGGGACTTTTGACGAACCGTTTGCAACGTTGCACAATAAATCAGAGGGCACTTTAGAGTTTACAAATCTACTATTTATTCCCAAAACAGCCCCGTTCGACCTTTTTGATCCAGAAAGGAAAACAAAGATCAACCTCTATATAAATAGGGTTTTCATCAGCAACGATTTAGACGGCGTTATCCCTACTTGGTTAAGGTTCATCAAAGGTATTCTCGACACCACAAGTTTAGATTTAAATGTCAGCCGAGAAATGGTCCAAAACAACCCCGTGCTGAAGAAAATCTCAAAATCACTTACAAAACGCGTTCTTTCAGAATTAAAGAAAAGATTAAAGAAGGATGATGAAGCCTACGATGCCTTCTGGGGACAATTTGGTAAAGTCCTCAAGGAAGGCCTATACGAAGACATAGAAAACAAAGACAAAATAGCAGAAATTATAAAGGTACATTCGTTTAAAGAGGACAAATTAATAACACTTCAAAGCTACGTCGAGTCGATGGTGGATGGGCAGGATAAGATATTTATCCTCACTGCTGATACATTGGCACAAGCTAAATCCAGTCCACATCTTGAGGGCTTCAAAGCGAAGGGCATTGATGTTTTATTAATGACGGATCCAATCGATGCTTTCTGGACTTCTCAAATGAAGAGTTTTCAAGAAAAAGACTTCGTCTCTATTTCCAGAGAAAAATATGATATTGCAAAACTAGGTGATGTGAAAGATGAAGACGTTGAGGCAACCGAAAGTAACGATGAAACTTATACACCAATTATAAAAGAAAGCCTTGGTGATTTAGTCGAAGATGTAAAAACATCCAAGAACCTTGTAGACAGCCCTGTGCGCTTAGTAGCCGGTGAGGGTGGATTAGACTTTAATTTGGAAAGAATTCTCAAAGCTCAAAATCCTGATTTTGAGGGCAGTAAAAAAATATTAGAAATCAACAGCAACCATGAATTAATCAAAAAGCTGCCAACGCTTACATCCGAACTCCAGAAGTCTTTATCTCGTGTATTATTTGAGCAAGCAAGAATTCTTGATGGTGAAATGCCATCTGATAGCCAGCAGTTTTCCAAGGATTTAATAGCTATCGGTTTGAAACTTGGGTAACGATGCAGAAATTAAACAGTAACCAGCCGAGATAGTTTTTATTAAATTAAGAAGCAATTGCTAATTTTGGAATAGAGGCAAATTTACTACTTCCAAACCAGCTCTCAAAGGTCTCTATTAATTTTTGTGACCCCTCTAGTTGAAAAGAATTAGCCTCAGATTCACTTGTGTGAGAGCCTTCTCCCAGCCATACCTTTGTAAGGGATGAAAGATTTGTTTCTATATAAAGATCTACATCTAAACTAGGATCAAGATACCCAACATCTGGTCGCTCTTTACCGTTGAAAACAAACCACCAATTTGACGTTTTCTTAGGTGCATCTGTAATATAAATTTGCAAAACAGCCTCGTTCATCGGAAAGTTTTCTATCCTCAAGTTACGCCGGATATCCCAAATCAGTAAGTTTTCTTCAGCACTATCAAGATGGTGCCTCATATCTATCCATCTCTTACCCCAGCTGCCAATCGCATGGATGACTTCAAAAAGTTCATCCCCGGCCTCCGTAAGAACGTACTCAGTTTTCCGGGATCCTCTGGGACTCTCTACCCGGTTGAGAATACCATGCCACTCAAGCTCTTTTAACCTCTTTGAAAGAAGCGTCGGCGACATTTTAGGCACGCCTTTGCGAATATCGTTGAAATGCTTCGATCCTAAGCACAACTCTCGGACAATGAGTAAAGTCCATCGAGACTCTAAAACTTCTGCGGCCATCGCTACCGGACAAAACTGCCTGTAAGACGCACTCATTACCGATCTCCCTCAGGTTAAATTTCGATGATTAGTGGTTAATAGTAAAAGTTTAATGAATTGCTTCTCCGTACGAAGTAAAAAACTGGTCCAAGCTTCAATTACGTTGGGTTATTTAAATAGTGCCTAAATTTTAATCGGTAAGAATATAATTTTTGCGTGCACGACTAACTAACAATTGCCCATACCGAACACGGTACATTATCAAAAATGTTTTTTGGGGCAATTTTTATAAACAACGTCAATGATATGCTATACTACAAAAGTAGCTACAGCTTAAGGATATTTTTGATGTCAGGAAAAATTGAAATCCTAAACTTGATAGAAAACGAAAAGCAAGAAATCATATCATTCTTCCAAGAGTTTGTTCAAGCAGCGAGCCCTAACCCACCCGGAGACACAAGAATAGCAGCCAGTGTTATAAGCAAACTTCTAGAGAAGCACAAAATGCCATTTCGTTGGGTTGCACCGCAAAAGACAATGCCCAATATTGTTGGTTCAATTAAGGGAAGTAAACCAGGTCGTCATTTAGTACTAAACGGCCATATAGACGTATTTCCCGTCTCAGATAACTTCTTAGAGGAAGGGTGGATTACGCCGCCTTGGAGTGGTGAAATTATTGAAGATAAAATATACGGCCGCGGTTCGACGGATATGAAGTGTGGGACGAGTGCAAGCATTTGGACCTATATTATTTTGAACAAGTTCAGAACAAAATTTTCAGGGAAATTAACTTTGACCTGTGTATCTGATGAAGAAACTTTTGGACCGTGGGGAAGCCGGTGGCTAATTGAGAACGAGCCTGAAGTGCTTGGTGATTGTTGCCTGAACGGTGAACCCTCAAGTCCCTTTACGATTAGATATGGCGAAAAAGGACTATTATGGCTGACTTTTAAAGTCCGAACTGATGGTTCACATGGCGCTTATACCCATTTATCAAAATCTGCTACCCTAGTAGCCACTAATCTAATTCAGGAATTGAAATCTTTAGAGGCTCTAGATGCAGAAATTCCATCCGCATTGCTTAAAGCACAGCACCATTCTGCGACCGCTTTTGATCACGGTATGGGAGTTGGTGCCGCCAATATAGCACCAAAGGTGACCCTAAATATTGGTACAATTTCTGGTGGCTTGAAGAATAATATGGTCCCGTCTGAGTGTTCCTTTGAGGCAGATATTAGACTTCCAGTGGGCTGCAATTTAGATAAAATTTTAAATTCTATCGACGAAATAAGTAAAAAATTTCCAGAAGCTTCAATGGAACAAAATATGCTTAACCCACCTTCGCATTGTGATCCAGATGGAGATATGATGCAGATTTTGAAACGTAATGTACAAGATTTGAGAGGTTTTCAGCCAGAGCCAGTAGTCAGTCTCGGTGGTACCGATGCAAGACTTTGGCGATACAAAAATATTCCCGCATATGTATACGGCCCAACACCAACTGGCATGGGCTCTACTAATGAAAATGTCCCAATTGATGATTATCTACACCTAGTAAAAACACACGCATTATCAGCCTATGATTATTTAGCCAACTGATTCGAAATGACTCTGATTATTTCGGCAAAGCACCATGCCAATTTGAACTTGCAACTGGCAATAGAAAGAATAAATGTGTTTACAAAATATACACCAGCAGAATTCTGAAGGAACTCTTTATGGAAAAACTAGACTTCTACATTAATGGGGCTTGGGTAAAACCATCCACTAGTAAAACCCTTGACGTGATTAACCCAGCGACTGAAGAAGCTGTTGCGAAAATTTCATTAGGCTCTGAAGTCGATGTTAATTTGGCAGTGAGTGCTGCCAAATCTGCTTTCGACAGTTATTCACAAACACCGGTTGCACAACGCATCGAACTACTCACGACAATCAGAGAAATTTACAAACGGCGAATTGATGATGTCGCAGATGCAATTCAGACTGAGATGGGGGCCCCGACAAGTTTGGCAAGAGGTGCCCAAGCAATGGTAGGTCTTGGGCATTTAAAAGCTGCAATACGATCTCTGAGTAATCATGAATTCGAATTTAAACATGGCAAATTTTTGATAAGGCATGAACCAATTGGAGTATGCGGCTTGATTACTCCGTGGAATTGGCCCGTGAACCAAGTTGTTTCTAAACTTGCACCCTGTATTGCAGCGGGATGCACTGCCATCTTAAAACCATCAGAAATTGCACCACTGTCATCTATGGTTATAGCAGAAATTTTACATGAAGCTAATGTTCCTGCAGGCGTATTTAATCTGGTAAATGGGCTGGGTCCTGAGGTGGGCGAAGCAATGTCTGCTCACCCTGACATCGATATGATGTCATTCACGGGTTCGACACGAGGTGGAGTTGCAGTAGCTAAAGCATCAGCAGATAGTGTCAAAAGGGTTAGCCAAGAGCTGGGTGGTAAATCTGCCAATATAATTCTTGATGACAATCATTTTGAGAAATCAGTGGAAACTGGTGTTGAGTTTTGCATGAATAATACAGGTCAATCATGCAATGCTCCGACGCGTATGTTAATTCCAGAGAATCGAAAAGAGGAAGCATTCGCAATAGCAATTAAAAAAGCGGAAAACACTATAGTGGGCGACCCAAAGGGCGATAACACCACAATAGGTCCCCTGGTAAGCGATATTCAGTTCGAAAAAGTACAAACTCTGATTAATACCGGAATTAGCGAAGGTGCCACACTTCTAGTTGGCGGTACTGGAAAACCTGAAGGTCTGAATAAAGGCTATTACGTTAAGCCCACGGTTTTTGGGGATGTAACTAATGATATGACAATTGCACGTGAAGAAATTTTTGGACCAGTTCTGTCAATCATCACATACTCCGATATTGACGAAGCAATATCCATAGCAAATGACTCTGAATATGGCTTAGCTGCTTATGTTGCCGGGGAAAATAAAGAAGATTTAACAGCTATTGCCAGAAGATTAAGAGCGGGCCAAATTCATATTAACTACGGCTCTGGCGGCGCAGATGCGCCGTTTGGTGGATACAAACAGTCTGGAAACGGCCGAGAGAAAGCCGAATGGGGATTTGAAGAATTTCTTGAAGTGAAAGCAATCATGGGTGGGTAAATTTTCTAAAATTTGTTTTTCCACTGCAAACATTGAAATATAATAGGCAAAAATATGGTTAGCCTTCCGGTATTCAATCTTGGGGGATTTGAGAATTCAACAGGAACCTCTAGGAAAAGCTACTGCACAAAACTGGATAAGTTTTGCAGTGAGATTGGGTTTTTATTAATAGAAAATCATGCGGTGCCAGATAAAATTATTGAATCCCAGTGGAGCGCTGTTAAACAATTTTTTTCTCAGGCTCCAGACGCAAAAATGAAGGTAAGCGTGCCCTACCCTGGTTATCCATATGGCTGGATCGGACCAAATAAGGAAGCATTAGCAGCATCAAAGGGAGAAAAGACACCACCAGATCTGAAAGAAAGTTTTAATGGTGGACCATTACAGACCCCCACAAAAAAAATCAAAGATGGGCGTGCTTATGAATTCTGTTATCAACCTACAATTTGGCCAGAAATTGAGGGTTTTAAACAGGCATGGACTAACTATTATCTAGAAATGGAAAAATTAGCTGCCAGAATTATGTCTGCATTTGCTGAAGCACTAAACCTTGAGCCATATTTTTTTGACAAATATCTCAAATGCCCAATATCAGCACTCCGAGCGCTATATTACCCTGAAACGACCCACGTACCAGAATACGGTCAACAA
>ENA-OSEY01000028-OSEY01000028.1-marine-metagenome-genome-assembly--contig:-NODE-28-length-110808-cov-6.647497_pt1 | contig 110808 bp, 88 predicted proteins | sample MGYA00248465_ERZ534230 | MGnify/ENA primary metagenome ERZ534230 (study PRJEB26409, sample SAMN06344110) | marine metagenome | isolation source: Sea water from surface | place: Atlantic Ocean:Southern... | reverse complement strand
ACTCTTCCTGAAGTAAGTGCAGGACCAACAGATCTCCATTTTAAAGCATTTATTGATGTTTTTTCTAAATGATTAGCTGCCTCTTTCTTTTTTTTCTGTGCAAAAAGAGGTTGAATGCATAACAGTATTAATATAATAATGATTTGTGGTTTCATATTTTTGGGTTTGAGTTTGGTTATTACTTAAAATTCTTAATTAATTTTTACATTTATATCATCAGGTTTGATATTCTTGTTCTTAACATATTTCTCAAGCCATGAGTCCATCTCGTACAAGGTATGAAAAATTGATTCTTTAGCTCTATATCCGTGACTTTCCTTTGGAAGCATTACAAGTTTTGAGGTACCGCCATGACCTTTAATAGCATTAAAGAATCTAACACTCTGAATAGGAAATGTACCGGAGTTATTGTCCTCTTCACCGTGAATTAGAAGGATAGGCTCATTTACTTTATTTGCGTGCATAAAAGGTGACATATAATTGTATAGATCTGGATCTTCCCAGTAAGTCCTCTCCTCTCTCTGGAAACCAAAAGGTGTGAGTGTTCTGTTGTAGGCACCGCTTCTGGCGATTCCAGCAGCAAATAGATCAGAATGTGCCAATAGATTTGCAGTCATAAAAGCTCCATAAGAATGACCACCAACACCAACTCTGTCTCTGTCTCCTACCCCCATATCAACTATTTTATCAATTGCTGATTTCGCATTCATGACTAGTTGATCTCTAAATGAATCGTTAGGCTGGTCTCCATCAAAACCTACGATTGGCATCTCAGTGCTTGCCATAACGGCATAACCTCTTAGAGCCCAGAATATTGGTGAACCATAGTTAATTCTAGTAAAACGATAAGGAGAATTTCTAACCTGGCTTGCAACTTTTTTAGATGTGTACTCCCTTGGATATGCCCATATAAATACTGGCAATCTACCTTCTTTTTCTGGATTATATGAATCCAAGGTATAAATCACAGCACTTAGGTCAATTCCATCCTCCCTCTTATAGTTAACTACTTCTTTCTTAAGCTTTTCCAGGCTTTTGTAGGGATTTTCATAGAATGTAAGTTGTCTAGACTTACCTGTGCTTAAGTCCCTAATGAAATAATTTGGGTTATCGGTAACTGATTCTTTGGATGTAATAAGATTATTTCCAGATAATTTAATAGGGTTTTCGTAGTATGGTGCTTCAGATCTAAATAAAATTTTATTATCTAAAGTTTTTACATTAAATAAACTTAGATAGGGCCTGTAACCTTCGGGTGAACCACCTCTTGAAATCATATAGACAGAATTTTTCTTTATTTCTACAACATTTTTTCCAAACTTATTTTTTGTTAATACCGGCGCTCCCGGATCAGTGTAAATATCATCATATTGTCTATCAAATAATATTTTAGAAATTTTTCTAGAATCAGTATCTAGTAAAGATGTGATTTGATTTCTATTACTCCATAACCTTTCACTTAACAATGCTAATTTTCCATTACCCCACGTTATCCCACCAAACCTTAACTTTGTTCTTGCAAGTTCAATTTGACTTGAAGCATCGAAAGGAGGAGAGAGTGTATAAATTATATCACGGTGCTCAACATTTTTCTTGGGGTCACCCCCATCATTAGCTTCAACCCAATACAATTCGCTTGGTTTGTCTCTTCTCCAACCAACTGATCTTATACCTACTCTTGTAGCATCGAATCCTTTAGGCCTAACCTCATCTATAGGAATTTCTGCAATTAAATTAGATAATCCATTATCTAGATTGAGTACAGAAACATGAAATGGAAATCTGTAGTAGGGTACAAGGTAAGAAAAAGGCTTTTTAATTTCTTCAGTCAATAAATAATTTTGATCCGGTGATAATTCATAGTCTTTGATCATTCTATTTTCAATAATAGAAGATACTTCTCCATTTAACGTGACTTTGTAAAGACTTACACAAGCATAGTGTTCAAATAATAACTCATCGTTTTTATTTTTTATTAAGTCTTGATATGTTCTTGATGGCGCATTTTGGTTGGTTGTTTCTTGAATGATGGGACCAGAGGGAATTCTACTAATTTCAGGTTTATCAATATCACACTTCAAAGTTACAAGTAACTCATTGTTTGAATTAAACCATTGGAAAGGAGAGTTTAATATGTCATTAACATGTGTTTCAATAACTTTTGATGATTTCCTAGAGTTTACATCAACTATCCATAATTCAACTCCTGAGTTTGTTGTGTTTGTAAAAGCAATTTTTTCTTCATTTGGTGACCACTGAAAGAATGAGAATTTACCATTTTCAGGGTACTCAACCTCTATCTCCTCTCCAGTTTTTGTTTCAAGTAGCGAAAATGATTTATAATATCTCATCCTGGAAGAAGTATACCTAACAGGATCTAATCTTGTGCCAGCAACCCTTAACTCGTCTTTTGCTAAGTCATCGATTGATTGATAACCTTCTGAATTTAAAACTAATCCAAGGCTTCCGTCGTCATTAAAACTAATAATGGGTTGAGGATCTGCCTCAATTAAAGATTTGATTACTTTGGGTGGTACCTTATATTCCTGAGAGAAAACAGGAAAACACATTAGTAGTAGAATAGTTAGTTTTTTCATACTACTAATGTATTAATAAGTAGATTAATAATTAAAATATAATTGTAAGATTATCTGATTTTTTTTGACCACTCCTCGATCGACTCGTTATTCATCTTAACGTAATCTTGGTTATTGGCTTGTATTGATAATCTAAGTGATCTTCTTGAAGCATTAACTGCTCCCTCATAATCGTTATTACCAGCTAAAATTAAGGCGTACTGTCTCAAATGAAAAAATCTAGGTTCTTTTGTCATCTCAATAAATTTTTCCATCCAGACTAGTGCCTGATCTAACATCATATTTTCCTCTCTGTAGTATACTGCAGCAGCATAATAATCTGATGCTTTAACCTCAGATCCAGATAGTGTGGAATTTATACTTTCTTGTACTAATGATCTAGTTGGCACATTAATTTTTACTTTTATGTAGGTATCAGCCCATCCAATATTTAAATGACAGTCGTTGTTGGTAACGTTACCAATCCATATTGAAAATGTTTCAATTGCATCAGCTGAAGACATTTTGTTAACATCGTAAGTAGAACTGAATACTATTTTTGATTCATCCCAATCTCTTGGTACACTCCAAAGATCTGTCTGTGAATAAAGTATTAATTCCCAAGAATCTTTGTTAGGTATTGTGAAAATTGAGTAGGAACCATCATTAATCTCCTTTCCATCAATTATTACGGGCGTTGAGAAACTTATCTCAGTCCCACTGTTAGCACCTGTCCTCCACAATTTTCCAAACGGAACTAGATTACCAAAGATTTCCCTACCTCTGGCAGATGGTCTATTGTAATCAATCTCAATTTCGGTCAAACCAACCATTTGCTCAAGCTCTGAGCTAGGGCTAATTCTAGGCGTCTGAATCTGACCGAAAGCTATTGAACTCGATAACAATAAAAATGTAACTATAAATATTCTCATAACTTTTAAATTTATTTTAACTAACAACTGATGTATTATGCCTTATCACAGATGAAACCTCTGTAACCTCCGTCACAACACTATTGGATCTTTTTGCATGCTCATGAATTAATTCTTCCGACTCTGCGTTGTATACACAGAAAATAGAATCACCAGCAACATAGCTTTGTTCTTGTTGAATCATTTTACCCTCATCCCTCATCTCCTCTAGAACCGCTTCAGAACCTTTTCCTGCTTTATTTAAATCGCTTTTTGGAGCGCCAGATATTCCTGGCATCTCTCTTTTAATTATAAATTTTTTCATTTTCAATATTTTTTTTTGAGAATCAAAAATAATCTTAATTCTGATATTAAATGTTGATAATTATAAATTTTTTAAAAGCAAAAATAACCTTCCTCATTAAGGTTCAAAACCATCAAATCATCTGTCATAGTTGAATAGTTAGATGTCGCATTTCCTCCCATTACATAAAACTCACCGTTAACTATCTGAGAGGTAAGATACCTTGATTCAGTAACATTGCTCTCTATGATTGAAAATTTGGATTGAGTAATATCAAATACAGCTAATAGATTTAAAATGTTAAAATCTCCCTTAATAAAAATTCTATTCTTATATATTCCTGTCGTATGATTTGAAATTTTAATAGGCATTTTAAAAGATTCCAACCAATTGTTATCACTTAAATCAAAAATTAAAATTTCATCTGACTGATCGTAATCAAGATCTCCCCCAACTATATAAAGCTTATTTTCATGTATTTCACCTTTTGCGTTACAAATTTTATATGGCATATTTCCTAATATTTCAAATTTTCTTGATGTTACATCGTATTTCACTACTTTGTCTATACATCCATCAAGATTTCTACCACCAAAAAAAATAATAGAATTATTCCAAACGGCACTTCCGCTTTGTACAGCAGGATATGGATTTATTGTAAACTTTGAGATGCTTTTTGTAAGAAGATTAACAACTTCAATAGTATCATTCAAAACTTTATCGTTAATTATAGGATAATTTTTACCATTGAATAAATACAAATTAGATCCTATCACTTCACTTGCACCATACGATACAGCATTTACATTATCTAAAAATGTATGCCAGGAATCATTTATGATATCATATCGAAGTATTTCTGGAGCTCTCTCAATTATATTATCTGAATTAATTCTTACACCTTTTGAAAGGTATATTGAAGATCCATCTGAAGCAGATGAATTGTATGCAGAGGGATATGGAATATCACTTAAGTTTTTAAAGGAAACAAAAGTTGCGTCAATACAACACCCATTCTCATCAACTAAAGAACCGCTATTTGTTTCTGGACAAATATCTAATTTATCTGCTATACCATCTAAATCTTCATCAATAAGAGAAAAATTAGCAGTTATTTTAATATCACTATCTAATGAAAATTCTAATGGATTATTTGAACTTTCAATATCTCCGACCCAACCACTAAAAATAAAATTGTTATTAGGTGTTGCTTCAATTAATAGTTTTTGGCCCTTTTCATAGTATCCAGTTTTTAATGTTATATTTCCACCCTCCTCAGGAAAAACACTAACCTCAAATAAAAACTTTCTGTCAAAAATATCCTCACAAGAGAAAAAAAATACAGATATACAGAGTACAAGTTTAGATATTTTCAAAATAATCCCATTTTGATACTATCTAACAGATAAATCTTGTCTAAGGTTTAGATTTTTTAAAAAATCTCACGAATTTTAATATTTCTGAAAGCAACTGGATGACCCTCTGACTGTAGCGATATATAACCTTTCTTTAAACTCTCTCCAACCCTACTCTGGTAGTTCTTAGGTATAAATTCACCACCAACTCTTAAATTAGAATAAGTTAATACAGTATCTGATTCAACAACATGATGAATCAGTGAGTCTGAGTAAACAATAATTTTAATATTAACCCATTTATCATCATAAGTCATCGATTTAGAGTTAATACAATGATTTTCTGCCTTAATATTATTTATGTCAACATCTATACCTGGCGTACAAATATTTCCAGTTGTCCTATCTCCTGAACCTATACCGCCTAGCAATTGAGCCTCAGCGCTAACAGGAAATTCCTGATTTTTAAGCATTGTATAAGGATTTTGAGAGTGAAGCATTACTCCACTATTTTTAATAGACCATCCAGGAGCACCCTCTAGATGTTCCCCGCTAAACTTATAATCTAAACTTAATACGTAATTTTGAAATTCATTTTTTGTGTAGAATATATGACCAAATCTTCCTCCAAACTTTTTATAATCTTCGTAAGAAACTTTAATAGCTCCATCTTGAACCTTGAAGGTATTCCTATAGTTCTTTCCTAATTTGTATCCCGTTATTTTAATCTCCCAACCATCTAAATTATTACCATTAAATAATTCTACCCAGTTTTTATTATTTTCTAAAAGAAATAATGAGATGATGAAAGAGATTATAAAAATCAAAGGTGTTTATTAATTAGAGACTTTTAGAGAAATCATAAAAATTGTAAGAATAAAATCACTAAGGTTTAAGTCATAAAGCTTTTCTATTTTAATGTTTTTCATCCTTCTAATTTTTTATACTCTGTACTTATCAATAAAACAACATTATTTAGAGCCTGTAAATAGTTATTTAAATCATTAATCCTTCCAGCAAGATTAGATTCTCTTCTCTTCAATAAATTTTTAAGTTTTTGATTTTTATGCTTATCAAAAATCTCTGAGTGGGTTATATCATAATCAAAATTATTTTTTTCTGATTCAAACCAAGCCGTAATGTCTTGTGATATGTCTCTAGTAATTCCTGCCATACCACTTACTCTTTCCTCTTGCTTAGTATAAATAGATTCAATTTCATTTCTTAACTTCTTATTCTTAATCTCTAATAATTTTCCAGAATAGAGCATTGATTGAAAAAAAATATCAACTGGTTCCCAGGCATTCCACCAACCAAAAACAAAGTAATTATCTTGGAATCTTGTATTATATTCTATTTCTCCATTCTCAATTATATAGAATATATAAGGGTTTTCAGCATGTATTTGATATGCTTCTTTTAAACTAATTGTGTTAAACTCGTTAACAACTTGTTCAGTCAAATAAAGCATATTTTTCACTTGCTTCAAGTGCTCCTTAGTAAAATCAATATTTGATATAATTTCATCACCTAAGGTGATTACAGCATCATTTAAATCCTCTTTTTCAATTGAATTTTGTCTAAAGTTTTCGACAGAAAACGAAGCAAAAATACTGGCAAATATCACAATACCCTCAGCTAAATATTTTTTCATGAAATGAATCTAAATAAAATTCAAAACAATTACAATATCAAAATGAAAGTGAATATCTTAAAATTAAGTATTTATGTGTTTTTTAAGAATTCTCTTTTTTTCCTCTTTAACTTTTTTAATTTTCCTTATGCTCCATAGTTTTTCTAGTGCAAACTTTCTTGTCTCAGATATATCAACAATAGGTTTTGGGTAATCCTTACCTATTTTACAATTAAAAAGACTTTGCTCAATCTCTGACATTTTCCATGGTTCATAGATTAGGGGAATAGGAACCTCTTTTAATTTTGGTAACCATTTTTTAATAAATCTAGCTTCTTTATCTTTTTCTATTGCATTTTTTGTTGGATTATATATTCTAATTGTATTTACTCCAGTCTCCCCTGCCTGCATTTGAAGTTGAGAGTAATGGATACCAGGTTCAAAATCAAGAAAGTTTTGTGCCAAAAAAAATGTAGCAGATTGCCACGGCTGCCACAAATGATGTGTAAGAAAAGAAACTATCATCGACCTCATCCTAAAATTAAGGTATCCAGTTGTTTTTAAACAAACAATAGAAGCATCAACAAGAGGATAACCAGTCTCACCATTTTCCCAGGAATCATAATATTTTTTTACTTTTTTTTTCCTTAGGTCATTATATCCTCTATTTACACTTCCAAATTCTATGCTATGTTCCATTTCAAATCTTTGAATAAAATGAGAATTCCATCTCAATCTCGAAAGAAATGATCTAATCTGGAAAGGGGAATTTCCTTTCTTAATTGAATCATTAGCCTTTTGCCACACATACCTAGAGGATAAATTCCCCCATGAGAGATATGGTGATAACCTACTACATGATGACCTCGACTCTAAAGGCTTCGATATGTTTTGATTATAGCTTTTATTTCTAACCTTAAGAAAAGATTGTAAATATTTTAACCCGTTAGATGTTCCTCCAGGTTGAAGATGTTTATTTTTATTTGTTCTCGTATCTAATACATTAAATATTTTACTCAAGTGCTTTATATCTAGAATATTTAAACTTTTGATATCTAACTTCAACACTCGGCTTTTCACATATTCATTCCAACCTTTTATCCAACTCTTTCTGTTTTTTAATCCTCTTTTTACATAATTTTTTTCGTACTCAAACCAATGAATAGAGTTTGAATCACAATATTTTTTGACATTATTATCCCTTAAATAAGTTAATTCTATACCTGTCTCCATGTGGGAGTAAATTGATTTTATTTTATATTTTTGACTGATTTTTTTGAATCCCTCAATTGGATCACAATTAAGAAAAAGAATGGATTTCTTACCTAACGATAAGTTAATATCTTCTATAGATTGTTTAACAAAATTCCAATGAAAATTGCTATAATGAGGATCACTGATTAGTTTATCTTCCAAAAAATAAATAAGCAAAAGCTTCTCACTTTGTTTTGATGCTTCATGTAGAGGTTCGTTATCTTCAAGTCTTAGGTCTCTTTTGAACCAATAAATATTTATCAATTTTTTTTTCACATAATTATTTACCCTGCAAAAAACAAATTGTTACCTTAATATGAAAAAATTTTAGTAGGTTTTAACACTTCCCTCCCAATCCGGATCTGCAGCACCAATTATTGTATTTGTTATTGTGTCGTACTGAACAGCGTGAACTCTACCAAAACGTGCAGATTTCATAATTAACCTATTTTTATATGGTATTTCATCTTTTTGAAATTCCCAAACTATTCCATCGTGGCTCTCTATCTCAGTCGTATCATTTACATTATAGACTCTACCCTTTTGAAGTGCTTTATCCAAACGCATACCCTTATCTATCACATTACTTATAACTTGAGTTACTGCTGTAATAATTCTAGATCCACCTGCTGCCCCAAGAGAGAGATAAAACCCATTATCTTTAGTTACAATTGTTGGTGAAATGTGAGAATTTGCACGATCTCCTGGTTTGTAATCACCTAGATACCCACCAAGAGTAACAGCATATAAAAAACCTAATCCATCAGATGCAACCTTTGAGCCCATTAATGGCCCGATAGTCTGAGTCAATGAAATAACATTCCCATCTTTGTCTGACGCTGAAAGATGAGTTGTATGTCCAATATCAGCTATCCACTCACCATTTAATTCAGCATTAGTTCTTTTTAATGCTTTTGACTCTTTTAATGAGTGAAATAACTTTTTAGCGTAATCTTTTGATAAAATCAATTCTAGTGAGTCTTCATATTTCTGCTTAGGTCTATCCAAATATGCTATCCTAAAAACATCTGAAAACATTTTTATCCACTCAACTTGATCTAACTCATCAATATTAAAATATGATAATATGTTAAGTATTTCTATTGTGATTGCTCCGTATGAAGGTAAAAAAAGCGAATGAACATCATATCCTCTATAATTTCCACTAAGAACTCTTGAATCTTTAGCTTCATAATTTTTAAGATCATCCAAAGTCAAAATACCGCCATTTTGTTGAACATCATCTACTATATTTTTTGCTATCTCACCATCATAAAAACCACTTTTACCATTTTCTGAAATAATTTTTAGGGTTTTAGCAAGATCCGATTGAACAACTAGGTCCCCAGAGCTAAAGTTTTCTCCTTTCTCATCTAAAAAATATTTTTTTGTGCCACCAAATTTTTCAATTTGATCTTTTGCCAACATTTGCCTGTATGACTCGCCTGGAAGAATCTTATATCCATTTTCAGCATAATAGATAGCATCCTCCATTACTACATCTAGAGGGAGTTCTCCATATTCTTTACTGAGTTTAACTAAACCAGCTACTACACCTGGAATCCCTATAGTTGAATAACCATAAGAATTTTTAGGGTGAGTATTTGAATCATATTTTTCAGGCACCTGGGTTGATGCATCTACACCTCTGATTTCTCCGTTAGGTAACTTTACTATTGCCTGAAGTCTTCCTCCTATACCACTCATACTAGGCTCAACAACACTTAGTACAAATGCACTAGCAACAGCTGCATCGATTGCATTTCCCCCACTCTCAAGAATTTTTATTCCAGCTTCTGATGCTAAGGGATGAGCAGAACTGACAACACCTCTTTTACCCTGATCAAATTGCTTATTTGATTTATTTGTACATGAAATAATGAATAATACCGATATGCAGTACATAAAATTTCTCATGAGGATAAAACTAAAAAAATATTATCTAAAAATAGATAAGAGTCTTGAAACTATGTAGACAATTATACCATACATCAAAGAAATAAAAGCCACCCTGAATCCGCCTGCTAAAATTGCTTGAGAAACATTCCCTACTTGCTCAATAACACCTAAGGCTGAATAGATACCAATAAATGATCCCAAAATACCTGATGCTAGTGCTAGATTACCATAAGTTTTAAGCTTATCGTTGTGTAAATAAAAAGAAATCAAAGTCATTAAAAGAAAAAAGGAGATAATAGACATGAACAGAACACCACCTTCGTAATAGAGATCTAACATAAGAATATAGTTTTAATAAATCAATAATTTTTCATTATAAACCATTTCCATAATAGTTTATAGGTAATTTTTGAACCGGAAGTTAAAATTCCAACTCTATATATTCTTCCAGCAAACCACAGAGCGAAGATAACAGAAATAATCAATATCAAAATAGATATTACCAAATGCCAATCTGGTACACCAAATGCAAGACGTGCCATCATCAAAATAGGTGAGGTCAATGGAAACATACTCAGAAAAATAGATGCATTTCCTTCGGGATTATTTAGAACTATTCCCATAAACATTAAGCTCGCAATTATTGGAAGAGATATTGGCAAAGTAAATTGACTTGCATCTTGTAAATTATCCACAGCAGATCCTATTGCAGCAAAAAAAGCACCATACAAGAAAAATCCCCCCAGAAAATATATGAGGAAAATAAAAACAGTTTTCTTAATGTCAATAGTTCCAAACATTTCATAGATACCTTTTACTACTTCTTTTGAATTATTGATTTCCTCCTCAGACTGAACAATTTGAGTAGTTTCATAAGAATTTATACCAAAATACATAGATGTAAAGGTTGATATTGATGTCACTAAAATAATCCAAATAAATATTTGAGTGAAAGCAACTGCACCAACACCAAGAACTTTACCCATCATTAGCTGCGTAGGTTTAATAGAGGAAATTATTACCTCAACAACTTTACTTGTTTTCTCATCAAGAACACTCTGGAGGATAAAACTACCATAAATGAAAACAAACATGTAGATAAGAAAACCATTAAAATAGCCTAAACCAAAGGCTACATCTGAATTTGACTGTTTGACACCTACCTTATCGGTACCTGAACTTAAATCTGAATCAACGCTATAAGTCTCCATAGATATTCTTGTTCTTAGTTTCTCCAGAGACTCTTCATTTAACTTTAAATCTTGAATTTTTAGTTCCCTAATTTTATTTTCAATTAAGCTCTCAATACCGCTAATCAAATCTCCACCAGGTACATTTTTTGAGTAAAACCTTAATTCATCAGGATTATATATATCTAACTTAGGAATTTCTAGAGCACCATAAATTATACCATCATCAATCAAATTCTGAATATCTGAAATTTTCCCATCACTTTTTAAAAAAATATTATTTTGAAATTTAGTAGAATCTTCAATGAAATTATTACTATCTAAAAGAGCGATAACACGTTCCTCTGATTCTTCGGTGGACAAAACAAAAACTGTTATAGCAATAAAAATAGGAAATATTAATGGTGTTAATATTGTTGATAGAATAAAAGACTTTTTCTTTACCCTCTGAAGGTATTCCCTTTCAAGTATTATCCATATTTTATCCATTTTTACCCTCCTCTACTTTCATTATAAATATATCGTTCATATTAGGTACTTTCTGTTCAAAAGAAATAATTTCAATATCTTTTGAAATTTCAGAGAACATGTTTCTATATGATTTACCCTTTTTTAAAGAAAGCTCACTCTCGTATACATTTCTAGATAACTTATTTTGAGATATTACATCAAACAACTGATCATTTGATTCAATTTTTTTATCGTGCTTTAAAATGTAAGTATCAGATTTAGCGTTCATTTTTATTTCGTCTGTGTTTCCATCCAATATTTTTTTTGAGTTATTAATCATGGCAAGATGATCGCAGAGCTCGTCAACAGATTCTAACCTATGTGTAGAGAAAATAATTGTCTTTCCTTCTTCTTTTAGTCTGAGAAGATTTTTCTTGACAAGGTTTGCATTGACAGGATCAAAACCAGAAAATGGTTCATCTAAAATTATTAAGTCAGGGTTATGAATTACTGTTGAAATAAATTGAACTTTTTGACTCATCCCCTTAGACAAATCCTCAATATTTTTCTTCCACCAATTAGAGACCTCCAAGTTTTCAAACCAATCAGCTGCAGAGTCTATGCATTTATCTCTAGATAACCCCTTCAACTTTCCCATAAAAAGTAAAAAATCACCTACCTTCATTTTTTTATATAAACCTCTTTCTTCCGGCATATAACCTATCTTTCTTACATCGTCGTAGGTTATTTTTTTTTCATCAATAAAAATCTCACCTTCATCTTGATTTATGATTTGATTTATAATTCTAATCATAGATGTCTTTCCTGCTCCATTAGGTCCTAATAAACCAAAAATACTTCCCTTCCTTATATCTAGAGAGACATTATCTAGTGCCTTATGATCAACATATGATTTACTAATATTTCTTACTGATAACAACGCTTATAATTTAAATATGAACATATAGTTCCAATATAATGATCAAAAATTAAATTCAGAAATAAATCTCTAGATAAGCATTAACCGTCAGGATTACATTTTATGAAACTTGGTTTAGGCAGTGACCATGATTCCGTGTTCTCATAAAAACTATTACACTCTGTTACATTACCCACATCCCATATAGAAAGATCTTGGTTAAAATACTTTGCATCATAAAACATTTTTTCCATGTTAGTTACATTTGATACATCCCAATTCTTTAGATCTTGAGCAATATCAGTTCCGTGAAACATCTCAAGCATATTTGTTACTTTAGATACATCCCATTGCGAAACGTCAGGATTTGCATAAAATGCACCTCTGAACATTCTCTTCATACTTATCACGTTTGAGACATCCCATTTTGATACATCAACATTTAAATTATATGCATGAAAAAATACACCTTCCATACTTTCTACTTTGCTAACATCCCAATCTGATATATCCTGATTAAATCCATTGGTATTCCAAAATGTAAAAAACATTGATTTTATATTACTCAAATCCCATGTACTCATATCAAAGTCATCACTAATCTTGCAAGGTAGGGAACAAAACTCTCTCATTTCCTCAACAAATGTTGTCACGATTTTGACATCTCTTTTATACGATGAAGGGCCTAAAGATCTTAGGCTTTTCCAATCATCAACTATTAAGATACTATCACCATTAAATAAAATGACTGTATCAGTATAATCCTTTGCGAAAGATTCAGCCTTTAATGTTTTTTGATTGTCATCTAAAACAATAAAAGAACATCCATACTCATTTACTGTAGTATTTTCAAGAGTTTCAGGGCAGTTGTCAAATTTATTGATAATTCCATCGTTGTCGTAGTCATTATTTTCTTGTGAACACCCTGATTCATTTACTTCTATACCTATATCTGTATCAGGACAAAGGTCATCCTTGTCAGGTACCCCATCATTATCGGAATCAATCATCTTAAAATTTGCGGTAATTCTTACATTACGATTAATTTTAAAATTTATTTCTATTTGATTACTGCTCACGTCACCACTCCAAAAGTCGAATTCATAATGTTCGTTAGGAAATGCTTTCAAATAGACATCATCATTTTCATTATAAAGTTTATTAAGAAAATCAATTGAACCAGACTCAACTGGGAGAACTTCTACTGAAACAGTATATTCGTCATTTTTTTCACAAGAAAATAAAAAGAATAAAAGGGGGATGTATCTTATCAAATTCAATGTGTTTTTAATAAAATAGAAAAACGTATTCAAGACATTATTTGTTTTTAATTATAATGTTATAAAATATTTTGACTTTCAATTTTTAAGTTTAATTATTATTTATTTCATTTACGTGTGAAGAATATATCATTCCCTAAATTCTCAAAAAAAGATCCTAAAAAATTCTTTAAAATATTGAATGAGAGGGTAAATAATTATTTCAAGGAAAACAAAATAAAAAAAACTGGTAACTGGAAGCTTTACCTTAAATCCACAATAATTTTTTCAGTTTTTATTGTACCCTACTTTATGATCATGTTTTTAGATCTTAACCAATGGGTGTGTTTAGGCCTAATTATGATAACAGGAGTTGGTATGGCCGGAGTTGGCATGAATATTATGCACGATGGGAATCATGGTTCCTTTTCTAGTAAAAGATGGGTTAATAAGTTGATGGGAAGTAGTATATATGTTTTAGCTGGTAATGCATATAATTGGCAGATACAACATAATGTCTTACACCACACATACACTAATATTCATGGTCATGATGAGGATTTAGCAGCAGGAAGAATTTTAAGATTTAGTGAACATACAAAATGGAAACCTCACCATCGTTTTCAACATATCTATTCCTTTCTATTATATGGACTTATGACAATAAATTGGGCTATTGTTACTGATTTTTTTCAGACAAGTAGATACATAAAACAAAAACTAGCATTTAAAAAATTTATTAATCCTTTTAAGCAGTGGATGAATTTAATTTTTACAAAAACTATATACTACTCGATATGGATTGTAATACCCATGATTTATCTGGATTTTGCATGGTGGAAAATTCTTATAGGTTTCTTTATAATGCACTACACAGCAGGATTAATTCTTAGCACAATATTTCAACTTGCGCATATTGTTGAGAAAGTTGAAATGCCCCTCCCATTCAAAAATTTAGATATGAAAAATACATGGGCTATTCACCAGCTTTTTACAACTTCCAACTTCTCAACAAATAATAAAATAATGAACTGGTTTTCAGGAGGTTTAAACTTTCAAGTAGAACATCACTTATTCCCTAATATATCTCACATACATTATAAAAAATTATCTGAAATTGTAAGAAAAACAGCTAGTGAATTCCAACTTCCATATAACGAGTATAAGACTACTAGAGACGCTATTAAATCTCATTTTTTATTTTTAAAAAGTATGGCCAAAAAGCCAGTGATTGTTTAATTATTCGGTAAACCTGGCGTTGGATTTTCAAAAAATATCCAGTTTGTAAAATCATTTTGGTCTCTGCCCATTGAAATATCTGTAGTTTGTTCAGGAAATGTGTAGGAATCTACAATTGTAAGTTTGTCCTGAGATAATAGAATTATTGACTCTCCGCCCTTACTAAGTTTTTTACTTACGTGGAGAGCACCTTGCTCCTGATCATCGTCACACCAAATTACAAGATACCCCTTAGGCTGAATGGTTGTTGAATTAGGATCTGATGATGGAATTAAATATGGTTTATCATCATTTGGTGTATCTGTGAAATACATTCCACCAATATCAATTGGCTGATTTGAGTCATTATACAGTTCTACCCAATCATCATAATCCCCATTACTATCTTTACAGCATGAGTCATTACTTGCCAAAAATTCATTAATTATCAAACCTCTACCCTCAGTAGATAAATCTTCTTCACTGCATGAAGTAACTAAAATTAAAATCAATATTAAATGAATAAATCTCATAAGATACTAATTTAGGGATTGTTCAATGGAATTTTTCATTACATCAACATTATATTGCCACTCTAATAAACTTGGTTCTGGACTACCGTGTCTTAAGTAAGCATCTTTAACCGCATCCCTAATTTGGGATGACCATTTATCGATAAGTAGGTTTATGTTTGGCATATTGTACAATTCGTTTTGAAAAATTTGATCAAGACTATCATACTTAATACTATAATCGGTAAAAGATCCAATAATCTTATCACACGCTGCAGATTTTTGCTTCAAATTAAATTGACCATAATTAAATCCATTACAATCATTGGAAATTTCATTCCATTTATCTTTTATTGGTGTTACTGGATTTATGTTCTGAACTAGGTTCTCGAAAGCATTGTCAAGATCCCAAGGAATTAATTGTAATTTATTTTCATTCGGAAACTCATACCAGAAATAATTATGGTTTTCATAGGTCTTGCCTCCTTCGTGATAAAAATGCATGAAACCATCATCATTTGCTATCCTTCTATCAACAAGAATGGTTTTTAAAAATATATCTTTATCAATCCAATTTTCAACAACAGATTTCACTACACTTTTTTCAGATTCACTTAATAAATTAGAGAAGGATTTAATTTTTGAGACATCTGAGATCTCTTCATTTGTCTTTAATCCATCTTTAAAATATTCATCACTTCTTGACTCACCTTCACTATTTACAGGCCAAACCTCTTTATATAAGTTTCCTCCACCCCCATCAAAGTGTTGATTAGTATAGGGACCGTCTATATTTTCTGTGTTTGCAAATAGACCAGTAAATTCTCCATTAACATAAATTAAAGCATGATTTGATCTTGGCGCATTTATTCCAAAATTTCTATACATGTAATATCCCAGTCTCTCGTGCATCTTTGATTTATCTAAATTTTGGGAATGAAACTGAAGCTTTTTCATTCCATAAAACTTCTTATCTCCTTGCCTGTTAATCTTTATTTTCATCGATAGTTTAGGACATATTTTGTAGCCATTGGGATTAGTCCAGTCTGGACTTGAAAGACATCCAACCCAAGCTCCGATTGATCCTTTATACCTCACACCCACATTTTTAATTACCTTCCCTTCAAAAACAAGAAATCCCTCAACATATTCTTCAGCTGCAGGATCATTATCAATTCTGTTTAGGTTCTCATCAGTAAGATAAATATCAAACCTATGAAGTTTATCTTGATCATAAATATAATTAGATGTATGACTCTCATCATAAGTGTATTCTTCAAAAGAACTAATAAAATTAGCTAATGAATCATTTTGAGATATTTTTAGCTCGTCAGACTTAATATCACAGGATATATTTATTAAAAAAAACAAAAATAAAACTACCCTGAATAACATATTATTTTACTTTAGTAATTTGTAATTATTGATTTCTAAAAACTTTTTTTATCAATACTTTTTCTTTCTTATTGATTTTTAAAATTAAGATTCCACTGTAGCTATCAGATATATCCATTCTGTGTGTAAAATTATTATTTGAATTCATAACATTTTTTGATTTGTATACTCTTCCAAACATATCATATAGTGATAGGCTTACTTCACCGTCCCACGATCTACCAAGTTCAACATTTATGTGGTCATAATACGGGTTTGGATATACATTAAAATCAATGTTATCAGATTCAATGGATAATGGGATTGGCTCATCGTCATCAATGATTGTTACAACACCAATTGAACCAATACTTCCTCCAGCATTTTTAATATTTGAAACCTTAACCGAAACTGATTCATTTGGCTCATCTATCTCATCCTGAATTGAGGTAATTGTAATAGTTGATGATGTACCTGAACTAATTACAACTGGGTTTTCACTCACTGAAAAATCATCATTAGAAGCTGTTCCACCAAAATCAAATGTAACCTCAACATCACCTTGATTAGGTTCTTTTGATAACTGAATATTGACGTTAAAGGATTCCTCATTCTCTGCAATTATAGATTTATCAATGCTAAAACTTACATTTGGTGGCGAGTCTGAATTATCGTCATCCTGGATAACTAAATTAAGTTCATCTGAACCTATTAAATCACCGTTCTCGATATAAGAAAGTTTTAATTTAACAGATTCATATCCCTCCTCGGTATCATCTTGAACAGACTTAATACTTAAACTACCAGGTTTTGAATTTGTAATTACCATCGTATCACCAATAATATTATAGTCTGATGCAGATGCTGAACCAGATAGTGAGAAGACTACTTTCATTGGACTATAAGGCGAGACATCTCTTGTCAGTGTATACTGAATTAAAGCTGTTTCTTCATTCTCTGAAATAGTATCTTTATTTAGATTAAAGCTTATACCACTCTCTTTTGGTTTAAAATCCATCAATTCAGGAATTGTAGCTGTCCACATACCCCTACCATATGTAGCAATAACAATCTGACCCTGATCTCCAATCTCAAAATCATTAATCATCACATTTGGCAGATTAGAGTTTACTAAATTCCAACTTTCACCTCTATCGGTTGACTCTAATAACCCAATTTCTGTACCAACCCAAATTATGTTTGGATCGTATGGCATAACAACTAGAGCGTTAACTCCTACATTTGGAAATCCGTTAGATGATTCACCTGTCTCAAAATTAGAAGGGTAACCTGACAAATCTTTCCATGTTGCTCCTAAGTCTTTAGACTCAAAAACTTTTGCTCTCTCAAAGTAGGAAAATAATAGGTAGACCGTTGAATCCTCCGTTGGGTGAGAGTAAATACCTGAAACAGCACCATTTAACCCATTTGCAGGTGAATCGATAGTCTGAAATGTTTTACCCCAATCCTTCGATAAATGAATTTTAGAACTAGAAGAAATATATTGACCAGCATACACAAACCTTGGATTTGCATCAGAAACCTCAATTTCTCCTCCTCTGTATTCATTTCCAAGTTTTATGTATTCCCAGGAATCACCAAAATTTTCAGATCTTATAACTCCGTTGGATGTTATTCCATAAATCATATCGGCATCCTGTTTGGAACTTTCCAATTTAGAATAAAAGGGATTTCCTTCAGAATCAGCTTGCTTAAATCCACTAGTTGTCCAAAATGACCAGGGTCCATTAACACCTCCATCGTATGAAATTTTTGCACATCCGTTGTATTGGCATGTTATCATCATTCTTAATGGATCCTCCCAGTGTGTAACTGACTCAAATCCATCGCCAGAACCAACTCTTGATGCTTCTTGAGGACCATTAATTCCTGGCTCTCTTGTCAAATACGAACCATTATCTTGTGTGCCACCTAAATACTGACTTTTTCCTTTTACCTTGGATGCGTGATAGAACTGAGTTGTTCTGTATCCAGCATCAATTGGTGGTTTTGAAGATCCACTTGGAGTCCAGGCCCACATAAACTCAGTAGCCTGCCAGCTTTTATCGTTAACTCCTGGATCAGAGCTAAAGTCAGATATTGCGGGACCACCATCATTTCCAACAATTAGTCTAAAATTACTCACACCGTCAGAGAAAATACTCATTGTGTGTTGATCAGGATGGACATACCCATTAATTTTGGGAACTCCATCAGATGATATCTGACTGTATACGTCCGTAATTGCTTGTGAAGATTTTGTCGTGTCTGGTCGAATAGTAAATTTATGAATATTTATATCCCCAACATAAACCACCCTATCATTGAATGGGTTTATTGCAATAAAGTTATTGTAATTACCTTGTTGTCCTATCCAATTATCGTCAAAGTACTCTGAGTTTCCCTTGTCGCTTTCTTCAACGTGGTGCCACGTATCTCCAGCATCATATGACACATTAAGCATGAAAGGAGGCATCCCAGATCCTCCTGACTTAATTCCTGCATAAATAATATTTGGATCAGAATAAGATACAGCAATTTCATTACGACTATAGAAACCACCGTTTTGAAATCCATCGTAATCTGATGTTTGAGTCCAGGTAGATCCTTTATCTGTGGATTTAATAACATTACCACCTTTTATAGCCGCATACTGTATATTAAAATTACTTGGAGAATAAACTACTTGAGTTGCAGCTCGACATTCTCCCTGATCATCGAGAACATTATAAACCATAGAGAAAGAATTTCCACCATCCGTTGATTTAAAAAGGTATGAATTACAATAATATTTATATTCTGTAGCAATGATTAATGTATTGTAATCAGATGGATCAACAATAATTCTGTAAACATTAGCAAAAGCTGGATCAACCTTTCCAGATATTTTAGGAGATATGTTAGACCAAGTTGCACCACCGTCATTTGATTTATATATTCCGCTCCCGTTATCATCTCCAGATAATGATTTTTCGCCTGTTCCAGCATAAATTACATCGGGGTTGGATTCTGATTGTGCGATTGATACGAAATCTAAATTTTCAATATCTGGTGTTAGATTTGACCAAGCCATTTCCAAGGTTGATGGATTGTAGACACCCCTCCATATTCCACCACCTATACTAGCTGCCAAATAGGTATTTCCTGTAGCATCAGATTTGTCAGTTACCAGAGCTCTTGTTCTTCCTGATGCATTTTGAGGTCCTCTTTCGGTAAAAATAGATTTGTTAGCAGCAGAAGAGCTAAAATCTGACTCACTTGTTAAATTAGAAAAATTAGATAAAGTATTTTTTCTACGAAGTTTATTTAACTCGTATTCTTTGTAGCCAGGAAAATAGTTATTACCGGACTCATGTTCTTTGATTTTTTTTTGATATTCTACCCAACCCTTTAAATTTGTTGGTTTTTCGCCTACTTTTAATTTTTCATTGCAAGAAGATACTATGAAAGCAAAATACAGAAAAAGGTAAAGTTGTTTAGGCATTTAATAAATCTAGTTAAATTAAATTTACTCTTCAATTTTTATTGATATATTCGAATAAAAATTAAGCAAATGAAAAAATTATTATTACTCATATTTATTTCAGTCACTAATTTATCATGTACTGAGAAAAAAATTAAAATGCAAGCCTATATGTCCCCTTCTTGTGGATGTTGTAAAAAATGGGTTACACACCTTGAAAATAACGGATTTGAAGTCGAGTCAATTTTCAGAGAAAATATGAGAATAATTAAATCAAAATATAATATTGCTCAAGATCAAATATCTTGTCATACTGGAGTTGTTGGATCTTATTTTATAGAGGGACATGTTCCCGCCAGTGACATAAAAAAATTACTTGATGAAAGTCCTGATATTGCTGGATTAACTGTTCCTGGTATGCCAGCAGGGCTAAATGTTCCTGGTATGGAAACAGTTAATAGGAATGCAAATTATAATGTATTCTCAGTTAGCAAAGATGGTTCAACCAAAGTCTGGAAAAACTACAAATAGTTTTATTTTTTTCCTAGAGAAAGAAGATTAGAAAATAGTTTATAAGCACCAGGTACTCCAGCTGGTAGTTGCCTGAACCATGAATAGGAGGTGTATATAAAATGTCCCTTACCAATTTTGGATATTAATATCCCCCCATCGTTAGGTTTTTCTCCTTTATCATTGGATGTAATCAGTGTTTCATAATTTTCTGACCACTCGTTTGGAAAATATAAACCCCTCTCTTGAACCCAATCGTCAAAATCTTTTAAAGTAATTTTGTTTGGAGTATTGAGTGCTGGATGTTTTGGATTTAATATTGAAACAGTTGCATTCTCCTCAGATACTCTATTTCGTGAAATATTTAAGTTATGAGGAAGAAAACTATTTAAGTCTAGGTTATTCCACCTAGAACTTGTGTTATACTGAAGAATTACATTTCCTCCATTCTCGATATAACTCATAATTTGTGGTTTTAGTTGAATTAAGGATTTATCCACATTAAATGCTCTTACACCAAAAATTAAAGCATCATATTCTCTCAAGTTTTTTAAATTGATTTGTTCACTTTTTAATAAGTCAACTTGATATCCAACAAGGCCTAGAGATTGTGGAACTAAATCTCCTGGGCCCATCAAATAGGCTATTTTTTTTGATTTAGAATCAAGATTAAATTTCTTAATTGAAACCGATGATTCTGGAAATCTTGTCTGTAAAGGAATATGATCATAACTTATAAAATCAATTCCTCTGTAATAAGAGTTTTTGTCATCAGTAGCCTTATATTTTATATCATAATTAGTCTCCTTTGCACCCGATAAGTCAATCTCAAACTTAAAAGTTTTCTTCTCACCATTTTTATCAAATGAAACAGCATGAAACTCTGGGGAATATTTAACTCCCTCTGGAACATCTAAAGATATATTTGCTGTATAATTATCTTTTCCAGCAATTACATCAATTTCAATCTCTTTTTTGTTAGAATTTACAAATAGCTCTAAGTCATTTTTGGGATTTATATAAATTGGATTCCCAACGCTAAAAGTCTTATAATCATCTCCTTTTGTTGGATTATTGGTTTTATTTTGAAGTGAAGATGAATAAACAACTTCCTGACCTTCAATCTCAAAATAAAATTTAGATGTAAAATCTGATGAGTTATCTGGTGCACCCAGATCTTTTAAATCATCTATTGAATATGTTCCAAATGAGGGCTTATTTACAAGCCAGTACTTTTCAGAAATTTTTGAATCATCAGGGACGATAAATGGTATTTCTTTTCTGAAAAATTGATTATTTGTAAGAGATTGATTTATTAATATTTCTTTATCTAATAGCACAATTTTCTTCAATTTAATATCAACAGGACTCCTATTTATAGCCTCAAAATTAATTTTAATGTTATCTCCAGGAGCAGCAATTTCAATATCTGAAAGAGATTCAAAAAATAATCCGGTTGATACCTTGATAAGATTTTTTATTTCTTTTTTCTTTATTTCCCTCCAATGCCTATCAGTAATTCTATTTAATTCTCTGTATATACCAGCCAGATAAGAAGTAATCAAATGAGGTTTTCTGATATCAAATGAATCTTTCGATTGCTTGATTAATTCCTTCAGCCTATCATGTGGTCTTACTCTTTCCCAAGAGGTATCAATTCCCTCCATCATGTCATCCTTGGCAATTTTACCTTGAGTATGGACAAATAATTCTATCTCACTACCTCTTCTTCTTAGTGCTCCAAAGGCTTGACTTTTATGCATTGATCTACTCTCTGATGCAATTTCATTATATGACTTCCCCAACAAGTTATTATAGATTCCAACGTCAACCTTCAGCATCTTATCCTTATCATATTTATCTAGATTAAAAAATCTTGAAGAGGTATTCCAAAATATTCTTTGAGGTTTCCATGGTTTAACATGCTTGAGTTGATCTGGAAATACGTCTGGGTCTCCTGACATATTAAAGGCTTTTTGTGCTAAAATGGCTGATGCCGTGTGGTGGCCATGGGTTATTCCTGGTGTTTGATTAAATCTGGTAATTAGTATATCAGGTCTAAATTTCCTTATAATCCAGACAAAATCGTGAAGCATCTTCTCCTCATCCCAAAAATCTAAAGATTCAACTGGACCTTTTGAATAACCAAAATCAACAGCTGATGTAAAAAATTGAATTCCTCCGTCTAGTTCCCTTGCTTTCAAAAGTTCTTGGGTACGTATTAATCCCAAATTTTCTTTTAAGTGAGTTCCTATAAAATTTTGTCCACCACCACCTCTTGTCATAGATAAATAGGCAGTCTCATATTTTTTCTCGTTGGCCAGGTAGGTTATAAGTCTTGTATTTTCATCATCCGGGTGAGCTGCTATGTAAAGAACTTTTCCAAAGACATCAAGTTTATCCAACATTTGAATAATATTTGATGAATTATAGAAATTAATATTTTCTTGTTTTGAAAATAGATTTAATGAAATGAAAAGTGATAAAAAACAAATCTTATAAAACTTCATCACCAATTTGAATATATATTTTTAAAATAAAATAACCCTCAAAAAGAGGGTTATTCTTTATTTATCCTTGACTTGCAAGTTCAATCTCAGCCATCATAGCTGTTGTATCAAAATTGTGCCACTCTCTTACAATTTTTCCATCAGCCCATTCAAAACTTATGTGGACGGGTATTGTGATAGTATTTCCACTTGATTTTCCAGTTGCGGACCAAATGAACCAACTGTGACTAACTGCTGTTTCAGGATTATTATCTGATGCAGGATATTTAGTTGTTTGAACCCAAACACCAAGATCCTCACCACCATTTTCATCATAAGTCCAACTCATGCTTATATTATCGAAAACTTGATGCTGAACAGTAATTAACTCTGAAATATCACTTACAGTTGATGCATCAACACTATTCATGTAAATCTTAAGATCAGGTGACCACAAAGATTGTAGTGCTGGAACATCATTCTTTAGGTAATTTTGATAATGTTCTCTGATTGCATTTGATTTCTCGTCATCAAAAGTAGTTACTACACCGTTTGTTGGAGAACTACAACTAAAAGCAATTAATGCAAGTAGAGATAATAATATGTTTCTCATAATTTTTTTGATTTAATTAAAAAAGTAAATCTAGTATTATATTTTAAAAAAACTAGTCTCTATACTTATTAAACCAATATAATATATGATCAATTTTGGTTATAAGCTGACTAGGCTTATTGGATATATTGTGGTATGCACCAGGAATCTCTACGTAAACCGTCTCAATCTTCCTCAGCTTTAAGGCATGATATAACTGCTTTGACTCTGAGGGAGGAGTCCTTAAGTCGTTGAGACCAACCATAACCATTGTTGGTGTTTCAATATTACCAACTAGAGATATTGGTGAAAAGCTCCAATAATGATTAAAGTTTTCCCAAGGCTGACCTTCATATCTTGAGTGAGCATAACCATAATAGTTATCTGCTACTAAGGTCTTTGAAATCCAATTCATAACAGGTTTTATCACTGCTGATGCCTTAAATCTATCTGTTTTTCCAATTATCCATGCTGTCATAATACCTCCTGCACTTCCTCCAGTGACAAATAGGTTTTCCATATCAATATATCCAAGTTCAATCACCTTATCCACCCCATCCATTACATCATGGTAATCATCTCCAGGATAATTTCTATATAACAGGTTTCCAAATTCTTCACCATAGCTTGTACTACCTCTAGGATTTGGATAAAAAACGACATAACCGGCAGCAGAATACAATAATATTTCTGGAGAAAATCTATCTCCATAATTACTTATTGGACCACCATGGTTTTCAACTATAAGGGGATACTTTTTTTCTTTATCAAAACCTGGTGGTTTAGCAATCCAACCCTGAATTTTTCTACCATCAACAGATGAATTGTACCAAATCTCCTCAATGACACCTAAATCTTTACCTCGTAAAAGGTCATTATTAAGGTTGGTTAATCTTTTAAAAGAATTTCCTTCGTAATAACCAATATCTGCTGGATGATACGGGGATGTTAATGTATAGCTTATTTCACCTTCTAATGACACCGAAAATGAACCACCACCATAAGGTCTACCAATTGATGTTCCACCAACATCGTCAATTAACTTTCTTACTCTGCCAGTTAAATTTGTTGTAGCTATCTTAGTATTTCCATAGTTATCATACATAAAATATAAATTTTTTCCGTCCGCAGACCATTTCAGAGATTCTATATTTCTATCGAGTTCAATATTAATAGTTCTCTTGTTGCTACCATCAATATCCATTATTGTTAAGTTATTTATTTGGTAGGTTTGAACCTTATCCTCATACCCTAAATATGCAATCGATTTGCCATCTGGTGATACAGCTGCACCCATGTCAGGTCCATTTCTATCTGTCAGTTGTTGAAGATTAGAGCCATTAACTGATATAGAATAAATTTCAGAATTTCTAAAGTCATATTCCCAATCCTCAGTATAATTTGAAGAGAAAACTAAGCCGTCTGAACCTGACATCCAGTCAAATGCGTAGTGGTTAAATTTTTCTGTAGTTACTTGAATTGGCTTACCTCCAGTCGAAGATATCATAAAGATTTGTGAGAAACCTTCTTTCATATAACCTAACCCATCTGCCTCATGTTTCAATCTATCTGTAATTCTTGGCTTTTCAGCCCAATTTGCGTTTTTTGGTTTTCTTGGAGGAGAGACAAGTTGTAATGTTTTCTCTGGAACGAACATGATAAAGGCAAGGTAATTACCATCAGGTGACCATTTGAGTGATCTTGGGGAGCCATCAAGTTGTGAAATGGATGAATACTGTCCAGAATTCATCCAATAGACATGTATTTCTGAACCATTCCCATCATCAATACTTGAAATGAATGATATTCTTTTTCCATCTGGGCTCCAAACTGGATTACTTTCGTTAAAGATATTGGAAGTTAATTTCTGATGATTAGTACCGTCAGAATTAATAATCCAAAGAGACGAAGTCCTTCCATCCTTCATAATATCCATCTCAGTCCTCACATAGACTATCTTAGTTCCGTCAGGTGAAATCTGTGGATCTCGAACATATTGTAATTCAAAAACATCAAGGTTTCGAAAAGTGTTATTAGCTTTTAATGTATCAAAGCCAAACTGGAAGAAAATTAAAAAGAATAAAAACCTTATCATTATCTTATAAAACCATCAACAGATTCCCTGTACTCAATTACAAATCCATTATCGGATGTGAATTTTTTAAATTCTTCGGAGGCTGGACCGGTTACTACAAAATTTTCTAGCGTGAAAAGATTAAAAAATCTTTCAAAATATGGACCTTCAATGAAGTTTTGACCATGTTTTGTAGCCCCGTCACTGTTTTTATATTTCTCGTAAAGGGTTACTGAGGTCATATCTTCTGATACATAATAACCATATTCAAGACAAAAATCTTCAGTTTTAATTACGTTTTCTGTTATTTCCTTTACAAACTGATTTAAATCTTCTGTCGAATTAGAGTTAACCTTTAGGTCAATTATAAAACTTATCTCCTCAGATTCTGAATTCATTTTTACTGATGAGTTAATGCTATTATCTTCAACTTTTACGCAAGATGATAAAAAAATAAAGGCAGCAATGACAAATGTATATTTCATAGATGTATTTATTAAATTATTACTTAAATATAAAGATTATGGTTTATTAATAAATTTTTATTAGTTGTTAAGTGCTTGCAAATATTTTCTTATAGATTCTGAAATTCTTGTTCTTTCAAAATCTACCTCTCTCATTCTCTCAGAATAAACATTAATCCTATTTCTTAAATTAATTGTATTTGAGTAGAATTCTATTCCTGTATAATTGCTTTTAATTTTATCGTTTTCAAAAAATCTTTGAAATTTTTTCTGAGTCTTATCACTGAATTCACCGGTTCCGTATATTCCAAATCTAACATCTGAAACTACTTCATTATTATTATTTTCATTTGCGAACAACATAGAATACGGATGATAATAATTGTAATATCTTAACGCTATGTCATCAACTATTTGGTTGTTATCATAAACTCTTTTTGCGATTGCCTCATAATATTTATTCATCATACTATGTATATCTTGGGGAAATAGATTTATTCTTCCATTAGATATTAATGACTTGTAAGTTGCATCAGTCATAAAAAAAGTTTGATAAGTGTACAAAAAACCCAGATTAATTATGCTATCATAATAAGTTCTGTATGAAATTTTATCCTGCTGCATAAGCTCAATTAAATTAATCATACTGTTTGTTTTGTAGTCCCCTAGTAATAATGCTTCATTAACCCTGTTAATAGTTAGTGAATCATTTTCTAGATCATCAATTATAGAGCTTAAATCTTTTATGTGTTGAATTTTTTCTAGTCTATTTCTGTTCCATTCATCAATCCAAAAGGTTACTGATATTCCCAAAACAATTACAACAAATTCTACTGTATACTTTATTAATAATTTTCTATTAAAATCATTCATATGTTTTAAATCAGCACATAATTCAAATAAATAAATTTATTTAGAATCATATTTTTACAATAAATTAAATAAATTAATTTTTAATTCAACATTAAACTAAAAAACATGATTTACAGAAATACTCTATTGTCCATCACATTATATTTCATTTCTTTCACTTTATCAGCTCAGGATGCATGGAGCCCTTTGGAGAGCATGAAAATAAAGTCAATTAGCCAGACTGAAATTAGTAATGATGGAAAAAGTATAGCCTATGTTGTTAGGGAACCTATTATGGAAGACAAGAAATCTGAATATCTAAGCCAAATCTGGGTAACAGATACTGAATCAAAAGAAAATATTCAGTATACTTTTAATCAGAAATCAAGCAGTTCACCTAAATTTTCACCTGATGGTAAAAAAATAGCATTTTTATCTTCAAGATCAGGAAAAAATCAAATTTGGATTATGAATACCCTTGGAGGAGAGGCAAGAATGTTAACAAAAGAAAAAAAAGGTGTAAGATCAATAAAGTGGTCTCCAGACGGAAAAATGATTTCTTTTCTAAAGAGTGATGATGATACTGAAGATGAAATTAAATCAAAAGAAAATAAAACTGACGTAATTCTTGTTGATAAAAACTTTAAATATTCTCATATCTACTCGTATCATTTAGACGAGGATACCGTTACTCAAGTCACTTCTGGAAATTATTCAGTTAATAGTTTTGACTACTCTCCAAATGGGAAAAAAATCATTTTTTCACATCAAGAAGATACAAATATTAACACAGGTTTTATAAATACTGATATATCAGTTATTGATTCAGATGGAAAAAATTTAAGACTTCTTGTTGATAGACCTGGAAGAGATGGTAATCCAATCTTCTCAGGAGACGGTAATAAATTCGCATTTATATCATCAGGTGGTAAACAAGAATCTATTGGTCTAGGAGATGTATTCGTTTACGACTTAAAAAATGATGTAATAAATAAACTTGCAAACACTTTTAATAGATCTTCAAATATTATTTCATGGACCTCTGACGATGAAAATTTAATTATTAGTGAGTCTGTAAAAACTACTGGTCAGTTGCTGTTATTACCAACCAATGGTGATGGATATATCTCATGGTCCAAAGAAAAGTATAGTAATGGTGTAATTTCATCTGTTGTCAAAAGTAAGTTTTCAGAGAAAATTGTATTATGTTATGAGAATCTCAACACACCAGTTGAGGTTTATATTAGTGAAACTAATAAACCGTCATTTGAAAAAATTAGTGACATAAATAATCTCAAATACCCAAAACTTTCAAAAACAGAAATTATCTCATGGAAATCATACGATGGAAAAGAGATCGAAGGAATTCTTACATATCCAAAAAATTACAAGAAAGGATCAAAATATCCTGTAATTCTTCAGATTCATGGGGGTCCTGCTGGTGTATTTTCTGAAAGATTTAATGGGAGGCCAGGTATTTATATGACTGAATATTTTTCTGAGAAAGGATATATTACTATAAAACCAAATCCTAGAGGAAGTACTGGTTATGGTAAAGAATTTAGGTATGCTAATTACAAGGATTGGGGTTATGGAGACTATGAAGATGTTGTTTCTGGTGTTGATAAAGTTATTGAAATGGGAATCGGTGATCCAGATAGACAATTTGTAATGGGATGGAGTTACGGTGGCTACCTTACAAGTTTTATAGTGACCAAAACTAATCGTTTTAAGGCAGCTAGTATGGGAGCTGGGCTTCCAAATCTTATAAGTATGGTAACTACTACAGATATTCAGGATTATTTAGTTGCCCATATGGGTGCTGAATTTTGGGAGGATTATGATACATATGAAAAACACTCCGCAATATATCAGATTAAAAATACTAAAACACCAACTCAAATAATTCATGGCTCTAATGATTTAAGAGTACCATTTACTCAAGGACAAGAATTTTATAGGGCACTTGATAGGTTAGGTGTTGATACAGAAATGGTTGTTTATCCTAGGACACCGCATGGACCAAGAGAACCAAAGTTTTTAATGGATGTCTCAGATAGAATATTAACGTGGTTTGAAAAATATAAGTAAAAAAATTTATGAGTAAACTTGATAGAAGAAGTTTTATAAAGAAGACATCATTGTCAGGTGCCGCACTTGCATCATCAACTTTATTTACTGGAAGTTCTCAAAAAAAAAATTTCACCAAATCGCCATTTTCTGATCTTGATATACTTGCAACAAATGACTGGTGGAATAGATCAGATAATGAAATAATAAATTTAAAAGTAAAAAGAGATAAAGTTATTGCATTTGGTATTTATACACTATCAAATAAAACGGTTAAACTAACATCTCAACTTTTTCCTCTTTACCCAGAAGAGTCTAGAGATATTACACTAGAGATTAATAAAAACGGTAAATGGGAAAAGATAAAAACAAATAAAGTTAATGAGATAGGATGGGCAACAACATTTAAAATTACTGACTGGGATGATTCAAAAGATGTAAAATACAGACTAAGTCATGGACTAGGTGCTGAGTTTATTGGTTTAATTAGAAAGAATCCTACAGAGAAAGAAAGCATAGTTTTAGCAGCATTTTCTTGTAATAGTAATAAAGATAGAGGAGATAGGAATAATTATATAAATAATATAAATCATATCAACCCTGATATATTATTTTTTGCTGGAGATCAATCATATGATCACAAAGAACACACTGCAGCATGGTTAAAATTTGGAATGCAGTTTAGGGAAATATTTAGAGAAAGACCTTGTGTTACAATCCCAGATGATCATGATATTGGTCAAGGAAACTTATGGGGTGAAAATGGTAAAGTAGCATCCTCACCAGCAGGAAATGATGGTGGTTATTACTATCACAAAGAATACATAAAAATGGTGGAGAGAGCCCAGACAAATCATCTTCCCGACCCTTACGATAAGACTCCTATAGAGCAAGGAATTGGTGTTTACTACACAAATATTGAGTACGGAGATATTGATTTTGCTGTTATTGAGGACAGGAAATTCAAGTCGGGACCAAACGGAAAAATACCAAAACAAGGCCCAAGACCAGATCATATAAACAACCCTAATTACGATCCAAAATCTATTGATTTAGATGGTCTAACTTTATTGGGAGAAAGACAACATAAGTTTCTAAGTGAGTGGGGGAAAAAGCAAAATAGTTCTGTTATGAAAGCCGTTCTTTCTCAGACTGGTTTCTGCGGTGGTGCGCACCTTCATGGTAGTAAGGAAAACAGGCTTCATGCAGATTTAGATTCTAATGGATGGCCACAAAAAGGAAGAAATAAAGCATTAAAACTAATAAAAGAAGCAAATGCTGTTCATATTGCCGGTGATCAGCATCTTGCAACAGTAATACATCACGGGATTGATAAATTTGAAGATGGTCCATGGGCTTTTGTTGTTCCAGCAATTGTTAATAATTACTACAGCAGGTGGTGGTGGCCAAAAAATGAAAAATCAGGTAAAAAATCTAATAAAGTTTTGCCTTGGAACGGTAGATATTTGGATGGGTTCAATAATAAAATTACTATGCACGCATACGCAAATCCAGATTCTGATTCAAGCGGATCTGGATATGGGATAATAAAGTTTAACAAAAAAAAGAAAGAAGTTACATTTGAGTGTTGGCCTAGATACCAGGATGTTAGAGATAATAATGCAAAACAGTTTAAAGGGTGGCCTGTTACTGTTTCTCTTGGCTAGCTTGAATCCACCTATCTGGATTTTGTTTATTATATTCTTTTCCCATGCCTAAATCCATAAAGACTGGATCAATCATATCTTTTTCCCACAACTTAAATTGAGATTTTAATCTATCATATATAGGTTTAGATAAATCAATAATATTCGATTCCTCACTTATATCATTTTTTAAGTCAAATATGTATTCATCATTTTTAATTCTAAGATACTTATACCTGTGATCTCTTATCACATCAATATCCTTGTCAGGATTCTTCCAGTATAAATATTCGTGTGGCAATCCCGATTTGTTACCACTTAAATATGGTATCAGGTTCACCCCATCAATTTCATTTTTAATATATTTTTCTGCTTTTGCAGCTGATGCAACAGTTGCAAAGATATCTAATGCAATAATTGGCTTATCATATATAGTTCCTGGTTCAATTTTATTTGGCCACTGCATTGCAAATGGAACTCTTATTCCACCCTCGAAAAAATCTCCTTTAATTCCTCTTAAAGGTCCATTATCAGAAAAATTGTACCACTCTACTCCCCCATTATCTGAAAAGAAAAATACTATTGTATTTTCAAAAATATTTTTTTGCTCAAGTTTATCTAATATTAATCCAATTCCATCATCCATAGATGATACCATAGCAGCGTAAGTTTGTCTCTTTTCAATATCAATGTGTTTATTTCTTTCTAAATCTTTGGTTGTTGCCTGTAAGGGAGTATGAGGAGCATTATATGACAAATACAGGAAAAAAGGATTATCAGAATTATCTTCAATAAATTTTACTGCATTATCTGATAATTCTTCTGTCAAATATTTTTTGGTATTTATTCTTTTACCATTATCATAAATTTTAGTGATATATCCATCCATCTGTCTTCTAGCTTCGGTTAAATCATTTAAGGTAAGATCTTCTGGGAAGTACCTATGTCCACCAATTAAAAATCCAAAAAACTCATCAAATCCTCTTTTCTCAGGAACAAGAGACTTATGTGCCCCAAGATGCCATTTACCGATTGCTTTAGTTTTATAATCCACATTATTCAAAACATCTGGAAGGGTCTGTTCAGATAGAGGTAGTCCCATTAATGAATCGTTTGGAGCAAGCAAAATATTACGCGAATAACCAAATCTATTTTGATATCTTCCTGTAATTAACCCTGCTCTACTTGGAGAACATACTGCATATGAGACATATCCTTCAGAAAAAACAACTCCATTTTTAGCTATCCTATCAATATTTGGAGTAAAAATTTCATTACTACCATGAAATCCAACATCTGCATATCCTTGGTCATCACTTATTATTACAATAACATTTGGTGGTTTATTATTTGATGTACCACATGAAAAAAGATTTAAAAGAATTGCAATATATAAGAATCTAGTAATCATCTAATTAGGGTAAAATATTTCTCTCTTGTGAAGGTTTTTTAGTATTTCTTCTTTGGAATACAATAAATTAAAATATTTGTCATCAGCCCAGTCTTTGTATAAATTTCTATAAAATTTACTGTCTGGATTTCCTGATTGACCTGGAGCATTGGAGGCAACTGAATTATCCCAATCCTCTGTGTCAATAATGACACGAAAAGTTGCACCTGAGGATTGACTAAGATTAGAGCCTGTTGACCCTGGGGTATATGCATTACCACCTCTTGGATAAGAATTAAAACTTAATATTTTATTTACTGAGTCATTTACAATCCTTTCTAATGGATGTTTAACTTTTATGTGTTTGTATTTATCTTGGCCATACACCCAATTATCATAATTATTACCAAACTCTAACTCAAGCTTATCTATTGAAGATATAAATGTTTCTCTCAAAAATTGATCCCTGTCAACCGATTCTGATTCTCTAAGTTTTTGAATAACTTTATATAACTGAACATCTATGATGTCTTTTACCTGGTCAGGAACGTATTTCATATGAAATTGCCTCATAATTTCCCTCTCCCAATTAACATAAACTAATGCCTGAGAGGAATTTTTTTCTAATTTATTATTCCAAAATTTAAGTTTTTGGAGATAAGATTTGTATGGCTCTGTCAATTCCAAATTGTTAGACATTTCAATTATTTGAATTGATGGAATTGAAAGATAATCGACCTGTAGACTTATCATATCATCCATAGTTAAATTTGACCCTTTTTCAAGAACTTGATTTACTCTATTTCCCCTGTAAGGGTCAGACCAAGAAAATCCGATTGCATTCCACTTGTCATAGGAACTTGGGGTCACATTTTGATTAGCTGTAGCAAAAAACTCATTCTCAGGATTAAATATATTTGGTTTTTCGATGATCGGCAGATACCCTTCCCACTCATAATTTCCATCACCCATAACTGGGACAAGACCACTGTGTGTATTTCTAATTGGTGCAATACCGACTGACTGCCAACCTATATTTCCTTCTCTGTCTGCCCAAACCATATTCTCCCCTGGAATATTACTAAAGTTACATGCCTCTCTGAATTCCTCCCAGGAATTTGATTGGTTCATTCTCAAAGAAGCAAGATACGGTGATCCTCCAACTTCTAACCAACCACATCTTACTGAATATCCTTTATTTCTTATACTATCAATAAATGTAACAGGACCATGAATCGAATATCTTAAATCTACATTCTGATCATTCATCCCCTTTACTTTAATAGATTCTTTTATAGTTTTAAAGGTTAACCACTCCCCATTGTGCCAATATTTTTCTTTATCATTTGGATCTAATTCATAGACGTACAGATCTTCAGCATCTGTCCTGAAAACAGTCAAACCCCAAGCTCCAAAGCCATTGTGACCAATTGATATGCCAGGAATTTCTGGTTCTCCACCACCAATTACATTCCAACCTGGAGCAACAAGATGAGAGAGGTATCTTAATGATGGTGCAACAATACTTCTATGAGGGTCATTTGCAAGAATAGGGAATCCACTTTGAGATTTATTTCCTGAAATCGCCCAATTATTACTTCCAATTGACAATTCATCATTAAATTCAAAATGTTTTTCAAATGAGGTAAAATTATCTTGAAAATCACCTCTATATTCAGGTTTTATGTATTCCCTTTTAAAGTTAATTGGTTTCCTAAATGCGTCATACAATTCCAATATATCATTATCTAAATCCTCTTTTTGAATTTTATCATTTAGTTCTAGCGAAGGTTCTTTTGGATGTAACCATAGTAATTCTTTAACATTATTCTCACCTATTCTTGATACAGCCCTACCTATATTAAGCTCCTGGTTAATATTTCCTAAAAGTCCTTGGTGCCTAGAAATAACTACTTCAGGTGTCCAGAGTTTTGGTTCAATACCAAGAAGTTCAAACTCAATTGGTAACAACTCAGGATTTCTCAAAACCTCTTTAATGTATGCATTTACTCCGTTCGTGTAAGATGTTATTATTTCATACCCATCTTCGTGATAGTGATTTAATTCATCTTCTATATCACCTCTGAACATAAATAGTCTTGTTCCAATATCTCTTTTTATTTCTGACTCTCCAAAAATCTCTGACACGGTTCCGGTAGCTTGTCTTCTCCATATCTCAAACTGAAATAATCTATCTCTTGCAGAGAGATATCCTTGCATAAAAAATAGATCATCTTGATTTTTTGCGTAGATGTGATTAATACCAAAATCATCTCTTAAAACTTCAACAGATTCATCTATATCAAGTCTTTTATTAAAATTACAAGAAATTAATATAATTGATAAGAGTAAACTTAAGTATCTCATTAATCTAATCTACAACTATCAAATAAAATTTCAAACAGAAAGATTAATGATTATTTATGAGCTTGAATGACTTTTCTAACAAAATCTCCAATTTTTGAGGAGTCTATCCACCTTGCTACTATTACCATATCATAATCAGGAACAACCACAACATAATTTCCGCCAAAACCTGCTCCATAATAAATATTTTCAGAAAGATCTTGCCATTTTCTATCGCCCCTATTTAACCACCACATATAGCCATAGGATGGATTATTTTCTGATGGAATTTTCATTTTTGATATCCAATCTTTTGATATTATTTTTTTTCCATTCCACTCACCATTTCTTAAGAACAATAGACCAAACCTTGCGTGATCTAATGAGTTTATAAATATTCCACCTCCAAAGTGTCCACCTCCACTTACTGACTGGACATTTACTCCGTCCATAACTACCATCGAGTTATCATATCCATACCAACGCCACGTTGAGGAGGCACCAATTTCATCCATTACTCTTGTTTTTAATATTTTAGGTAAAGCTTCTCTAAATACATTGAGTAAGGAAAAGGAAAGTAAATTCACTCTCACATCATTATACTTGTAAGCTTTTCCAGGTTCTGACAATTTCTGTTTTTTAATTTCTTCAATACTAAGTCCCTTAGGTGGTCTGTCAGCCCAGTCGTATGTACCAAATAAACTTCCTGACCATTCTGATGATTGATTAAGAAGATGGTGCCATGTTATTCTGCTGTTATGAGGATCATCAAACTTTCCGTCCCAGACATATTTTTTTAGCTTGTCATCCAAGTTTATAATTCCGTCATCATAAGCAATTGCTGCAACAGTAGATAAATAACTCTTCGTAACACTAAATGTCATATCAACTCTCTCAACATCACCCCACTTCCCAATTATATATCCATTTTTAATTATAAGACCATTGGGTTCTCCTCTGAATTTTGTTGGTCCTTTGATTCTATAACCTGGTTCTCTTCCAAATGAATTTAAAATAGAAATTCTTAAATCTTTACTCACTGAGTTTTCATTTTCTTCTGCGAAAAGAATTGCATCTGATATCAGCTTATTATCTAGACCCTGCGAATTTGGTGATTGCTCAACCCAATCTTTACCAGGATAATACTCTGACTGTGATAAAACATTAAAACTTACAAAAAGAAGAAATACGAATCGCATAATTTATATTTTAATTTAAATGATATCTAAAAATAATTATATTGATAAGATAAATATTCAAAATAATTGAAATTCTACTATTACCTATTTCTTTTTCTATTATTCTCCTGTAACACTGATAAGGATTACGATGCTTTTGAAAATAAATTAAAAAATTTATTGAAATCGCATAAGGGCACATTTGCAATTGCATTAAAAAATATGAATGATGGTAAATCAGTCTTAATTAATGAAAATGAAGTTTTTCACGCCGCAAGCACAATGAAAACTCCTGTAATGATTGAGTTTTTCAAAAAAATTAATGAAGGAAAAATAAGTTCTGATGATTCTTTACTCATAAATAATGAATTCTCAAGTATTGTTGATGGAAGTAAATTTGAATTATCATCTTTTGATGATAGCGATGAAGATATATATGAAAACTTAGGTAAATATATTTCTACTGATAAACTGGTATACGATATGATAACCAGGAGCAGCAACTTCGGAACTAATCTTCTAATTGATTACCTGAATGCGGAAGATGTAAATAATACAATGAAAAATATTGGAGCTAAAAATATGAAAGTGCTAAGAGGTGTCGGTGATTTAAAGGCTTTTGATTTGGGATTAAGTAATACTACTACAGCAGCTGATCTTTTAATAATTTACGAAAAACTTGCTATGGGAGAAATAGTAAATAATGAATCATCAAATAAAATGATTAGGATTCTGAAAGATCAAGTATACAACGATATAATACCAAAATATTTACCTGAAAAAGTAGAAGTGGCTCATAAAACAGGTTGGATTAGTGGGGTGAGACATGATAGCGGAATTGTTTATGTTGGGAATAATGAAAAATATATTCTAGTGCTTCTATCAAAAAACTTGGAAGATGATATAGAAGGGGCAGATTTTCTTGCAAAGATTTCTCTTGAAATTTATAACTTTTTATCATGAAATTTTTATTTAATCTTGATGATATTCAGAAATCTTTTTTAATTACTACACTTTTTGTAATAAGTATTTCATCCATTAATACTGGTTCCATAAATATTGGGTCCTTATCATTTTTAATTGTATCATTTCTTCTTCTTTTATTTTATTTTTTCTCTTACAAATTGATGAATTTGATTTCATATTCAGCAATTCAAATAAGCTCACTGATTGTACTATTTTATCTTAAAAAAACAATTTACTCATCAATACCAGTCCCAATTTATCTTGTTTTTTTATTATTAATTTTTCTTTTAATTATTAATATTTTAAGAAATCAATTTCGCTGGATCATATATTCAACTCTCTCTATATTAATGGTTTCATATTATTTTTTCAATGAAGAAAATATTTGGGTTAGTGATAGTTTAGATTTATTTGAATATAAAAAAGGAGAAACTGATTCAAACTATTTTACCTACTCTACAGGGGAAGATAAACACAGAAACGAGTACAAAAATCCAGATTTTTTATCTTATAGCATAGATGCATCAGAAATAATGGAAGATGATTGGAACCAATCAAAAATTAATTGGAGAGAGGTATTTTGGGGATTCAATAAAGAAAATATCCCTTTGAACGGTAGATTATGGATTCCGGATGGAAATGAAAAGTATCCAATTGTATCAATAATTCATGGAAATCATTCCATGCAAGAATTCTCTGATAATGGTTATAATTATATAGGAGAATTTTTATCATCTCATGGATACATATTTAATTCTGTTGATCAAAACTTTTTAAATGGTTCTTGGGATGGAGATTTTAGAGGAAAAGAGATGACTACAAGGTCCTGGCACTTTCTAGAAAATTTATCTTATCTAAAGGAATTAAGTAATGATTCTCTTTCACCACTATATAATAAAGTAGATTTTAATAAAATTATATTTATCGGCCACTCAAGGGGTGGCGAAGCAGTAAATCTTGCTGCTAAATTTAATAACCTAAGCACATTTCCTGATAATGGAAATGTAAAATTTAATTATGATTTTAATATAATAGGTATTGTTACTTTGGCACCAACTGACTATAGGTATAGTAGGAATTATGAATTAAAAAATATGAATTATTTAAGTCTACAAGGCAGTATGGATTCTGATGAGGAAAGTTTCTTTGGAATGAGGCAGTCAAACAGGATTACTAACTCAATTGATACCCTAGTAAATACAAATATTCTAATTGAAGGTGCAAATCATTCACAATTCAATACTTCATGGGGAAATAGTGATTCTGGATTTCCAAGCAAATATTTGATTAACTATAGAAATATTATTCCTGACTGGTTACAAAGAAAAATTTTAAAGTACTACCTAATAAATTTTGTTAATTATGTCTCGGGAAAAGATTTAAATGCAATTAATAAATTAAATAAATCTATTGAATATAAAATATCAACCGATGATGAGCTTAAAATATTATCACAATATCAAAAAGCTTCAAAAAATATCAAAAATGACTTTGAAGGAAATGATATTGGAAATAATGAGAGCACAACTGTTTTTTTTGAAAATATAGATCGACCTAAACTTGAAAAACTAGAATTTAGAGGAGGTAAAAGCCAACAGAATAAAGCGCTAAAAATAAAATCAAAAAAAAATTCAAGAATAACATTTAAACTAAAAAATGATTCTTATTTGGATATCCTCACTCTTGATGTTTACAACGAAATGGACTCATCTTACATGAATGTTAAGTTTTTAATTGACAATGAAATTGTTGATTCAACAGAATTAAAATTAATAAATAATAAGATTTCATTAGAGAATTATAAATTCAATTACCTCACTAAAAAAAGATTTAATAAGATAAACGACATAATGCTTACCACATATGAAGTTAAAAAATCAAATAGAAATATCAACTCTATTTCAATCTCATTTAAAAAACCAGGAAATTACTACCTTGATAATATCGCCTTCTAAAGTGATGATATAGACATTTTAAATGTCTTTATCCTCTTTTCCTCAGATCCAGAATCTGTATAGGCAATTATTAAATCATCCTGAAACTTCTCAATCTGAGGAAATCCAGTTGATCTCTCCATTGAAATATCATCTATTTTTTTAATTTCTCCTTGGTTACCATTTATGTTGATCTTTCTAAGAAATAATGAACCTTTACCCTCAAAAGATGATAACCAACTTACAACTACTTCATCATCACTAATAAACTCTGCATCAACTCTTCCTGTTGGCAGGTTTATGATATCATCAATCATTATTTTATTACCAAAAGTCATACCATTATCTCTTGAAAATTTCAAACTGACTTTTGGAACTCCATTTGAGGCAGAAAACCACGATACTACAACCTTATCACCATTTGAATCAATATTTGGTCCATTAACTGGACATCCATTAATTATCCAGTTATCATCATGAATTGATACGGGTTTTGTCCAATTTCCTTCAATATATCTTGAAATAGATATATCTCTTTTCTCATCTCTTGATCTATCTCTATATACAACAATAGGAATGCCATTTGATACAGTAACGGATGTTTGACAGCAATCACAAACCATCTCATCAACAAGATGATCTTCATAAACATCACCTTTTGATGAAATAAATGCTGACCTCAAATTCATTGGCCCTGATGCGTGACCATCCATTTCTTTTTTATCATAGTTAGTGTTTCTACCGTCTAACCACGTGGCAACGAAACCATCCTTATAAGGGAAAGAAGATACAAAACCATGTTCAGTTTTCGTTTCATCATTATGAAGTTTATTTTTATCGAACCACCTTCCTTCTTTAAAAAAGTGATAATTAATATCGTAGGAAAATGTTGATTTTGAACTTTTTTGAAGATGGTGGGATAGTTTTACGTTTGATACTTCATTGTAAGATATTGAAGGAAAATCAGCCCAATTCACAAACCAATCCTGACCATCTGTAATTAACTCCTTATTGTCCCAACTATCTTTTAAATATTCAGCAGTGTACAGGTAATTAGTATCGTATTTGTTTTCAGTCCATGAAATAATTAGGTCATCGCCGGAGGAGTGTAAGAATGGCTCACTAGACCTCTCAGCAAATTCAACTCCACCGATACTTCTAAAATCATTTTTGGAGGAGCATGAAAATAAAATTAAAATGAAAAGTAATAAATTAATTTTCAACGAATAAAGCAATTAAAACTGTTAATGTCAGGAATATTCCAGCAGGTAAGGATTTATACAATGGATCATTGACCTTAATATGCATCAGAATAGCAAAAAACATAAAAAATGCAATACCTAAAGCAGAGAATTGAATAATTTCAGGTATCCATATTCCAGCTATCAAGCCAATTGAAAAAGCAACTTTTAAACCTCCTACTGTATACATCATCCAATCAGGCAAACCATAAGCACTAAATTCTTCCTTCATTGTCTTTGAATCTCCTCCTCTCCACATAGTAGGTTGTCTATGGTTAATTAACCAAACTTTGAGAACAGATAATGACACAATAAGTTGTGCAACTAAAATTAAACTTTGACTTTCAATTAAATTCATAACTAATACTTCTAAGGGATCCACAATAAAAAATGAATCTTTATTTTAAATTTTTTAATAATTTATTCAAAATATATTAAATTAAAAAACTATACCATTTGTGAACAACTAAAAACCATTACAATGAAAAGATTATTCATCATTACCTTCATATTTTTAATAGTATTTAACTCAGAATCTCAAAGAAAAAGAAATTTAAGCAACAACACATCTGTTAATAAAAGTGACATTTCAATTTCTGCCCTCAGATTAAGAAATGTAGGGCCTGCATTCTTATCAGGAAGGATAGCTGACATAGCAATACATCCTGACAATGATAATGTATGGTATGTTGCAACTGGATCAAGTGGAGTCTGGAAAACTGAAAACTCAGGGACAACTTACACTCCAATATTTGATAATGAAACAACTTACTCAACAGGTTGTGTTACAATAGACCCAAGTGACCCATCAATAATCTGGCTTGGTACAGGTGAAAATGTTGGTGGTAGGCACGTTGCTTTCGGCGATGGTGTTTTTAAAAGCGAAAACGGAGGAAAATCTTGGAAAAATATGGGTCTTAGAAAGTCAGAACATATATCAGAAATAATCGTCCACCCAAATAATTCAAATATCATCTGGGCAGCATCTCAAGGACCTCTATGGAGCCCAGGTGGTGAGAGAGGATTATATAAATCTATAGATGGTGGAGAAAACTGGAAAAAAGTCCTTGGTGGAGGAAAATGGACAGGGGTCACAGATATTCACATGGATCCTAGGAATCCAGATAGAATATATGCTGCAACATGGCAAAGACATAGAACAGTAGCAGCCTTGATGGGGGGAGGACCTGAATCTGGTCTTCATAGGTCTGAAGATGGAGGAGAGACTTGGACAGAACTAAAGTCTGGGTTACCTAATTATGCTGGAAAGATTGGATTTACATTATCTCCACAAAAACCTGATGTTTTATATGCATCAATTGAGCTAGAAAAAAGGAATGGTGCTGTATATAAATCTGAAGATAGGGGCTCTTCATGGAAAAAAATGAGTGATCTTTCTTTGGGTTACGGTACTGGACCACATTACTATCAAGAGCTATTCGCATCACCACACAAATTTGATAGACTTTATTTGATGAACGTTAGAATACTAACTTCAGAGGATGGTGGAAAGACATTTGTTGAACTTACTGAAAGATCAAAGCATTCTGATAATCATGCAATAGCTTTCAGAGAGGATGATCCAAACTATTTACTTGTTGGTACTGACGCTGGAATTTATGAGTCATTCGATCTAGCTAAAACATGGAAGTATCACAAAAATCTTCCAATAACACAATTTTATAAAGTTGCAGTAAATAATGCGTATCCATTTTATCATATTTTTGGTGGTACACAAGATAATGGATCTGCAGGGGGACCTTCAAGGACGGACGAGAGGCAAGGTATTAGAAACGCTCACTGGTATAAAATTTTAGGTGCTGATGGACACCAGACTGCTACAGATCCTGAGTATAACGATATTGTCTATGGTGAATTTCAACAAGGTGTTCTACACAGAGTCGATCTAAAAACGGGGGAAGCAGTTCTTATTCAGCCCCAACCTAGAGAAGGCGAAAAGTATGAAAGGTGGAATTGGGATTCTCCAATTTTAGTCAGTCCTCATAAACCATCAAGATTGTATTTTGCTTCGCAAAGATTATGGAAATCTGAAAATAGAGGAGACAGCTGGGAACCGGTATCTGGTGACTTAACTAGAAACGAGGAAAGACTAGATTTACCTATTATGGGAAGAAGGCACGGATTTGATAATTCTTGGGATTTTGGTGCGATGTCGACTTATAATACCATAACATCAGTATCCGAATCACCTGTTAGAGAAGGTTTAATATACGTCGGAACTGACGATGGCATAATCCAAGTTACTACAAATGGAGGCGATTCTTGGAAGAAAATTCCGGTAACAAAGCTAGGTTTACCTGAAAGAACATTCATTAACGACATTAAGGCTGATAACTTTGATGCAAATACTGTTTATGTATCACTTGATAATCACAAAGAAGGTGATTTCAATCCATATTTATATAAGAGTACCGATCTTGGTGAGACGTGGACATCAATAAGTTCAAATTTACCAAAGAGAAATTTAATCTGGAGGCTTGTTCAAGATCATGTGGCAAAAGATTTGATGTTTTGTGCTACCGAAACAGCAATTTATGTTACGCTAAATGGAGGCAAAAAATGGCAAAAAGTTCCAGGAGCACCAACAATATCTTTTCGAGACATAACCATACAAAAAAGAGAAAATGATCTTGTTGCTGCATCTTTTGGTAGAGGATTCTTTGTGCTTGACGATTACTCATCGCTAAGGGAAATGACTGAAGAAAAATTATCAAAAGAAGGTAGTTTATTTAATACAAGAGACGCACTTTGGTACATACCAAAGAGTACAATTGGTAATACAGGTGGCGACTATTATTTTGCTGAAAATCCAGATTTTGGGGCAGTTTTCACCTATCATTTATCAAATTCTTATCCTACTCTTAAATCAAAAAGGAAAGAATTAGAGAAGGAGATGATTAATAAAGGGCAGCAAATTCCCGCAATAAACTGGAGTTTGTTAGAAAAAGAAAGTAGAGAAGAAAAAACGAAAGTCTATATTTTAATTAAAGATTCAGATGGAGAAGAAGTTAACAGAGTAAATGCATCCGCTAGTAAAGGACTAAACAGGGTTGCCTGGAACCTCAGACACGGATCAAATCCAGTAATAAACTCTGACAGGATGCAATACAGATCTTCAGGTTCAAGAAGGTACAGCAGATCCGGTCATTTTGTGTCACCTGGAAATTACACTGCTTCATTAGTTAAAGAGACAGAGGGTCAAATGTTTGTTCTGGATGGTCCAATAAATTTCAATGTTGTTGATTTAGGAAGAAGCACTCTTAAAGGAACATCTTATGAAGATTACAGTGCTCATGCCGATAACGTAGATCAAATTTATGATAGACAGACCCTATTCAGCAATAAGTTGACTAAGACTATGAATATGGTTAAAGCGATGAGATTATCTCTCCACACATCAAAACAATTGAATAATGAATTAGGCAATAATCTATTTCAGATGGAGGAGGAATTGAATCAACTCTTAGTTGAAGTGAATGGAAATTCAGCTAAGTCTGAAATAGGTGAAAAAAATGATCCTACACTTAGTAGATTCATTAGTAATGCCGCCAGAGGCTTATCAACAACTTATGGTCCTACTGGACAGCACAAACAAAGTCTTGAGATAGGTAACAGCATGCTTGATAAATTAGAAATTAAGTTAAATGTAATCGAAGGTAAGCTTCCAAGTATGAGACTTGAATTAAATAATATGAATGCTCCTGAGATAATTAATGGAGCAAATTAAGAGATAACTTTTAATCCAAGTGTATCTACCCAATTTCCTCTTGTGAAATCAGGGAATATCTGCGGTGCCCCATCACTGGCTATGGAGTCTGCACTTAATGGAGTAACTGCACTCCAGAAGCACCCTTCGTATACGTTTTGATCTAGAGGTGTTCCCTGCAAGAGACACTCAACAATTCGAAATCTCATAATAAAGTCCATTCCTCCATGTCCACCCATTCTCCTGGCTTCTTCACCTATCCTTTTATAAAGAGGATGGTCATATTTTTCGTATAACTTTTCTAGGTCATCTCCTTGAGCCCAAGAGTGATGATTTTTAGTTATACCCTCAACACCTCCATCCAAAGCAACCCTTGTTGGAAATCCAGCTAAAATACCTTTTGTACCTTGAATAAGATTGTGTCTTGAATAAGGTCTTGGACTTGTCTCATCCCACTGCACCATTATTGTTTTTCCGTATGTGGTCTTAATGATAGATGTATTTAAATCTCCATTATTGTAATTGAGTTTATTCCATTTGTGGTCTGATGAATATTTTTTTTCCGCGTACAATTTTCTCCCCATAGCAGGAGTTGAGTAGGACACAAGTGATTTAAAATTGTCATCACCCCTACTTAAATTCATATACTGTGCTACTGGACCTAGCCCATGAGTTGGGTAAAGATTGCCTCTACTTTTTGCATAATGATGAGTTCTCCACGAACCTGTCCCCCTGTCCTGTTCATCCATCTGAAACCTTAGTTCATGTATATAAGCTGCTTCTGCATGAAGAAAATCACCAATATATCCTTTCCTACACATATTTAAAAACATAAGCTCATCACGTCCATAATTAACATTCTCCATCATCATACAATGCTTTCTCGTTTTTTCTGAGGTATCTATAATGTCCCAAAGGTCCTTTAAATTAGTGGCCATAGGAACCTCTACAAAAGCGTGTGATCCTAATTCCATAGACTTAATTACCATAGGTGCATGGTTATCCCAATTTGTTGAAATAAATACTGCGTCAGGTTTTGTCTCTTTGATCATTTTAATCCAATCATTTTCACCACCATAATATAATTTTATATTCCTGTGTCTTTGATTATCAGCATCTTCGCATAGTTTTTTTGATCTTTGAGCTAAATCTTTATATAAATCACATATTGCTATCACCTCAGTACCTTCTATTGATGCAAATTGTTTTGCGTGTCCAGTTCCTCTAGCTCCAACACCAATAAATGCAACCTTAACTTTAGAAAGTTTTGGTGCAGCAAAATCTCCCATATACTGAGATGTTTTATTTCTTAACTTAGGTTTTGAGGATGATAAAGAAGAAGCAGTTGCTATTGCTGCTCCTGATAAAGATGTTTTTTTTATAAAATTTCTTCTATTTATTTTATTCATTTTTCAAAGATTTTATTTCATCAATATAACCCATTTCAAATCTTTCAATGTCAGATCTTACATGTTCTTTTTTAATAATATTTTCAAAATCTCTTACTATATCAGGATATTCCGATGATATATCATTTTGTTCTTTTAGATCAATAGAGAGATTGTATAATTCTATTTGCTTATTTCCTTTCTTAATATCTTTTAAAATTGCTTTATAATCACCCATCCTAGCTGCTAACTGTCCACCATAAGATGGAAATTCCCAATAGATATAATCTCTTTCCAAAGAACTATTTTTATCTGTAAAAATATTATATAAACTAATCCCATCAGTGGGGTAAGTATTACTATCATTTACACCAGATAATTCAGTAATTGTGGGAAAGATGTCATATGAAATTGATATGTCATCTATTACCCTTTTACTTTTGATTTTGTTTGGCCAAGAAACAATAAAAGGTACTCTCACCCCACCCTCATAAGTATAACCTTTCATTCTCTTAGGATCATTTTGAAAAACACCAGTACTATTAAAATATTTAAAGTCAACTCCCCCAGCATATGTCGGACCGTTATCACTTGTTAACATAATAATAGTATTCTCATAAATACCATTGTCCTTGAGTTGTTGTACTATCTCACCTACTTGAATATCAATATATTCTATCATAGCAGCATATGTTGCTCTTGGATATCTTGTTGGAAAATAACCAACATTTCCAAGATAAGGTTCCTCATCACCAATTATTTTTCTGTACTTCTCAATAAGGTATTCAGGAGCTTGTAGTGGTGCATGAGGTATCGGACTTGCATAATAAAGGAAGAAAGGGTTATCCTTATTTTTTTCTATAAAGTCTTGAGCCTTAATATGCATTTTATCAGGAGCATAGTCTTTCTGGTTAAAAATTTTATAGTTATCCTCATTATATGGATCTTGGCCTGATTGCAGTTTGAGTTTTGGTGATATTACCTCATTATCTAAAATATCTCTGTTATTATTTTCCCACAAATGTGGTGGATATAGATTATGTGCCATCCTCTGACAATTATATCCATAGAAATAATCAAAACCCATCTCAGTTGGAATGGATGAAGAGTTTGGGGGTCCTAAACCCCACTTCCCTACCATTCCATTGGAGTATCCTTTTGTCTTCAGAAGCTTTGGGAATATTAAGGTTTCTTTACCTATTGGGTACTGACCCTCTAGGTTTGGATCATCAGACATTTTTTTATAATCCCATACATCTCCCCTGCTTCCATATTCATGATTTCCTCTAATTTTGGTATGTCCACCATGAAGTCCAGTCAGTAAAATACTTCTTGATGGAGCACAAACAGGGGAACCTGAATAAAAGTTTGTAAACAACAAGCCATTCTTGGCTAGTTCATCAATATTTTTTGTTTCAATTATTTTCTGGCCATAAGCACCTAATTCCCCATAACCCAAATCATCATACATAAATAAAATAATATTAGGCTTATCATTATTTTGACTTGATGAACAAGAGGAAAGAAGTAGAAGAAATACCAGAAGCCTTGACATATTTCCAATTTATAAAATATTCTATAAATTCTTGAGCTCGGTAGATAATCTTTGTAAACTATCTTTGGCATCTCCGAAATACATTTTATTGTTTTCCCTAAAAAATAAAGGATTTTGTACTCCAGCATATCCAGCTGACATACTTCTTTTCAAAACAACAGTTGAATTGGACTCCCATACTTTTAGGATTGGCATGCCGTAGAGAGGACTAGCAGTATCATCAATAGCATCAGGATTAACAACATCATTCGCACCAATGATAACAGCAACGTCAGTAGATTTAAAATCGCTGTTTGCCTCATCTAATTCTATAAGTTTTGAATAATCAACATCAGCCTCAGCAAGTAAAACATTCATATGACCTGGCATTCTTCCTGCGACTGGATGAATGGCATACTTGACTTCAACATCGTTAGATTCAAGAACCTCTTGTATCTCTTTACACAGTTTCTGTGCTTGAGCGACAGCTAGTCCATAACCAGGAACGATAATGACCTTTTGAGAATAAAATAATTGAACCGCAAAGTCAGAGTCCGTTATTTCTTTAATATCACCCTGTTCACTTGACTTAGATGATGATCCAGAGGATGAAAATCCGCCAACCAATACGTTTAGTAATGACCTGTTCATTGCCTGACACATCAATACTGTGAGTATCGTTCCAGCAGCTCCTACCAGGATTCCACCCAAAAGCATTACTTTATTATCAAAAATAACTCCAGTTAGGGCAGCTGTTATACCCGTAAAGGAATTTAATAATGATATTACTACTGGCATATCAGCACCACCAATAGGAGCCACAAAGAATACACCATATAGAAGAGAAATTGCTATTAGAATATACAAGTAGTTGGTATCTGCTGAATTATCTATAAATAGAAATGACAGAACAATAATTGAGGCAAGTAAGATTAAATTTATAATGTGCTGAAATGGTAGCGTGAGTTTCTCAGACCACTTATAACCATCTAATTTTGCAAATGCTAGCAAACTTCCAGTAAAAGCTACTGAACCTATAAATAAACTAACCAGTAAAACTACAATTACAAATTGAGGATATAATTCTGTATTATTTAACCATTTGTTTATCTCTGTAAAGGATAAAAGAACAGCACTTAATCCACCAAGACCGTTAAATATTGATACCATCTGTGGCATTGATGTCATCTCTATTTTCTTGGCAATTATATATCCAATCGAAGCGGAAAAGACTATTGGAATAAGTATCCAAGAATAATTATCATAAGAATTTTCAATAGGCATAATTATTGCTGAAATTATCGCTATAAGCATACCAACTGATGCATATTTATTTCCTTTGCTAGCAGATGCTGGATCACTCTGAAGTCTCAATCCCCAAACAAGTAAAAATGCTGATACAAGAAATAACACTTTATCCATTCTTCTTCTTTTTATTAAACATTTCTAACATTCTGTTTGTTACAAAAAAACCACCAAATACATTAATAGATCCAATAAATAAAGCAATTGAAGCTAGGATTAGAGTGAAATAATTTTCTGGGTCAGTGCTTCGAATTAATATTATTGCACCTAGTATTACTATTCCACTAATTGCATTTGCTCCTGACATGAGTGGTGTGTGAAGTACCGATGGCACTTTTGATATTACCTCAAACCCAAGCAATACTGTAAAAAGAAGAAGATATATTAATACTTCATTCTGAATTAAAAAGTTAAATATTTCACTCATAGCCTAAATTTTACAGTTTTTTAAGATATCATCCTCGTCACCAATTAGCTTACTATCTTTAAAAATATGACTAATGAAGTTAAAGACATTATTAGAAAATAAATTACTTGCATCATGAGCTAATTCTGATGCTAAATATGAATTACCAACAATGCTAACACCATTATGAATCACTATTTTATTATCCTTAGTGAGCTCACAATTTCCTCCAGTTGAAGATGCTAAATCAATTATAACAGATCCTGGTCTCATTTCATCAACGACTGCTTTGGAAATAAGAACTGGAGATTTTGAACCAAGAACCTGGGCTGTGGTAACTACAACATCAGCCTGTTTCAATCTTTTAGAAACCTCTTCCTTCTGCTTTGAAAGATATTCTTTTGTCTGATTAACAGCATATCCACCTGCGTCTTTGTCTTCAACAGCACCTTCAACCTCAATAAATTTTGCTCCTAAACTCAAAACCTCTTCTTTCGCTGCCTCTCTAGGGTCTGATGCCTCTACAACTGCTCCTAGTCTTTTAGCAGTTGCGATTGCCTGAAGACCGGCTACGCCTGCACCAAGAACAACAACCTTTACGGGTTTAATGCTCCCAGCAGCGGTAATCATCATAGGAAACATTTTGGGAAGCAACTCAGCAGCTTTTATTATTGATTTATAACCAGAAAGACCTGACATAGAAGATAGAATATCCATACTCTGAGCTATGGTAGTCCTTGGAATTTTTGATAGATCAAATAAAATTGTCTTGTCATTTATTTTTTTCTCAATATTAGTGTGACCACTAAAATTTGTTATTACGATTTTATTATTAAGTTTATTAAGGTCACCAATTGCTGAACTGTCTACACAAACTATAACATCAGACTCTTTTATAAGGTTATTTTTTGTAAGCTTGGTACACTCATATGCTTTATCAGGATATCCAGCTAAAGAGCCTGCCCCACTTTCTAAATAAATTTTATATCCTAACTTATCGTACTTGGTCAGTATGATAGGAGTAAGAGAAACTCTCGACTCATTATCTTTTAGAAAACCGATTTTCATTGTATCTAGAACGTTTAAAGTGTGTTTTGGTTCGATAAAATAGGGCTTTTAAATAATGAATAGGTAAAATAAAGTAATATAAGAACAACAAATTCAAGATTCACTAAATAATAAGGCCAATCTCCTGAAACTAAGGGGTGATTTACGGCTGGTGGTTCTTTAAGGTACATATAATTTGCATCTATCAGGAAGTCTAGTGGCATTAAAAAAACTAATATTACATTTAGTGCTACAAAACTTTTTAACCATGAAAATTTTGATAATTTCATGTTCATGTAATAATACATGTATAAAGGTAAAATTATGATTGATGTGTGGCTGTAGAAATACTCAACATAAAAGAAATTTGTTCCAGTATAATTATCAATTAACGGTGTAAGTAGTGCATTCAGTCCTCCAAGAACTCCAGCATAGAACAAAAAGTCAAACCAAAACTGCTTTCTCTTTACAAATAATATAAAACAAGTAATTACTGATGAAAATCCACATAAATGGAATGGGAGTCTTTTATCTAAACTCCATGTATCGCCCACGATATGTAGATAATGATAAATAGCATAAATAGTAATAAATAAGTATACAAAATATTTAATAAATGTTATTCTGTTCTCTTTGCTTAGAAATTTACCAATACCCATGACAATAATTATATATAATACAGATAAAGTATTGGCTATAATCCAATCTTTAGACATAAAAGGAATGGCATAGTTTACATCCATTTTTTTATTTATTTTCTACAAAATCTTTCATTATGAAAACATGAGGAAGTGTTAGGCTAGATATAACAATGAAGGTAAATAAGATTAAATTGTTTGCCGTGAGTAAGTCATTATTAAAGAAATATAATACTACTCCAAAAACAACTGCAAGTAATGTGAAAGGGAGAGTCTTTAAATAAAATGAAAAGAAGTTTTTTTCTTTCATCTCCTTATATTCCATTATAAGCATAGGCAGGGAGTGAGAAAAACCAAAATAAATTGAAAAGGATGTAAGAATATCAGTATGGTAAAAAATAAGATAGAGAATACTCATTTCTGCGTAAAGAGGTACCTTCTTATCTATCTTAAATTGGACGACTGATATCATCAATATTGTCACAGATATAAGTAAAAAAAAAGTTTTGTCATAGGGTGTTAAGTCAATTGAACTAAAGAGAGTAAAATCATTTAAAATGATTTGAAGTTCAAAAATATTATTTAAGAAAAGAGATAATAGAATATTCGCACCTAATACAAAATTTAATAATTTATTTTTTGTGTCATTAAAACCAATAACTTGTGCTTCACCAAAGTGATAACAAGAGACTACTAGAAAAGTAAATAATCCTAAATAAGGAGAAAAAACCCACAACAAAATATTTACAGATATTAAGGAAAGATAAATAGTAAAGAAACTCAGTTTGCTCTTGAATCTTCTTGATTTGGGATTAATAAATGCTATAAGGTGATCTACTGAGCCGTGCGGTATACCAATTGTCAGCATAATTAATACAAAAATTAGTGTTGAATATGAGTCTTCAACTTGAAAAAGAAGTATAGATAAAGCAAAAATTAAACCTATGATTTTGGAGGATACAATATAATTTTTCGAAAGAATCATAGGAAAAAGATAAAAAAAAAAGGTGAGGAAAACCTCACCTTTTAATTTTAATAGCTACTTAAAATTAGTCTCTTGCAGCTGACCATACAGCCATACCGAATCCAATTTTGTTGATAGCGTCACCGATGTTGTATATAACGTCCATTGGTAAGTTAAGAGCAGAGATACCAGCATACCACTGACCATCAGCTGTTCCTAAAAGATATCCTAAAGGATAAATTGACCAACCAACTAATACAAACCACTGTAACATTTTACCAGCAGCAGGTACTTTACCTTTAGCACTAGCAAGTGCATCACCAACAGCACCTGAAGGGGCAGTGTCAGAGAAAACTCTTAAACAACCTACTTCGTGCGCCATTAAAAAGTACGCAGCACCAGAAATACCTCCCCAAAGAGCAGGTCCTCCAGCTACTATTCCAGATTCACCAATGTAACCTGTAACTAACATAACAACTGATAACCAGAATAATTTAGCCATACCAACACCTGTTAGAAGAGCAAACTCTACTACCATTAGAGGTACAGTTAGTATCCAGTCAATATATCTAAGTTCAGTTGGTGAACCTAGACCATCAGCCCACTGGTCTCTCATGTAATAATAATGTACAGCTGCAATACCAGTAATTAAAGCTGCAACAAGCATTGAATCCTTAAATTTCTTGTCAACTTGACCGTGTTGTACTAAAAAGAACACAGTAGCTGCTAACATAGAAACAGATCCTATGAAGAAAGTAAAACCGACAAAATCTCCCGGTTGTAAACTTGCTCCTAATATAAAATTTAACGTATTCATAATTGATCGTTTGGTTAATAATATTATTAATTAATGCCAATTTAGGCATTTTATACTTATACGACCAAATAAGGCAAAGGTTTTGCTTTCTTTATTTTGAATTTATATGATCAAACAAAATATTATTAGTCATTTTAATTATTTGACATTATATAATTTGTTATAATAAATGAAATAGAGGATAATATAAGTAATACAACGCCTATTACCATCTGATTGTAAAGAATATATCCAATTCCGAATAAACCAAAATAAACCATTAAAACCCCTAAAAACACGAGAAATAGGTCTCTCATCGCTGAATCACCCTTATCATTGATTCTTTTAATATTCAACTTACTTATAAAACCATTCCAACCTACGCCATACGGTTTTATTTTTTTGTAGAATTCCATTAGCTTATCGTCATCTGTTGGTTTAGTTAGAATGGTAACAAATAACCAAGAAAATGTTGTTACACCTACTCCTATTAATAGCTCTGCATATTCCTTAAGTCTTATATCAAATAAACTTTCATGTATCCATTCAAAGTATACCGCAACAAAGAATGATATTATCATCCCAGTAATTTCACTGTAAGCATTTACTCTCCACCAAAACCATCTTAAAAGAAAAATTGATCCAGTTCCAGCTCCAATTTGAAGCAGTATATTAAATGCACCAAGAGAATCACTAAGCTGTAGTGATACAAATCCCGCAAGTATCATAAGTAAAACAGTAGATAACTTACCTATCCTCACAACCTCTTTCTCAGATGCATTTTTTTTGATAAATCTTTTGTAAAAGTCAATAGATATATATGAAGCTCCCCAGTTCAAATGACTTGAAATAGTACTCATAAACGCAGCAATTAAAGATGCTAAAACAAGACCTAAGAGACCTGTTGGAAGTAGGGATAACATGGCTGGATATGCAATATCATTACCAATAATACTTTTATCAACCCCAGGAAAAGCTGTACCTATACTATCTAGATTTGGAAATACTACCAATGAGGATAGCGCAATCAATATCCAAGGCCATGGTCTTATAACATAATGAGTTATATTAAAGAGTAAGGTTGAATAAATAGCATTTTTTTCATCTTTAGCAGATAACATTCTCTGGGCAATATAACCACCACCTCCAGGTTCGGCGCCAGGATACCACACCGCCCACCACTGAACAGCAAGAGGAATTATAAGAACAATTAATAATTGATCCATATCGCCAGAAGATGGAAAAAAATTGAGTTTATCTATGACATTTGAATGAGATAACATAACTCCTAAACCACCAACTTCTTCTAAATTTATGATGTAATATGTTGCCCATATTGATCCAACCATAGCAATAAAAAATTGTATTAAATCGGTATATATTACACTTCTCAATCCCCCGAGTGTACTATATAATACAGTAATGAGAGAAGAGTAAAAGATGCATTCAAAAGGTGAAAGTCCAAGAAGAATTCCTCCAATTTTAATACCTGCAAGACAGACAGAGGCCATTATTATGACATTAAAAAATACACCAAGATAAATTGCTCTAAAAGCTCTTAAAAATACAGCCTCTTTACCACTATACCTCAACTCATAAAATTCAAGATCTGTTAAAACTTTTGACCTTCTCCATAACTTTGAGTAGAGGTAAACTGTGAACATACCAGTCAATAGAAAGGCCCACCAGGTCCAATTGCCTGAGACACCTTTCTCTCTAACTATATTTGTTACCAGGTTTGGTGTATCTGCAGAAAAGGTTGTTGCAACCATTGAAATACCCAAAAGCCACCAGGGCATATTTCTTCCTGACAAAAAGTACTCTTTTGAATTCTTTCCAGATTTTTTTGATGTTAATAGACCTATTACAATGAAGGTAAGAAAAAAAAGAAGTATTATGGTCCAATCTAGATTCTGTAATTGCATGTTATTTGATCAATTAATTAGGTAATCACAATTTACAACATACTTTTATCTATTTCGTTAAATCTAATACCAAACTATAACTTTTTTTTAAGAAAAAAATTAGTTTTGCATTATGAAGATATTAATCCATCTGGCATTCATTTTACTGGCAAGTAGTACCTACAGATGTGCAGAAGATGAGATAACAATTGATTGTACTCAGGCAACAAGTGACATGGTAGGAACCTGGAAAGGAAAACTAAATTATACCAATTCACAAGCTAACGGTGCAAGACACAACATAACCCTTTCTATAATATCAACAAACGGTTGCCAATTTCAGGGTATTAGTGCTTTTGACGAAGCAGGTACAGCATTTGTCGTATCTGGAACAATAGACAAATATGGATGGGTAGAATTTATGGAAACGTCTTATGAAATTGATGGTGGAGAATATACAAAGTGTGCTGCATCGGGTACTAGCAGCTGGAATAATCCTTGCAATCAGTGGCCATACGTGAGGTGGAGACCAGGAGTAAAATATCATGAGGCAAGGTTCAGGTTCGAACCACTAATTTTACAAGGAAAATTCTTCTCTGCAGGTGGCTGGAGAAGCGGTGCAGTTAATGGCAATTATCAAATAGTTAAGCAATAGTGTCCTACACTCTACTTATCATGGCTGGTGGAATGGGAAGTAGATACGGAGGCCTAAAACAAGTTGATTCTTTCGGTCCAAATAATGAATCCATTCTTGATTATTCAATTTATGATGCTGTAAAAGCTGGATTTACCAAAGTAGTTATTCTCTCATCACCAAAACTTAAAAAATATTTTGAGGATAAATACTTTAAAATATTTAAAAATAAAATTGACTGTGATTTAGATATAGTTATTCAGGATCCAAATTACGGACTTGGAAGTTATACAATACCTAAAACTAGAGAAAAACCGTGGGGAACTGGACATGCAGTACTATGCTGTGAAAATTTCATTGATAACTCATTCTCTATTATAAATGCAGACGACTTTTATGGTAGAGGCGCATTTTATAAGATATTAGAGACATTAAAATATATTGAATCAAATAATATTCAATCTTCTATAGTAAGTTATTTGATAGAAAATACATTATCAGAGTTCGGAGGAGTTTCAAGAGGAGTATGTGAAACAGAAAACAATACCTTATTGAGCATTAAAGAAACACACGAACTTCAAGAGAAAGATAATGTTGTAATTGGTAAATATGATAATGAAACAGTATACCATAATCTTGGAACTCAAGTGGCAATGAACCTTATAGGATTTCAAAAAACAATATTTAAAAAATTAAATAATGATTTTTCTATCTTTTTATCTGATAATATAAGTGATCCTAAAAAAGAATTTCTTATTCCTGATGTTGTAAATGATCTTATAGAGGATAAGGTTCATGTCGAGAAAACAGATGAAAGTTGGTTTGGAGTAACCTATCAAGAGGATAAAAAATTAGTAACAAAAAAAATAAAAGAATTAATTGAAATTGGAAAATATCCAAATAATCTTTGGAGATGAAGATTTTTAAAATTGTTTTTATTATTCTAGCTAGTAGTACCTACAGGTGTTCTGATCAGGAAACAGTTGACTGCAATCAAGTTGACCAAGAATTAGTTGGAGAATGGAAAGGAGTCGCAAATTACTTCGGCCCGAGACCAGCTAATGGAGCTACTCACAACTTCACCTTAACAATTGAAAATTCGAAAGGGTGTTCATTCACAGGACATACAAAATATGATAATTTTCCAACAACATTTAATGTTACCGGATCGATTGATATATTTGGGTGGGTCACTTTTACAGAAGTAAGTATAAAGCAAGATGGAGGCGAATATGCAGATTGTCTAGTTAGAATAAACTCATCATCTAGATGTAATCAGTGGCCTGATTTAAGGTGGAAGGAAGGAAATAAATTTAATGAAGCAAGATTCAGAAGAGATCCTTACATCTTGATTGGAAAATTTGAAAGACCAAACAGTTATGAGAGGGGATGGCAAATATTAAATGGTACCTTCAGCCTAAGTAAAAATTAGTTTTATATTTACCAAAATTATTTAAATTATAAATTCATGATAAAAAAACTCGTTACTCTAATTTTATTTTCTGCTTTTAGCTTTAACACCTTTGCACAAAGAGCAACTCAATACTTAAGTCCAGTGCCTAGTCCTCAATCTTTTGTAAGCCAAAATGTAGGCATGACAAAAATTACAGTATCTTACTCCTCACCAGGAATGAAAGGAAGAAAGATTTTTGGAGAATTGGTTCCATACGGTAAAGAATGGAGAGCAGGCGCCAATAGTCCGACCATGCTATCATTTTCCACTGATGTCTCTGTTGCTGGAAAGACCCTGAGAGCTGGTAAATACGTAGTTAGGATGATACCAAATAAAGAAGGGAATTGGATTGTTAAACTAAATCTAACAAACTTAGAGGATAGGCCTCCAAGATTGTGGAAGGAAGGAGCTGTGGGTTTTCCATACGACTACTACAAAGACGGAAAAGTCGACATGAAAAAATATAAGGAAGATATGTCTCACTCATTTGAGGTTGAACCATTTAGCTGGGAAGCAGGTATCGAAAGATTGTTTTATAGAATTGATCCCAATGACAATAAAGTTGCAATAGTTTCAATGTTATGGGAAAACATGATAATTAGGTTTGAGGTTGATACCATGACTGACGAACATTTAGAAAGATTCGCTAAAACATTAGAGTAAAATTTTTATGATTAATGAGAATTTTATTGATTTTATCATTAATCTAAAACCAGAAACTGTTCCAAAATCTATCAAAATTCTTGATCCTTATTCAGATGATGAAGGTATAAGGGTTACAAAAAAATTCTATAATAAATTCTTTTACGACAATAATAAAAGAATTTTACTGTTTGGAATTAATCCCGGAAGACTTGGAGGAGGTTTAACTGGAATCCCATTTACTGATCCTTATCACCTTAAAAATCATTGTGGAATAGACTCAAAGTTAGATCTTAAAAAAGAGCTTAGCTCTACGTTTATTTATGAAATGATCAAACTTTATGGTGGTCCTAAATTATTTTATAAAAAATTTTTAGTTACAAGTATTTGCCCTTTTGGATTTATCAAGAACAATAAAAACCTAAATTATTATGATGACATATCTCTTACAAAAGGTTGGAAAAATACTATAATAGATTGGATCAAAATCCAAAGAGATAAATTAAGTGATAAATCAATTTGTGTTTTAATAGGAAAAGGAAAAAATCAAAAATTTTTTGAAATGATAAACAAAGAGTATAAATTCTTTAATAATTTCATCACGTTGCCTCATCCTAGATGGATATTACAGTACAAGATGAAAATGAAAAGAGAGTATTTAGATGAATATGTTACTAAACTATCAAACATAAAGTTATGACTACAAGAAGAAAATTTATAAAAAAAATATCAACAGTTGGTGCAGCTTTACCTCTTGCATCACAAGTTTCAGCAAAATCTACGAAGAAAGATAATCCTATCATAATATGTAGTAGAGGCGAACAGTGGGGAGAAAAAGTTTTAAAACCTGGTTGGGATATATTATCTAGTGGTGGAAAATTACTTGACGCAATTGAAAAATCCGCAAATGTTACTGAACTTGATCCTGATGATACTTCTGTTGGGTACGGTGGTCTACCTAACGAACATGGTGTTGTACAACTCGATGCATCAATAATGTATGGACCAACTCACAATTGTGGATCTGTTGCATCAATAGAAGGAATCAAAACACCTTGCTCTGTTGCCAGACTTGTTATGGAAAGAACAGACCATATTCATATTGTTGGGCCTGGTGCTCAGAAATTTGCTATTGCTCATGGTTTTAAAGTTGAAAATTTACTTACTGAAAGAGCTAGAAAAATTTGGTTGAGATGGAAAGAAAACTTATCTGATAAAGACGACTGGTTCCCACCTGAAGATAACAACTATGATGAGAAGAGGATAACAGGGACAATTAATGTTCTTGGGGTCGATTCTTCTGGAGACGTTGCAGGAATCACGACAACCAGTGGATTAGCCTACAAGATACCTGGAAGAGTTGGAGACTCCCCTATTATCGGAGCTGGTCTTTATGTTGACAATGAAGTTGGAGCGGCTGGTGCAACTGGGAGAGGCGAGGAAATATTGAGAACCTGTGGTTCATTTTATGTTGTTGAGCAGATGAGATCAGGTAAATCTCCCCAAGAAGCCTGTGAAGCTTTATGTAAAAGAATTGTCGACATCAACGGTGGAACAAAAAACATCAATTTTAATGATAAAATTGTAGCAGTGAGTAAGGATGGTGAGGTTGGTTGTGCGTCAATTAAAGAGAAAAAAGGTAATACTCCAAAACTTGCCTACTGGTCAAAGAATGGTTTCAACGTTTACGATGGGACTTATTTAATAGAAGATACTTAGTAAATTATATACGTTAATTTAACTAAAAACTCATTAGCCATTTCACCCTTTCTGATCTTGTAACCAAAATCTAATCTTGATCTAGACATTATAATAAATTGTATTCCAGGAGCTAGTGTTGACATAAACTTGTTGTATCTAGATGGATATTGATTACTTATAATAGAACTAGTTAGATATTCTAGGTATATATTGAAATTTGTCTGTTTATAAGATTTGTACTTCCTAGGAAATAAAAGGTATCCTGCAGAGATAGAATTATGCCATGAGTTAAAGTTTTTATCATCGTAAGTACCATCAGATGTCTTATTAGAAATTACACCAAAACCCGACGTTACTGAAACAGCAAGTTTTTTAATTAGTTGAGTAGCAATTAAACCAAATTCAAGACCAGAATCTTGAAAATCAAGATCATAATTATTTTTCATAAACTTATAATTTGGAGAATTCCATTTTCCATGATTTGCATATTTAATAAATGAAGAGAGTCTGGTATGATACTTTTGTTTATCAGTTGATAATATTCGCTGTTTGGAATATAACTTAAACCCATTAAAACCAGAGTTTACGGATACATCAAAAGGATTATTTGATATTTGAAATGCAGCACTGACCATTATATTCTTAGATATTCCATATGATATCTGGGGTATTAAAATCCTAGCTGAAGATTGAGAACCCGGTTCGCTATCCTCGTTCAAAAAAATTGAATGGTGGTGAAGTCTAACAACTTTTGTTCCTTTTGGAATTAAACTTGCAGGTTCTGTATTAATATATAATTCCTGTGAATAAGAAGAGAATGAAAGAAGTAATAATAAAAATACAGTGTACTGTAATTTCATGATAATCCTAAAATTAGATATCCGACTTCAGATGATAAATCTTATTTGATTTCGTAGACTCATGCTTTGTACAACAAGTTGATGTCTTCTTTCCAGTCATATAACAAGCATGGTCAGTTTTTTCAGAAATAATATCAAACTTACTTTTTGGTATGAAACTCCTATCAACTAATTTGAAGGTTTTGGATTTTGAATCATTATCGCTAAAAAAATGAAATAAATTTCCATTATGAATGGAATGCTTATCGTTTTCTGCAATTATTTCATCAGAAAATATTACTTCAATTTCTCCAACGAAAAAACCGGCATCCTCAACCTTTTCCTGAATCAAATCAAAGTCAATAAATTTATCTTTTTTGAAATCTATCAAAAACGATGTTTCCTCTAAATCAGGAATAATGCTTTCAACAAAATCTAATCTCTCTAAAGACCTCTGGGTAGAATACGAACACATTGCGCAAGTTAATCCAGTTGCCTTAAGATTTACTTGGAAATCCTGAGCATATATCAGATTAGAAATGAATATAAAAAACATTAAGATAGATTTTTTCATATTTTTAATATCTAAATTATATTACAAATATAAAGAATATGAACAAATTCATAACATTAATTTTTTATGCCTTTTTTGTAATTAATTGCTCTGAAAAAAAGGAATCAAAGGATGAATACTTGCCTATTCTTGTGGATATGAATAATGAGGAAGTGTTACTGGATAATTATAAAGAAAATGTTTTAATTCTTAATCTTTGGGCCACATGGTGTAAACCTTGTATTGCTGAATTTGAAAGTTTAGAAAAATCAAAATCTAATTATTTAGATAAAAAAGTTAAAATAGTTGCCATTTCTAACGAGAATCATGACAAAATACAAGAGTTCATAGAAAGAAGAGAGATAGATCTTGAATTCTTAAAACTAAATGCTGATTTAAATTATTTTGGTGCTTATAGCCTTCCTACTACCATTGTTTTTGATAAAGAAGGGAAAGAAAGTTTTAGGATTGCTAGTGGAATAGACTTTGCTAGTCAAAACTTTGTTCAAAAAATTTTAGATTTAGAAAAATTATAATTTCCTGATACCATCCGTAATATTTCCTAAATATCTTTTTGTCAAAATATATTTTTTCATGTGGTACTCATCATAGTCCTCACTATTCTCTATTACAGAATTAACTCTTACGTTCTTTGAAGCCTGAATAAATTTATTATTACCTATCCACATCGCAACATGATCAATTCTCAGCCTTCCATCTCTCTCATAGCCAAAAAACATTAAATCACCTTCTTCTAAATTAGTCCAGATTCCTAGTGAATCAACGGTAATTCCTTCTTTGATTTGCTGAGATGCATCCCTTGGAATATTAAATCCATTCATGCCATAAATCGTCTTAGTGAAACCTGAACAGTCAAAACCTTTTGAAGATGTCCCACCCCATAGGTATGGGATTCCAATTAGTTTACTCGCATTAGCTAACAAGTTATTTCTATCATTTCTAAAGTCCTCAAATTTTTCAATTGGCATTAATTTATTTTTTTTGACTATTGCTTGCCTGCCATCTGGATATTTTATCTTATAATGATTTTTAACAGAACCAGTAACATGTAGTAGGGAACCCATTACTAAATCTGAAACAATATCATCGCCAGACTCATCCTTATATGAGAAACCGTATGTATCGTTATAAATATAGGATGATTTATAGTAATCGTAAAACTCTGTTTCTTCCATAACCTGAATTCCTCCATGATCGATCCATGAAATATAATTATCAGGTGTCTGAACAAGATACCACTCATTAGCTCTTTTCAATATTTTTAATTTTGTTCCTAAGACTGCCTGAGAAACAAGCTCAGATGAATGAGATGGCGATCCTCTAAGGTTGCCTACTGAATTATTTACTATTCCAAACTTATACTTATAATTAGGAAGTAAAATAATACTGTCTGTATATGGATATCCTTTTTGATCCAAATAACTTAAAAGTTCATTTTTTAGTTCAGGGATTGATGTTTCTCCAATAACTATAATTTTACCGTCATCTGAATAAAAACTTATATCCGATATGTTTACTCTTGAGTCAGGAACAAATGAATTTCTTAACTCTAAGTACTTCTTATTAAAATTGTCAAGATTATCATTTGAGCAGGCAGCAACAAAAAAAATAAAAGAAAAATAAAATATAAACCTCACTACTTAAGAGAATTAAACTTATCAAAAATATCTAAAATATACGGTAAAGACCCAGATGAATGATCTTTTCCATCAAGGGTAATAAACTCTACAATTGATTTATCAGAAAGTCTTGATAAAATGCTATTATATGTATCTACTGAATTTTGATATGGGACAGTTATGTCAGAAGATCCATGATACATAATCATTTTATTTTTTGGAGTCCAAGAATCTAGACTATTTTCCTCTAGTGCATCTACAAATATTGAAAATTCATCATTTGAAAATGTTTCGTCAATAAATTTTTCCTTAAAAAGAATGCTTATCGTATCGTTCAAAACTTCGTTTATTTGAGAGCCAGAGAATTTACCATTATAATACTCAGGAATTTTTGACGCATATGGTTCATTAAAGATTGTATTAAGTGAAATGTCCCAGTCATAGGATGTCTTGTAGCCTATAGCAACATAAGCTATGTAATAAGGAACATGATATGTTTCCAGAGATAGAAGATAGTTTAACATACCTGTAATATCATATCCTCCTGCAGCAGGTGCAGAAGCTACTATATTTAAATTTGAATAATTATTTTTTTCGATATTATGGTGAGCTGCCATTGTAGCAAATCCACCTTCAGAGTAGCCAGAAAGAAAAACATCTCCGTTATAATTATAGTCCTCAATTTTTGCCAACTCTTTAGTAGCTATCAGCATATCAACAACAGTCTGGCCTGTTATATCTGACCTGTAATATGGATGTACAATATCTTCTGAAGATCCAAAACCTAAGTAATCAGGAATAACTAAAATATATCCAGCACTAGCAGCATTAGAGAAAAAACTATATTGCAACAAGTCTACAGTGGGTGCATCTGCGTGTAATGATGTTGTCCCGTGATTGAAGTTTAACATTGGCATACCTTTTTCAGTCTCAGGAAATGCAACGAGGCCTGAAGCAATAACATTCTTACCTTGGTAAATAGTATTGTAGGTTATTGTGTATACAGTGATATCGTATTGAAGATATTCCATAAGATTTGTAAATTCAGAAGTTTTAACAATCTCCTGAACATTGTCCTTAGATACAGTAAATAATTTGGAGAAGTCATTTAACTTAACTTTAGATATTTCATCAGTCTGACAAGAAAAAATAAAAAGAGTAATAATAAATATTATACTAAGTTTTTTCATTAAATGATTTTTAGAATACAAATTTAACTATAATTGAGATATGGAAGGTTACGGTTTTCTATCTTTAATACCACCTATTATTGCAATATCACTTGCAATCATGACTAGGCAAGTTGTTATTTCCCTTTTAATAGGTATATTCTCTGGATGGCTTATTATTGGAAATTTTAATATTTTATCAGGTCTGATTTTATCGATTGAGGGTATTGTAAATGTATTCTCAGATGCTGGGAGCACAAGAGTCGTAATTTTTACGTTTTTAGTTGGATCACTCATAGCTTTCATACAGGTTAGCGGGGGTGTTGAAGGTTTTATAAATAGTGTAAAAAACAACTTCGATACATCTGATAATAAAATTTCAGGGAGTAGAAAAAAAGCTCAATTATTTGCATCATTAACTGGTATATTACTGTTTGTTGAATCCAATATTTCAGCACTTACAGTTGGGACCATATACAGACCAATATTTGATAAACTAAAATTATCAAGAGAGAAACTTGCCTACATTGCTGACTCAACCTCAGCTCCATCAAAATTATTAATACCATTTAATGGTTGGGGGGCATTTATTATGGGTTTACTGATAACTCAAGGAATTGAATTTCCATTTCAAGAACTAATTAGCGCAATGAAATATAATTTCTATCCAATACTTGTAATTCTTCTATTGTTTTATATGATTTTTTCAGGAAATGATTTTGGTCCAATGAAAAAAGCAGAATTAAGAGTAAAGAACGGGAAAAAATTTAATGATGGTTCTGTGCCAATGATATCAGAGGAAATTACAGTACTTAAAGCAAAAAAAGGAGTTGAAATTAATTCACTTAACATGTTTATTCCTTTAGTCACGATGGTTATTGCAATGTTATTTATGTTATTTTATACTGGTTATAGTCCAGATTTAGTTGATAAATCTTTTTTTGGTATAATTAAAAATGCTTCAGGATCCTCATCTGTATTGTATGCAGTTATAATTTCTTTAATAATTTCATCTATTTATTACATATCAAATAAGATAATGACGGGTATAGAAACAATAAATTATCTAATAAAAGGAATGTCAGGAATGATGCAACTTTCAATACTTATTCTATTGGCTTTTGCTATAGGTAACCTTTGTAATGAACTTGGCACTGGGCTTTATGTATCAAACCAAATAAAAGATATAATATCCCCTCAGTTGATACCTTTTCTTTTGTTTATAACAAGTTGTTTTATATCATTTTCAACTGGCACCTCATGGGGAACATTTGCTATAATGATTGCTATAGCTGTTCCTTTATCCAACGAAATTGGAATAGATCCTTCAATAGGAATTGCTGCTTCATTGGGTGGTGGCGTTTTCGGTGATCATTGTTCACCTATATCAGACTCTTCAGTAGTTTCTTCTATGGCATCAGCTAGTGATCATATTGATCATGTAAAAACACAAATTCCGTATGCAGGGCTCTGTGGTCTGATTGCAGCTGTTATATATTTAATTATTGGATTTGGCCTATAAAGAAAAAGCACTTGTTGAAACAAGTGCTTTGCAAACCAAACTAACTAAACTATTGTGCATAAAATTGTACGCAAATTATATTGTCACTGTTACAAAAATTTTATTGTTTTATTAAGAAATTGATAATTTTTCTTAAAAAATATATCTATTTATCAGATTTTCAAGGTATTCCTGCCTTCCAGATATCATTTCAGGCTCATCAATTTTCTTTGCATATCTGTAGAGATCATCTAAAGAGAGTTTATTATTAGTAAAAAGGTTACCTTCACCTTTTTCAAAAGAAGCGTATCTTTCACTAAATAATTTTAAGAAATCAGATTCATTAAATATTTTTTCCGTTATGAGAAGTGCTCTAGCAAACAAATCTATTCCTCCAATGTGTGAATAGAACAAATCGTTTAAATCTGTAGAATTTCTTCTTGTTTTAGCATCAAAATTTATTCCCCCACCCTGAAGTCCACCTGCCCTATTAATAACAATTAGTGCCTCAACAATTTCATAAATATTGTTTGGGAATTGATCGGTGTCCCAACCATTTTGGTAATCTCCTCTATTTGCGTCAATACTTCCAAGCATACCTGCATTTGCTGCGACCTGGAGCTCATGATCAAAAGTGTGACTTGCAAGAGTTGCATGATTTACTTCAATATTTAATTTAAAATCTTTATCAAGTCCATAATGTTCAAGAAATCCAACTACAGTAGCAGCATCAAAATCATACTGATGCTTTGATGGCTCCATTGGCTTAGGCTCAATAAAGTACCAACCCTTGAACCCATTTGATCTTCCGTAATCTTTTGCAAGATGAAGAAACCTAGCTAAGTTATCTAACTCTTTCTTCATGTCGGTATTAATTAATGACATATATCCTTCTCTCCCACCCCAAAAAACATAATTTTCTCCTCCAAGTTCAATTGTTGCATCCAGAGCATTTTTTACCTGAGCACCAGCGTAAGACACAACATCAAAGTTTGGATTGGTGGCAGCACCATTCATATATCTAGGATTTGAAAAGAGATTAGCTGTTCCCCAAAGAACTTTAATATTAGAGGAATTTATCTTTTCCTTACCATAATCAACAATTTTAGATAACCTCTTCTCTGACTCATTAAATGAATCAGCCTCTTCTACAAGATCGAAATCGTGAAAACAAAAATAATCTAGACCTAACTTAGATATAAATTCAAATGCAGCATCCATCTTATCATAAGATCTTTGCATAACATCAGGAGAAGATGCCCAAGGAAAAACTTTAGTTCCTGATCCAAAAGGGTCATTACCAAGATTAACAAAAGAGTGCCAGTAAGCAACAGCAAATTTAAAATGTTCACTCATCTTCTTACCAAGAACCACTCTATCTTTATCGTAAAATCTATAAGCTAGAGAATTATCCGAGTCAATTCCCTCATATTTTATCTCTTTTACATCTTTAAAATATTCCTTATGACCAAGTATAACTCCCATTACTTTAATTTAATTTGTTTAAAAAATCTTTCCAATCTTTGTATCTCTCAATATAATCATTTTTTCCATTTGGTTTTTCTTCTGAAATTATATTTAAGCTCTTAAATGCCTCATGTGGTGACTTGTAAAAACCTAATCCAAGCGCTGCACCTCTTGCAGCTCCTTCAGCACCATTAGTGTCAAACATTTGAAGTTTTACATTCGAAGAATTTATAAATGATTCTCTAAATACCTTACTAAGAAATAAATTTGCATTTCCTACTTTTACGATATCTACATTAACTCCAAATTCCCTCAGAAGTTCAATACTATAACATAATGAAAAAGAGATACCCTCTAGAACTGACCTAATAATATGTTGATTATTGTGCTTATTAAAATCAAAACCAATAAGATGGGAATCTATTTTTTTATTACTAAATAACCTTTCAGAACCATTTCCAAAAGGATAAAATTTTAATCCCTCTGAGCTATTTATATTTTCTGATTTGATATCCATTTCCTTGTATGATTTTTCTCCAAGGATAGACTTGATCCAAGAATAAGCAATACCCGAACCATTAATACATAGAAGGAGGCCGTTTCTTTTTTTTGATTTAGAATTTAAGCAATGCAGAAAAGTATTTATTCTATTGTTTGTATCAGAAATATTTTTGTCTGTTACAGAATAAATAACTGCTGATGTTCCTGCAGTAGCAGCAATCTCTCCAGGCTCTAAAACATTTAAAGAAAATGCATTATTTGGCTGATCACCAGCTCTATATGTCACCTTTACGTCATTATCAAATCCAAATCTATCTCTCACATCGTCTGATATTGTTCCTTGATTACCAACAGAATCAACTATTTCCGGAATTAGTTTTCTATCAATATTATAATATTCAAGAACATCTTCACTCAGCTTGTCAGAATGAAAATCCCATAGTATTCCCTCCGATAATCCCATCGGAGTGGTCGATATTTTATTTGTAAGCTTATAGACAATATAATCTCCTGGCAACATAATCTTAGAGATTTGATCATATACATCTGATCTGTTTTCCTTCAACCACCTTAATTTTGAAGCAGTAAAATTTCCAGGTGAGTTAAGAATTTTATTTTCTAAAATAGAATTTTCTAACTCTGACTCTGCCCTCTGACCAATTTTAACAGCTCTGGAATCACACCAGATAATTGAGTTATATAAGAGATTATTCTCTTTATCAAGAACTACTAAGCCATGCATTTGGTATGAGATACCTATTGATCTAACAAGCTTAAAATCATTTTTTTCACTCAAGTTTTCAAAAGTTTTTAAGATACAATCCCACCAATAATTTGGATCCTGCTCAGCCCATCCATCTTCTTTTGATATAATTTCCATTTCGGAATTTGGATAGGTGCACGAGTCTACTGATTTACCCGATATAGAATCAAATAAGGAGGTTTTAACAGATGAGCTTCCAAGATCGATACCCAGAAAAAAATCACTCCTACTCATTTAAAAATATTATATTGTAAATAGTGTGCACAATATAGAGAATAAAATAGAATTTAAGGAATCATTTACACTTGTCGTTGGCAACATGATTGGTGCTGGAATTTTTATGTTACCAATTTCTTTGTCAGCATTTGGATCTATAAGTATTTTAGGTTGGATAATTTCAGGAATCATATCAATTTGCTTGGCATCAGTCTTCAAAAAGTTATCAAGAGAATATCCAGGTGAAAGTGGTCCTTTTACGTATACAAAAAAGTATTTCGGTGAATTTACTGCTTTTCTTGTAGTGTGGGGATACTGGATTTCAATTCTTCTACTAAATGCTAGTCTTGCAATAGCAATTACAAGCTATTCTACCGTTTTTTTACCTATATTAAAGAATCAATATTATAATATATTTTTCTCCTCATTTATAATAATAATTATATCAACAATAAGTTTATCTGGAATAAAAGGAATTGGAAGATTTCAGTTCTATACGGCATTAATAAAATTAATACCATTAATTCTTATAATTTTCCTAGGTTTCTTATTTATGAATGTAGAATATTTCTATCCAATTAATATATCAAATGAAACTGATTTTAGGGCAATAACAATTACTACAACATTAACTTTTTTTGCATTTCTTGGATTAGAATCAGCGACTGTACCAGATAATAAAGTCCAAAACGCAAAAGAGAATGTATCAAAATCAACCATCTACGGTGTGATATTTACCTTTTTTGTTTATTTACTTTCATCGATAGCACTATTTGGATTATTATCTCCTGAACAAATTCAACATTCCAATGCTCCATATGCGGATGCAGGAGGTATTATTTTAGGAGATTATGCAAAATATATTGTTGCTATTTTTGCTATAATATCTGCATTAGGTTGCCTAAATGGGTGGACTCTTCTTCAAATTGAATTAACAAAGAACCTATCAAAGAATAACTTATTTCCTAAAATATTTTTGAAAGAAAACGCTAATAGCATTCCTAGTTCAGGGTTAGTAATTTCAAATACTATTGTTATCCTATTAATTGTAATAAATTATTCAAAAGATCTATCCAATATATTTACAGAATTAATATTAACATCAACATTTTGTGCATTAATTCTTTATTTTTTAATTGCTTTTGGAGAAATTTTAAAGATTTTCGAAAATAAAAAAAATTTGAAATCCAATTTTATCTCAATACCATTATTTTTATTCCTGATTTGGATTTTTGTGGGTATAGGATTTAATTCAATACTTCTTGGACTTGCATTATTTTCATTATCAATACCGATTTATTTTTATCAAAAGTACTATGCTAGAAATAGAAAAAGTTAGAGAAAAATTTCCGTCATTAAATAACTGTGATAATGATGGAAATAATATTATTTATCTAGATGGACCTGGTGGTACTCAAGTCCCCTCAGATGTTATAGAAGGTATTTCAAAATACTATAAAAACCATAACGCCAACACACATGGCGAATTCAGAGCAAGTATTGAAACAGATAATATAATGGATGACCTTAGAAAAAAGTCTGCTCTCTTTTTAGGGGCAAAGGATAGTAAATGTATATCTATCGGTCAAAATATGACTACACTTAACTTCAGTCTTGTAAGATCCCTCTCAAAGATCTTTAAAAAGGGTGATGAGATGATAATTACTGAGTTAGACCATGAAGCTAACAGGGGCCCGTGGAGAACCTTAGAAGATGTTGGTGTGAAAATTATTGAAATTGATTTGCTTCCAAATGGTGAACTTGATTATGATGATTTCTCAAAAAAAATTAATGATAAAACCGTAATGGTTGCAGTTGGGATGTCATCAAATGCTTTTGGGACAATGAATAAAATTAAAAAAATCAGAGAAATATTAGAGAATCATGACTGTTTACTTCTATTAGATGCAGTTCATTATGCTCCTCATTTTTCAATTGATGTAAACAAATTAAATTGTGATTTTCTGGTGTGTTCAGCATATAAATTTTATGGACCTCATATTAGTATTTTGTATGCGAAGCCTGGATTACTTGACAAACTAGATACAGATAGGTTAATTGTTCAAGATCAAAAAGCTCCTTATAAAATTGAGACAGGAACTCTGAATCATGCAGCATGTTATGGTGTATCGAAAGCTATTGATTTTATTGCCAGTCTTGGTAGTGGAGATAACTACAGAAAAAAATTAATTGATGCATATAATAAATTAAGCACACATGAGTATGCCTTAGCATCCAAATTATATAATGGATTAAATGAATTAAAGGAAATTCAAATTATTGGCCCTGATTTCTCTTCAAGAGATAGAACACCAACAATTTCGTTTGTTCATAAATCAAAATCAGCTAATCAGGTGTGTAAAGAATTAGCTAAAAAAAATATTTCTGCTTGGGATGGACACTTTTATGCCAAGAGAGCAATACAAAAATTAGGACTTGAGAAAAGAGGTGGGGTAACAAGACTAGGAATATCTATATATAATACATCCACTGAGGTGAAAAAGACTATTGAAATTTTATCAAGCATTTAACAACATATTTATCTCATTAAATAGAATTTATCAATAACGTGATTTAAGGTCTTATAAGAATTTAGTAAAATTTCTTTTATCTTGTCACTTTCCATCCACTCAACCTTTTCAATTTTTTCCTTTTTCTGAGGTTTCATGCCACTATCATCGATTGATTTCATTTTAAACCATGTTGTTTTCTTTAAAACAAACTTCTTATTTTTTGTGTACGTGTGCCAGGTAGAAATTATTTTCTCGAAACATTTAACTTTTACTTTAGTCTCCTCCTCAACTTCTCTAATAGCACAATCCATTATACTTTCTCCCTTATCTTTTTTACCCTTTGGTAGATCCCATTTCTTTAATCTATATATAAATAGAATCTGTTTATTTTCATTTTCTATGACACCACCTGCAGCTTTTACAACCTTAAACATACTCTTTACATCATTTAAAACTTTTTTATATTCTTTTAGTGTTATTGTAATTGAATATATTTTTTTAAATTTTTTTTTAGTCATCTTCTTAAGAAGATTAACTATGGTTTTAATATTTGAATCATAGATTAAAACCCTAGAGAATAAGTTGTTTGGAACAACGCCTGAAGACCCATCTACATGAGTATCGTAGTCTTCTTTTTTAAATTTTAAATTGTTGAGTTTTTTAAAATTAATTGGTATGTCGTTTACGAATATAGTTTTCATTATAATATCAAGAACTATTTATATAATACTAAATTAAAGCTTAGTTTTGTTTATTATGAACTCTAATGAATTATTATACGAATTAATCAAAATAAATTCCATTAAAATACAAACAAAAAATCCTTTTACATGGGCATCTGGCTGGAAGTCACCCATTTATTTCGACAATAGGATATCACTTTCTTTTCCCAATATTAGATCTGAAATAAAAAATCATCTTTGTAAAATAATACTGGAAAAGTATAATGATGTTGATGTAATAGCAGGCGTGGCAACAGCAGGAATTCCACAAAGCTCCTTAGTAGCAGATAAACTAAAAAAACCATTGATTTACGTGAGATCTAAACCTAAATCACACGGAATGAGAAATATGATTGAAGGTAAACTAGAGGAAGGAAAAAAGATAGTCCTTATCGAAGATTTAATTTCTACAGGAGGGAGTTCAATAAAAGCTGTAGAAGCACTTAGAGAGAAGAGATCAAATGTTCTTGCAGTTTTATCTATATTTTCATATGGATTTAAAACTTCAAAAGAAAATTTTGAAAGTGTGAATTGTAAGTCTGATAGTCTATTTCAATATAATGATTTGATAAGTGTTGCACTTAATAAAAAATATATAAATGAAGACGATAAAATCAGCCTCAGAGAGTGGAGAATTGATCCAGAAAAATGGGGTAAAAAATTTAATTAAGAAGTTTTCTTAACGTTACCAGCTATCTTACCTTTTTTGCCGTCTATCAACTCAAATTCAACAGAGTCACCCTCATCAATTTGATCAATAAGACCAGTGGAGTGAACGAAGTGTTCAACTTCAGATCCGTCTTCGATAATGAAGCCATAACCTTTAGTTGGATTGAAAAATTTTACTTTACCTGTACTCATAGTTTATTTAATTAGCTCGCAATATAAACTTTATATTCTTAATTACAACACTAATTTTTTTTTTCTTCTAAAACATATGTCATTTCTATCGGAATTATTTTATCAACGGCCTCTAACTTCTCAAAAGCAGTAGCAGAAAGTTTAATATTTACTCCCTTATTATCTCCAGTTTCTGGTAATTTTCCAATAACTCGTACAATTACCATATTATCATTCATCTGGTTTTTAACAAAGATTATAGTACCTACTTCTGCGTTCTTGTGTAAGGCTAGATATCTATCGTCTGTGTCTTCATCTATACTACTTGCAAACCCTTCCTCTGTAACGGTCAAAGATTTATTTGTTTTTAATTCATCATTTTTTTTGGGTATCTCTAATTCTACTATAAGCTTTTGACCTATAGATAAGCTGTAGTTATTTAATTCATTAATATTAATTAGAGAGTCAATGGGAATCTCATACATTTTTGAAATAGCAAATAGTGTTTCGCCTTTTTTTACTTCATGTATTTTTTGAGAGTAAGATGTTAAACTATAAAAGGAAATAAGAAAAATAAATAATCCTTTTTTTAATAACTTTACATTCATAAATTCAATTTAATGTATTCAAATATATTTAAGCTTTTACTATTATTCCTAGCACCCACAATAATATGTGAAGCTGAACCTGAAAAGAAGAAAATTTTACTAGGAGAGATTAAGACTAATATTGATCCTAGAACAAACAGATATACAAAATTACTTTTAGATGAGGGAGAGAAAGATGATTATGATATCATAATAATTGAAATGGATACTTATGGTGGAGCAGTAAATGATGCCGATGATATTAGAACTAGAATTTTAGATTACAAAAAACCAATTTATGTATGGATTAATAAAGATGCAGCTTCTGCAGGTGCACTTATATCAATTGCATGTGATAGTATCTATATGAGCAGTGGTGCAAGCATAGGTGCTGCAACTGTAGTAACAGGTGATGGTGAACAAGCTCCTGATAAGTATCAATCTTACATGAGATCCATTATGAGATCAACTGCTGAAGCAAAAGGCAGAGACCCAAAAATTGCTGAGGGAATGGTTGATGAAGATCTGCAAGTTGACAGCGTATCACAAGAAGGTAAAGTAATAACTTTTTCAACTAGTGAAGCAATAAAATATGGATTCTGTGACGCTGAATTAAATTCCGTTGAAGAAATACTAAAAAGACAAAATATAAATGAGTATGAAATTTCAAACTTCCAATTAAGTTCCAGCGAAAATATTATATCATTATTTTTAAATCCTTTTGTGAGTGGTATACTACTATTGCTAATTTTTGGAGGTCTGTATTTTGAACTACAAACTCCTGGTGTAGGCTTTCCTATTATAGCATCAATAACTGCCCTACTCCTTTATCTTATCCCATACTATCTAAATGGAGTGGCTGAGAACTGGGAAATTGTTCTTTTATTTCTTGGAATAATTTTGATAGCTGTGGAGGTATTTGTTATTCCTGGTTTTGGTGTATTTGGAATATTAGGATTATTCACATCAATTGGATCTCTAATTCTTATTATGCTAAATAATGATTTATTTGATTTTACATTTGTAGTTTCTGGAGATATAGTAAGTGCTAGTCTAGCTGTTTTAAGTTCAATTTTCTTACTTGGAATCCTGATCCTTTTTGGAGGAATTAAATTAACCGATACAGATGCTTTCAAAAAAATCGCATTAGAAGAAACACAAGACTCAAAATTAGGATATGTATCAAATAAGTACTCTGACGATTATATAGGAAAAAAAGGGAAGGCATTTACTGTTTTAAGACCAAGTGGTAAAGTGATAATTGACGAAAAATTATGTGATGCTACTTCTTATGATGGTTTCATTGAAAAAAATTCTAAAATAAAAGTAGTAGGTAATGAAGGGTCAGCTTTAAAAGTAAGCAAAATTTAAAATGAAAATTTTAGGAGTTATTCCGTCAAGAATGGAATCAAAGCGTCTTCCTGGAAAACCACTGCTAGATATTAACGGGAAATCAATGATTCAAAGAGTTTACGAATCATCAATTAATTGTAAAAACCTCGATGATTTAATTATTGCAACTCCTAATGATGAAATAGTTTCACATGTTAAAGAATTCAATGGTAATGTATTAAAAACCACTGATAAACCAATTAATGGTACTGAGAGAGTATATGAAGCAGTTGAAAAAATCAATAAAAAATATGACTTCATCATCAACATCCAGGGTGATGAACCTTTTATAAAGACTGAACAAATTAATGACTTAATTAAAATCTGTGTAAAGCCTAACGAAATTTGTACACTAATTAAAAATGAAACATATTCTAAAGAACTAACGCAAGATTCAGTGATGAAAGTTGTAAAAAATATTAACAATGAAGCACTTTACTTCTCCAGATCATTGATACCATCTGGCAACCCAGATCAATACTACAGACATATTTGTATCTACGCCTATACTCCTAAGGTTTTAAGAAAAATTGTTCATTTAAAACCTACTCCACATGAGAAAAGTGAATCCTTAGAGCAACTAAGATGGTTGGAAAATGGTTATAAAATAAAATTAAATTCGACAGAATTTGATAGCTTTAGCATTGATACTAAAGAAGATTTAAATAGAGCAAGAAATTTAAATATATAACAAATGAAATTTTTAAAAGAAATTATAAAGAACACAATAAAAGGAATATTATCATTTTTTTTAGGTTTATTCATTATTATTATTTTCTTCAGCATAATATCCGCATTATTTTCAGGGGAAAAAGAGGAAGTTATCACCGTTAAAAAAAATTCATTACTTCACATTAATAATCTTAGCATTATCGATGATAGGGATACAAAGCCATCTGAATTAAATTTTGATTTTGGAGATATACCATTACCATTTCCACTGCTTGACAATTCAGATCTAGAACAAAAGATGAGTTTAAAAACTTTTGAAAGAGTAATTAACTCCGCTAAAGAAGATGACAAAATAAAGGGAATATATTTGAACATTGAAAATGCGAGCATTAGTTATAATAAAATTGAGAAGGTTAGATCAATTCTAGAAAGTTTTAAAGAAGTTAAACCAATATATTCCTTTTCAAATTTTCAGTCTAAAGGATCTTATTATATATCATCGGTATCAAACTTTAATGCGATCTCTCCCCCAGGTTTCATAACTGTTAGTGGATTTGGAATCGGTACATTCTTTTATAAAAGTCTGTTTGATGAAATTGGAGTAAATATTGAACTTTTTAGGGCTGGCGAATATAAAGGTGCAGCCGAACCTCTAGTAAGAAATAACTTTAGTGACGAAAATGTCGCACAATACATGAATCTTTTGGATTTCAGGATGGATAGATATGTTGCTGATATATCTAAATCAAGAAATATAAAAGAAGAGACTCTTATAGAATTAATAAATAATTATCAGACTGAACTTTCAATTGATGCATTTAATAATGATTTAATAGATAGCATTATGTATGAAGATCAAATGTTAGATTATTTAAAATCTGAAGTTGATAGTTCATATAATAAAATTAAGTTAATGAAATATTCTAGTTCACTTGAAAAGGTTAATAAATACAATAAAAATAAAATCGCAATTCTGTATCTAATTGGTGATGTTTTACCAGGATATGGTGATGATGGAATTTACTCAGAAACAATTATCGAAAACATTAAAAAAATTAGGGATAATAAAAATATTAAATCAGTAATACTTTACTTCAATTCAGGTGGAGGAAGTGCTTACGCATCAGATCTAATCACTAGAGAGATAGAATTGTTACAAAAGAAAAAACCTGTTGTTACCTATATGTCTGATGTTTGTGCCTCAGCAGCTTATTATATGTCAATGCCATCTGATACCTTGATAGCGTCCGAAGGTTCAGTTGTTGGTTCAATTGGAGTTTTTGCTATTTTTCCTGACCTATCTGAGCTATTAAGTGAAAAAATCAAAATTAAAAGTGACTATATTAAAACAAATGAAAATATTGGCGAAATTGATCTAGCCAAGCCACTCTCAACCAAAGAGAAAAATTTAATTCAGCGAGGTGTGGATTATTTTTATGAGGATTTCTTGGATGTTGTTTCAAATGGAAGAGATATATCCAAGGACAAAGTTGATCAACTTGGTAGAGGAAAAGTATATTATGGTGAGCAAAGCAAGAATCTAAATCTAATTGATATTGTAGGTTCACTTGATGACGCAATAAAAATTGCTTCAGATTTAGGAGGAGAAGAAAAATATCAAATTACTGAGTATCCTAAACAAAAAACAGATATTGAAAAAATAATAGGTTCTCTAGAAATGAGCAAAACAATTACAGAACTTAAAAAATTAGATAATTGGCTAATAAAAAGTGTACTAAGTGGAGAAAAATACGACCCTTATCAGATGAGATTAGAATATTTGATTGATTAATTATCTAATGTGATTTCTGAATTAATTACTCTTATGATTGGCACAACTTGATTATCATTAAAATTCTCATAAAATGATCCAGATCCTATCACTCCAGGAATTATTTTTTCATTTCTTATACCAAACTGAAAGAAATTATTATAATTATCATTTATCCTCATAATCATATTCATTAACTCTACACCATAAATAAAATTCTGGGAAATGTTTCTACCAGTATTATTAATAAAATAACTCTTCATCTGATCGTACACTATATCTTCTGATATATGAAATGAAGGGCTTATCATAGAAATATTTAAATTTTCAAATTGATCCACAGAGATGAGATTATAATCAAGCCAGGCGTCAAATCCGATAACAGGTATTGTGTCTTCTCTTATGTCAACAGCACTAATTACATTTGATGCAAATAAAGAGTTTTTTGAAGAAACAAAAACATGACCAATACTATCATTTCCAATATAAAACCTATCAACATATTTATACATAGTGTCTAGATTTTCTATCCCACGTCCATCTTTAATTATTATATCTGATACATTTATAAGAGTATCATAGACAGAATCATTTAATATCTCCTCAAAAGTACTAGAAAGAGAATCTAATATCAGCCTTGAATCTTCCAGAGAGACGGATTTGGAGTAAATTATGTTAAAACTATCTTCTTCAAGATGATTAATATATGTAGATGCTAGTAGTGAATCTTGATAATTATTTTCATAAAAAATTATTGCATTTTTATTTTCAAATTTACTACTAGCATATGATGCTGCTTTCTTAGCAATTGTTTCTAAAGATGGTTGAAATAATAAAGAGTAATTATTATCCTGAATAATTAATGAATTATTAGAGAGTGGATTAATCATTAAAACCTTATTTTCTAGACAAAATTGTTTTATAATTTCAATGGGCTTACCATAAAGAGGGCCAATAATTAGATCAATATCAGACAAATCACCTGAATTAATAATTTCTCTTACGACATCTGGATCTCTTTTTGTGTCAAATGAATTAATAATAATATTTGTCTTATTACCCTCAAAGTTTTTAAAGGCGTAATTTATTCCTGCATATAAGTCTAAAATGAATGAATTATTTCTAATAAAGTAATTATTTTCAATGCTGGAATACATAAATGGTAATAAAATAGCAATGTTAAACGTTTTCTTCTCAGACTGAAAAAGTTCATTTTTTGGGACGAATTCTAGCAAAGTTTTAATCTCTTTTAAGGTTTCTTCATCAAGGTATTCTTTTAGTAATTTTCTACCATAATACTTTGCTACGACTAAATTTGAAGGATAAACTTCATTCCATTCTTTTAGTACAGAGAATGAGTTTATCTTTTTTATTTTTGAATCAAAAAAGATATGTAAACTCTCATTTATACTTTTTTCTTTAATTTTTGAAAAATACTCTAAAGCATTATTTATGTTGTTAAATTCCAACTCAATTCTAACAGCCCAATAGAATACTTCATCAATTTGAGACCAGTTTGGAAAATCATTAATTAAATTTTTAAGTAGTCGAAGTGAATTATTTTTATCATTAATTTTATGATAACTAACAGCTCTATAAAAGATAATATAGGGATAAAACTCATCTGATTTCTTAAAACTTAATTCTTGAGAAAGAAGTTCAGGGTATTTATTTTGATTAAAAAGTTTTTTAATCTCTAAAAAGTCAGAATATGAGGACTGAGCAAATATCGAATTCGAAAAAAATAAAAATAAAATGCTTATAAAAAATTTTTTCATAACTACTCCCATTCAATAGTTGCAGGTGGTTTAGAAGAAATATCGTATACTACCCTATTGATACCTCTAACACGATTGATAATTTTATTAGATACCTCAGCTAGAAATTTATCAGGTAACCTACACCAATCTGCAGTCATTCCATCTAAACTTGTAACTGCTCGAAGTACAACTGTATATTCATATGTTCTTTCATCACCCATAACACCAACAGATTTGACTGGGAGAAGAATTGTAGCAGCCTGCCAAACATCATTATACAAGTTTTTATCTCTCAATGAAGAAATAAAGATATCATCTGCTTCCTGTAGTAACTTTACTTTTTTTTCATCTACCTCACCTAATATTCTGATTCCCAAGCCAGGGCCTGGAAAAGGATGTCTGTCTAATATAGAATTAGGAATATCAAGAGATTTACCAACCTTCCTAACCTCATCCTTAAATAACAAATTCAAAGGTTCAATCACTTTAAGATTCATTACCTCTGGTAAGCCACCAACATTGTGATGGGACTTTATTGTTGCTGAGGGACCTTTTACAGATATAGACTCAATTACATCTGGGTATATTGTTCCTTGAGCTAACCATTTTATATCTCCAATTTTATTTGCTTCTTCTTCAAATATTTTAATAAAATTTTTACCGATAGATTTTCTTTTATCCTCAGGGTCTATCTTACCTTTAAGATCACTGTAAAAAATTTCTTTGGAATTTGTGCCAACAACATTCAGCCCAAAATTTCTATATGAGTCTAATACATCTTGAAATTCATTTTTTCTTAGTAGTCCGTTATCGACAAATACACAAAATAAATTTTTACCTATTGCTCTGTGTATTAAAAAAGCTGCAACACTTGAATCAACACCACCCGAGAGCCCAAGAATAACTCTTTCTTTTCCTAATTTCTCTTTTAACTCTCTTACTGTTTGTTCAACAAATTTATCTGGAGTCCATTTCTTATTGCAACCACATATTTTAACAGTAAAGTTTTCTAAAATTTTTTTTCCTTCAGCAGAATGGGTTACCTCGGGATGAAACTGTAAACCATAAAAATTTAATTTTTTTATGTAGTATGATGCCACGTCCACATCATCAGTACTTGCTATGACCTCTAAAACATCTTTATTATTTTTGATTGAGTCTCCATGACTCATCCAAACATCTGAGTTTGACTTCACTCCGTCTAAAATCAAACTAGAATTATTAACATAGTTTAGTTTAGCTCTTCCATATTCTCTTATTTCTGACTTTAAAACATCACATCCACTGATTTTAGCTACCATTTGAGCTCCATAACAGATACCGAGGATAGGTATATTTTTAAATTCTTCAAGATTAACACTAGGTGCTTCTACATCATGAACTGAGAATGGACTTCCTGAGAGAATTAAACCCTTAAAGTTTTCAATATTTTTTGGCGCCTTATTATATGGGAATATTTCACAATAAATATTTAACTCTCTAACCCTTCTAGCAATCAATTGTGTGTATTGCGAACCAAAGTCAAGAATTAATATTTTCTCTTCCATTTGTAAAATTAAACTTAGGTTTTATAATAGACTAATTAATTCTATATTTTGTAATTTAGTCAAATAGTTAAATATATTGTTTTTCAAAGATTTTCATAATGGGTAGAGCATTTGAATACAGAAGAGCTGCTAAGGAGAAGAGATGGGATAAGATGTCCAAAGTTTTTCCAAAACTATCAAAAGCTATCACTCTTGCTGCAAAAGAAGGAGGTACTGATCCTGAAATGAATTTTAAACTTAGGGCGGCAATTCAAAATGCCAAATCTGAAAACATGCCAAAGGATAATATAGATTCAGCTATAAAAAGAGCAAATGATAAGGAATTAAGAGATTTTAAAGAGATGACATTTGAAGGGAAAGGTCCACATGGAGTCCTTGTAATAGTAGAAACTGCAAGTGACAATGTGACGAGAACCACAGCAAATGTAAAATCATATTTTAATAAATCTGAGGGTTCTTTAGTTACTCCAGGGTCTCTTGATTTTATGTTTAATAGAAAGTCTGTTTTTCATCTTAATAAAGAGAATATAAATCCAGAAGACTTAGAACTTGAAATGATTGATTACGGTCTAGAAGAAATAGATATCAGTGATGAAAAGATAATTATTTACGGAGACTACTCGTCATATGGAAATATTAACAAAGGACTGTCTAAACTTGAAATAAAACCCATTAAATCTTTACTAAAGAGAATCCCTACCAACCCATTAGAATTTTCAGATGACAAATTAGAGGATATTGAAAAAATGTTGGACAAATTAGAGGATGATGATGATGTCCAACAAGTCTTCACAAATATTTCATAAATGACAGAAGAGAAGAATATATCACTTGAAAAAATGAACTCCTTCGGAGTAATTCATAGGGCAAAAAAAATAATATCTTTTGAGAATAAGGATGAGGTAATTAGGTATCTAAAAAATAATAAATCTGAAATTGATGACATATTGATTCTCGGCGAGGGATCAAATACTTTATTCACTAAAGATTATAATGGAATAATTTTTCAGAGTAATATCAAAGGAATTGAGATTATAAAGGAGGATAATGAATCAATAACTTTAAAAGTTGGTTCAGGTGAAAATTGGGATGATTTTGTTGACTTTTGTGTTAATTCTGAATACTATGGGATTGAAAATTTATCTCTTATACCTGGATCTGTTGGAGCAGCTCCAATACAAAATATAGGAGCATACGGTGTTGAGATTAATGACTATGTGGTCAGAGTCTCTGGAGTAGATTTATCTACAAATACATTAGTTAAATTTTCAAATAAAGACTGTGAGTTTTCATACAGAGATAGTGTATTTAAGAAAAAATTAAGAAATAAATTTTTTATTACATCAGTTGAATTTAAGCTCTATAAAAAATTACCATTTAACCTTTCTTATAGCGACTTAGAAAAATTGAATACTTCTGAATTGACTATATCTAAGCTAAGAGAAGAAATAATAAAAATTAGAACAAGAAAACTTCCTGATCCTAAATCAAAAGGAAATGCGGGAAGTTTTTTTAAAAATCCTGAAATAGATGAGAATAAATTAAAAAACTTAATATCACGTCACAAAGATTTTAAGTATTTCAAGATAAAAGATAAAAAATACAAAGTTCCTGCGGCGTGGCTTATTGAAAAATCAGGTTGGAAGGGTTACAATGATGGGTTTGTTGGGGTATTTGAACACCATGCACTAGTCCTGGTAAACCACAAATCAGAGGACGGGAATGATATCCATGTATTATCAAAATCTATTAAAGATGATGTAAGGAAAAAATTTGATATAATTCTTGAAGAGGAAGTTAATATAATTTAAATCAACCTTTGTCGTAAGTTACCCTGTAGATAACATTTGCATAGTCATCTGATATGAGCATGCTACCATCAACTAAGAATACTAAATCAACTGGTCTACCCCACGCATCGTTTTTGTCTTTTTCTAGCCACCCATAAATAAATGGCTCATATCCTAATGATTTATTACCATCTATTTTGACTCTAGTAATTCTATATCCAATTTTTTTTGTCCTATTCCATGAACCATGTTCAGCAATAAAAATATCACCTCTATACTCTTCAGGAAACATATTTCCATTATAGAATTTTACTCCAAGTGGTGCTACGTGTGGACCAAGATTTTGAACTGGTTTTATGAAATCGTCACAAGGGTATTTTGACCCAAACTCTGGGTCAGAAATATTACCACCGTGACAATAAGGATAGCCATAATGTTCATTTGGTTTTGAAATTCTATTTAATTCACAGGGCGGATAATTATCTCCCAACATATCTCTACCATTATCAGTAAACCACATCTCACCAGTTTCAGGGTGCCACGTAAAGCCTACAGTATTTCTAACTCCTCTTGCAAATATCTCTCTGTTTGAACCATCAAGATCCATTCTTGTAATAGTTGAATATATTTCATCTCTGCTCTCGCATATATTACAAGGTGCTCCAACTGGAACATATAACTTGTTGTCGGGTCCAACAGAAATGTATTTCCAGCCATGGTGTTTGTCAGATGGGAATTCATCTGAAATTAAAATTGGATCTTCAGGATAGAAACCAACCTCATCATACTTTTTTAGATTATCCTCTACATCTTTAAACAGCCAAATTTTATTAACCTCAGCAACATATAAATCTCCTTTGTGATAGGATACACCGTTCGGCATGTTTTTTAGTTTGTCTGTTATTAAATATTTTTTATCAACTTTTCCATCTCCGTCTATGTCCTTGAGAGCAAAGACATTATCTGCTTTCCTATTACCAACAAATACTGTACCCGAAGGACTAATGGACATCGACCTAGCATTCTCAATATTATTAGCATATATACTTATTTTAAAACCATCAGGTAAATTGATTTTATTTAAAAGCTCCTCTATCTCTAGATCATTGGAAAAACTAATTTTTGAATTGATAAGGGTTAAAAATATTATTGAAAGTATTCTCATATTATTAAATTTTGTCCCATAATTTTAGCTGATATCATTAATTAATATTAATTTAATTGATTATCGGATTGAACTATGGAAAATATTGATATCGTTGTATTTATTTCTTATTGTATAGTTATACTAAGTATTGGATTATATGTTTCAAGAGATAAAAAAGGTTCTGGCAAAAGTGCTGAGGATTATTTTTTAGCAGGTAAATCTTTGCCATGGTGGGCTATAGGAGCTTCTCTAATAGCGGCAAATATATCTGCAGAGCAATTTGTTGCAATGAATGGATCAGGTTTTGCTCTTGGACTTGCCATTGCAACTTATGAATGGATGGCAGCTGTTACTTTATTAGTTGTCGGTAAGTTTTTTCTACCTATATACATTGAAAAGAAAATCTACACAATACCTGAATTTGTTAAAAAGAGATATAGTAAAAATTTAAAAACAATTCTTGCAGTATTCTGGATAAGTCTATTCGTTTTTGTTAACCTGACGACGGTAATGTATTTAGGAGGCAAGGCAATGGATACAATATTTGGTAATGGTGATGGAAGTTTAATTACAATTAGTATTATAGGATTAAGCTTATTTGCATTAACATATTCTGTTTGGGGTGGTCTGTCAGCTGTCGCTTGGACGGATGTTGTACAAGTAATTATACTAGTACTAGGTGGTATATTAATGACAGGTATTGCCTTGACATATGTGACTCCAGGAGGTGGAATTATGGAGGGCTTAACACATGTGTACAATACTGTTCCTGAAAGGTTTTCTATGATTCTAGATAAAGGTGAGATTATTACTCCTGATGGAAGAGATGCATATTTTGATCTACCTGGTATAGCAGTACTGATTGGAGGCATGTGGATTGCCAACACATACTACTGGGGTTTCAACCAATACATTATTCAAAGAACCTTTGCGGCTAAGAGCTTAAATGAGGCTCAGAAAGGAATTGCATTTGCTGCATTTCTAAAACTTATAATACCAATATTTGTGGTACTCCCAGGTATAATTGCTTATGTAATTAATTTAGATCCATCTACTGGTGAACTCGTAAAAAACCTTCCTGAAGGTTTTATCTCTCAAGATGGAAAGATTCTAAATGATAACGCAGCACCGTGGTTAATAAAAAATTATATTCCTGTCGGTATCAAAGGGTTAATTCTTGCTGCACTTGCAGCTGCTATCGTTTCATCTTTAGCATCAATGTTAAACTCTACATCTACAATTTTCACTATGGATATCTACAAAGAATATATCAATAAAAATGCTTCAGATAAAATACTAGTTAAAGTTGGTAGAATTGTGGTTATTATTTCATTGCTTATTGCAATGCTAATTGCACCTGCATTTGGTAATTTAGGTCAAGTTTTTCAAGCAATTCAAGAATACACAGGTGTTGTAAGTCCTGGAATTTTAGCTGTATTTATAATGGGATTATTTTATAAAAAAGCAACTAATAATGCTGCTATATGGGGCATTCTCTTGTCAATCCCAATAGCTATGTACTTTAAAGTTGTACCAAAAGGTTGGATAGAATTATTCCCATCATTCTCACATGGCCTTTTTATCGGTGAAATCCCATTTCTCCATCAGATGGGAATAACTTTCATTATAACAATGATGGTAATTTACATCATTAGTTACTTAGAAGGAAACCAAAATGATCCTAAAGGAATTGAATTATCTAAAAATTTATTTGAGACAAAACCATCATTTAATATCCCAGCATTTGCTGTATTAATTATAACAGCTATGCTTTATGCCATATTCTGGTAATTGATCATTTGCAGATGAAAGCATCAAGCAAATTAGCATATGGAAATTTCCTCTTTAAGTATAGAGGGGTATTACCTGTCCCTATCATTATTTTTTCTTTAGTTTATTATTATTTTTCTAATTCTTATGAAATAACTCAATTCCAGTATTTACTATCACTATCTATTTCAATTTCAGGCTTAATTCTCAGAGTGTATGCCGTAGGATATGCTTTTCACAAAACATCTGGAAAGAATACGGCAAAACAAATTGCAGAAAGCTTAAACACCTCAGGTATATATTCTGTTTTAAGGAACCCTTTATATTTAGCAAATTTCCTTAACTGGTTAGGAATAGTTCTACTACTATCTGATATAATCCTAACAGTTTTTATTACACTATTTTTTATTCACATATACTACTATATAATACTTGTTGAGGAAAATTTCCTTAAAGAAAAATTCAAAAAAAAATATGAAGAGTATTTGAAATTAGTTCCTAGGATAATACCATCACTTAAAAACTGGAAAGAACCTGTTACTGACTTTAACTTTAAAAAATCCTTAATTAATATAAAAAATGGACTACTGGGAATAGCAATAGTTTTTAATCTTATTAATTTGATTGACAACTACAAACACTCTGGAAAAATTTTAGAAATTAACTGGTTGTCATATTTTTTACTCTTTTCTATATTTTTCTATTTTTCAAATAAATTAATCCTAAATTTTAAAAGTTAATGAGTAAAGAAATTGATAAAATAATTAACCAAAGAAGGGCTGTCTTTCCTAAGCATTACTCTGACGAGAATATATCTAAGAAGACAATTTTACAAATCATGGAAAATGCAAATATGGCCCCAACCCATAAGTATACCCAACCATGGTTATTTAAAATATTTTCAAAAGAAAGTAGACTAAAACTAGGTACAGAGATGGTATCTGAGTATAAGAAAAATTCAAAAGATTCTATTAAAAATCAGAATTTGAAAGAAAAAAAAATATTAGATAAATGCAATAAGTCAAAATTTATTATTGCAATATGTATGAAGAGAGATGATAAAGGTTCAATTCCTGAGTGGGAAGAAATTGCTGCTACATCAATGGCAGTTCAAAACATGTGGCTTTCGTGTACATCTAGAGATATTGGGTGTTACTGGAGCTCTCCCAGTTATGCAAAAAACTTAAAAAAATTTTTAGGTCTAAAAAAGAATGAGAAATGTCTTGGTTTTTTTTATTTAGGAAAATTCCAACATAAAAACCTCAAAAAAACCAGAAGAGATAATATTGAAAATAAAATTTCTTGGTTTTAGTAATTATGATTTTTTTAATTCAAGAATAGTAATTTCAGGCAAGATGCCAACTCTTCCTGGATATCCCATAAAACCAAAACCTCTATTCACATAGATATATTGCTTATTTAATTCATACAGGTCTGCCCATTGCTTATATGCAAGTCGAACAGGACTTACTCTAAAATCTCCAATATCTATCCCGTATTGTAATCCGTGTGTATGTCCAGATAATGTTAAATCAATATCATTATATGCATCAGTTACCTTTGCATTCCAGTGAGATGGATTGTGAGTCATCAATATCTTAAAATCTTCATTATTTAATCCATTATATGCTTTGTCTAAGTCTCCATACTGTTGAAATCTTGACGATGCCCAATTTTCAACACCAATTACCTTTATTTTATTCCCATCCACATTAATTGTATCGTTCTCATTTAATAACAGATTCCATCCAAATTCTTTTTGAGCCTTTAGTAGATTTTTAAAGTTTCTATTTTTTTCTTCATTTGATTTCCAGGAGGTATATTCTCCGTAATCATGGTTTCCTAAAACACTGTAAACCCCAAGAGGTGCTTTTATTTTTGACAAATCATCCCCCCAACCTTTTAGCTCATCAGATTTATTATTAACTAAGTCTCCGGTAAAAAAAATTAAGTCTGCCTTCTCATTTAAAATCATATCTATTCCCCCTTTAACAGCAAGACGATTTCTAAGACTTCCAACATGTATGTCTGAGATATGACATACCCTTATCCCATCGAATTCTTTCGGTAGATTATCAAAAGAAACAACTCTTCTTTTTACGCGGTAGTCGTAAACATTATTTGATATGATTCCATAAGTTAGAGATGTAATAGGAATTCCGTAGGCTAATGACGCAGAAATACTTAAAAATTTTGATCTTGGAATTGTATTTTCTTTGCTTATACTCTTTCTAGAAAATAACCTTTTGGAAAATCTTCTCAAATCATCTACTAGTAGGAAAGGTAATGCTACAACCTTGGATATAAAATTCCCAATAACAATATTAAAAATTAAAGTTTTAATAAAATATCCAAGATTTATATCTATAATATTAAATACAAAATTTAAGAAAGTGATAGATGATATAGACCAGTAAATGTAATTTAAAATCTTGAACCACTTATTTGTAATATACCTCTTAAATATTTGAAAAAAATAAAAATCTAGAAGTATAGAAATTAATGTAAAAAAGAATAAAAAAATTACACGATCCATTTAAGAGGAATAACGAAAATATCGGTTAAGTTTTACTTGTATTAAGTACATGGATGGAATAACTAATAATGTGAGGAAGGTAGCAAAAGTAAGACCAAAAATAATTGCCCAAGCAATTGGACCAAAAAACACCATATTATCTCCGCCCAGATAAAAAGTTAATTCATATGATTTAAAGAAATTAACAAAATCAAAATTCATTCCAATAGCAAGAGGCATTAAACCAAGAATTGTGGTCAATGCTGTTAATAAAACAGGTCTTAGCCTTGTCTTTCCTGCTTCAGTTATGCTTTCTATTATAATTTGCATTTCTGATTTTTTTGAATCATTCAATTTCTTTCTTCTCCTATTTAACTCAATAAAATCAATTAAAACTATAGCATTGTTAACCACAATTCCAATCAAAGATATAACGCCAATCATTGTCATAACAACAACAAAATCCATACTGAAAATAAGTAATCCTAAGAAAACACCAATCGTACTTAGTATTATGGAAGACATAATAATAAGAGGTGTTACAATCTTGTTAAACTGAGCGACTATAATAATAAAGACTAAAAACAATGCTATCATAAATGCATTTGACAAGAATGCCATCTCCTCCTCCTGCTCTTGTTGTTCTCCACCAAATCTATAAGAATATCCGTTAGGTAAAGGAAAATTTTTGAGTACCATATCAATCTTTGAATTTACCTGAGTTGGATTATAACCTGTAATGACATTTGAGTTAATTGTTATAACCTTATCTAAATCCCTTCTTTTTACAGAACTGAAAGTGTTAGACATTTTCATTGATGCAAAAGAACTTATTGGAACCTGATAATATCTGCCATTTGATTGATTTCTAAAATTTATATTTTTATTCATTAAAGCATCAACATCGTACCTGTACTTATCATCAAGTCTAAGTTGAATTTTATAATCATCCTCTCCAATTTTGAATTTTGAAATTTCTTTTCCAAACAAAGATGTTCGAAGCTCATTTGCTAACATACCCGTAGATAACCCGTATCTTCTTAACTTGTCTCTATCAAAATCTATTAGGAGTTCTGGTTTTCTAGTCGATAGATCAAGCATCAATTTCTCAATTCCAGGAATATTAGAGTCGTTAATAAACTTTCTCATACTTTCAACTTGAGAAATTAGCTCATCAAATTCAGGACCTGTCACTTGAATACTAATTTCCCCACCAATCGGAGGGCCTTTTCTATCTTTCCCAAAAGTAATGCTGATCCCAGGATATTTTTCAATATTGTCTCTTAGCTTGTCTAAAACATCAATTGTATTAATTCCATTGCGTCTTTCAAACTCATAAAAATTAATATTGATTCTAGCTCGGTTAGGTGAATCTCTCATAGACAGAGCTGAAGGATCATTCTCATTTAATGTTCTCTTACCAACATATGTTACAACACTCTCAATAATATGTTTGTATTCATCAAGAATCGAATCGACCTTTTCCTCTATAATTTTGGTGAAATTATTTGTTTCCTCAATGTCAGTACCTACGGGTAATTCGATAAAGACATTTATATAATTTGGTCTATTCTCAGGAAAGAATAGGACCTTAGGAGGGAAGATTTGAATAAGTTGAAAAGTGCCAACCAAAAGGATTACAGAAAAAAGAATAACAATATAAGGCCTTCTACCATCTAGTAAATAACTAAGAAATCTACTATAGTTTCTTTCAAGTGATTTCAGATATTTATCTCGGAATACCCTTGAAAGAGGAACAAAAATAAAGTAATTTGATACTATAAATAGCGATATGAAAATAAGTATGTTACCTATCCAATAAATTTGAAAAAGAATAAAAGCAACACCAATTACAAAGAGAATTGAGGCATTTTTAACATACTTTGAGGCATTCTTTTTTCCTTCACCCTCAATTTTCATGAGATAGGAAATCATAACTGGATTTATAACCAATGCAACAAATAGAGAGGACAAAAGAGTTACTATAATTCCTATAGGTAAAAAACTCATGAATTTACCTGTTAAACCTGGCCAGAAAGCAAGAGGAACAAATACAGCTAATGTTGTTGCAGTAGATGTTATTATAGGCATTGCTATTTCTCCAATTCCAAGTTTAGTAGCTTCAATCCTAGAGTATCCCTTTTCAAGAAATCTATAAATATTCTCAGTGACAACAATTCCATTATCTACTAATAGTCCCAGCGAAATGACTAAAGAGAATAAAATCATCATATTTACCGTAATTCCAAATATTTGAAAAATTAAAAATGAAATACACATCGAAAGAGGTATTGATAAACCTACAAATAATGCATTTCTAACTCCTAGGAAGAACATTAAAACAAGTACAACCAATATAACACCACTAAAAATGCTATTTTCAAGAGTACTAACCTGTTCCTTTGTATTCTGTGACTGATTATTTACAATTATAATATCAATATCATTCGGTATAATTTCTTTTACTATTTTAATTGAGCTATTAACTTTTTCATTTAAAAGAAGAAGATTTGTGCCAGACCTTTTTGCTACATCTACTGAGACTACTGGTTTACCTGATAATCTTGTATAACTTTCTGCTTCTTTATAGCCAAAATTAATATCAGCCACGTCCTTTAGATAAACTATTTTATCTGATCTGTTAGAAACTATTATATTTTCAAAGTCTCTTGTGTTATTAAATTCACCAAGTATACGAACAGACCTTCTTATATTATCCGCTTTCAAATTTCCCCCTGAAACAGAGATATTTTCATAAAGAATTGCATTTTCTATATCGTTGAATGATAAGTTTCTTGCATCAAGCTCAAATGGATTTACTCTGATAGCTAACTCTTTCTCCTCAACTCCAGCAATATCAACCTTAGATACGTCAGATATTTTCTCTAACTCATCTTTTAAAATTTCTGCGTAATCTTCAAGTTTTTCAATAGTGTAGTTACCAGAAAGAGTGACACTCATTACAGGAAAATCCGAAAAACTAACCTCGTAGACACTTGATTCTGAAGGTAGATCGGAAGGTAAATTTATTTTTGCTTTATCTACAGCGTCATTTACTTTTGATTTTGCATATTCTATTTCAGTTCCTGATTGAAATTCTGCAACAATTGTTGAAAAACCTTGAATAGAATTAGATCTAATTTCTTTAATCTCTGATATCGAATTTAATTCTTTTTCAATTGGTCTAGTTATAAGGTTCTCTATATCTGTTGGGGAGTTTCCTGGATAAGGTGTTCCTACATAAACTGACGATTGTTCAACCTCAGGATAACTTTCCTTTGGGAGGTTGTTATAAGCACCTACGCCGAGTACTACTAACATGATTAACAGAAGTACAACAGTAATCCTGTTTTTAAGAGAAAAATTAGATAGTGGAAACTGATTAATTACCTTATCCTCTTTACTTATCTTCATCATTTTATAAATATTAATCTACAACTTTTATATATGCTCCATCTACAACATCAGAAGACCCCTTGTCAATTACCATTTCATCTCCTACTAGACCTCTAATTATTTCGGATTTGTAATCAAAGGACTTACCTACTAAGATTGGGAGTTTTCTAGCAATTCTTTCACCATCAAATTCATCAACAATAAATATATAATTTCCCCTCTCATCTGAATAAATTATATTAGATGGAATAGAAACTGCATTATCATTTTTATAATCTGTTAATTTTATACCTACGACTTGATTAGGTTTAAAATCATCTTTAAAATCATCTTTTATATTTATTCCTAAAGAAAATGTTCTATTTGAAGGATTAATTACTTGACCGACAGAGATTATAATTGAATTGAATGAAAGTTGATCACTACCATTAACAAGGACAGTGTCTCCAATTTCAAAACTATTTAAATAATTTTCAGGAACGTCAACACTGATATACGAATCACTGTCATTGAACATTCTGAAGGCAGGCATACCAGGAGAAGAAACTTCTCCAACCTTGGTATTAACTGATTCAATTATACCCGAGAAGGGAGCAGTAATACTAAATTTAGAAGCCTGAATTTTTAATGCATTATATCTATTCTTCGCACTTTCATAATTTGTCTTCGATCTTAAATATTCTATCTCTGACCCAATCTCCTCCTTCCAGAGATTAGATTGTCTATCGTAAATTGTCTTAAGTAAATTTAAACTTGACTCTATCTCTTCGATATTGCTCTGAATAATGTCAGAATTGATAGATGCTAATATTTTTCCCTTTTTGACTGTTTCTCCTTCCTCAACATAAATCTTGTCAACTTGGCCCATTACCTCTGGAACAATTAGTATGTTCATGTTTGATTGAATATTACCTCTTAAAGAAATTTCATGAGAAAAGGTTCCACTGTAAGGACTTATTGTAGATACTAACTCATAATTTTTATTGTTAAATGTTGAGTCAAACTCACTTATCTCTTTCTCTAGATTATCTATTTCAGTATAAATTTCAACAAGTGAATTTTTTAATTCATCAACTCTCTTTTTTTTCTGTTCAAGAGATGAATTATCACAACTAAGTAGAATACATGTTAATATTAGAGTTATCTTTTTCATAATTAATTCATTAAAATTCCTAATGTTTTTTTGATATCTATTATTGATATGATTGACTCATATAAAGAGTTATAGTATTGATTTTGAGCAATCTTGAGAGAGTTGTTGGAGTCAATTAACTCTAAGTTTGAACCAACACCCTGAGCATATTTCTTTTCAGATGCAAAGTATACATCTTGAGCTAATACCAAATTCTCGCTAGCAATCTTGAGTGATTCCTTTGAATTTTGATAAGCAGCAAGAGACTGGTTTATTTGTAAATTGATAGATCTCTCTAAAAATAACATCTGATTCTCAACCTGCTCAATTTTAAATTTTGACTGATTTATTCTGCTTCTTTTTAGAAAACCATCAAAAATTGGGACAATTACCTGGAGTCCAAAAGTACCAAATTTTTTCCATCGGTCAGACTCAAAAAAGATGTTTGATTGAGATGCAGAAGTGTTGTAACCATAGTTATAATTAGCATAAACTTGTGGTAGATACTGACTTCTATTATTTTTTAATTCATAAAACTTAAGATTCTTATCTGTTTGTAGAATTGAATACTCGATTCTTTTACTATAATCAAATTCATTTAAATCAAAAGTGAAAGCAGTAACTAGCTCCTCATTGAATTCCTCTATTAACTCAATTTTTTTATCTACTGATATCCCAATTTGAAACTTTAATACTGCAAGACTTAAATCATATAGTCTATCAGCTTTTATTTTTTCACTTTTAAGGTTGTTAAAGGAAACCTGAATCCTATCTAAATCTAATTTTTCAACAAATCCATTTTCATAGAGTGATTTTGTTTGTTTTAGTAAAGCATCTAACCTATCAATATTACTATTAACGAGATCAACTCTAGACTTTGTATTAAGAGTTGTATAATACGCTTTTGATACTGACTCATGAATGTCTATTACATTTCTTTCAGTCATCTTCTCAGATAGCTTTACAAGTTCTTTAGCTGCAGATAGACCAACAAAATAAGAACCATTAAAAATCATTTGATTTACAAATAAGTCAACTCTTCCATCATAAGCTTGTCCAAATTGAACCTCCTGCTCAGTACCCTCGGGAACACCTGGCATAAATCTGCTTATATCTAGTAAACTTTTTGGCACCTCATGATTATATTTAATACCTCCATCAAAATTAATTTGAGGAAATCCAATAGAAAGGTACTCGTTTGATAAAGCTTTGGATATTTTTTCTTCAAGAATTGAATTTTTTAAGTTTTCATTATTTTCAATAGCTAGATCTATACATTCAGAAAGAGAAAGTTTTTGGCTTTGACTTTTTAAACTGAAACTGGTTAATATTAGTAAAATGAGTAGAATTCTTTTCATTTCATTTTTTTAATTATAGTGTCATACATTAATAAGCCTTCTTTTGTTACAATCCCCCTTATAAATAAATCAAATGATACGTTTTGAATTTCTCTAAAGTCAAACCTTTTCAAAGGAAAAATATCTTGATTAAATCCCGACTCAATCATCTCAATCCTAAGTCTAGTTATTATCTCCTCGTTTATCTCTTTTCTTATGTACCCCTCAACTTTACCTGTAGATAAAATATCTTGAAGTGTTTTATTAAATAGTTTTTCCTTATAATCTTGAGTCATTTCATATAAATCAGGATGATATTTTTTTAAGTCATGGATAAATAGAGGCGTAGTATCGTATAGTGTCTCTCTGAACTTCCTAGATATCATTATGAGAGATTCTATTGAATTTGATGAATCACTTGATATCTCTTTTATCTGAGAAAATAAATTGTTATGGTAAAAGTCAATTGAGCTTTTTGCGACTGAATGTTTGTCTTTAAAATATAAGTATACAGTTTTTTTAGAAATTCCGCCTTCAGAACAAATATCATCTATTGTGACTCCTCTGATTCCAAATCTTCTAAAAAGTCTATCTGAAATTAATATTATATTATCTTTTACCTCCATAAACTAAGGAAACTATTATGTTTCTTAGAGTTTCCAACGCAAACATATTCAAAATGTTTTGAATGCTACTGTTTTTTTAATTTATCTGACTTTATCTTACAAGAGATTCCATTTTTTTTAATAAATTCTTAAATGATTTCATTTTTCAGAAATTCTGACAAACTCTTCTTTGTAGTTGAACACAAAAGTGAATTTTCAGAAAGTGAAGTTGATAGACTTGAGTGGTTATTCAGTGGTTCAAAATTATTAAAAGAAAAAAAATTAAAGGGAAAATTTATTGGACCAAGAATTGAAATGACAACACCTTGGAGCACAAATGCTGTTGAAATCACAAAAAATATTGGAATAAATAGTATTAGCAGAATTGAAATCTTAAAGTTAGGTTATGATAATTATGATTCCATGACGGAATTCTCATACAAAAACCCTGACGAAAATATTTTTCATTTAAAAAATTTACCTGAAAAAGTTAAATACATAGAAAATATTAATCAATATAATTTGGAAGAGGGCTTAGCACTATCTTTCGAAGAGATAGATTATCTAGATAATGTAAGTAAAAGACTTAAAAGAAAATTAACAGACAGTGAAGTCTTCGGATTCTCTCAAGTTAACTCTGAACATTGCAGACATAAAATATTTAATGGAAAGTTTATCATTAATGGAAAAGAGATGAAGAAATCATTATTTGAAATGATAAAATTAACCTCAAAAAAAAATCCAAAAAATTTAATTTCAGCCTATAAAGACAATGTTGCATTTATCAAAGGTCCAAACATTCAGATGTTTACAACCAACATTAAAGACTCTGTAGATTTTTATGTTACAAAAAATATTAAATCTTCAATTTCACTAAAAGCCGAAACACATAATTTCCCTACAACTGTTGAGCCTTTTAGTGGAGCAGCTACAGGATCTGGAGGTGAAATAAGGGACAGAATGGCTGGAGGACAAGCTAGTTTTCCATTAGCAGGTACTGCAGTATATATGACGTCATATCCAAGGCTAGTTGAGAATAGAAGTTGGGAAAAAAATCAAATTCAAAAAAAATGGTTATATCAGAATCCAAAAGATATTTTGATCAAAGCTTCAAATGGAGCAAGTGATTATGGTAATAAGTTTGGACAACCTCTAATTTGTGGAAGTGTATTAACATTTGAGCATACTGAAAAAAATAAAAATATTGGTTATGACAAAGTAATCATGCTTGCTGGTGGAATAGGTTACGGAAAAGAGGATGAGACAATGAAAAAGGAGATAAAAGAAGGTGATTATGTAGTAGTTTTAGGAGGTGATAATTATAGAATTGGAATGGGAGGAGGAGCAGTATCATCATTGGATACTGGAGAACTTAAAAATAAGCTAGAACTTAATGCAGTACAAAGGTCCAACCCTGAAATGCAGAAAAGAGTTTGTAATGTTATCAGGGCTCTTGGCGAAGAAGATAAAAATCCTATCTTATCCATTCACGACCACGGTGCAGGAGGACATCTTAACTGCTTATCAGAATTATTAGAAGAAACTGGAGGGGAAATCATCATAAAAAAATTACCTGTTGGTGACCCCACTTTATCTGAAAAAGAAATCATTGGTAATGAGTCACAAGAGAGAATGGGATTAGTTATAAAGAAAGATAATTTTGAAAAAATTAAAAAAATTGCAGATAGAGAAAGAGCACCAATTTATCATGTTGGAGAGGTCAAGGAAAATAAAAAACTAATTTTTAAGGGTAAAAATAAAATTGATCCAATCAACTTAAATTTGGATGATTTCTTTGGATCATCTCCAATGACAATTATTAAAGATAATTTACAAAAAATAGAATACGATAACCCAAAATACCATTCAAACCTCATAATTAAATATCTTGAAAATGTTTTATCACTTGAATCAGTAGCATGTAAAGATTGGTTAACTAATAAGGTTGATAGATGTGTTACTGGAAGAGTTGCTACTCAGCAAAGTGTAGGTGAAATTCAATTACCATTAAATAATTTAGGAGTAATGGCACTTGACTTTATATCTAATAAGGGAATTGCAACATCCATTGGTTTTTCGCCAATTGTATCTTTAGCCGATGAAAAAATTGGTGCAGAATATTCGATTCTTAAGTCTTTGACTAATATTATATGGGCACCGATTAGAAAAGGACTTGAAAATATATCACTAAGTGCAAATTGGATGTGGCCGGCAAATAATTCTGGTGAAAATGCGAGACTATATGAAGCAGTCAAATCAGTTAGTGATTTTGCAATTAGTCTTGGTGTAAATATCCCTACTGGTAAAGACTCTCTATCAATGACTCAAAAATATCCTGACGGCACAAAGGTTTTATCTCCGGGAACTGTAATAATATCAGCAGCTGCGGAGACTTCAGACATACGAAAAGTTATTAAACCGGCTGCAATAAAAGATTTTGATTCTGAATTTGTTTTCATTAATTTCTGCAAGGGAACCAATTTAACCGGATCATCATTCTATCAAACATTATCTCAGATAGGTAATAATGTAATTCAAACAAAGGAACCAAATTCCATAATTAAATACTTCAAAATAATTCAGGAAATGATTCATAATGATGAAATATTATCTGGACATGATATATCATCTGGTGGTTTTATAACCTCTATTCTTGAAATGAATTTCCCTAATAGTACTCACGGTATGGAATTAAATCTAAACGGTTTTAACGAAGACGACATTGTCAAAATTCTATTCAATGAGTCACCAGGAATTGTAATTCAAATTAAAAAAGATGGAGTTGAAAGACTATCTAAGGAGAATGTAGAATTTACAAAATTGGGAAAACTTATTGAGGAAAGAAAATTAAAATTTCTCCATAATAATAAAGGAATTGAATTAGATATAGACCATTTCAGAGATATCTGGTTTAAAACATCATTCTTATTGGACAGCGAACAAACGAATATGGATGAATGTAAATCGAGATTTTTAAACTATAAGAATCAAAAACTAAAATATAAATTTCCCAACTCTTTTACTGGTAAAATCAAAAAAGGATCATATAAGAAAAATATTATTGCTGCAGTCATTAGAGAAAAAGGTATTAATAGTGAAAGAGAAATGGCATATATGCTACACCTAAGTGGATTTGAGGTTAAAGATGTACACATGACCGACCTTGTGAGTGGTAAAGAAAATCTTGAAAATGTGAATATGGTAGTTTTCCCTGGCGGATTCTCAAATTCAGATGTCCTTGGTTCTGCAAAAGGATGGGCAGGGGCATTCAAATTCAATGAAAAAGCAAAAAAAGCTATTAACCAATTTTACAGTAGATCTAATACGTTAAGTTTAGGAGTTTGTAATGGATGTCAGCTGATGATGGAGTTAAATTTAATCGATAAAAAGTTAAATGGAAATCATCCAAAAATGGAACATAATAATTCTAAAAAATTTGAATGCACATTCTCAGGTATTGATATTTTAGAATCTAACGCAGTTATGCTGAAGAATTTATCAGGTTCTACTTTGGGAATATGGTCAGCACACGGAGAAGGTAAATTTAATCTTAAAGGTGCAGATGTAAATATTGTGGCAAAATTTCATTACGATGATTACCCAGGAAATCCAAATGGATCTGAAAAATCAGCAGCAGCAATTGCATCTAGTGATGGAAGACATCTTGCAATTATGCCGCACCTTGAAAGATCTATTTTTCCATGGAATTGGGGACATTATGAACCAAATAGAAAAGATGATATTTCTCCTTGGATTTTACCTTTTCAAAATGCGAGGAAATGGCTTGAGGAAAATGCATAATTTAATTTTTTAAAATATAAAATTAAATCTACTTTTGTAGGCCATAATATTGGCTCATGGTGTAACTGGTAACACGTCTGGTTTTGGTCCAGAAGAGTCTAGGTTCGAGCCCTAGTGAGCCAACAAAAAAACACTAATGAGTACAGTTAAAATATTTTCAGGAAGTGGTTCAGAAGAGGTAGCAAAAAAAATAGCCAATGAGTTTGGTAAGCCACTTGGCAAGGGAAAACTCGGCAAGTTCAGTGATGGAGAATTAAGCTTTAGGTATACTGAAACAGTGAGGGGATCTGATGTCTATATAGTTCAGTCAACTGTAAACGGATCTGATAATTTAATAGAACTTTTTTTAATGATCGATGCAGCTAAAAGAGCAAGTGCAAAACATGTTAATGTTGTAATACCTTACTACGGTTATGCAAGGCAAGACAGAAAAGATAAGCCAAGAATAGCTGTTTCAGCTAAATTAATGGCTAATTTATTGACCGCATCAGGTGCAAGCAGAGTTGTATCATGTGATCTTCATGCGGGTCAGATTCAAGGATTTTTTGATATACCACTAGACCACCTGAATGGCAGTTCAGTTTTTGTTCCTTATGTAAAAAAACTAAACCTAGAAAATGTAATTTTTGCCTCACCAGATGCTGGTGGAACAGAGAGAGTAAGAGATTATGCAAAATACTTTGATTGTGAGTTTGTGATCTGTGATAAAACAAGAGAGAAAGCAAATGAAGTTAAAAGTGTTGAAGTGATTGGTGAAGTTAAAGATAAAGACGTCATAATAGTTGATGATTTAATAGATACTGGAGGGACAATTGCAATGGCTTCAAATGTGATTATGGACAAAGGTGCCAAATCAGTGAGAGCCATAATAACACATCCAGTTTTAAGTGGTAATGCAGAAGAAAATTTAGAAAATTCATCACTTATCGAATTAGTTGTCACAGATAGTATTCCTTTAAATATTAGGAATAAAAAAATAAAAGTGTTATCCATTGCAGGATTATTTGCAAAGGCAATTAGAAAAATTCATGAAAATGAATCTACTAGTTCACTTTTTATAAATAGATAAAATTAAATTATGGAAACAATTGAGATTATAGGGTATAAAAGAGCAAATCTTGGTAAAAAAGAATCCAAAAAGTTAAGAGAAGAAGGAAATGTACCATGTGTTGTATATGGTGGAAAAGATCAAATACATTTTCATGCTCCAATGATTCTTTTCAGGGATCTTGTATACACTCCTGGAGCAAACTTTGTGAAACTTAACATCGAAGGTGAGGAAAAAGATGCAATCCTTCAAGATATTCAATTTCATCCAGTAAGTGAAATTATATTACATGCAGACTTCTTAGAGTTAGATGATAATAAAAAGGTGAAAATGGAAATTCCAGTAAAAGCTATCGGAAATTCACCTGGGGTGCAGCAGGGTGGAAAAATATTAATGAGGATAAGAAAATTATCAGTTATGGCTTATCCAAAAAATATGCCATCGTTTGTAGAAGTTGATATAAGCGAATTAGAACTTGGAAAAAGTGTAAAAGTTGAAGAGCTGCTAAATGATCAGTACGATATATTAAACAGTCCTCTTGTATCTGTTGTATCAGTAAATGTACCTAGAGTAAAAATTGAAGTTGAGGAAGAGGAAGAAGAGGGAGAAGAAGGTGCAGAAGGTGCAGAAGGTGCAGCAGATGGCGGCGACAAGAAAGAAGCAGCTTCGGAAGGTGATAAAGGAGAAGAAAAGAAAGAAGAAAATAAAGAGTCTTAGATCGAGATTGTAATTAATCGAAAGTTTAGTATAAATTTAAATACTAAACTTTTTGATTAATGAAGTATCTTATTGTCGGTCTTGGTAATGTTGGAGAAGAATATGAAGGAACAAGACACAATATTGGATTTGAAATTCTAGACTCTTTTTCTAAAAAATATAAATCAGATTTTATTGTTGATAAACATGCTGAAATTTCAACATTCAATTTAAAAGGCAAAAAGGTTAACCTGATAAAACCATCCAATTATGTAAATAATAGTGGAAAAGCAGTAAATTATTGGTGTCAGAAAATAGGAATTAGAAAAGAAAATCTATTAGTGATCGTTGATGATATAGCCTTACCATTTGGGAAAATAAGATTAAAGAAAACTGGTTCAGATGGTGGACACAATGGTCTCAAAAGTATAGACATTCATCTAAATGATCGGAATTATTGTAGACTAAGATTTGGAATTGATAATAACTTCAGAAAAGGACAACAGTCAAAATATGTTCTAAGCAAATTTTCAAAAGAAGAAGACAAAGACTTAGAATTTTTTATTATCGATTCATGTGAGGCAATTGAGTCGTTTATTTTACAAGGATTAGACGCAACTATGAACACTTATAACTAGGCAACGACTGACCCATCACCTATCTCAGAATCAGGTTGCATTAAACTCAAATTACCCTCTGAATCTTCAGCTAAAAGTAGCATTCCCTCACTCTCAAAACCCATCATTTTTCTAGGTTTTAAATTTATTAAGACCATCACCTTCTTATTTAGAATTTCTTCAGTTGAATAAAATTTTGCTATTCCGCTGAGAATAGTTCTCTCATCTATACCGGTATTAATTTTTAGCTTCAGTAACTTATTTGACTTAGGAACATTTTCTGCTTCAATGACCGTACCAACTCTTATGTCAACCTTTGAAAAATCATCAAACTCAATAACTTTTTTTTGGGGCATAACTTTAGATTTTTTCTCTTTTGAACTATTTAATTTATTAATCTGATCATCTATAACTGAATTCTCAATTCTAGAAAAAATGTGGGTACTTCCGCTAATTTCATGACCTGAAGATACAATATTACTTGAAAAAGATTTCCAATCTGTAGGTTTAATTTTTAGTAGATTAAATATTTTCTCAGACGTGTGAGGCAGAAAAGGTTCACATAAAATTCCTATTTTAGAAACGATTTGAATAGAATTAAACATAACCTCCGATACATTTTCTGGATCATCATTAAATTTTTTCCAAGGCTCATTATCAGTAAGATACTTATTGCCCAACCTAGCTACGTCAATAACAAAACCCATAGCTTCTCGAAACTTAAAATTTTTAATCGATTTATCAATAGATTTCTTTAGGCTATCAATTTCTTTAATAATACTATTATTTTTGGAATTACATTTAGGTACAATCCTATCATAAAATTTCTCAGTTAGAACAAGAACCCTATTAATATAATTTCCAAGAATAGAAACCAACTCATTATTATTTTTGGATTGAAAATCTTTCCAGGTAAAGTCACTGTCTTTATTCTCTGGTAAGTTTGTGATAAGACAATACCTCAGCTCATCTTGCATGTTAGGAAACTCTTTTAGGTAGTCATTTAGCCAAACAGCCCAATTTCTTGAGGTTGAAATTTTCTCTCCCTCTAAATTCATAAATTCATTTGCAGGGACATTTTTTGGCAAGACATAACCACCGTGCTCAATAAGCATCATAGGAAAAATAATACAATGAAAAACTATATTATCCTTACCAATAAAATGAATCAAATTAGTGTCATTATCTTTCCAGTAATCTTTCCATTCTTCACCTAACAGCTCTTTTGTTGCAGTAATATATCCTATAGGAGCATCAAACCAAACATATAAGACTTTACCTTCAGCATCTTTAATTGGTACCTTAACTCCCCAATCTAAATCTCTTGTCATAGCTCTCGGCTTAAGTCCATCTTTAATCCAAGATTTACACTGACCTATTACATTTGTCTTCCAGTTTGATTTATCCTTTAGATAATCTTCGATTTTACTTTGTAGCTTATCCATTGGTAGGTACCAATTTCTAGTTTTTTTCTTTACTGGTTTCTTATTACTAAGTGTAGAGACAGGGTTTAAAAGGTCAGATGGACTTAAACTCCTTCCACATTTCTCACACTGATCGCCGAAAGCATTATCATATTTACAATATGGACATTCACCTTTGATATACCTATCTGAAAGAAATTGATTTTCTGACTCGTCATAGTATTGGGTGGACTCTTTCTCATCAAAAACACCATTTTTATAAAGTTTTAAAAAAAAATCAGAACTTGTCTCGTGATGAAGATTATTTGAAGTCCTGGAAAAAATATCAAAGCTTATGCCAAACTCCTCAAAATTTTTTTTTATTTGGCTATAGTAAAAATCAACTATATCTTTTGGTTTCTTTTTTTCATCTCTAGCCTTAATAGTTATTGGAACTCCATGTTCATCAGTACCACTAATAAATTTCACATCGTCACCAATTGATCGAAGATACCTCACATAGATATCTGAGGGTATATAACAACCAGCCAAGTGTCCAATATGTATTGGTCCATTAGCGTAAATTAAGGCTGATGTGACTAGATGTTTATTTCTTTTTGACACTATAGTATGGATTCAGTTTTAATATCTCTATTAATTTTTTTTACAAGGCCCTGAAGCACTCTTCCTGGTCCACATTCTATAAATAAATTAATATTATCAGAAATCATATTATTTATTGTTTGGGTCCATAATACTGGAGATGTTAATTGACTAATAAGATTTTCTTTTATCAAATTTATGTCTTCATTCCCTTTTGAATCTACATTCTGATATATTGGTGCATTTGGTTTAGCAAATGTCATTGAGTTGATGGCATCTTCAAGTTTTGATTTTGCGGGCTCCATATATTTTGAATGAAATCCACCTCCAACCATAAGCGGAATAGCTTTAGCTCCGTTTTCTTTAAATACTTCACATACGGTTGGCATAGTTTCAGAAGATCCAGATATAACTACTTGACCTTTACAATTAAAATTTGCAGGATCAATATCATCAAAATCTTTACATATTTTTTTAACTAAATCATCCTCTAAACCAAGTATTGCCGCCATAGTTGAATCACTTTCTGAACAAGCACTGTTCATAGCTCTTGCTCTCTCGAGTACAAGACCAAGACCATCCTCAAAACTAAGAGATCCTGAACAAACAAGAGCGGTAAATTCACCAAGTGAGTGACCAGCATAAGCATCTGGTCTTCTTACTTTCCCTAATTCATAACAAACATATGAATGAATAAAAATAGCTGGTTGTGTTATGTCTGTTTTTTTAAGATCATCTTTAGACCCATTAAACATCACGTCAGTTATATCAAATCCCAGTATATTATTAGAGTTATTAAAAATTTTTTTTGCTTGATCTGATGATTCGTAGAGATCTTTTCCCATACCTTCAAACTGGGAACCCTGACCAGGAAAAATTAGTGCTTTCATGATATTTTTGAAGCAAAAATAGTTAATTAACTAGTCATATATAAACCTATCAACTATTTCTTTAGATGGTACATCACACTTATCATATTTACCAAATAATCTATACCTATAATTAGCAAAAAGATCATAAAATGAATCTCTTAAAACTCTTGGAAAAATTTGTAACAAATTAAAAATTCCAAAGAGTCCACCAAATCCAGTGAAAATTTTAATTACAGCATCAGATTTTTTATAAATTTTATCTCCAGAATACAATACAATAGATTTACCTATTTGATCTCCATCCATTTTATTTTTTAAAATTTTATCAGAAATCTTGGATGATATATTGGCAAAGGAGTATATTTTTTTCCTGTCAATTTTTATTAAAAATCTAATAAATCGGCTACAAACAACACAATAACCATCATAGAAAATAATATTATTTGTCATCTTAGTAGTTGAACCCATCCTTTAATCTCTTTTTCATTATCAAATCCATCAAGTACATCAAAAACTACCTTAGCATTATAATAATATATGCCTTCAGCAACATCAGCGCCATACTTGTTTTTTCCATCCCAATTTATAAAAATTCCGTTTATATTGTCCTCACTTGAATCATAATCAAATACCTCTACTCCAGTCCTGTCCACAATTGATATGTTAACTTTCCTCACAAATCTTGGGCAATTAGAATAATCAAAATCTGTTATTGATCCGTCAGAGAAAAAGGGTGAAAAATAATCATTTTTACCGTCATCATTTGGGGTAAATACATTTGGCAAAACATACTGGGGACAATTATTCCTTATAAGTGTATCGGTCGGCAAACTTTCGTTTCCTGATCTATCAAGAGCAGTGACATAATAATATCCCTTTAAACTTGATAAATTTTTATGAATAAAAAATGTGTTTGTGGAGTAACCAATTTTATTAAAATTTTTATTGTCATCAGAAAAATAGATATTAAAAAATCTTGTATCCTCTCCACATATATCCCCATCAACTTGCCACTCAATTCTATTCTCAAATTCTCTAATTTCACACGATTGATTATCAAAATAATTTTCGCAACTAAATTCATCTGATACAATTAGACTTTGAGGTGGACAAGGAGGTGTTAAGTCATTCGTTTGAGCACAAATTCTTTGTGAATTATTTAATATTAGATCTTTTAGTTCACGATCCTCAGGTAACTTTTCATTTTCATACGTACCAGATGTCATGATATAATAACAGTAAATTTTATTTTCATCTAATGGGATATTTTCAAAACTTCCATCATCAGAATATTTAAAACCATTATCTATAACATTTACAGAATCAATTAAAATGAAATCATTTGGTGATTCTCCGTCAACATTATTTCTGAAAACATAATGAAATGGATATAGTGATGATGAATTAGACCATGGAACATCAGCATTCCAACTAAGATCAATTTCACTTTCCTTCGCACTCAATTCTAATCTAGGTGAAGAAGCATAATATGAAAAATCTATGGAGTTTTTTAGTGAATCGAAAACCTCTATCTTATAGCTGTAAATATTGTCAGAGGTATTTAAGTTATTATCAATAAAAGTAGTATCTAAAATAAAGTCAGACTCATACAGCTTGTCAGAAGTTCCATAACCATTGTATGTCGAAACCTTATAGAAAAAAGGTAGCGGATATGTTATTGAGTCTAGTGTTAAAGGTGGAAACCATTTGACATCAATACTACCATCAGCAGCATTTGTTCTTCTAACACTAACATTCGTAATTACAGGTGCGTTAGCCTCAATAACAACACAAACCTCATCTGAAACATAACTGGTTCCGCCCTCTGGAAGAGGGAACTCAGCTAAAATCCTATAACAATACTTTGAACCTGGAGCCAATCCCTCGCCATTATTTGTATCATCAAATAATATTTGATCTCCATCAACTTCACCCACAAGTATATATCCTGACCCATCAGGAATACCTACTTCACATTCACTAGGAGTAAAATCAAAGCTTCCTACCCTTCTCCAAATCTGAATTTTTTCAGAGTTATCACAAGTGTATGGATCCCAGGTCAACTGTGTATTTCTGCCAGGTCTTGGGATGACTGCTAGACCAGTCGGTGCTGGAGCAACTATTTTAATTTGCCAATTACTAAATTCGACAAGATTTGGACCATATCTAGCCTTATCTGTTACCTTAAACTGGATATCATATGGTCTTTCTCTAACATGAGAACATTCAGTTTGCCACTCAAAAAATAAATCTGCAGGAGTATTTTGATATTGAGCAGGATTTAATTTATAGGATGCTGGTGAGGACTGAAATTCAAAAGGACCACCAAAAGCTTCCAATTTAATATCATCAAAATTTGGATCTTCAGCAGTAACGGTGTCCTTTATTAGTGTACCAGCTTCAACACAAATTGGATCCAAAATTTCAATAGTTGGTCTTTGATTATCTGATTCTTCTATTATTACTTGCATATCTCTAGTAACATGCCCAAGTTTAAACCATTCGCCTTCTACTTTTCTCCATTCAACAACTCTAAACGCAAAATTATATTCACCCCCCATACCAGGGGCATCCCACATAAGATCACCTATTATCGAATCAAGAGTAAAAGTTGGTGTACCAAGACCTGCCTCATTACCTTCCTCATATTTTTGATAAAACTCCTCAAAATTTGGAAATCTATAATTTGTAACCTCATACTCTTTACTTTGCATTGGTATAACTAATTCATAGGACAAACTATCACCATCAGGATCAAAAGCACCCGGATTATGTATGTATCTTATACCAACAACACCGTTATCTATTGGTGGAATTAAAAGTACTGGTGTATTATTTAAACCAAAAAAAGGATCAATTAAAATCTCCGTTTCTATAAAAAATGGGGTGTCAACAGAATTATCCATATTAACAATCTCATCGTTTCTATTTTGTTCAAAATAACTCACAACATATCTTCCGGGAGCTTGAAAAGTATGAACAACTTTAAATAAATTTAGAGCAACCTGATTATCCAATAGAATTTTTTGTGATGAGATTGCTTCTTCGTCTAGTATTTCAACAAAATTTCCATCACCAAATGAAAATTCACCACCCCCAAATTCAACTTCTGAACCAGTGTCAGTATATCCAATGACAGTAAATTCATACGTTAGACTAGTAGTTGAAATTCTTCTGGCTACAATCTCACCAGCTCTTATATGTGTTGAATATATGTCTAGGTATAAGAAAAATAAGAGTACAAATAGGAATAAAGACTTATAATTCATGAATAAAGTTATAATAGTATTACTTATTAAAACGGTAATTAAACCATTTATTATACTAAAAAAAAAGATTATAGTTCTCTAACAAGGAGCATATAAACTGGTAAATGATCGCTATACCCGTCTGTAAAACCCCCACTCCAAAAACTTCTAAAAGGATATCCTTTCCATCTTCCACTTTTATTAAATAAATATTTAGGACTGTATACCTCGGATTTGTAATACCTTAATCTTTTTTTGGTTTCATTTATTAATGAGCCAGTAAATATTATTTGATCAAACAGATTCCAATTATCTCTATATACCAAGGTTCCAACCCCCGACTTAAATAAATTTTCCCAGGGATTATATAAGTCTGAGTTTTTTAAATTATTTCTTGAATCTTTTGCTCCTAAAATTTTTTTGATACTCTCATTAGTTGGATCGTCATTAAAATCACCCATTGTTATAATTTTAGCATTTTTATTTATTGACTGAATAGAATCAATAATATACATATTTAGTTCAGCAGCTTTATTTCTGTATGGTCTAGAACCAAGTTCTCCTCCTGATCTTGATGGCCAGTGATTGACAATGATATAAATTTTTTCATTTTCTAAAACCCCCTCAACTACAAGCTGATCTCTTGTATAATTAATTTTTCCTGAAGCATATTTAAGTTCCAAGTATGCAGAATTTTCATTTAAAACTTTAAACATATTTTTCCTATAAATTAGTGCTACATCAATTCCTCTCTCATCAGGTGAATCAAAGTGTGATATACCATAATTTGCATTCTTGAGTAAGTCAGAATTAATTAAATCCTCAACAACATTTTTATTTTCAACTTCACACAAACCAACTATTGTTGGTAATGTTTTTGTTTCTTCAAAACCAATTCCTGAGATTACCTTAGATAGATTTTTAATTTTTTTATTGTATACCTCAGACCTATTATATTTCATCTCCATAATTGGACTAGCCTCATCTCTTTTAGAGGTATCATTTATGGTATCAAATAAGTTTTCAAGATTATAAAATGCAAGTGTATGAACCTTAAATCTCTTCTCACTAGAATATGAATTATGACTAATGATAAAGGTTAAAAAAAGTATTATGTAATAAAGTTTCATTTTTTAAAATCTATTTAATGCAAAATAATATTAATTTAACTATTTAGTGTTAATTTCGATATGTAAATGAGATACCTATTTCTTTTTTTTATTCTACTCGGATTTCAGAGAACAATTGCTCAAAAATTAAATGGAGAGATTCTGGATAAACTATCAGGTGAACCCATAAGTTTTGTCCTAATTAAAACAGAAAAATCCGAAACATCGTCTGATGATAATGGTTTCTTTTCAATTGAAATTGATGGGGTTAATAGTATTACTTTCTCAAAATCAGGATACGAAGAAATAGTTTTAGGTATTGATGAAATAGATATTAATAATTTAAATTTTATAGTAGAACTTTCATCAACATCCATAGACTCTGATCTTGAGTCTGGTATTATTTCTTTATCTGACTTTGATCTAAGTGATGATGCTAATAGTAGTGATTTTGCTTCGGGTCAACTTAGTGCATACAATGACGTATTTCAAAGCATTGCAGCATATCAGTTTGGTATTGCAAGATTTAGACAAAGAGGTTATGATTCGAGAAACAATTTAGTCCTCATGAATGGTCTTGAACTAAATAAATTGTATGACGGCAGACCACAATGGAGTAATTGGGGTGGACTTAACGACGTACTTAGAAATAGAGAATACACTAAAGGCCTTGAGGTAGGAACCTCAAATTTTGGATCAATTAATGGATCGACAAACTTTATTCTGAGAACATCCGAATATCAAAAGGGTCTTAGAGTTTCATACTCATCTACTAACACAAGTTATACTAATAGGGTTCTTGCAACATACAGTGGTTCAATTAAGGGAGATTGGCACTATACGGTTTCTGCTAGCAGAAGATGGGCTGAGGAAGGCCATTTTCAAGGTACTTTTTATGATGCAAATTCTTTTTTCTTGTCATTAGAAAAAATTATAAATGATTTTCATAGCATAAATCTTGTAGCCATTTATGCAAAAAATAGAAGAGGAAAATCCTCTCCAAATACGCAGGAAGTTTATGATTTAACATCTGAAAATTACAACTCCTACTGGGGATGGCAAGAGGGAAAGAAAAGGAACTCAAGAATAAAAAACCTTAACGAACCAATTTTCATATTATCACACATCTGGAAGTTAAACGATAGGTCAAATATCAAGACAAGTTTGTTGTACCAATTTGGGTCCATGGGAAATAGCAGGTTAAATTACTCTGGGGGACCTAATCCCGACCCGTCTTACTACAGAAAGTTACCTTCTTACTACCTTAGAAACTATTCAGATAGACCTGACTTGTCAGAATATGCATTTTCTAAATTTTCCTCTCAAAGTAATTATAACCAGTTAGATTGGAATTTCTTGTATCAATCGAATATGCAGAAAAATGATAATAACAGAAGTATTTACATGCTTTACGAGGACAGGGTTGATGATCAGCTAGTTCAAATTAATTCCGCATTTAACTATGACATTAATGATAATTTCGATCTTACTCTAGGAGTTAATGCAAAAAACTTAGTATCGAATAACTTTGCCATGTCCAAGGATATGCTAGGTGGAGATTATTACATTGATACAGACAGTTACAGGACCGGAGATCAAGCCCAAAATGATTTAAATAATCCAGATAGAGTAATAGGTAAAGATGAAAAGTTTAAGTATAACTTTATAATGAATTCTCTAAACTTGAGTGCTTTCTCAAATATTACCTACTCATCCAATAAATTTTCTTTATTTGTTAGTCCTAAGTATAGTTACAGAAGTCTTCAGAGAGATGGTCAATTTAGGAATGGAGTTTATCCAGAAAATTCTTATGGAAAAGGTGAGAAAAAAGAATTTTATTCATTAAGTGGTAAAGCTGGTCTAGAATACAGAATTACTGGAAGACATATTATTAATATAAATGGAGCATACATTGATAGACCACCAACCATTAGAAATTCATTTTCTAACTCACGAGAGAATCACAACTTTGTTAATGATTTAGACACTGAAAAAATTTACTCAGCAGAGGGTACGTATAGCATGAATGTTAAACCAATTAAACTTAATTTAACTGGTTACTACACAAAATTTGAGAATATGACAGAAATCTCTTTCTTTTTTGCTCAAGGTTTATCAGGATTAGAAGAGAGTTCAGATTTTGTTTCTGAAATAATGAGCGGAACTAGCAGAGAACATTATGGTTTGGAATTTGGTGCAGAATCAAATATAACTAGTACTATAAAGATATCATCAGGAGTTGCATTTGGAGAATATATATACACAGAAAACCCAAATTTGTATTTAACATCTGACGATATTAATGGAGTAGCAAGTTATGGGACCTCATACATTAAAAATTATAAAGTACCAGGTACTCCTCATAGAGGTTATTCATTTGGTATTGAGCATAGAGATCCAAAATATTGGTGGATTAGTGCAAACGGAAATTATCTGACACACAATTATTTAGATATATCCCCTATTTTGAGAACCAACAATTTTTATATCAATCCGGATGATCCAGACGGATTTCCATTCCCTGAGGCTAACGAAGCTGATGCAAGAACTCTGTTGAAGCAAGAGAGATTTGATAATATTTTTCTTTTGAATCTTTTTGGAGGAAAATCCTGGAAAATTGATAACTACTACATTGGTGTTATACTAAGTGCAAATAATCTGCTAGATACAAGATATAAAAGTGGAGGATATGAACAGTCAAGAAATGCTAATTATAGATTGTTAAAACAGGATGTTGATAGTGGCTCAAGAATTTTTGGACCAAGATACTGGTACGGATACGGAAGAACTTATTATTTTAATGTTTACTTTAGATTTTAGAAAAAAATGAAAAATTACTGGATATTACTACTAATCATTATTTCTCACGTTTCTTGTGTACAAGATGATGAATTTTCAATTCCTGAAATAACATGTGATGATCCTAACCTGACTGCAACTAAATCAGTTGATGATATGATGAAGGCATCTGGCTCATCTGCCAGTAAATATCTAGAAGATGACGTGTTAATAGGTTACGTTGTATCTTCAGATGAGGGAGGTAATATATACAAAAACATCTCTCTTGTTGATGATAGTGGAAAGGGGTTTAACATATCTCTTGACAGATACGATAATTATACCTCATACGAACCTGGAAGAAAGGTCTACATAAAACTAAATAATCTTTATACTCAGGTTGATTTTGGAGCATTAGAGATTGGTGATTTGTACAATAACACACAAATTGGAAGAATACCAGAAATCATAATAGGTGATCATCTACTAAGAAGTTGTGAAGTCGTTGATGAAGAGACACTTGTGAACAAAATATCAATCTCCGATATTTCGGATAAATATCTCCACACCCTAATTGAGTTTGACAATGTACAATTCAAAGACAATGAAATTGGTGGTAACTATTACAGTTCTAGTAAAGATTTAGGAGGTGCAACAAACAGAATTATTGTTGATGAACTGGGATATGAAGTTATTGTAAGGACTAGTAGTTACTCAGACTTTGCAAATAATCCTCTTCCAACAGGAAAGGGGAAAATAAGAGGAGTCTTGACCCGTTTCAATACTGATTATCAGCTTTTTATGAGGACAGAGAATGATATTTCAATGAATGAGCCTAGGTCATCAATCAACAGACTTGGAATTGATGCTCTAAAGAGTAGATCAGAGGGAGCCATAGATGATAACTATTTTATAGAAGGTGTTGTGACGCTTGCACCTAAAGGAGGAAACATTACTCAAAGAAATATTGTTCTTCAGGATGAAACAGGGGGTATTGTTGTGAGATTTGATAACAGTGTTGAAAATAAAATTAGCGAAGGAAATAAACTAAAAATATTAATTAAAGATTCAAAACTTGGATCATTTGCAGATGTTAAGCAAATTTCTGATTTAAGTTTTAATGGTGAAATTGATGGAGAAAGTATAGTTGAGGTAATTGAAGAAACCTCAAGTCTACCACTCCCAATAAAGGTCACTTTGAATGAACTAAAAACTGGAAATTTCGAATCAGTCCTAGTAGAGATTGAAGATGTTCAGTTCAAAACCGAAGACGTTGATCAGATAATTTCTGGGTCTAGAATTATAACAGATTGTAATACAAAATTTACTGTTTACACTCGTTCTCTTGCAAGCTTTGGTAGTGAAAAAATTCCAAATGGTTCTGGTAAAATTATTGGAATTGCTTCTTCATACTATAATGAAAAACAGCTTATCCTAAGAAATACTGACTGGTTAAGTAACTTAAATGGTAACAGATGCAAAGAACCAGAGCCGTTGTTTTATGAAAATTTTGAAAGCATATCTAATACAGGGTACGATGTATATGTGAACCTCACAGACTGGTACAACATAAGCCAGATTGGAGGTAAGGAAAAGTGGGAAGCAAGGGAATACTCAAACAATAAATATGCTCAAATATCAGCATACAATACTGATGAGACTGCTATGATAGTATGGCTAATTACCCCTGAAATAGATCTAAATGGATCAAATAATGAAATTCTCACATTTGAAACAAAAGACGCCTACAATAATGGAGATGCTTTAGAAGTTTTTATATCCAGTGACTTCACTGGAAACAATCTAGGTTCTGCGACTTGGGATAAATTAAATGCAAAAATTGCTGAAGGATCAAATTCTGGATATGCAAGCTCATTCACTTCTTCAGGTGACGTAGACCTTTCTACCTACAATGGAAAGGTGAGAATTGGATTTAAATATTCTGGTGGTGACCCTTCAAAAACTACAACTTATCAAGTTGATGAGATCAAAATTCTTGGAAATTAATTGTTTATTTATTCAATAAATAATTTCATATTTTTCAATTTTTAGGAATAATTATTCCAGATTTTTCAATTTTTAGGAAAAATCTATATATTGTTAAATTAAACCACTTAGTATGAAAAATTATAATTACCTTAAATCCCTATTTTTAACATTATTACTTTCTGCCATGTTCATCTCATGTTCTGATGAGGATGGTGGTGACGACGTCACTCCGGTAGATCCCCTTGACACGCAAGGAAACCTGCTTAATGGTACATGGAAAGTAAAAGACGC
>ENA-OSEY01000026-OSEY01000026.1-marine-metagenome-genome-assembly--contig:-NODE-26-length-114874-cov-6.672613_pt1 | contig 114874 bp, 102 predicted proteins | sample MGYA00248465_ERZ534230 | MGnify/ENA primary metagenome ERZ534230 (study PRJEB26409, sample SAMN06344110) | marine metagenome | isolation source: Sea water from surface | place: Atlantic Ocean:Southern... | reverse complement strand
TCCTGGGGCTGGAGAAGGTCCCAAGGGTTGGGCTGTTCGCCCATTAAAGTGGCACGCGAGCTGGGTTCAGAACGTCGTGAGACAGTTCGGTCCCTATCTGTTGTGATCGTTAGAAGCTTGAGAGAACCTGACTCTAGTACGAGAGGACCGAGTTGGACAAACCTCTAGTGTACCGGTTGTAGTGCCAACTGCACCGCCGGGTAGCTACGTTTGGAAGAGATAAGCGCTGAAAGCATCTAAGTGCGAAGCTCCACTCAAGATGAGGCTTCTTTTAAGGGACGTTCGAGACTAGGACGTTGATAGGCTGCAGGTGTAAAGACAGAAATGTCAAAGCTGAGCAGTACTAATTACCCGTAACTTCTTTTACGTGATGTGTTTTAAGATTTAAATTCTACATTATTCGCACTATGTTACGATATTAAGATTTTATGGTGACTATAGCATTGGGGTCCACCTCTTCCCATTCCGAACAGAGAAGTTAAGCCCTTTAGCGCCGATGGTACTACTATAACAGGTGGGAGAGTAGGTCGTTGCCAGACTTTTATTTTGAAAAGCCTCTTTTATAGAGGCTTTTTTTTTGTTATAATTATTGTATGTATATCAAACAAAGAGAAAATTTATTAATTGCTGAAAAAAAAGCATCAAACCTATTTCTAGAAATTGAAAAAAGAGGTTTAATTATTCCCGGAAAATATGAAAGAGATTTAAACTCAGAAATTTTTGATTTAGCCTATGAATTATATGGTATTAAAAAGTATTGGCACAAAAGAATAGTAAGATCAGGGGTTAATACCTTGAAACCTTATAATTCTAATCCAAAAAATTTAATCATTGAAGATGACGATATATTGTTCATTGACTTTGGGCCAATATTCGATGAATGGGAAGCAGATTTTGGCAGAACTTATGTAATAGGAAATGATAAGTATAAATGTAAGCTTAAAAAAGATATTGAATCAGGATGGAATGACTGCAAAAAATTTTTTGAATCACAATCGAAAATTTCAGGAGCTGAGCTATACAATTATGCTGTAAAATCAGCAGAAAAATATGGATGGGAGTTTGGAGGTGAGATAGCAGGCCATTTAATAGGTCATTTTCCACATGAAAGGTTAGATAATGAGGATAAGAGGAATTATGTACACCCTCAAAATCATGTGGACATGTTTGATCCTGATAAAGCTGGAAATAGACGCGACTGGATATTAGAAATTCACTATGTAGACAAGTCAAAAAAGATAGGAGGCTTCTTTGAGCAACTTCTTACAGTTTAATTCTCTAATTTATAAAATTAACTTCCCTTATTTGATTTTCCTGTACCCTTAGGTTTGTTATCAGCAATACTCTCTCTCATTTCAGTATCAGCCTGAATATTTTGAAATTTATAATAATCAAGTATACCTAGATTACCTTCTTTGAATGCACCAGCCATAGCTTTTGGAACTTCAGCTTCAGCAAGTATTACCTTAGCTCTTGCTTCTTGGGCTTTAGCAATCATCTCCTGTTCAGCTGCCACGGCCATAGCTCTTCTTTCCTCTGCTTTTGCTTCAGCAACTTTAAGGTCAGCTTCAGCTTGGTCTGTTTGAAGAATTGCACCAATATTTTTTCCTATATCAATATCAGCAATATCAATTGATAAAATTTCGTATGCTGTTCCAGCATCTAGTCCTCTCTCTAGGACGAGTTTTGATATTCTATCAGGATTTTCAAGCACTTCTTTATGTGAGGATGAGGAACCAATAGATGATACTATACCTTCTCCAACCCTTGCGAGTATTGTCTCTTCACCTGCTCCACCAACTAACTGTGAAATGTTAGCCCTAACTGTGACTCTTGCTTTTGCTATCAATTGTATCCCGTCAGCAGCAACTGCAGCAACACTTGGTGTATTTATTACTTTTGGTGTAACAGACATTGTCACGGCTTCGAAAACATCTCTACCGGCTAAATCTATCGCAGTAGCTTGTTTAAATGTTAATTCAATATTTGCTTTCTCTGCAGATATCAGTGCGGTTATTACTTGAGGAACATTTCCTCCTGCAAGGTAGTGTGTTTCAAGATCAGGAGCTTTTAAAACTCTGGCACTTGACTCAACATCATCTTTTATTGCAAGTCCAGCTTTTGTTGCTGTGATTAAAGAATTTACAACAACTGATGGAGGAACTCTCCTGACTCTCATAAAAACAAGTTCTAGTAAACCCGTTTTAACTCCAGAAAATTGGGCAGTGATCCACAAATTTACAGGAACAAAGTAAAGGAATATGAAAACAAGTATAGTTATACCTAATATGAGAAGGGCTGTGAGTAACATTTAAATTATATTTTTTTTACTAAAATTTTATCTTGCAAGATATCAATAATTTTTATTTTTTTATTCTCATCAATATAGTTTTCTACTGATTTTATTTCATATATTTTGTCTCCAAACTCTCCTTTCCCGTAGGGCTTAAGAACAGATTTTGATTTACCAATATCACCAACTTTTATTTTGTCGTATGTATTCTTTGATACTTTCGTAGTATGTATTTTTTCTAAAGATACTTTTTTCCATGTTTTGGATTTTAGAGAGTAAATGATAACAACTAATACCAATATTGAGGATCCTATCATGTAGTATACTATTAATTCTGGACCAAAGTATTGAAAAAAAAGATAGTTGGAAGAGATTATACTTATTATGCCAAAGATTCCAAAAATTGTAGTTCCTGGTATAAATAATATCTCAATTATTAATAAAACAAGTCCAATTAATATTAAGAAAAAAATTACAAGTCCTTCCATTTTATTTAATATGCTTTTCCAAATACAACCATTCTTTCAGAATCTTTTCCAGTAACAATGCATTTCCCTCTTTCCCCATTATTATCTATTGGGATACACCTAATAGTTGCTTTGGTATCATTTTTAATTTTTTCTTCTGTTTCTTCAGATCCATCCCAATGGGCATATACAAATCCGTTATCATTTTTAATTATTTTTTTAAACTCTTCATATGAATTAGCAGTCTTTGTATTTTTATCTCTGAACTTTTTTGCTTTTTCAAAAAGATTATTTTGAATATCAACAAGCATGTTTTCTATAACTTTATCTAGATTATTTTCATTAACAATCTCTTTTTTAAGTTCGTCTCTTCTAGCTATTTCAACAGTATTATTTTTAATATCTTTTGGACCAATTACTATTCTTATAGGTACTCCTTTCATCTCATATTCTGAAAATTTCCATCCGGGTTTATGATTTTCTCTAGAATCTATTTCAGATCTTATATTATTTTTTCTAAGCTTATTATTTATATCTTCCGCTTTTTTCAAACATTTTTTATAGTCTTCTTTTGTATTAAAAATAGGTATAATAATAACTTGATTTGGAGCCAAATTAGGTGGTAATACCAAACCTTTATCGTCAGAGTGTGACATTATTAAAGCTCCAATCAGTCTTGTTGAAACTCCCCATGAAGTTCCCCACACAAATTCATTTTTTCCCTCTTTTGTAGCAAATTTTACATCAAAAGCTTTCGCAAAGTTCTGACCAAGAAAATGAGATGTTCCTGCCTGCAGTGCTTTACCATCTTGCATCAATGCTTCAACACAATATGTTTCTACAGCTCCTGCAAACTTTTCATTTTCAGATTTTATTCCCCTTAACACTGGGACTGCCATTGTTTCTTCTAGAAATTTTGTATAAATATCTAAAATTTTTATGGTCTCCTCCTCTGCTTCTTTTTTTGTTTCGTGGGCAGTGTGTCCTTCTTGCCAAAGAAATTCTGAGGTCCTAAGAAATAGCCTTGTTCTCATTTCCCACCTTACAACATTAGCCCATTGATTAACTAGAAGTGGAAGGTCTCTGTAAGATTGTATCCAATTCTTATAGGTGTTCCATATAACTGTCTCAGATGTAGGCCTTATAATTAATTCTTCCTCTAATTTTGCCTTTGGATCAACTACCACCCCCCCTGACTCTTCATCGGATTTTAATCTGTAATGAGTAACCACTGCACATTCTTTTGCAAAACCCTCGACATGATCAGCCTCTTTACTAAGGTAAGACTTTGGAATAAAAAGTGGGAAATATGCATTTTTATGTCCACTTTCTTTGAACATCTGATCAAGCGTACTTTGCATTTTTTCCCAAATAGAAAAGCCGTATGGTTTTATTACCATACATCCTCTTACTGCAGAATTTTCAGCCAAATCTGCTTTTTTTACTAATTCGTTGTACCAAGCTGAAAAATCGTTAGATCTTTGAGGTAATCCTTTACTCATAACTAAATTTTATGCAATCTTAACTTTTAAGCTGTAATTGAAACAATAAAATTACCTTTTTTCGTTTTAAAATTGTAAATTAGAATATAAATAATTGGTGTATGAAGTACTTTTTAACATTCTATTTAATATTCATAGGTTCGTTGCTTGTTAATGCGCAAGAAATAGATGACATGTATTTTACAAGTACTGACAGGGAGAATAAAAAAAAGTTATCTAAAAAAGTTAGTCCTGCTGAAGTCATTCTATCCAAATACAGAAAGGGAAATACTAAGATAAATTCTTCTGAGGTTATCGATAAATCAATTCTTGAAAAGTATAAATCATCAAATGATGATAATATTCTCTTTACAGAAAAAAGGAAAGATTCTCAAACACTTAAATTTAATAGAGATAACCTTTACACTAGTAATGAGATAAATCAGTCTTTTCAAGATTATAAAATATCAACTTATGTTTTACCTTATATGTACAGATTTAATGATCCTTACAATATGTATGATCCATTAACAAGTATGTATTATGGTATGACTTCGTATGATTTAATGATGTTACCAAGAAATCAGGTGGGTCTAAGAAGTTTTGCATCTATTAATCCGATGATGTTCTTTTCTAATCCATACCTTTCATCATTGGATCCCTCTTTATCTCCAGCATTATTAAATCTTCATTATCCAAGTATAGCAGGGTACGGCTTTGGCTGCACTATCAACAAACATGGAACATGGATGTTTATTAATAATGGCACAGGAGGTGGTTTAGGTCATACTTTAACAAATAGACATTTTTATGTTAGTGGTGTAATTTCTAATGCTGAAAGATCAGGTACAAGAGGTGGAAGATCTGGTCGTGCCTCAGTATTAAATGGAGAAAATATCCCAGACAGAAATTATATCTCAAGAAGACAAAGTGGTTTAACAAATTCAAATATATCTAAAGATGTACAAGACAGAAGAGGTAGAGGGCAAACCTTTGCAAATTCTCAAAATACGTTATTTAGAGATAATAATGCCTCGTCTAATGTAAGAGGTTCTTCAACTAGATCAAGTAGGAGTACAATGCTAAACACTCAAAACAGAAGATCCTTAAGCAGTTCAAGATCTTCATCTGAAAAAATAAATAACATTATGAATTATAGAAATTCTGTTAGATCTTCTTACAGTGGATCAACAAGAGGTAATTCAAGTTTTACCGCTTCCTCAGATAATGGAAGGAGATCAAGCTATACAGCTGTACCTAATACGAGATCTTCTTATAGTGGAAGCTCTGTTAGGAATAATTCCTCAATGTCACGTATGAGTGGGGGTTACTTCTCTGGTAGTTCAACTGGTGGTGGATCATACAGTGGTGGCGGATCATCATATAGCGGTGGTGGTTCAAGCTCAGGTGGTGGTGTAGTTAGTGGAGGAAGTAGTGGAGGTTCTTCAAGAGGAGGAGGTAGAAATTAATTTTTCACGTTCAAGTAATACATCCAGATTATTTTATTTGATTATAATAATTCTGTTCATAAGTTATGACTCTTATTCCCAATATGGATATTATAAAGACGTTATAAAATTTAGTCATAGTTTTCAGGGAGGATCAGCTCGAATTCAGGGTATTGGTGGTGCTTCTGTATCTCTTGGTGGTGACGTAAGTTCAATTTCTCATAATCCAGCGGGTCTAGGGTTTATAAACAGGAAATTGATATCTGTTGGATATGGATTATCAGGAAATAATTCAACATCAAGTTTTTTTGGTGAAACCTCAACCATAAAAAATAATTCAAATCAAATAGAGAATATATCTTTAGTTCTTCCAATAAGAAATAAAAATAATTATTTGGGTAATAGTATTTCTAAATGTCCTGAATGTTCAAAACTCAATATTGGATTTACTTACTCCAAAATAAAAGATTTTTCTGAAAGAAAGTTCTATAGGGGCTATAATGATAATAATTCAATAATAGATTATTTTCTTCAAGACGCACAAGGAGTTCCTATATCACAATTAGGAAATAATGAAATGATACCTGATATTGCACTTTTACAAGAGGCCTGGGATCATTATCTAATTAATCCTGATGAAGACTTACCAGGATCTTATTTTTCATTTATCGGAGGTTTTCCTCTTCAGGAAGAGGAAATTATTACTGAGGGAGGTATTAATAAAATTTCAGTTTCTGCTGGGTCAAATATAAGAGATAAGATTTTTTTAGGTTTTGGCTTTAATTTTTATTCCATTGATTATGATCAGAGGCGGTTTTATGTAGAAAATAATTTTGAAGTTTTAGATGATGCTGGTCAGTGGAATTTTGAGGGGATACTTGATTATTTAAATCTGAATGATGTATTTAGGATTTCAGGTAGCGGTGCCTCAGTATCTGCTGGTTTAATTATTAAACCCTCAAATAGTCTAAATATTGGAATCAGTTATGAGAGTAAAACAAGTTTTAATTTAGAAGAGGAATTATACAGTGAATTAGAAACAAAATATTTAGATTATTATTATGAGCCAGAGGATACTATATTACGAAATGTTATTTCAGGCACTGGAAGTATTATAGCAGACTACTCATATAAATCTCCCTCAAGAATCACACTTGGATCTTCTTACTTTTTTAAAAAGTTTGGCTTTTTTACTGCAGAAATTGACTTGATTGATTACTCATCTGCTAAAATACAATCCTATGATTTTAATGATTATGTTGAGAATGCAGAAATTTTAAGAATTTATAGATCTCTTGCAATAAATTACAGAGTTGGACTAGAGGCTAGGTTAAATAAATTTTATTTTAGATTAGGATACAATTTTTTAGCTGATCCAGAAAAAGATATTACAAATTCTACTTTAAGTAATAAGCTAAACAAAAAGAGTATAGGAGTAGGATATCTTTCAAATATTTTTACTGCAGATATTACTTTCACTACCATAAATAAAAAGTCAGAGATTAGTCCTTATAATTTATTTAGAGACCAACCAGTAGCAGAATTTGACTCAAACTTTAGTAAAATTATTTTCTCTTTAGGAATAAGAATTAATAATTGAAAGCACCCTATCTCTAATGTCTTTTGAGACATGATATTTAGATTTTTTATAGTATTCTATTCTTTCTTTATATAGATCTGATAATTTCGTGTCAAGTGAAACGGCTCCACTGAGTAAAGGTCTTTTGTCATTTCTTGATATCCTTTCATGTAAAATTTCTCTTTTGATATCAATGAATATTGATACTCCAGATTTATTGATTATAGACATATTTTCATTAAAACACGGTGTTCCACCTCCGGTTGCTAAGATAAAATTACTCTTGTTCTTTATAATTTCTTTTAGAGTTTTAGTCTCAATTTTTCTAAAAAACTTTTCCCCTTTGATTTCAAATATATCTTTGACCTTAATATCTAATTTTTTTTCAATTTCAATATCAAGATCGATAAAACTAAGATTTGTCATTGATGAAATATATTTCCCCAGCCTCGACTTTCCTGATGCTGGCATACCAACAATAAAAAACTTTTTCACTACAGTTTAATATTAGCTTTTTTTAAAATTTCTTGGGCATCTGGAAACTTGTTGTAATGCCATTTCCCTTTAACAGTACCGTTTCTCATTAGAAAGAAACCAGGATTTGATCTTATCATTGTTTTTAACACAGTAGCGTCACCGTAAGCAACATTAATATCAAGTTTGTTTCTTGTAATGAAGTTTTTAAATGAAACTGGATTACTTGAAGTTAAAAATAGAGGCTCTACCCAAAAACTTGTATTTGATATTAAAGCTTGTAATTTGGTAATAAATTCTTTTTCATTTTTATCAGAAATTTCAATCTTATCAATATCATGTATAATTATAAATAACTTATTTCCTAAAAAACTTTCCTTAGTTAAATCTTTATCTTCATCCCAAATGCTATAATCAGTAATTTTAGGTTGTGCATCTGGATTCAAAAGTTTAATTTCTTTAAATATATATGACTCATCATTTGGATACGTTTCAAACTCGTATGATCTTCCATCCTTTTCCATTATATAACTATATTTTAGCTCTTCACTAGGTTCCATTAAATCAGGTATATAATTACCGACTTTATAAGCTCTAAAATCTATAAATGGTAGAAAATTAATGGCTGCATAACTAATTATTAGACATATTGATGTTATTAAAACTAAGAATCCATTTTGAAAATTAACATCATCAAATGTTTTAATTGGTAGAAGGCCAGTCTGGTTTTTTAATTTAGATTGTAAAAAGTAGATTATAAAAGAAAAAACTAGTAGTACAATATCTTTGGAAAATGACTCCCAGGGAGTAAGTTTAATAGCATCTCCAAAGCATCCACAATCAGTAACTTTATTGAAATAAGCAGAATAGAAAGTTAAGAAAGTGAAGAAAATAATTAGACCCATTGTAACACTTGAGGTAATTTTCATCCTGAAGTTAAGCAGAAGTGCAAAACCAATGACAATTTCTAAACAACACAAAAAAACAGAGATAAATAAAGAAAAAGGAATAAATATTTCGAACATAGAAGTAAAGTCACTACTAAATACCTGAAAGTATTCCTCAAGTTTTATTTGAGTCCCAACTGGATCATTTATCTTGATACCACCTGAAAAAATAAATAATGATCCAACAAAATATCTTGATAAGGTATATATTATTCTCATTCTTTAAATATTAATATTTTGATTAAACAAAAAACAGAGTAGTTTACTATGTCTTGGTAATTAGCTTTTACACCCTCTGAAATTAAGGTTTCTCCGCCGTTGCTTTCGATTTGTTTAGTTCTGTAAAGTTTCATTAAGATTATATCTGTCATCGAGCTGATCCTCATCTCTTTCCAGGCTTCATCGTAGTCGTGGTTCTTATTTAGTAATAAGCCCATAATTTCATTAGAGTATTTATTATAAAGTCTTTCAAGTTCATCAATTTCAACATCTATGTTATCTCTATCATATTCCAGTTGAATTATAGCCATAATACAATAATTTATAATACCTATGAATTCACCATCAATATTTTCTTTAATTTTCATCTCATTTTTTTCTTGGATAGATCTTATCCTTTGTGCTTTTATAAATATCTGATCCGTTAGGGATGGGACTCTAAGTATTCTCCAGGCTGAACCATAATCTTTTGATTTTTTTAGATAGATGTCTTTGCAGATTTCTATTATTTTTTTATAATTTTCTCTAGTACTTGTATTCAATAAATTATATTTTATCAAAAATATTAAATCGAAATCAAATACTAATTAAAATATGATCAAAAGATCAATAAATATTAAGGGGGAGCTTCACAGTTTTGATAAGCCTTTGGTCATGGGAATTGTAAATATGACGCCTGACTCATTTTTTGACGGAGGAAAATATAATGATCTAGATCAAGCAAAATTAAGAGTTGATAAGATGGTTAAAGAAGGTGTTGATATCTTAGATATTGGTGGATATTCAACTAGACCAGGAGCTGACGTTATACCATCTGATGTAGAATGGAATCGTATAAAAGACATTATAGAATATTCATCATCAAAATATAAAAATATTATTATTTCAGTCGATTCTTTTCGGTCTGACATCATAAGAAAAGCATTTGATTCTGGTGCAGACATAATCAATGATATATCAGGAGGTAATTATGACAAAAATATGTTTAAAACTGCTTCAGAATTAAGAATGCCGTATATTTTGATGCATATAAGAGGGACACCAAAGACAATGTTAGATAAAACAGATTACAAAGAACTAATACCAGATATAATGGATTATTTTAAGAAAAAAATCGATATGCTCTATGATTTAGATGTTGTTGATGTGATTATTGATCCTGGTTTTGGTTTTGCAAAAGATTACAAACAAAATTATGAACTTCTAACAAATTTAAAATTATTCCAAATTTTTGAATTACCATTATTAGCAGGACTTTCAAGAAAGTCCTTTATCAAAAAGAAATATGGTGAGGATAAAACTCTTGAAGGAACCCTCGAGCTCAACAAAATAGCTTTAGAAAATGGTGCTGATATAATTAGAGTTCATGATGTAAAAGAAAATAAATTATTGATCAAATAATTTTTAACTCTTCACCTACTTCTTTAAACGAATTAATAGCTTTTTCTAGTTGTTCTATAGTGTGGCCTGCAGATAACTGCACTCTTATTCGAGCAAGATCTTTAGGTACTACAGGAAAATAAAAACCTATTACATAGACACCTTTTTCTAGAAGTTTTTCCGACATTTTTTTTGCTAAAACTGCATCGTATAACATAATTGGTACAATCGGGTGGGTGCCATCAACAATATCAAACCCTAAGTTTTTCATTTCTTCTCTAAAATACTCTGTGTTTTTTTGAAGGTTTTTAATTAGTGAGTTATCATTTTCAATAAGTTCAAAAACTTTAAGTGATGCTCCAACAATTGAAGGTGCTAGTGTATTTGAGAAAAGGTATGGTCTTGATTTTTGTCTTAATATTTCAATAACTTCTTTTTTTGAAGATGTAAATCCTCCCGATGCCCCACCAAGAGCTTTTCCCAATGTCCCAGTAATAATATCAACTTTCCCCATTACATTTTTTAACTCATGAACACCTCTTCCCTTTTCACCAATGAACCCAGTGGAATGACATTCATCACTCATTACCAGTGCATTATATTTCTTTGCCAGTTCTGATATTTTATCAAGTTGAGCAATAGTGCCATCCATAGAGAACACTCCATCTGTAACTATAATTCTAGCTCTGCAGTGTGATGTTTCTTTTAGTTTTTCTTCCAGATCATTCATGTCATTATGAAGATATCTGTGTCGTTGAGCTTTACATAATCTAATTCCATCAATTATAGAAGCATGGTTTAATTGATCTGATATTATAGCATCTTCTGGACCGAATAATGGTTCAAATACTCCTCCATTCGCATCAAAAGCTGCAGCATAAAGTATGGTGTCTTCCATACCCAAAAAAGAACTTATTTTATTTTCAAGTTCTTTGTGAATATCTTGAGTGCCACAGATAAATCGTACTGATGACATTCCGAATCCATGAGTATCTATTGCGTCTTTAGCTGCTTGAGTCACCTCAGGGTGGGATGACAATCCAAGATAATTGTTGGAGCATAAATTAATTATTTCTTTTTTTTCTGATGTTTCTATTAGAGAACTCTGAGGAGATTTGATAATTCTTTCACTTTTATAAAGGCCAGATTTCTTTGTATTTTCAATCTCATCTAAAAGATGATCTTTAAACTTATTATACATACTTAAAAAATTATTAGATTACAGTATAAAGATAAGTTAAATATTTATTGAATTATAACCCAAAATGAGTAGAGTTCTTATCGTAGGATCAGAAGGTCAAATTGGCACTCAGCTATCAAAAGCATTATCTAATCGAGATGATTTCGATTATCTTTTTTTATGTGATATAAAAGATAAATCAAGGACAGATTTAAATTACTTTAAGGTAGACGCTCTTTCTTATGATGATTTAAAAAGTTTTATAATTGACAAAAAAATAAATGAGGTTTATCATTTGGCAGCAATATTGTCTGCTAAGGGAGAGAAAGACCCTATGCGAACATGGAACCTGAATATGAATTCTTTATTCAATATACTGAAACTTGCTAAGGAGGGTATTATTGAGAAAGTTTTTTGGCCAAGTTCTATTGCTGTATTTGGTAATAATAATCCTAAAAATGATACTCCTCAGTTTTCGGATAAGGAGCCTATCACATCTTATGGTATAAGTAAGCTTGCCGGTGAGAATTGGTGTAAATATTTTAATACTAATTATGGAACTGATATAAGAAGTATAAGGTTTCCAGGTGTTATTAGTTATGACGCATTACCAGGTGGAGGAACAACTGACTATGCCGTTGATATTTTTCATTCTTTTAAATCTAAAAAAAGATATACCTGCTTTTTAGATAAGGATACAATCCTACCGATGATCTACATAGATGATGCTATTGATGGAATAATCAAACTAATGAGGGCTCCAAAAAAGAAATTAAGAATTCAATCAAGTTATAATCTTTCTGCATTTAGTATGTCACCAAAAATGATTGAGGAAGAGTTAAAGAAAATAGACAACGGATTTCAGGTAGATTATGTACCTGACTACAGACAAGCAATTGCTGACTCTTGGCCAAATACAATCGATGATATTTATGCTTGTGAGGATTGGGATTGGAATTCAAAATATAACTTCAAAAAAACAACTAATCATATGCTATCAAAACTTGCAATAATATGAGAGAATTTAAATTTATCAATTTTAATAAAGGTAAAAATTATTATTTAATTGAAATAAATAGACCAGACCAATTAAATGCAATAAATAAAGAAACTATTAAAGAGTTAAAAGATTGTTTCCTAAGTATCAAAAATTCAACAAAAGGTTTTTATGGTGTTATAATCACTGGTTCAGGTGATAAATCATTTGTAGCTGGTGCTGATATATCAGAATTTAAAGGGCTCAACGAGAAAACTGCAAAAGAACTTTCTTTAAATGGACATGAACTATTTGATATAATTGAGAATTTTTCTATACCTGTTATTGCTTTAGTAAATGGTTATGCACTTGGGGGAGGATGTGAATTAGCACTTTGTTGTCACATTAGAATTGCAACAAAAAACGCTAAATTTTCCCAGCCAGAAATAAATCTTGGAACAATTCCTGGGTATGGTGGTACTCAGAGACTTCCTCAGATAATAGGTAAGGGAAGAGCCTTAGAGATGATGGTAACTGCAGAGATGATCAATGCTGAAACTGCTTTAGAGTATGGTTTGGTAAATTATGTTTTTGAAAATAAAGACGATGCTATGAAAAAGTCTACAGAATTGATAGATATTATTCAGAGAAAAGCTCCGGAGGCAGTTGCTGGTGTAATAAAATCAGTAAATAATTTTTATAGGGGGGATGATGAAGGTTTTGGACAAGAAATACAAATCTTTTCAAAGTTGTGTGGAACAGATGATTTTAAGGAGGGAGTAAGGGCATTTCAAGAAAAGAGATGTCCCTCTTTCAAAGGGAAATAATTTTTGGTATAAATTTTAATTATTACTTTTACCGAAATGAATTTGAAGAATTTTTCTATTCTATTCCTTTCACTAACTCTGTTATCTTGTAAAAAAGATTTTATCCCAACCGAATCTTCTAGAATTGAAATTGATGATTTTATAGTTGATGAAATTGATTATAAATTTCTATCTACAAAGTCAAAATTCCAGTATAAGAATGAGAACCAGTTAATTAATGCAACTCTTAATACCCGAATAGAAAAAGATAAGAAAATTTGGTTTTCGGTTCGAGTTGCACTTGGTATTGAGGCAGCTAGAGGTTTAGTTACTAAGGAGGAAATAATTATAATAGATAGGGTCAATAAACAAGTAATAAAATCCACCCCTGATATAATTGAAAATACTTTTAAGATAAAACTTAACTTCGAACAACTTGAGGCGATACTGACTGGTAATTTGTTATATGACATTTCCGATGATGATAACTTAGTACGTGAGGGGAATTACTTTAAAATAGTACAACAAATGGGCTCCATTCAATCACAAAATCTTGTAAATAACAAAACATCTAAAGTTGAAAAACTTATCCTCTTTGATGAAGTTACTAATTATTTACTAACTGTTGATTATGAAAATTTTAAGCCTCTTGGTAAAATACTATTTCCAGGAAGGCATTTATTTACGTCTGTTAGCTACCTTGATGGTTCTCCTGTTCCTGTAATAAATAATATAAACTTTAACTACAGGGAAGTAGAAAGAACAAATAAGCCACTAAAGTTTCCTTTCAGTATTCCTTCCAAGTATGTTGTTAAGAATATTTAGTTTTTTATCAATATTTTTCTTTGTTTTTCACAATACAAAATGTCAAGAATCTAGGGCTGATTTGGAAAGGGAAAGAGATCTTAACATCCAAAAAATTAATGAGGCAGAAAAAATTTTAAAAGAAACAGAAAATACGAAAATAGCTTCAATCGGTAGGCTTAATGTGATAAATAGACAAATAAATAATCGACAAAGTCTGATTAAATCCTTAAGGTCAGATATTAATATTCAAGACAAAGAGATAAGATCACTTACAAGTATAATTTCATCTTTAAATAACGATGCTTTACTTCTAACCAACGAATATGCTGATATGATATTTAATTCTTACAAGTCTAGGTCATCTCTAACTAAACTTAGCTATATTTTTTCTTCCGAAAATTACAATCAAATGTTTAGAAGGATGAATTATTTATTTCAGTATTCATCTTACAGAAAAAATCAAATTGATGAAATTAAAGAGGTAAGAAACAATTTAGTTGTTGAAGAGGAAAATTTAATTAGGGTAAAAGAAAATAAAAGTATTTTATTAAAAAGTGAATTATCTGAAAGCAGAAAATTACAAAACTTAAAAGGCAGTCAGAAAAAAATTATATCTGATTTAAATAATAGACAAAATAAAATTAGGAGAGAGATCCAGAATAGGAAAGAGGCATTAAGAAAGCTTGACGAATTAATCAGAGAAATTATAAGAAAAGAATCTGAAATTTTAAGATCAGATGATGAGTTAATTGATCTTGAAAGGATTTCTTCTGAATTTGAATCTTTAATTGGAAAACATAAATGGCCTGTATCTTCAGGTTTTATTTCAAATAAATTTGGAGAACATGCCCATCCTGTGATAAAAAGTATAAAGGTAAAGAACGACGGTATTGATATTCAAACTAACAAATCCTCAAAAGTTTACTCAATCTATGATGGAAAAGTTTCTACAATAGCATTTATTCCTGGAATGAGTAATGTAGTTATAATTAATCATGGAAACTATTTTACACTCTATGCCAAACTAAAAAATCTGAAGATTGAAAAAAATCAGATAATTTATACTGGTGATCAAATTGGGGATTTAATTACAAATAGTGAAGGAACTACTGAATTACAATTTCAAGTCTGGAAAAATAATGTTAAGTTGAATCCAGAAAATTGGATTATCAAGAAATGATTTTGCTATATTTACATTTTAAATCACAGATTATGAATATAGTATTTGGCTTAGGAATGCCTGGTGGATGGGAATGGATAATTATTGGTCTCATTGTTGTTATTTTTTTTGGTGCAAATAAAATTCCTGAAATCTTTAAAGGATTTGGAAAGGGTATAAGAGAATTTAAAGATGCCTCAAGAGAAATAAAGAAAGAGATTGAGAAGGAATCAGACTCTGACTCTGAAAAAAAGTAACTTATCCAAATAACCAAGAGAACCAACCGGATGACTTGGTTTTTATTCCTCTTTTCTTAATAATTTCAGCGACATTTTCAGGACTGTAACCTATTGAATTTGCTACATGTCCAAGTAAAAAGAATTCGTGATCATGTACCTTATCATCAGACTTAACTAATTTAACAAGATCAGTTATAAACTCCTCTTTTTCTTCGTCGGATAAATGATCTTTTATTGCTTTGCCATAATCGCCCTGCATATTGTTAAAGAAATTATTTGTATCTATTTCTTCAATATCCTCTGACTTATATTTGGATAGAATTTTACTAGAATTCATAATATCTTTTTCTTCTTGGCCTATACTTCCATCAACTCTTGCTATTTTTGCAAAACATGATGTAATTGATTTATTTAATAGTTCTTTACTCATGATAGATTTGTTTACCTAAAATTAATATTATTATTTAATAAATTAAATTATGTTAAACATAATAAAACCTCTAATAAAGTTTTTCTTTTTTTTATCTATTCTATCTTGTGGTGAAAATAATAATAAATCACAAAATATAAATAGATCCTTTCTTCCAAATGCCTCAGGAGAAAATAATGAAATGCTTATTGTTATGGACTCGTCAGCTTTTCGGAGTGTAGTTGGTAGAGAATTAGTTAATACTTACGGATCATTTGTTAAAGGCTTACCCCAACCTGAAAAGAAATTCGATCTTAGATATATAAGACCAAGAAGTTTTAATAATATTCTAAAACATGCTAAAAATATTATTGTTGCTTTTACACTTGATGGAAAAGGTATTGACTCAGATATATTAAGAAAAAATTTTAATGAGAGCTCATTACAAAGAATAGAAAATGATACAAGTCTATATTATTTTACTAGAAGAGATCAGTATGCAAAAGGTCAGATAATTCTCTATCTTTTTGGCAAGTCTGAAAAACTTTTGTTGGGAAAATTACAAAAGAATAAAAGTTTAATTTTAAAGTATTTTGAAGATGAGGTGAAAAAGAGAGTTGATAGAGAAATTTTTAGAAAAAAAGAAGAAAATATAGAATCAAAAATTTATGAAGATCACTCAGTGAAACTTAAAATTCCTTTTGGATACGATCTGGCAAAAAATTTAAAAGGATCAGAGGGTAATTTCTTTTGGTTGCGACAACTTGAGCCAGATTTTGAAAAAAATATTTTTGTATATTATGAAGACTATAATGAAAATGAATTAGCTGACTTTTCATACGCTTTTAATGATGGCGATAGAAGTATCGAAAATGTAAGAAAGAAGATTGCAAACAAATTTTTAACTGATTCTGAAAATAAAAGAGTATTTATGACTCTTCAAGATATTTTTCCTATCGAATATCAAGAAATAGTTTTTAAAAATTTTTCTGGTGTTGAAGCAACAGGTCTCTGGAAATTAAGTGATCTCTCAGCAGGTGGGCCTTTTAAAAGTTACGTGATTTATGACCAGAGAAATAAAAGAGCATACTATATCGAAGGATATGTCTTTGCACCTGGACAAAAAAAAAGGGATCTAATGCAAGAAATAACTTCTATTTTAAACACATTTGAGATATGATATCTTTTTTAAAAGGAAACAAGGTAGAAATTGATGTTTCTAAGGTAGTAATCGATGTTAATGGAGTGGGTTACAAAGTAAACATTTCGTTAAGAACTTTTTCAAAAATAAAGGATTTAAAGAATTTACATATTCACACTCACCTACATGTCAAAGAAGATGCTCACACTCTTTATGGGTTTTATAATAAAAGAGAGAGAAATACCTTCTTAAGTTTAATATCAATTTCTGGTGTAGGCCCGAGTACAGCAATTGTTATTTTATCATCACTTTCCGCTGATGAATTAAAATTAGCTATTCTTGAATCAGATGTGAATAAAATTAAATCTGTAAAAGGAATAGGATTAAAAACAGCTGAGAGGATAATTCTTGAACTAAAGGATAAGATAAATATTGATGAAATTGAAGACATAAAACTTTCTAATAATATAGGCAATACAATAAGAGATGAGGCGTTATCAGCTTTATCATCTTTGGGTATTTCAAAGAATGTTGTTGAACACCATATTGATTCTATTCTTGAAGCGAATAAAGATATCAATCTGGAAGATCTTATCAAGGAAATACTCAAGAGGTCATAATGGAAAAAAAGCTTTACTTTGAGACAAGCAAGATATTTTTATATATTTTTTTTGATCATAGCATCTAGCAACTGCTCGTTTTTATTTGCACAAAATAATGTTGACTCAATTAATAACGAGATTGATACGGTTTATTCCCCTACAAACTTCACAACATATCAATTAAAGGATAGATTTTCAGATCCGTTTTCTTCTCTTTTTTCAAATAATGCTTACAATATAAATTCGAGCCTGATTAAACTCTCTTCAAAATACGATACTTCTGGCGTATTTTATTTAGAAGAAAAAATAGGATCGTTAAATTATAGGCCATCAATATCAATTCCTTTCAATAGTTATGATAGGTTTAATACAAGAAATCAGGTAAAAGAATATTTTAGAGATAAATCATTAAGTTTAGATGGGGAGAGTACCTTAAAAAGTGGAAGATTGATCCCAAAGATTTACATTCCTGAGTCTTTGGATAGAATTTTCGGTGGAAACTTTATTGATTTACAGGTAAATGGATTTGTAAATTTAGATTTTGGAGGAAGATTCCAGAAGGTAGAGAATCCATCTATCCCAATAAGGCAACAAAGAAATGGTGGCTTTAATTATGATCAGCAGATTAATCTAAATATAAACGGAAAAGTTGGAGAAAAATTAAAAATTACTGCAAACTTCGATAACAACAACACATTTGATTTCCAGAATAATTTAAAATTAGACTATACAGGATTTGATGAAGAGATAGTTAGAAAAATTGAGGTAGGAAATGTTAGCATGCCTGTAAAGAATAGTCTTCTTAGGGGAGCCCAGAGCTTGTTTGGTCTCAAGACTCAATTACAGTTTGGAAGATTAAGTGTAACTGGTATTCTTTCTAGACAACAAGGAAAAGCAGAATCCATAAAAATAGATAATGGATTTCAGGGGAGAGAATTTGAAATTATAGGTTCTGGTTATGATAGAAATAGACATTACTTTCTAGGACACTTTTTTAGAGATAATTATGAGAGATGGTTGAGATCTTTACCACTAGTTACTTCAGGAGTGAATATAAACAGGGTTGAAGTATATATCTTAAATAGAACAAATAATTCTGAGTCTTTAAGGAATTTTGCTGCATTTACTGACTTAGGTGAAGGAAGAGTTTTACTAAATCAAGGTAATCCCCAAATAGGTTCCGGGACAAATGGCCCAAATGACAATGGTGCTAATTTACTTTTTGAAAATCTATCCTCTAATGGTTCTCTGAGAGATATTGATCAAGTCGACAATACTCTTTCCTCACAGTTTATTTTTAATAAGTCAGCTGATTACGAGAAGGTAACATCAGCTAGGAAACTTAATTCAGATGAGTATGAAATCAATAAAAATTTAGGATATATATCATTACTTCGAAGACTTCAAAATGATGAAGTTTTAGCAGTTTCATACGAGTATACATATAATGGGAATAGATATAAGGTCGGAGAGCTTACAGAGGATTATCAAAACAGAAATGAAAGTGAGGTTATATTTTTAAAGCTTTTAAGACCCTCAAGTATTAACGTTTCAATTCCAACCTGGGATTTGATGATGAAAAATATTTATAATTTAAATGCAACAAGAATAGAAAGTGAAAACTTTGAACTGAGAATAAATTATCGAGATGACGCTGTAGGATTTAATAATCCTAGTTTAAATGAGGGAACCCTAACAAGGGATAAGCCTCTTATTAGACTTCTTGGCTTGGATAGGTTAAACTCTAACAATGACCCTCAATATGATGGGAATTTTGACTTTGTTGAAGGATTTACTATTAATGCAGATAGAGGAAATATTATCTTTCCTGTTCTTGAGCCTTTTGGCTCAACTCTAGATTCCTATTTTCAGAAAAACTCTGAAACTGAGTTATCAGAGAGATATGTATACAATGAGCTATATGAAATGACTCAGGACGAGGCTGAGAAGGTACTATCTAAGAATAAATTTTTTATTGTAGGAACAGTTTCTTCAGGTTCAGGAAGCGAGATAAATTTACCAGGCCTTGGAATATCTGAAAACTCAGTAGTTGTTACTGCAGGGAATTTACAGTTAGTAGAGGGTACAGATTACACTGTTAATTACAGTTTAGGTAGTGTCAGAATATTAAATCCTGCAATTTTAAGTTCAGGACAGGAAATTAATGTATCATTTGAAAAGGCAGATTTATTCAATTTCCAAACTAAGTGGTTGTCAGGTGCAAGAGCCGAGTATGAATTTGATGAGAATATAAATCTTGGATTTACGGTATTCCATCTTAATGAGAGACCAGGTGGTATAACTAGATTTAGTGTCGGAAATGAACCAGTTAAAAATACAAAATATGGTTTTGATTTTAATATTAATAAGGAAAGTGAATTAATAACAAAGGTTATAAATGCTATTCCCTTACTAGGTACAAGGGAGATGTCAAATATTAATTTAAGTACAGAGTTTGCTCAAATTGTACCTGGCACATCAAATATGATTAATGGAGAAGGAATAACATATATTGATGATTTTGAAAGTGCTGTAATTCCTATTTCAATAGGAGGGTCAAATCTTTCATGGAAGTTAGGTTCTACTCCTGAAACAACAAATGATAGATTTGATAAAAGTTCTATTACAAGTAATAACTTAGGCTATTCTTTTAAAAGAGCAAAAATAGCTTGGTATACTATTGATAATATATTTTATTTAAATGGGGGAGCACAAAAACCAAGAAATATAACATTAGATGATTTAGAGAATAATTATATAAAGGCCGTATCACCACAAGATATTTTTAGGCAGCAGGATAGACAACTAATAAATACTAATTTGCCAATATTTGATATTGCATACTTCCCAAGTGAGAGGGGTCAATATAATTATAACCCAGATCTAACTTCTTCAGGTTTACTTAAAAATCCAGCTTCTAATTTTGGTGCAATTACAAGAAGTATTTCTAATGATACTGATTTTGACAGGACGAATGTGCAGTATATTGAATTTTGGATGATGGATCCATTTATTGATGGTGAAAATGGAAAAATTCTTGATGGAATTTTCAATAATAATAATACAACTGGAGGAAAATTGATATTTAATTTAGGTAACGTTTCAGAAGACTTGATGAAAGATAATATTCATGCATTTGAAAATGGGTTATCATCTGATTACTCTGACTCAGGTATTAAGTTTAATGAGTGGGGAAGGGTTACATCAAAACAATACCTAACTAAATTTTTTGAGAATGATAACAATTCGAGAGAGAATCAAGACATTGGTTTAGATGGTTTAAAAGATGCAAACGAAGTTGATTATTTTCAACAAAACTTTATAGATAAATTAACCCTTACATCTGAGGCAAATGAAAGAATACTATCAGACGTTTCTGCAGATAATTTTAAGTATTATTTAGGTGAAGATTTAGATGTAAATAATAAAAAAATACTTGAGAGATATAAAAATTTCAATGGTATGGAGGGAAATACCCCACTCACATCAAATACTAATTTTTCTTCTCAAGGTTCCCCATTTCCAGAAAATGAAGATTTAAATGAAGATAATACTCTATCGGACCTTGAAAGTTACTACGAGTATGAGTTAGACCTAAGACCAGGCTCTATGAATATTGGCCAAAATAATATAGTAGATAAAATTATTGATCAATCAGGTAATGCTACCTGGTATCAGTTTAGAATTCCAATTAGAAACCCTGATAGGATTCATGGTAATATATCTGACTTTAAAACTATAAGATTTATTCGTACTTATCTGACCGACTGGGATGAGCCTGTTGTATTAAGGTTTGCGAAATTTCAAATGGTTGGTAGTCAATGGAGAAAGTATGACAGCAATCTATATCAATCTGGTTTGAATGAAGTAAGTGAAATTACTGACTCTGATATGCAAATTTCAGTAGTGAGTATCGAAGAAAATAGTATTGGTTCAGATACTAAATCACCGTACGTTGTACCTCCAGGAATTCCAAGAGATATCGATAATACAACTATTGTACAGAGAAGAACTAATGAACAGTCACTCCAATTATGTTTTAATGATTTGTCAGATGGTGATGCAAAAGCAGTTTTTAAAGAATCTAATTTTGATTTAATTAATTATGGAAGAATTAAAATGTTTATCCATGCTGAACCAAATGATGGAGATATTCTTTCAGATGATGAGATAAGTGCTTTCCTAAGATTTGGGAGTGATTATGAAAATAATTATTATGAAATTGAGTTACCTCTCAAGATTACTAGGCCTTCACTCCTAAATCAAAATGGTTCCAATATAGCAAGAGCAATATGGCCTGAAGAAAACGAAATTAATGTATTTATTGAGGAGCTTCTTGCTCTAAAATCAGAAAGGAATAGGGAGTCTTTAGATATCTCAATTCCGTACTCAAAGATATCAAGAAACGGGAAGTATGTTTTTAGAATTGTTGGTAGACCCTCACTAAGTTCAGTTTTAAATTTTATGATTGGAGTTAAAAACCCTATAAGTCAGGATAGGTCATCAAAATCAGCCTGTCTGTGGTTTAATGAGTTAAGACTTACAGACTTTGACAAAACTAAAGGTTGGGCAGCCAACGCAAGTTTAAATATGAAGTTATCAGATTTCGGTTCAGTTTCTTCATCTGCTAGATATACCTCAGTTGGATTTGGATCTATCCAACAAAGAATTTCAGAACGAACGAGAGAGGAGACCATGCAATATGATGCATCAGCAAATTTAAATTTGGATAAATTCCTACCATCAAAATCAGGCGTGAAATTGCCTTTATATATTTCCACTTCAAAAACTGTGGTAACTCCTAAGTATGATCCCCTGGATAAGGATATACCTCTTAATGCTGCAATCAATTCTTTTGATACAAGAAGAGAAAGAGAGGAATACAAAAAATTGACAGAGGAGAGAATAGAATCAAAATCTATAAGTCTAGCTAATGTAAGAAAAGAAAGGGTAAACTCTGAATCAAGGGTTGACTTTTGGGATATTGAGAATTTTTCAACTAGTTTTTCTTACAGTGAAAGAAAAAGTTCCAACGTTACTACTCAGACTTTGGAGACAAAAGAGCACAGAGGAAATATATCATACAACTTCTCTCCAAAATCGTTATCACTTCAGCCATTTAAAAACGTAAGTTTTTTTGATTCAAAGATTCTGAAATTAATCAAAGACATAAATTTCAATCCTCTCCCTTCAAATATTAATATTAGGGGTGATTTGAATAGATCTTTTAACAAAACACAATACAGAAACTCAGATCTGACTATAGAAGGTGTAGATCCAATTTTTGAGAAATATTTTTCATTAAACAAGTCATATGGGTTTCAGTGGAACATATTTAATAGTATGAATATAGATTTTAATGTTATGGATAACTCTGTGGTTGATGAACCCGAGGGAGCCCTAGATACTCAAGAAAAACTTGACAGTATGTATTATAACTTGAAACGATTTGGTAGAACAAAAAATTTTAATCAGTCAGCATCTGTAAATTATAAACTTCCAATAGATAAGATACCTCTGCTTGATTGGGTTAATTCTACAGCAAAATATTCTTCCAGATATTTATGGTCTGCGGGTTCTTATCAGCAGTCTGATACACTTGGAAATATTGTTGAAAATGCCAGGGAATATGCACTTACAACTAAGCTTGATATAAATAAACTTTATGATAAAATTCCAATTTTTAAAAATTATACTAAAAAGTTTAAAGAAAAAGATTCCACTGGTACTGTATTCCAGTCTAGGGTTTTTGATGGAATTATGAAGATGATAATGTCTTTAAAGTCAATGAACTTAACTTATAATGTCAGTGAGAGAACAGCCATGTCAGGTATAATAGATTCTCCTGGATTATTTGGTCAAAATAATGTTACAAATTCACCTGGTTGGGATTTTGTATTTGGGTCACAAGATGCAAGCGTAAGAAAAAGAGCAGCAGCTAATGGATGGTTAGTTAAAAATGATTTTTTAAACACACCTTTTTTACAAACAAGAAATCATAATTTTCAATTTAGAAGTAGTCTTGAGCCTATTAATGGCTTTAGAATACAGTTGGACGCGAAGAGAATAGTTTCTGAAAACTTTCAAGAGATTTTTAGATATAATTCTGCAGAAGATACTTATGTTTCATTGACTCCTACAAGGGGAGGTAACTTTTCTTTATCATTTTTAGCAATTAAGACTGCATTTGTTGATGATGATAACTCGAAGAATTCATCTACATTTTTAAGGTTTGTTGAAAATAGAGAGGTTATAAGATCAAGATTAAATAGTCTGAATTCTTCTGGGGAGTATGGACTTAATTCTCAAGATGTTTTAATTCCTGCATTTATCTCTGCATATTCAGGATCAAACGCTTCAACATTTTCATTAAAGCCTTTTCCTAAAATACCAATTCCAAATTGGAGGGTAGACTTTTCTGGACTTAGCAAAATTAAGTCTTTAAGTGAAATCTTCTCGACAATAACTCTTACTCATTCTTACCAAAGTACTTACTCGGTTGGTGAGTTTTCAAATTCCTTATTGTATCAAGATAATCTTGACTTTTCAAATTCTTTAATGAATTATCCGCTGGCATCACAACAAACTGAAAATGGATTGATACCATTTTACATTATTAATCAGGTTAGAATAATAGAAAGATTTGCTCCACTTATTGGATTGAATATAAGAACAAAAAATAATTTAAATGCGAGAGTTGATTATAAAAAAGATAGAAATATCATGCTTAACCTATCAAATTCCCAGGTTAACGAAATGAGAAATTCCGATTTCACAATTGATTTTGGTTATACAAGAGATAAACTCAGGCTTCCTTTTAAATATCAAGGAAACACTTTAATTCTAGATAATGAGATTGAGTTTAGATTGAATTTCACCATAAGAAATACAAAAACAATTCAAAGGAAAATAGATGATGAAAGTGTTATTACAAATGGAAACTACAATTTTCAATTAAGACCTAACATTAATTATACAGTTAACGATAGGATGAATCTTGTAATATACTATGATAGAGTAGTGAATAAACCAACTGTGTCAAACTCTTTTCCAAGATATTCAACAAGTTTTGGTGCAAGATTAAGGTTAAGTTTAAATCAGTAATATCATTATTTTCATATCAAATTTTCATTCACTATATTCGTTCAATGGATCATAAAAGTTTAAAATATACACAAGATCATGAGTGGATTAGAGTCGACGGAGACCATGCATTTGTTGGCATTACTAATTTTGCTCAGGGTGAACTTGGTGATATAGTATATGTTGAAATTGAAACCCTGGACGAGTCAGTCCAAATGGGAAATGTTTTCGGAACTATTGAGGCAGTAAAAACTGTATCTGACTTATTTATGCCAGTTGACGGCGTTGTAGTTGAAGTTAATGACAAGCTAGAGTCTGAGCCTGAACTAGTAAATAATGATCCTTATGGTGAGGGTTGGATGGTTAAAATTAAGCTTGATAATCCTTCTCAAGTTGATGAGCTGCTTGACCTTGCCGCATATGAAAAAATTACCGGTTAGTTTTTTTGTTTATCTTTTCCTCACCCTAACCTGGTTCCTGGTTATTCTATATCTTCTTCTTTATTATCAACCAGATGGTAGTACATACTCAAAATTTAAACACCTTGACAAGCTTATACACTTTATTCTTTTTTTTGTTCAGTCTTTGACACTATCACAGGCAATCTATTTATTTAAAGGACACTTTAGTTTTAAAATTTTTATTCTCGTAATATTAATTTTATTGTCTTTTGGTGTTATTACAGAGGTTCAGCAACTATATATACCTTTTAGGACCTTTGACTATTATGACTTAATTACTAATATAATCGGAGTTGTGACAGGAGTATTTTGTGTAAAATTTTTTAATAAATAGATATCAATTAGTTATATTAGAGATATGGAAATAAAGAAAAATCCTGAAGCAGATTTAGAAAGAAGAAGTGGTCTTTTTCTGAATATTGGTCTTTGTATAAGCCTTATCTTGGTTATTGCTGCTTTTGAGTGGAGATCTTATGACAGAGGTGCAGCTATGGATCTTGGTTCTATTGATGATGATTTCGAGGATCTAATGGAAATTCCGCCAACAGAACAACCACCACCTCCGCCACCTGTTATCCAGCAACCTGAAATTATAGAGGTACCTGATGAGGAAGAGATAGAGGAAGAGATAGAGATTGAAATAGACGTTGAAATTACAGAAGAAACTGTCATTGAAGAAATTGTATTTGAAGAAGCTCCTGAGGAAGAAGAAGTTGATGAAATTTTTACTATTGTTGAGGATCAGCCAACCCCTCCTGGAGGAATGAGTGCATTTTACAAATATGTTGCTACGTCCCTTAGGTATCCTGCTCAAGCAAGAAGGATGGGAATCGAAGGTAAGGTCTTTGTTCAGTTTGTAGTTGGTAAAGACGGTACCCTGACTGATGTCCAAGCTATAAAAGGTATTGGTGCTGGGTGTGATGAGGAAGCAGTAAGGGTAATATCTAAAGCAAAAAAATGGTCTCCAGGAAAGCAGAGAGGTAGACCTGTAAGGGTTAGAATGATTCTACCTATCACTTTCAAATTGGGTTAGTTCACCTATGAAAAATCTATTTTTATTCTTTACTCTTAGTTTCATATCGTTTGTTGTTAATGCACAAAAGGTGTTTAATAATGCTGGGGGAGACAGCCTGTTTTCAAATTCAGCAAATTGGGTTGGTGGTTCAGTTCCTACATCAACTGATAAAATTAAGATACAGACAGTCAAGGGAGTTTTAATTCTTGATAATGATTATACTGTAAAACAAGTAATTGCGGCAAGGAAAGGGGTAGTTATTAAAAGTAGTAGAACATTTAATGTTGAATTAACAGCATCAGGTAATGCAAACTATATATTTAACAGCTCTGAATTGTCATTTAGTAACCAAAACGATCCTAACATATCGGTAAATGTTGGAGATAAGTTAGTATTTGATGCTACAAGTAATACTCTAGCAACTCATCCATTTGCTATTGTATCTGAACTTTCAAGTTCTGGAGCTTATGATGCAAGTAAATTAGTTTCTGGAGTGACAAATAATGGAACGAAAGGGGATACTATTTCATGGGATTTAACTGGAGTTGCTGCTGGAACATATTATTATATCTGTACCTATCATAAAAATATGGTAGGTCAAATTACCGTTTCTCCTCAAAAATCTCTTACTATAACTGGTAATGGTAATGTTGGGCAACCGGTTCAAGCCAATGGAGACGATTCATCTGTTGACTTTCAGCTTCCAGTTATAATTAACACGACGGATACCCAAGGAAAATCATTTGCAACAAATGGAGCAAGAGCAAAAATATTTTTTAATTCATCATTAACAAATACCACTGCTACGTTATCATTCTCTAACCCAAATACGAAAGCTAACACTGCTCATCATATTAACGGTAAGTTCATTTCTAATAAATGGCTAAATGTCAATGCAAATACTAATGTTACTTTTGGAGACAATTCTGATTTTACTGAACATGCTAGCGCTTTAAGATTTATTGGTAATGCTGGAAATGGTAAATTAACTGTTAGCTCGGCAAAAAATAAATTTAAGACATCTGGAACTAAAATTATAGTAAATACTGGGGGTCATATGACAATAAATTCAGAGGATATTTTGAAGAGTACAATCCAGATTGACTCTGATAAAATTTTAAATTTGACGATAAATAGTAATCAGTCAAATGCTGGTTTAATAACTATGGCAGACTCTGCCAAGATTAATTTGAGCATCGACCCGAGTGTAACTTCTATTGCATTTGCTGATAACTCTTCATCAAGTTGGGGTAATGGCAAAATAATTGTTACTGGTTTTAAAGATGACGTAATTAGTTTTGGAAATAATGCAAGTGGTTTAACAACTAACCAATTATCAAAACTTGATATAGGTGGTACAGCATTAGAAATAGATGCATCTGGAAAAATTAAGTCAGAAGCTCCACCTGAGGTATCAGTATCAACTTTCACTAATGGGGGTGGAGATAAACTATGGTCTAATCCTTTAAATTGGAACAATGGAATTCCTAACGTCCCTACAGCAAAGGTAACCTTGAATGACTCTCTAATTCTTGATAAGGATGTATCTGTTGCTCAAATTAAGTTGGCAAATATTGATAAAGATGTTTCAGTAACATCTTCAAATAATGCATTACTTACTCTTACTGGATCAGGAGTGACTCAGCCAATACAAAATAATGCTCCAGATAGGTCTTTGACATTTGATATTAAAGTAGATTTAACATCTAATGATTTAGAAACCATTCAAATTAATGGTGGTGGAACAGCAAGTATCAATTTTGGATCAAACTCAGAACTATCTCTTGCCAGCGCAACAAAGTTTGTGGGTAAACTTAATAGATCTTTCTCATTTAATGGCACGTTAATTGGAGCGGGTGCTTTTCAAGTCGGTGACGATACAAATGTAACTTTTGGAACTAATTCAGATAATCTAGGCTACACTGGAGAATTCAAATACTTGGGAGCAAATGCTTTGATTACCGCGAATACAGCGGATGAGGGAACATTTATCTCAAATGGAGTATTTATTAGTCCAGGTGCAGCAACCAATCCAAAATTAATTTTGAATGGAGTCAATATATTCAAAGGTGATATCAATATCTCAGATAAAGACTTTACAATATTATTCAACGCAAACCAAGGTAGCGTTGGGGAGTTGACAATGGGTTCTGGTAATCTTAACCTAAGTCTTGACGCCTCAGTGTCTGAAGTTGCTTTTGCTGATAATTCATCTTCAAATTGGGGTGACGGAAAGGTTGTTGTCAGTGGTTTTAAGGATAATGTTATACGTTTCGGTACAAGCTCTAGTGGAATAACCTCTGAACAGTTAAATAAAATTGATATTGGTGGAACGGAAGTTGTAATTAATAGTTCAGGCAAGATTGCTGGGAAAGTAATATCTCAGTCAACCTTCACTAATGCTGGGGGAGATATGTTATGGTCAAATGTTAATAACTGGAGTAATGGAATACCTAATATATCTTCCGCAAAAGTAATTCTTAACGATTCGCTAATTATTGACAAAGATGTTGAGATAGCTCAAATTAAGTTGCCTGGAGGATTTGGGAGCGTTCATGTATCTAGCATTGATAACAAATCTCTAACCTTAAATGGTACAGGAGTTAATGCAGTAATTCAAAATAATGGATCAAATGTTGACTTAAGATTTGAGCTTGATATCAAAATAAGATCAAACGATTCCATAGAAGCAATACAAGTAAATGCAGGTGGATCTTCAAGAATAATATTTAGAAAAGGTTCTTCTCTTGACTCAGATAGATTAATAAGTATAACTGCTGGAGGAGATAAATATGTTATGATAAACGACATTCTATCCTCAAGTGGTCTTTTTGGTGGAGGGGTAACAGTGATGCCTGGATCAAAACTCGTTTTTGGAGAAAATGCTTCAAATAAAGATTACTCGACTTATTTTACTCTTTTAGGTAATGCTGAATTAATATCTAGAATACCAGAAGAAGATTTCTTTGTAAAAAGTGATTTTTACATAAAAAGTTTGGATAGAAATAACAAAGGGTTACCAAATGTTGTTACCGTTGAAAATGGATATACAATGCGTGGAAGTCTTAAGGTTGACAGTGTTGATTTAATACTTAACCTCCATGCTAGCCAGCATATGGAAGTTATTGAATTGACCTCTGGTAATTTGATATTAAATTTTGACTCTGCCGCTGAGTTTCCTGAAGTAACATTTTTACATGATGGCCTGTACAGTTCAAATAATAGTAACAGATTTATAATTAATGGATTTAAAGAAAAAGTCTTCAGGTTTGGGTCGGATTCAACTGGTCTCTCATCTGAAAAATTAGCTCTCATCATGGCAGATAGTTCCTCTGTAGGAATAGATGGACAAGGTTACTTATATATAATAGTGGATTCAGATGGAGATGGAGTAATTGACTCAGAAGATTTATGTCCTGATACTCCTGTTGGTGAGTCAGTAGATTCTGACGGCTGTTCAAGTTCTCAGAAAGATTCTGATGGTGACGGTGTGACTGACAATCTAGATGCTTGTCCAAATACATCAGCTGGAGCAACTGTTGACTCCTCGGGTTGTGAAATCCCGCTGTCTATAGAATTTTCTAATTTTATAAATAATGTTTATCCAATTCCAGCAGATGATATAGTTACAATAGAGTTAAAAGAAAACTTAGAAGTAATTGATATAAATGTTTTAGGAATTAATGGTGCTACTACTAATAAATTGCCATTTGCTAAAAAGAGAAATAGACTAGATGTTAAAGTCTCAAATTTATCAGATGGTATTTATATTATGAGAATTACTACTAATAAAGATATTCAAAAAGTAAAAGTAATAATCAAGAGGTAATTTAAGTTTAAGGTTTTTTTAATATAACTACATCATCAAGAAAAAATCCAGGTAACATTGGATCCTTCAGAGGTTTATAAAATACAACCTTTGCTTTTGATACACCAGCTGGGACGGTAAATTCAATATTATTTTCAGTCCACTCATTAGTCTTTGGGACTTCATAATCAACAAATTTTTCTTCGTCCCCTTCATTATTTTTTATTACAGCATTAAAGGTATTTGTCGGGGTTGTTTTCCACCTATGGAAAAAAGAGTAGCTATATGTTTTTCCCTCTTCAACGTCTATTATTTGAAATATTGATCCATCGTGTGGTTCAATTCTAGCTAAAAAGTTTCCTGTATTCGGATCTTGCACCGAAGCATTGAGAACAGCATTCTTAAAACCACCCCATGGGCTTATAGATCCACTTTCAAATGTTCCATTTTTTAGAAGATTTCCTGGGACTTCAGTTACCTCTTCTATAACAGGATCTTTACCTGATCCAGCGAGCATATTTGGTTTATAATTTGCATAGTATTCTCCAAGTTCAGTCATACTTTCATCATCGTTATATAACCTAGATGAATATAGTCTTGGGTAGTTAGGTGAGCTTTCGGTTCCATTGAACCAAGCAAACCTATGAACATATTTTCTGTTATAAAGTTCAGGTAATAATGTTCTCATGGTACCAAGAATTTGTATAGGACTATATTTATTATTGTCAATCGAAGTTGCTTGATTATCAACTACAGCCATTTCAGTGATCCAAATCGGTTTATTATATTTATTATATGTTTCGTCTATCATATCCAAAAAGAGTTGAGGATTATTATTTAGGTATAGGTGTATACATATAAAATCAACTCTTAGATTATTTTGTTCAGCTTTCAACATAAATTCCTCTAGCCATCCATTTCTGAGTCCTGCTGGTGCCGGGCTTCCAAGAGGAACACCTATCTCCTCTAGTTTAGGCCACAGAGCTATTGCCTCATCAACACTCATATGTGATTGTGTTTCTAAATCAGGTTCATTAAACCCTAAAACATGTCTAATTTGTCCAGTCTCTCTAAGGTTTTTTAAATTTTCAAGAGCTTCATTATTCAAACTATTTTTTCCCCAAATCATTGGAACAAACTCAACACTATCTGGTATAGCTTCATTTAATTCTTTATTCCACGCATAATGCCAAAAAGGTTTTAATCTTGCAACTCTTGAGGACCAAGTTGGAATTTTATAACCCATACCGATACCTTTTTTATCTAAAACTTCTTCAGAAGTAATTATAGTAGAAACATTTCTAGATCTCTCTAATCTTACCATATCGATATTATCCTCTACACAACCAGTATGTGATAAAAGTAGTATTATGAAAAGATGACGTGTAATTATTTTTTTCATATTAATATCCTGGATTTTCAATTAGTTTTGGATTATCTGCAAGCCTACTTAACCCAAGAGCGTAATAATAATTTCTTGGCGGATGAAGTCTAACTCCTCCAAGATCACCTGGAGCCATTTCAATTGTATATTTTTTGGTATTTGCATTATATCTGTAGTGAAGCCTGTGTCTTTGTTTATTATCAAGTTCTTCTACAGCTATCCTCCATCTTCTTAAATCCCAAAATGTATGTTCCTCAAATGCTAGTTCACATCTTCTTTCTTGCCTGATTTTATCTTGACTTACTTGACCAATAGAAAGAGAAGGCATCCCGGCTCTGTCTCTAAGATTATTTAAATTTGCTAACATGTCGCCATTAGGATCATTTAAGTAGAATGCTGCCTCTACATAGTTCAATATGATTTCACCAAGTCTAAAAATAATATAGTCAGTACTTGACCTTGTAGCATCAGGTGTTTCCGGATTAGTTCTTTTCCTTATCAATAATCCGGTAGCCATACTTCCAATATGTTTTGATGGTCCAGTTCTTGGCCACCCAGATAAAGATCCAGACATACTTCTATGAAAATGAACGGTTCCTCCCTTAAAAGATGACCCTGGATAAAAAATTGAAGCTTTCATTCTTGGATCTCTCATCTCGAAAAACCAATTAGGATCTATTTCAGTTGCATCGTCATATATAGATCTATCAAGCATACCACTTGTACCATCAGTAAAATCAAATTGTTCTAGTGTTTCAAGGTAAACGGTATAGTTTGAGCTCCAATTAAACCCAAATCCTGATGGCTGAGCAAGTGCATCCCACTGATGACTTTTACCTTCATCATAATCGTACTTCTCTGCAAAGATAACTTCAGGATTATTTGATTCATCTATGAAAAGATCACCAAAATTTTTAACTGGATCAGAATCTTTTCTGTATAAAGAAAATATACCCGACCTGATAATTTCTCTTGATGCTTCTAGAGATTTTTGGTAGTAGAAGTTAGTCTCAGAATTATTTATTCCAAGTAGCCCGTTCAACTGTTCAGTTCCAAAGTTTGCAATACTTGCTGCATAAAGCATTGATCTACTTTTTAGAGATAGTGCAGTCCATTTAGTTATTCTGCCATCTTGTTCTGCAAATGAAGGAAGATAGTTTACTATATCATCCATTTCTGATAAAATAAAATCATAAACTTCTTTCTCAGAGTTCCTAGCTCTAAACAGCTCGTCTCTTGTACCTTGAACAGGTATTATATCTGTAACAATAGGTACTCCCCCAAATCTTTTTACCATTTCGAAATATGCATGAGCCCTTATAAATCTTGCTTCAGAAACTCTTGAGTTAATAAAGTCTGAAGATAACCTTTCGGACTCAGGAAGTTTGGTAATTAATTGATTACATTCTCTAATCAATCTGTAATCATAGTAATCCAAAATCTTACCTATAAGACCATTTTCATTATAATCTACATCTACAACTTGTGTATAGGGGATTTGCCATGATACCCCATAATTTCTTGACTCACCACCATATGAAGAAATTAACCCCATATTTAAATTTCCATTCCCACTTTTTATATGAAATTGGGCTCGATCGTATAGATCAAATAGAAATGCATCAGCTAGAACTGGATCATCAAAAACAAGTTCATCAGAAATTATATCAGTTCTGGTAAGATCAAATGGATCAGAGCATCCGACTTGGAATAATAAAAATAAAATAAGATATATTTTGTTCGAATTCATATTAAAAAGTCATTTTAATTCCAGCTGTAAAAGATCTTGTTATTGGGTAACGTCTTGTTGTCTGCGTATTCGGATCAAACTCCGGATCGAATGAGTTTTTATATATTCCGAGATTTGTTAGAGTAAAAATATTTTCTGTAGATAGGTATAATTGAGTAGAATTTAATCCAATTTTGGAAATTATATTGTTAGGAATATTATAGGATAAATTAATATTTTTAAGTCTAAGATATCTAACATCTCTTAGCCAAAAATCTGAAACCCTTGAATTATTGGTACTAGCTGAAAAACTTGATGCTGGTAGTATAGCATCTGGATTAATATTTATAGATGGGTCATCTGGATGAGGTTGCCATGCATATTTGTAGTGGTAAGATAAAGGAATTGATCCGTTACTAAACATTGTCGCAGCAGGACCATTTATATAAATACTAAATTTTGATGCACCTTGTAATAATACTGATAATTGAAAATTTTTATATGATGCTCTAAGATTCATTCCAAAGTTCATTTCTGGCATTCCACCGGCAAAACCAATTACACCTTGGTCTCTAAAGTTTATAGTATCGTTACCATCAAGATCTTTATATTTAATATCTCCAGGATTTAAAAGAAGGTTTCCATTACCGTCTTGAATGACTTGGTGATTATTGATCTCATCTTGGCTCATAAAAATTCCATCAGAAAAATATCCAAACCTTCTATTTACCCATTCTCCTTCTCTCCCATAAATTCTTTTATAGTCTAAATCTTCAAAATCCTCAATATCTTTTCTGACTACAAATTTCTCTTTTCCAATTGAAAAGTTTGGGGCTATATCGATTTTCAAATCTCCGATTTTTTGCTGATAAACTGCAGATAATTCTATCCCTCGATCATCACTTATATTAATATTAGTTAGAGGAAGATCATAACCTCCCTCATCAGCAACTGCTTGATTGTCATTACTTAGAATATTTTCTCTTTTTCTATAAAAAAAGTCAGTTTCAACCTGCAATTGACCTTTAAAAAATGTTGCTTCTAAACCAAGATTATACATTGTCATCTTCTCCCAAGTAAGAAATGGATTTACCTCACCCAAAGTTCTAATGGTGGTTTCTGAAATATTGTCACCAAATAAATATGTTGTATTTGTTTCGTAACCGGTTAGGTAGTCAAATCCACTTATGCCATTAGCAGAGTCATCTCCTAACTGGGAATATGATGTTCTTAATTTTAGGGTTGTATTTTGATTTCCCTGGAAGAAGGGTTCTTCAGATAGTATCCAACCAAAAGAAAGACTAGGAAAATAACCCCATCTTGTATCAGGTGCAAAAAGAACATTTCCATCTGCCCTAAAAGTTGACTCAATTATATACCTATCCTTAAATCTATAATTAATTCTTGCAACTGCACTTTTCCTTCCTATGTCAGGACCAGATGATCCATTATTGGTTTGTTCATTTTCTGAACCTATAAAAAGTTCAGGAATTGATGTTGTGAATAGGTCCCTTCTTGTAGCAGAAAACATACTATATTTTCTTGTAGTTTTTTCAGCTAACATTAAAACTTTTAAATTATGATCACCAAAAGTCTTAATATATTCAGCCGATATTAGAGGGTAAATCATGGTTCTCCTAAACTGCGCATCCGAAACAGATGAAATTCCATTTCCTACTCCTTCTAAAAATAATTCATCACCATTTTGTCTATAAACATTATATGGTTTTCTAAAAGTTTTTTCTGATCTGTCTAATAAAGTTAAATTAATATCTGTCCCAAGAGTAAGTCCATCAACTCCGGGAACTTTATATTTAAATCCAATCTTTCCTCGGAAAGTATTATCAAGCCTATCATATGTACCAAATATACTCCTATCTGACCTTGCAATCGGATTTCTATTTCCTGTAGTTGAACCTGAGTATGACACTGATGACACCGAGGGGTCAGGGACTTTAGTATTATCTGATAACGTAGTAGGATAGATTGGTTGAGCTGTAGAGAGATCAATCCAAATATTTGAAAGAGCAGTTTTAGATGGCCTCTCTCTTATATCTTGTCTATAAGATAGATCAACAAAAAAATTAATTCTTTCATTTATTTTAATATCAATATTTGATCTTGTATTATATCTTCTGTAATCAAAGTCTCTTGAATTAAAGAAGCTTTCCTGATCAACAAATCCAAAAGACGTAAAATATTTCACGTTTTCATTTCCCCCGGAAACACTTAGGTTGTGTTGGTGCATGGGAGCATTATTTTTAATTAGTGCATCCACCCAATTTCCTCCTTCATAACCTTGAATTTTATTGCTGTAATTTTCTACATCAAGCTCAGTAAACGTCGCATTTGCGTCATTGAAATCATTAAGATTGGCTTCTCTTACTAATTCAACATATTGAGATGCATTTACATGATCAAGAAATGCAGTTGCCGATTGTAATGTTAAGTTACTTGAATATGATATTTTAGGTTTTCCACTTTGACCTCTTTTTGTTGTAACTAAAACAACACCGTTACCTGCTCTTGCTCCATAAACTGCTGCAGAGGCATCTTTTAAGACACTTATACTTTCTATATCATTCTGATCAATTCTAGAAAAATCCATTTGTACTCCGTCTACTAGTATTAGTGGTGCCTCGCTAAAACTTCGAATTCTAATCTGAGTGTTTTCACCTCCTGGTAAACCTGAATTCTGTCTAGTCATAACACCAGGTACTCTCCCTGCTAAAAGATTTGAGGAGTTTGCAACTGGTACAAGAGTTAATTCTTCATTTTTTATTGTGGCAACGCTACCAGTTAAATTAATTTTTTGTTCTGAACCATAACCAACAACAACCACCTCTTTTAAAGTTTCAACATCAGGTTCAAGGTTTATTGAGAATGAATTTTTACTAGTTACCGATATTTCTTGCTTTTCGTATCCTGAGAATGATATTTCTATTATATCATTTTCATCAACATCAAGTTGAAAGTTTCCTTCAATGTCAGTTACTGTTCCCTTTGTAGTACCTTTAATAATTATCGTAGCACCAGGTAACCCTTCATTATTTTCATCTGAGACTTTGCCATTTATAACTTTATCTTGAGCATTAAGATTGTTGATAATTGTTGAAAAAAGAAGAAGAAAAATAAGTCTCATTGACTTTTAACTAATTAAAAATAAATATTAGTAAAAATATGGCTTAATTTTTAAAAATAGGATTATAATATGATTTTGATTACAGAATGTTAAAAGATTCTTCTTTTATTTTTTCAAGATTAGTCTTCATTTTTATGGTATTGCTTTGTATATCAAAATCATTACATTTTGCACCAATTGTATTTATTTCTCTACCTAGCTCTTGTGATATAAAATTTATTTTTTTACCATGAGGTCCTCTCTCTTTTAATGTTTTCTTAAATAGTGAGATGTGTTTAGTTAGTCTAGTAATTTCTTCATTGATATCAATCTTATCAAGAAAGTAAAATATTTCTTGTTCTAATCTCAGCTCATCTATTTTTAATGATTTAAGTTTATTAAGCTGAGATTCTATTTTTTTTCTTTTTTCTATAGCTCTTTTTTTATCTAATTTTTTTATAAGATTTAAGGATTTAGATATTTCATTGATATTTTTTAAGAGATCTTTTTTAATGGATTTTCCTTCGTCAAATCTAGAATTCATACATTTTTCTACTGCATTCATTACATTATCAAGGATATTTTTTTTTGATATTTTGATGTTTGGAACGTTTTGTTTCTTTTCATAAATAAGGAATGTATTATTTAGTATTGTCTCGTCACTTATTTTAATAGAATCAACCATACCCTTAATTTGTTTAAAAAGTTTATTGAACTCTTTTTTGTCAATCTTATTCTGATCATTTTTTGAGTTCAATAAGTTAATTCCTACTTCTACTTTTCCTCTTTCTATTTTATCCTTGACGAGTTTTCGTATCTCTTTTTCAGGAATTATAGAATCAAGATTTGATTTAATATTTAAATCTAAAAATTTAGAGTTAATACTTTTAACTTCAAATTCTAATATAGAACCTTCATATTTTGAGGAAAATAAACCATAACCTGTCATCGACTGCATATTTCCTTATTTAAAAACTATATCCTATTGATAGATGGAATTTTGTTTGACCTAATCTATAATCTTCAATTGGTTTTGCTACGTCTAATTTAATAAAGTAGTCCATAATAAAAGATCTTATTCCAAATCCATAACTTGCTAACCAGGGATTCTTTGAATTTTCAATTTCGGCTTGAAAAACTGAACCTGGTTCTCTTATATACCATGTATTTACATCATTTTTAGAGCTAAAAGGAGAGTTTATATTCCAAGATGAACCTAAATCAAAAAATCCTATTAGTTGTAAATTATTTAGGAACTTACTTGTAATACTTTTACCAATAACTGTTTTAATCAACGGTATTTTGAGTTCAGTATTTAAAACTAAAGCCTTATAACCGTCAAACTTTTTTAAGTTATATCCTCTTAAATTTAAATACTTACTATATAAAAAATTGGTGTTATTATTTCCATTATAGACTGCAAGAGGATCGTTAATGCCCTTATCTTCTTTTGTATTTATAATTGAATTTTGAATTCCACCAACTAAGTATTTAAAAGGATTATTTCCATAAGAGTTTCCATAAAAAATTCTGGATGATAAAATTATGTTATTCACTATTTTTTGATGATGAATAAAATCAATTGAAAAATCTTTGAAATTGTTATTTTCATTTGCTTTACTAATATAATTACCTAGAGATACTTTAATTTTTGAACCTGTCTCAAGATTCATTCCAATTTTATTGGTATTGTCATAAAGAACATTCACAAAATATCCTGAAAACTTAGTCTTTTCGTAGAAAGTGAATGGTGGTGGAGATGAATTTAAAACTCTATAATCCAGGTCATAAAATTTATTGATTGAGATAAAAGGTGAAACCTCAAACCTTAAAAACTTATTAATTGGGTAGGAGACATTTAAACTCAGTTTATTCATTGAATATTTATGATAAATATAATTTTGATTATCCTCAGGATAAACAATATTTCTGTTGAATGATAACTTAAAATCTAGTCTGTATTTAAGGAAGGAATATTCAGTAAAGACATCAGAACTTTTTAGGCTGGATAAAGGTAGAAATGCACTTGCATACAAGTTATGATTTTCAAAAAGTTCAATAAAATCTGTTTCAATTTGAGTACCAAAACCTTCGAATGGATCAACTAAAACAAATGTGTTGAAGTTATTTTTTATAAATGAATATTTATAATCATAGGGTAGTTTAATATTTTTATTTTGACTAAACCTTTGGAGATTATTCAATACTGAATTGTTTTTATTATCATCTTCAAATCTAAAATCTTCAGTATCAGAAAAATCTTTTTTCTTTCTTATTTCTTCCTCTTCTCTTTTTTCATTTGCTCTCTTAATATTATTTAAGGATTGTAAATATTCTACCCTCTTTGTTTGAGGTCCAAAAGAGGAAAGGTCTATATCTAAGTCATCTAAATAATGTACTTTTTTTTCTCCATTATTGAGATAACTAAAACCAAGAATTTTATTATTAATGTTAAAATCATAGTTCTCAATATTAGAATTAAGATTAGTTATTTGCTTATGTGTTCTCCCAATCTCATGACTATATAGATTATATATGCCTTTTCTGTCACTTAGGTACACTATTTTATTTTTTGTAATAGGTTGAGCTTGAATGTTGATACTCTCCGAATTAGTAATTTTTTCTAGTTTGTTCTGGGTTGAATCAAGATTGTATATAAATAAGTTATAATATTCGTAATCAAATGGATCTGAACTTTCATCTAAGTTGTCACTAAGTCTATTAGAGCTAAAGATTATTGATGTTGAATTTGGAAAAAAATGAGGATGAATATCGTCGTATACATCATCAGTTATCTTTTTCAAACTATTAGATGAAGCGCTAAGTAAATAGATATCTTTTTGACTATCTATACTCCCACTTATTGCAATTAAAGTTTTGTTAGTATTATATGAAAATCCATTTATTTTATCGAATTTGGATACATCCTTATAACTCTTTCTCTTATTAAGAGTATTGTAGACTACTATTGTATTCTTTCCATTTATTTCTTTAAGGTAAGATACTGTGAGCTCATCAATCCAGTTTATATAAAAGACTGCTTTATTTCCTCTTAATTTTACCTTTTCTAAACTTTTAGACTTTTTTGTTTTGGTATCATAAAGTATTAGGTTAGAGACATTATTTTTATTTGAATTGAACGCAATTAAATCTCCACCTTGATTAGACTTTATCTCTTCAATATTTTTAAATTTTAGGTTTAATTCTAGATTTTTATTCGAATCATTTTTTAAATTTTTAAACCTGTTATTTATAGATTCAGAATAATAGTTGGCCCAATTTATTATGAAGTCTTCAAAGCTTATTCCAAGGGCACTTGAGATAGCTCTTTCAGGGTTTCTAATTATTTTAGAAAGGTTAAGGATGTTTGATATATTAGATTTTCCATATTGAATAGATATGTAGTTCCACATACTTTGGCCTATATATTCAGACTGGTTATTATTAATATTTTTAATTTTCTTCTGATCTGTGAGTAGAAAGTAGTCTCTCAAAATGTTATCCATTTCAATGTCCCAACCATATGCAAGGTACCTTGCTGCACCTTCTGAAAACCATTTTGGGATTGTGGTAAATGAAGCTTTACCAAATCTTTTTGAAAAGCTCATGTTACCTTTCATAAGATCTGAAATCAAAACTTTAGATATTTCAAAGTTTAAATCTCTTTTAAAAGCTGAAATATTATTTTGAAAAGCTACCTTAAATTGTATTTTATTATTAAAGTTTGAGTTAGTGTTCAAGAATAAATCATTTTCGTTTATTCCTATATTTGATTGCTTCAAATCAATCAAAGAATTGTAGATAAAAATTTTAGTTTTTTTAAAGGGTTGGTGACCTACATTTGAAGATAATTTTGAAAAATTTTCTTCGATATGATCCAATGCGATATTTGCTATATTTTCGCTTCCATCATTAAAATAGAGCTCAAAGTTATTAGAGTAAATAACTTTCCATTTGAAATTTTTATATTGTATTCCATTCTTACCAATTTCATTGTAAAAACTACTTTGTGATAATCCTATAAAAGATTGGAGCAAAAGAAAATAAGTTATTAAAATCCTCATATTAAAGTTACGATCTGAATCTATCTATGTTTATTTCATCATCTATATTTTCGTTATTATTAATGAAATTAAATAATTTTTTTGAGCAGTATGGGGCTTGACTAACCCCTTTTGAACCCATTGCATTAATGATATACATTCTTTTATTATGTTTATGTCTTCCTATAATAGGTCTCCTATCATTTGAAGCGGATCTAATGCCAAACATAGATTTTATTAGTGTAAAATTATCTTCAAATTTCTGTTTTGTCTTTGATATTAATTCGTCAGGACCTTCATCAATTACATTTTGATAATATGTTGATCCAATATGAAATTCATTTTTATTTGTGGGTAAAATATTTATTCCTTTATTTATGATGTGACTTGTTTTATTTTCACATTTAATTAAAATACTATTTCCTGAAACACTGTTTAATTTTATTTGATTAAACGATTTAATATTCTTTTCATCAATCCCTGTACACATAATTATATTTCTAAACTTTTTATTCTTGTAAGAAAAGAAATCATTACTTATTCCTAAATCTTCACTTTTAAATGTATCACAGAAGTAACGGTTGTTCTTCTTAAAATATTTTTTAGATTTCAACAAATATTTTTTAACATCTACATAACCACTACCTTTTGTTAAAACACCAACCTCATTAATTTCTTTTATGAATTTTTGATATCTCTTGGACGATAATCTCACATTCCACTCATTATTATCACTGCTATTTTTAAAAGGTCTAAAAATATTCTTTTTATGAAGAATATTAACATTTAATTTATTTTCTACATCTGAGTAAAATTCATTCAATTCATTTAATAGATTATTGTAGTTCCAGGAAATATTGAATTTTCTTCCGGTAATAGGGTTGTAGATTCCAAGAGCTGCTTTAGAGGCAGTGACGCTTTTTTCATTATCAATAATTATAAATGATTGTTTTGCAAAATATGCTCTCCATGCAAAAGAAGTTCCACTAATTCCTTGACCCACTATTAGATAGTCTATTTTTTTCATCAATTTTTTAATATCACATTAATATTCCAAATTTGCATATAATTATCAATATGATACAGATAAAGTCATTTACATTTAATGATTTCCAAGAAAATACATACATAATTAGTCGTAACAATCAATGTGTTATAATTGATCCTGGAAATTATTATGATAATGAAAATATAGAGATTAAAAACTTTATTGATTCTAAAAACTTTATTGTTAATTGTATTTTATTAACACATTGTCATATTGACCATATTCTTGGAATAAAATATCTTCAAGACATATTTAACGTAGACGTATTCATTCCAGCTGGTGAAGAAGAAATGTATAAATCAAGTGAAAATATTGCTGTCTTATATGGTCTTAATTCATATAATCATTTCGAAGGTGTTAAGTTATTAGGCTCTGAAAATAAGCTATCTTTTGGTGATATTAATTTTGATGTTTTAAATGTTCCCGGACATTCACAGGATCATCGTGCCTTTTTGTTGAAAGATGAGAAAGCATGTCTCAGTGGAGATGTTTTATTTAAGAATTCTATCGGTAGAACTGATTTACCTGGGGGTGATTATGACACATTAATTAAGAGTATTAAAAATACTTTATTTTTAGTAGGGGATGATGTTACTATATATCCAGGTCATGGTCCTTTAACTCTTGTCAAAGATGAAATTGAACAAAATCCGTTTTTAAATTGAAATTTTTAATACCAAATCTATTTACATCTATAAATATATGTTCAGGAATTCTTTCCATTTTCTTTATGTTATCGGATAAAGAAAATTATTCTTATTATTTGTTCTTTATATGTTTGATTTCTGACTATTTAGACGGTTTTTTTGCAAAAAAATTAAATGCAACTACAAGTTTTGGTAAACAGTTCGATTCTTTAGCAGATCTGATCTCATTTGGTGCATTTCCGTCTGTTGTAGCTTATTTATGGCTTGATCAGTTTACAACATTAAATTTTTTAAAGTATACATCTGTATTAATATTATTATTTTCAGCTTACCGATTAGCAAAGTTTAATAGTGATGATACTCAAAAATATGATTTTAAGGGTTTACCAACTCCAGCAAATGCAACACTGTTTTTCTCTCTTTATTTTTCAAATTATTATCCTTTTGATTTTCTAAATCAATATTCTATGATTTTAATAATATTTTTCTCTTCATTTTTGATGATTTCTGATGTAAATTTTTTTTCACTTAAATTTTCAAACCATAGGCTTAAAGATAATATTGAAAAGTATTTAATTATTTTCATATCATTACTGATTTTGATTTTGATTGGAATTCAGTCGTTGTATATTATAGTTCTTGTGTATATCTTAATCTCACTCGTAACGTCTCTATTTAAGATTTTTTCAAAACATAATATTTAGTAATAATTTGAGTTAATACATAAGCTTAGATGAAACATGTTACACTAATTATTTATTTTTTAATTTTTAATTCTATCATATTAAAATCCAATAATTCGATATTAAGTGATGGTAAATGGATTAAGATTGGAGTTACTGAATCTGGTGTATATAAAATTGATAAAAATTTTTTTTTAGATAATGATTTGAGTATTGAAAATATTGATCCAAATAGAATTCAAATTTTTGGTTCGGGTTATAATGGCTCACTTCCTCAGATCAACTATAAATCAAATTTAATTCAACCTGTTGAGTTAGAGTCATCATTCCATGGGAACGATGATAATTATTTTGATGATGGTGAGTATTTATATTTTTTTCTTAATTCTTCTGACAGAGTTTATTTTGACACAATAAATAATGTAATGTCTTCTCAAAATAACATTTACAGTGACACCTCATACTATCTTATCAGTTACAATTTAAATGAAAGAAAAAAAATTAATGAAAGAATTTTAACATCATCTTATGACAGCACGACCTCTGTAGCAAATAATTTCTTTCATTATGAAAATGATTTTTATAGTATAATTCAATCTGGCAGGGAGTGGTTTGGAAGTATATTTTCTTCTGGTGAATCTCAAAATATAGATTTATTTGAGATCGAGGATGAATCGAGAATAGATTTGGAGATATCTCTAATCTCAAGATCTACTGTCGAGTCATCATTCTCAATTTTTTTTAATGAACAGCTAGTATCAAAAAAAGATATGGGATTAATAAAAGATAAAATCTATGGAGAAAAATATAAAAAGGAGATCGCAAAGTATTCTTTTAATGGGAATACAAATAATAATAATTTAATTAATCTAAAGTACGACGGTTTGGCATCTGCCATATCTTATCTAGATTATATAAAGTTAAATTCATTAATCCCTTTAAATTATAAAAATGAACAAATAAAATTTTACATAAAACCTAGTCTAAATAATTTAATCTTTCGCCAAAATATCAATTCCTCAAATCAGATCTCTGTTTGGGATATTACAGATCCATATAAAATTTCTGAACATGAAATTACTAAGGCCGATGACTCTGATTATTTTTTTACATATTCTAATGAAAAATTTCAAAATAAAATAGCTTTTAGAAAGGAGGCATTAGATTATCCACGTTTTATTAAAGTCTTAGAAAACTCGGATATTTTAGATCATAATAATCCGGATTTATTAATAATTACTCATAAAAAATTTATAGAACAGGCTGAAAGGCTAAAAAAATTAAGAGAAAGTAAAGATTTATTGAATGTAGAAATACAGACGGTAGATGATGTTTATAATCAATTCTCATCCGGTAATTTGGACGTTTCATCAATCAGAAACTACATAAAATATGTATACAATACCTCTTCTAAAAATTTAAAATATGTGCTTTTATTTGGTGACTGTTCTTATGATTATAAACATAGAATTCCTAATAACACAAATTTAATTCCCATTTACCAATCATATAATTCATCAAATAATATTTACAGTTTTGCATCTGACGACTACTATGGATTTTTAGATAACGATGAGGGAGTTTGGCTTGAATCTACATCTGGTGATCATGATCTAGAGGTAAGTATTGGTAGAATACCTAGTAGAAATAAAGATGAGGCTAAGGAATACGTAGATAAATTAGTTAGGTATTCTCAGGAAAGAAATTTATTAGGAGATTGGAAAAAAAACATATACCTAGTTGCAGATGATGGAGATGGTAATGTTCATCAAAATGATGCGGAAACACATTTTGATTATTTAAATGAATTTGCAGGTGAATATGATATTAAGAAAATATATCTTGACAACTACGAACAGAAGTTGGTGGATGGTGTAATTGTATCTGAAGAAGCTAGAAACAAATTAAATAATGCAATAGAGAATGGCTCTCTGATTCTAAATTATATTGGCCATGGTAATGAATTCCTTTGGACAGAGGAAAAAATATTAGACGAAAATTCAATTTATAGTTGGGAAAATAGAGTTAAGTTACCATTAATCATAACTGCAACATGTGAATTTGGAAAGTTTGACGATCCTCTCATAACTTCAGGAGGTGAGATGTTGCTCAATAAAGGTAATGGAGGTGCAATAGCATTATTAACGACTACCAGACCGGTTTTTTCTCAAACAAACTTTAGATTAAATAATCAGTTTTATAGGAATGTTTTCAAGAAAGAAAATGGAAATTATCTAAGATTAGGCGATATTTTTAAGTTCACAAAGAATAACAGTTTAAGTGGTCCAATTAACAGAAATTTTTCTTTGCTAGGAGACCCGTCATTACTTTTAATTTATCCAAAGTATAATATTGAAATTGATAAACTTGACACACTTTCTGCTACCAGTGAGGTAAAGGTTAGTGGCAGAATTGTTAATGATCAAGGAGAATTACAAGAATCATTTAATGGAAACTTATACGTTAACATCTTTGATAAAATAAATAATAAAAAAACTCTAGGGGACGAAAGTGAGCCTTATTCTTACAGGGAATGGGATAAAAACATTTTTAACGGTTTTTCATCAATTAGTGATGGAATATTCGATTTTCAATTTCTAGTATCAAAAAATATTAATTATCAATACGGCGAAGGCAAAATATCTCTTTTTGCAGTTGATTCATTAGACAATAGTGAGGCATCATCATACTCTAATTTCACGATTGGTGGGACAAGTAAGGATTATGCTGCTGATGAATTACCTCCTGATCTGTCAGTATATGTTGATGATTATAATTTTAATTCTGGTGATAAAGTCTCGAGAAATCCATTAATACTTGTTGATATCTTTGATAACAGCGGTATTAATATTACTGATAATAATGAATTCATTATACCTCACGCAATACTTGATGATAGCATTTACATACCTCTCAGAATGTATTTTTCTCAGGTAAAAGATTCCTACAAAAGAGGAAAAATAATTTTTCCTTTAGAAGATATTTCACTCGGTAAACATAGAATACAAATTAAAGTCTCAGATAATTACAATAATATATCTACAAAGGAAGTTGTATTCATTATTGATGATAATTTTAAAGAAAATATTACAGAATTAATGAATTATCCTAATCCATTTAGTGAAACAACTACATTTAAGTTTAATAATGGTTATGAGGGAGAACCTCTTGAAATGTCTCTTAATATTTATGATTTACGAGGAAAAATTATTTATTCTATTGAAAAGAATTATGAGGTTTCACCACCTGTTATTGATAATTTATCTTGGAACGGAAAAGATTTAAATGGTTATGCTTTGTCTCAAGGGATCTATATATATAAATTACATGTCCGAAATAAATCAAATAATAGGACAGAAATTATTCATAGTAAATTATTAAAACTGAGATGATACGATTGACATTAATTTTCCTTTTATTTTCTTTACCTAGCTTTTCTCAGGTATCAATGTTAAGTGGTCAAGATACTGCTAGGAGACCAATCGTTACAGCTGTTCCGTTTTTGATGATATCTCCAGACTCCAGGGGATCAGCAATGGGTGAGACAGGTGTTGCAACTGATGCAGATGTTAATTCGATTCATTGGAACAATGCTAAACTGGCTTTCATAGATAAAAAGTATGGATTTGGTCTTTCATACGTACCATGGCTTGGGAAAATTGTTGACGACATGTCAATATCATATCTTACTGGATTTTATAAGATCGATCGGGTTCAGACGGTCGGTTTATCAATGAAGTATTTTGATCTTGGTGAAATACAGCTAACTGATAATCAAGGAATGTCTATGGGTGTAGAAAATCCTAAAGAATTAAGTACGGCATTTACTTACTCTAGAAAACTGACAAATGATTTGTCGCTAGGTGGCACGGCTAGATACATATGGTCTAATTTATCTGGTAGTATTTCAAATTACTCAGATGCGAAAGCTGGTACTAGTTTCTCTGTCGATTTGGGTTTATATTATAACAAAGAAATTAATATTTCAGGAAGAACATCAGAATTATCTTTTGGTAGCCATATATCAAATATTGGAGGAAAAATTACATATGGTAGTTCCAAAAATTTAGATTTTATACCAACAAATATTCGATTTGGATCCTCTCTTAAGACATTTATTGATCAATTTAATTCAATCACATTAGCTGTTGATTTTAATAAACTTATGGTTCCTTCCCCTCCAGTATATGAATTGGATGATAATGGAAACTTTATTGTGGATCCCATTACAAATCAACCAAAAATTTTAAAGGGTAAAGACCCAAATAGATCTGTGCTAAGTGGTATTTTTTCATCTTTCTCTGATGCACCTGATGGATTTTCCGAAGAATTAAAAGAAATAACTATTTCATCTGGAGTTGAGTATTGGTATAGGGACGTATTCGCATTAAGAGGAGGATACTTTTTTGAAAATATTGATAAGGGAGGAAGGAAATTTTTAACTCTTGGTGCAGGATTAAAATATAATAATTTAGGCCTTGATTTTTCTTATTTATCTACAGTTGAGAATGATCACCCACTAGCAGAAACTATGAGGTTTTCTATTTCATTTATATTTGATAAAGAGGAAACTTTTGATGATTTATCTAATCAGTAATTGTTAAACCTAACTTTTTAATACCCTTTAAACTTTCACTTCTCATTGAATGCTTTATGAGTAGTTTGTAATCTTCATTTTTAAGAATATTTTGGGTCTCGAGAAAAGTAGAATCAATTATAAAGCTATTGAAAACTCCTGACCCTAAAGGGTATCCATATTTCTTTTCAAAAAGTTGCAGCTCGATCATATTTGAATTTATCACATTTTTTTCAGAGTCTATCAATGAGTATGTTGTATATAAATTTTGAAAAGGATAATTATTATCATACGATAAATTAATTTCAAAATTTAATTTTGTTGAGTTATCACTATTAAAATCAAAAACTATTGATGAGTCTTGAAACCAGATTTGATTATCAAATGAGTAATAGTTACTGTATTTTGGTTGGTTACATCCATACAATAGAACTGGTAAAAGTATCGATAAAATTATTACTCTCTTCATTTACATTAAATCTTTACCAATATCTTTCCTGAAATATTTATCTTCCCATTCGATTTCATTAGCCTTTTTATACGAATTATTAAGAGCTTCTGAAAGGTTTGATCCAAATCCCGTACAAGCAAGAACTCTACCTCCATTTGATATAATATTGTCATCAATGAGCTTTGTTCCAGCATGAAATATTATAGATTCATCTTCATCACTAATATTAGTAATCTTTTTCCCTTTTTCGTATTGATTTGGATATCCATCTGATGCTAGAATCACTGTGGTACAGTATTTGTCTAGGAATTGGGTTGAAGCCCCACTTAGGTTACCGTCCAAACACGTCAATATAATCTCAACTAAATCATTTTTCAATCGTGGGATAACCACCTGTGTTTCTGGATCTCCCATTCTGACATTATATTCAATTACGTATGGATCTCCATCAACATTCATTAGACCTGCGAAGACAAATCCTTTATATTCGATATTCTCAGAGCGTAAACCTTTTATTGTTTTATCTATGATTTCTCTCTTAACCTTTTTAATAAACTTATCATCAACAAAGTTCACTGGTGAGACTGCACCCATGCCACCAGTATTTGGTCCTTTATCATCTTCTCCAATTCTTTTATAATCTTTTGCTTCAGGAAGTAACACATAATCTTTACCATCAGTAATAAAAAAGACAGAAACTTCAATTCCATCAAGAAATTCTTCCACTAGTACACTTTGACTAGCATCACCAAATTTTTTATTTACTAGCATCTCATGAAGCTCCTTTTTTGCCTCGTCAAGGTTTTCAAGAATCAAGACTCCTTTTCCTGCAGCTAAACCATCTGCTTTGAGTACATATGGGGCAGATATGCTTTCTAAAAACTTATATCCTTCATCAATATTTTCTGTATTAAAGGTTTTAGATTTTCCACATGGAATGTCATTTCTAAACATAAAATTTTTAGAAAAGTCTTTACTTCCTTCTAATTGAGCTCCGACCTTACTTGGACCAAAAATTTTTATTTCTTTCAGATCAGGATCCGTATTAAAATAATCGACTATGCCATTAACAAGAGGTTCTTCAGGTCCTACAATAACTAGTCCAATATTATTCTCAATAGTAAATACCTTAATTTCTTCAAAATTATTTGGGTCAAGATTTACATTATTACCAATTTTTGCTGTCCCTGCATTACCGGGGGTAATAAAAAGATTATCACACGATTTACTTTGTTTAACTTTCCACGAAAGCGTGTGTTCTCTGCCACCTGATCCAATAATTAAAATATTCATTTTCAAAAATATGATTTAATTATCATTAATTTTATTTAAATTTATTTTTAATGAAAAAAGTAGCAATAAGTGGGTATTTTGATCCAATACATGTTGGTCACTTAGAGTATATAGAACTTTCAAAGAAACTGGGTGATTACCTTATAGTAATTGTTAACAACAACAAACAGTGTAGGCTCAAAAAAGGAAAACCATTTATGGATGAGAAAGATAGGTTGACTATAGTATCATCAATAAAGTGGGTAGATGAAGTTTTTTTATCTATTGATGATGACAAAACAGTATGTAAAAGTTTGGAGGCTATCAAACCAGATATATTTACGAACGGGGGAGATAGACATAATAAAGAGATTCCAGAAGCCTCGGTGTGCAGGAAATATAATATCGATCTATTAGATGGAATGGGGGAGAAGATCAGAAGTAGTTCTGACTTAACTGGTTTAAAATCTATCTAAATCTCTGTCTTACAACTTCAAAGAGTATCACTGATGCACTAGAACTCACATTTAAAGATTCCACGTTTCCTTTCATAGGGATATTTAACCTCTCATCACTTATATCCATTAAACTATTTGAAATACCATCTTTCTCAGAGCCAAGGATAATGCAACATGGAGAGGTAAGATCTGCATCATAAAATTTTGTATCTCCTTTCTCAGTACATGAGACTAATTTTAATCCACTTTCTTTCAAAAAATTTGCTGTACTTCTAAGACTTTTAACTTTACATATTGGGATATAGTTTATTGCTCCTGCTGATGTTTTTATAGAATCACTAGTAATAATAGCGGACTCTTTCTCAGGAATTATAATTGCATCTACACCTGATGCATCTGCAACTCTAGAAATTGCTCCAAAATTTCTGGTATCAGTTATTCGATCTAGAATGATGACGAATGGGTCTTTCCCCTTTTCAAAAACCCTCTGGATAATCTCTTCGATTGGTTGGTATGATATTGGAGATATATAACAAATTATACCTTGATGATTTTTTTTTGTTATTCTATTTAATTTCTCTTTTGGGACATACGAAATATTAATTTTTTTATTAGAAAGTTTCGATTTGATTTTTTCTAATATTTCTTTTTTTAAGTTTTTTTGAATAAATAGTTTTTCTAAAGTCTTACCAGAATTTATTGCTTCTAAAACTGGTCTTGTTCCAAAAACTATATCGTTATTTTTCATTTAACTCTATTTTATAATACAATTTATATGTTTTTTATTTAAAAATGATTTAGTGTTATTTTTACAATATGTCATTATTCACAACTGAGATTACTTCTGACAAAATTCCCTCAGATAACCCTCTTCATAACAGACTTCTCAGCGCGTATATATTATCCGAAAAATTTATATCAGGAGATGTTTTAGAACTTGGATGTGGCGAAGGAAGAGGGATTGATATTATTTTAAAAAAAAGTAGGTCATACACAGCAATTGATAAAATTAAATCTGTCATTGACGAGCTATCACTGAAATATAAAAACAATAATTTTTCAGCCTCAAATTTTCCTCCTCTTGAAGAAATTCAAGATAATTCTTTTGATACAATTATTTCATTTCAAGTTATTGAACACATAAACGATGACGAGTTATTTATTTCTGAGATAAAAAGAATATTAAGACCAGGAGGCATAGCACTAATTACTACCCCAAATATTAAAATGACCTTGACTAGGAATCCTTGGCACATTAGAGAGTATACATCCAAACAATTGAGAGATTTATGTGAAAAATATTTTTCCAGTGTAGAGGTAAATGGTATTTCAGGTAATGAAAAGGTAATAAAATATTATAATCAGAATTTAGATTCAGTTCAAAGATTTAAGAAATTAGATGTCTTTAATTTTGAAAAACGTTTACCAAATTTTATATATAAAATACCATATGAAATTTTAAACAGGATGAATAGAAATAACCTAAAGAAAAATGATGATAAATTAGTTTCATCAATTACATACAAGGACTATGAGCTGGTCAAGGATAGTCCTACTAACTTAGATTTATTTTTAGTTTTAAGAAAAAATAAATAATGAGAAAATATCTATTATTTAGTTTGTCACTAATTTTATTTTCAAGTTGTATCTCACAAAAAAAACTTTTAAAACAAAACAAAATAAGTCGTGTAATAGGGGAGGCTAGGACATATATTGGTACGCCATATAAATGGGGAGGTAATGATAAGAAAGGTATTGATTGCTCAGGTTTACTAGTGAAATCATTTGAGTCTGTAGGAATGAAAATACCAAGAACAACCGCTGAGCAGATTGACATTGGCAAGAGGGTTTCTCTTAGAAAATCTAGAGAAGGTGATTTAGTCTTTTTTGCTTTTGGAAAGAGCAGAAGAAAGGTCACTCATGTAGGAATGGTTTCTAATATTAAAAATGAAAAAAACATTAACTTCATCCATGCCTCATCATCCAGGGGCGTAATAGAAACCCAACTCATTAAAGATTATTACCTTAAAAGGATAAGACAAGTGAAGAGAATATTTTAGTTTAAATAAACTTAAATCAATAAATTGTCCTCTATTCAATAATAAAATAAAATAAATTTTTATAAAACTTAAATAATTAAAATATGAGAAATGTATTATTAATAACAATGTTCTTGGCTTCTTGTGCTAATGTTAATCAAGACCTTGAATGTGAAATTCAATCAAATGGATTTATTGATGGAGTTGATGGAGAAGTTAAAATGGGGAATGCCTCAGCTATAGAGGTTTTTAATGAGATGGATAAAGCTTGGGCTGAGTTAGACTATGAAAAAATAAAAACATTTGTTGAGGAGGATGCAGTTATGAGTTTTGCTGACGGAGGTAAAGTAACTGGTCCAGACGAATTTGTAGAGTACATTAAAAATTGGGTTATCCAAGTTGAAGAGGAAGATGGAAATGAATATACATGGAATACTGATTATGCATTCTCTTTAGCAGTTACCACTGGTGAAGGAGATTGGGTAAATGCACAGTTTACTTCAACTCATACTAATCCTGATTCTGATTTAGAATCTGAAGTCTACGTTGAGTATTATCACATTGTTGATGGTAAGGTTAGAGAGTGGAATCAGTATAAGAGAGATGTCTTGAAATAAATTTATAGTGGGGGGCCATAGCTCAGCTGGCTAGAGTGCTTGACTGGCAGTCAAGAGGTCGAGGGTTCGACTCCCTCTGGCTCCACCAATAATTTACAAATTGTTATCTAGTAGTTCGTATCCCTGATTGATCCCTTTTTCTATTGCTGGTACACCTCTAACCATCCACATTGGTTTTGCATCACCTTTTAGATAATGATCAAAAAACTGTTGCATTCTTATATTAAAATCTTTTCTATTTTGCATTTTAAGGGGCCAGTGCCTTCCGCCATTATAATTTAATAACCAGGATGGTTTGCTAAGTCTTCTAAGACTGACAAAAAATTCTATTCCCTGGTACCATGGGACGTGTCCATCTTTGTCATTGTGCATTATTAAAACTGGAGTATTAATCTTATCAATATTATAAATAGGTGAATTCTCAAAATATCTTTGAGGATATTCCCATGGCGTACCGCCAATTCTGCTTTGAGTATGTTCATACTGAAACTGTCTACTTAAACCAGTATCCCATCTGATTCCTCCGAAAGCACTTATCATATTAACAACAGGTGCTCCCGATTCAGCAGCTTTAAATATATCAGTCTTTGTTATCAAATATGCAATCTGATATCCTCCCCAGCTATGACCCTGTACGCCAATATTTTCCTCGTCTACAAAACCTTTTTCAATCAAAGAGGTTACTCCAGGTATTACACAATTAAATGCACTTTCTCCAGGATAACCAACTCTGTAATAAACATCTGGATTAAATATTAAATAACCTCTGCTAGCATAAAAACTATAATTAATTGTTGATCTACCTGGATTTGGAATTATGTGTCTATGTATACCATTAGAACTTTTCTCATAAAAGTTCACAATCATTGGATATTTTTTATTTGGATCAAAATTCTCTGGTTTAACTAAGATACCAGTCAGAGGTATACCATCTAATGATGTCCACTTGACAAGTTCAGTCGTGCCCCAGTTGTAATTTGCTTGTTGCGGATTAGCATCACTTATCACTTTATTACTCTCAAAATTTAAGTCGGATGATATAATATTAGGAAACTCCTCAAATGATTGTTTTGTATATATTAACTTATCATTTAATCTAGCTTTTTTAGGTCTCGAAAATCTATATGGCCCTTTAACTAGTTGAACTCCTTTACTCTTTCTGTAATTGTATTCATAGTAACCACCGTCTTTAGTAATATCGTTAAATGTTGACATCAGAATATTTTTTGACAAGTCAATAAATATTTCCTCAGGATCTAGTTTTAAATATCTGAATGTAATTCTTTCCTCTCGACCCTTTGTTAATCTTTTGCTTTTCAAACCGTTAGGGTCAAATTCCCAGATATCATATCTATCGTAAATAAGTAGAGACTTGTCATCTTTTGTCCACCCAGCAGAGCCGTATGATCTTGGATAATCTGGGTAATCACTTAGTTCATTATAAAATATTTTTCCTTTCGTCAATTCAGTATATTCTGAGGTTTCAATATTATAAGTGTACCAAGTGCTATCGTATGCATTGTACCCGTATGCATATTTTCCTTTTGGACTAAACCTAGCGTAGCTTGAATTTCCCTCTATTGCCATTTTAGAGGTACCATTTTTTGTATTAATTACTTTCAAATCATTTTTAGAAAATTGTCCTGTCCATTGAGAGCTTAATTGATAAGGTTCATTTCTAGTAATTAATGCATAATCTCCATTTCCTTCATCAGATAAAAATGCTCTTGGATATTCTTTATTTGCAATTTGAATTATTTTATCTTCTTTAAAATGGTAAACTGTTTGAAAGGATTTCTTTTTATCATTATTTAATTGCTTCTCTTGAATTGTATATAGTCTAGGTTCATCATAACTCCAAACTTCAACATTTACAATTTCTTCATCTAATAGTGAGGTGTCTTGATATATTTCAGGTAAGGCAAGACCAAAATATAATTTGCTTTCATCTTTCGAAAATGATACCATCCCATCTGAGGACACCCTATAACCATCAGGAGAAATTTCGGTGTTGGCTATTAATTTTAGATTATTTTGTGAGTTATCCCAAATATAAAATTCATTATTCCTGTGATATGATTTTGAGCTGTCAGTATCAACAATAAATGCTATTTTTTTACCTGAATCACTTATTGTATGTTGAAAGTATTTTGTTTTTTCGTGAGATTCATAAATATTTTTTTTGTCATATTTTTTAAGGTCTACAACGTAGACTCCAGAACTAATTGAATCTTTAATTCCAGTGGTAATGTAAGATAGCACCTCTGACTCTTTAGCAAATGCATAACTTGTAACAAACGAGATAGTATCTCCTTCCCCAGTGTTTAAATTATGAATTACTAATGGGTATCCGTTCTTGGCACTAGCTTTTTTAGATTTCTTTTTAATTTTCTTTTTTGTAGTATCACTTTTTACTGAATTCTCAAATGTATACGCAATATATCCTGACCATTTTTCAGGTAATTTGTAGGATTTTACATTTGCTATTTTGTGAATATTATTTTTTTCTATGTTGTAGATACCAATTGTATCTTTTGGCATCATATCTTTCTTTACCTTATTCCTTTTCATTACTTTGATGCTGTCCTCCCATGCTTTTATAGTAAAAATTGCAAATTTAGAATCATACGTAAATTGGCTTCTTCCAGACCTTTCATGATCAAAAATTAAATTGCTGTTAAGGTCTTTTATTTTTAAATGACTATCCTTCTCTCCTTTCTCAATGGAATACATTATGTATTCTCCCTTAGAATCGATAGCAGAGTTTTGTATTCTATTCCATACATCAAAATCACTATGATCCAAAACTTTTTTTTGACCATAAATATTAAAGGACAATAATAGTGTCAATATGAATAATGATTTTTTCATGACAATCAAATTAAGGGGTGCTTCTTTCGTAAGAAAATCCACCCTTATTTCCTGATGACCAGGAGGTAAATTTCACACTAAGATAGGTATTGTCATCTACTAGGTGTAAAACAAGATTTTTTCCAACCACTTCTTTTGGTTGTCCTACAGCAGATCTAAAATCATCGAAAGAAAGTTGATCAATTTGTTGTATAGTTCCAATAGCCCACTGCGTTCCTATGGGACTTTTATTTTTATCTGCAGAAGTTTCTTTAGCTATATTATAAATTTGTCCACCAGCATTTCCTCTTGTTATCCAAACAAGATCAGTAATTCTGTCTTGACTCGTGGCATCGGATGGGTTTGCTCCATCGGCTTTTTCAAAAGTAATGTTACTACCATTCCAAACAGTGTAACTTGTTTCATTGGTATTTGTATTATCCTCATCCTCTGAGCAAGAAATTACACTAAGTATTAAGAAGGAAAAAATTAAAATTTTTTTGATTTTTTTCATATTTGATTTTTTATAAACCTAACTTAAAATTAGATACATTCCAATTTATTTAAAACCCTTTTTTTTAATTAAAAATTGCTCAATTTCTTTTGAATTTTCAATTTGTTATTTCTTACATTTGTTACCTACTTTTTGAACTTATAAAACTACTTAAATGAAAAATTTTGGAAGCGGTAAATGCCCCGTTATGCACGGAGGAAGTACTACTCAAGAGACATCGCCAACCAAGTGGTGGCCAAAAGCTCTCAACCTCGATATGTTACACCAGCACGATATAAAAACTGACCCGCTTGGAAGTAGCTATAGCTATACGGAGGAATTAAAAAAACTAGACTTTTCAGCACTTGAGAAAGACATGCACGAGCTTATGACAACGCCTCAGGATTGGTGGCCAGCTGACTGGGGCCATTACGGTGGGTTAATGATTAGAATGGCATGGCACGCTGCTGGGTCTTACAGAATTTCTGACGGAAGAGGAGGAGCTGGAACTGGAAATTTAAGGTTCGCCCCACTGAATTCATGGCCTGATAATACAAACTTAGATAAGGCAAGAAGATTGCTATGGCCAATTAAAAAGAAATATGGTAACTCAATAAGCTGGGCTGACCTATTTATACTTGCAGGAAACATAGCTTACGAGAGTATGGGTCTGAAGATGTTTGGCTTCTCATATGGCAGGGAAGATATCTGGCATCCTGAGAAAGATATATACTGGGGATCTGAGAAAGAATTTTTAGCCCCAAGTGAGGAGAGATATGAAAATTTGCAAGATACTTCAACTATGGAGAATCCTCTTGCCGCAACTCATATGGGTTTGATATATGTGAATCCTGAAGGTGTAAATGGGAATCCAGACCCTCAGGTTACAGCTTTACATATTAGAGAAACATTTGCAAGAATGGCTATGAATGATGAGGAGACGGTTGCCTTGACCGCTGGTGGGCACACCGTTGGAAAGGCCCATGGAAATGGAGATGCAAGTGCTCTTGGTGCTGAGCCAGAAGGTGCAGCTGTTCACGAACAAGGGTTCGGTTGGAAGAATCCAAATGGATATGCAAATGCTAATGAAACAGTAACAAGTGGAATTGAAGGAGCCTGGACAACAAATCCTACAAAATGGGATGACGGATATTTTGAGATGTTATTCAACCACGACTGGGAACTTAAGAAAAGTCCAGCTGGAGCTTGGCAGTGGGAGCCTGTTGATATTGATGAAAAGGATAAACCTGTTGACTCATCTAATCCATCAGAAAGGAAAAATCCAATTATGACTGATGCAGATATGGCAATGAAGATGGATCCTATTTATAAAGAGATATCTCTAAAATTTAAAGAAGATCACGATTATTTTTCTGATACATTTGCTAGGGCTTGGTTTAAGTTGACTCATAGAGATATGGGACCGAAAATTAGATATGTTGGTCCAAATATTCCTTCTGAAGATTTAATTTGGCAAGATCCAGTTCCAAAAGGAGATAAGAATTTTGATGTATCGTCAGTAAAGGAGAAAATTTTAAATTCTGGTCTATCAATTTCTGATAGAGTTTGCATTGCATGGGATAGTGCAAGAACATTTAGGTCTTCTGATCTGAGGGGAGGTGCTAATGGTGCAAGGATAAGGCTTAACCCTCAGGTAAATTGGGAGGCAAATGAACCTGATAGGTTATTGAATACATTAAGTATATTGAAACCGATAGCAGATGAGTCTGGTGCTAGTATGGCTGATGTTATAGTTCTTGCTGGAAGTACAGGAATTGAGGAGGCCGCTTCAAATGCTGGGTACGATGTTAATGTTGATGTCTCTGTTGGAAGAGGTGATGCAACGGCTGAGATGACTGATGCAGATTCTTTTGCTCCGTTAGAACCATCTGCTGATGCTTTTAGAAATTTTGTAAAAGAAGAGTGTGTGTCAAATGCAGAAGAGATGATGATAGATAGAGCTAACCTATTGGGACTTTCTGCTCCGGAAATGACTGTTTTAATCGGTGGAATGAGAGTGTTGGGTACTAATTACGGCGATAGTAAAGATGGTATCTTTACTGATGCGGTTGGTTCATTAACTAATGACTTTTTTGTTAATCTTACGGACATGAATAACAAGTGGGAGGTTGTAAGTGAAAATAGCTATAATGTGGTTGATAGAAAGTCAGGTAAAGTGAAGTGGTCAGCCACTTCGGTGGATTTAGTTTTTGGATCCAACTCAATACTAAGGTCTTATGCTGAGGTATATGCTCAGGATGATAACAAAGAAAAATTTGTTAATGATTTTGTCAGTGTCTGGAAAAAGGTAATGGATAATGACAGATTCGATATCTAAATTTTTTTTAATTGACAAAGTAAAAAACCTCATATTTTATATGAGGTTTTTTTATATTTTTATTTATGGAAAATCTTGCAGAGTGGGGTTATGTTGGACTTTTTATTGCTAGTTTTTTAGCTGCCACAATAATTCCTTTTAGTTCAGAACTTGTTCTCAGTATTTTAATAGCTAAAAATTACGACCTATCCACCTCTTTATTTGTTGCATCAATTGGAAATTGGATTGGTGGACTTAGTAGTTATTTAATTGGAAGGATAGGTAGTTGGAATACTATCGAAAAATATTTACGAGTAAAGAGAAAAAATATTCTTTTATGGAAGAAAAAAATTGATAGTTGGGGAGGAATTTTAGCATTTTTATGTTGGCTACCAGTTTTAGGGGACCCAATCGCGATAGCACTTGGATTTTTTAGAACAAATGTGGTAATTGTTGCAGTATTTATGCTTATTGGAAAGTTCGTCAGGTATCTTATTTGGGCAATGATTACATACTGGGGCTTTTCTTTTTTATAAATTATTCATAGAATGAGTTTAACTCATTGACATCTACATTCTTCCAATTTATATCTTCTTGCCATCTTAATGACCTGTATTTGTAAAGATAATTGTCAAGTAATTTTTCAAGTTCCGACGAAGCAGATGGAAATCTATCACTTATGTTTATTTTTTCACCTTCGTCTTTATTAACATCATAAAGTTTAATTTCATTATTATTTCTAAATTTTATGAGTTTTAAGTTGTCTTTAATGATTGAAGAATGAGCTCTTGCTAAAGCTATTTTATTTTCATATGGAACATGAAAAATAATTCCTGGATATTCTCTTTCTATATTTTTATTATTTCCAAGTAAAATATCTTTAAAACTACCCCCATCTATTTTATCTAAATCTTGAATCTTAGATCCAGCTAAATCAATAATTGTTGGGAGAAGATCATAACCAACAACTGGTACTTTACTCTCACTATTTTTTTTAATTCCAGGACCTGACACTATAAAGGGAACTCTTATCCCACCTTCCATGGCGTCCCATTTACCTCTTGATAAGGGATAATTTATTGTCTCCTTGTAATACCTCCTTGCTGGAATTGTTGGTACAGACCCATTATCAGAAGTATAGATTATGTAAGTATTATCATCTAGGTTTAACTCTTTCAACTTATCTAAGATAATTCCTAATCCCTCGTCTAGATTCTCATTCATAGCTCCAAAGCCTGGATGGTCAGTGTTTCGAACCTTTTTTCTTTTAACATATTTATTATGTGTCTCCTTTTCTGTTATAATATTTGTATGAACAGCGTAATGGGATATTTGTAAGAAGAATGGCTTATCTAATTTTTTTTGTTCATTTAAAAAGTTTGTTGCCTTTTCAGACAGAGAAAATATTTTTTTTGGATCATCTGAGTAGGTCGTCTCCCACTGAGTTTTATTATTTACAAATTCACCCTCTTTATTTCCGTTTTGTCCATCATGATAATCATATCCAAGTAATGATGGTTCTGCGTCAATTCCCCATTTACCAAAATGAGCAGTGGCGTAATTAGGATTAATTTCTTTTAATTTTTTAGGAATAGTGATTTGCTTATCGTGATTAATATGTTTTGTGTCCATACCCACTCTAATCATTTTAAGTCTTGCCGCCGACTGTGCAAATTGAATACTATACCTGGATGGAGAACATACTGGAGAAGATGAATACCCTCTCGAGAACCTCATCCCATTAGATGCTAGTTTTTCTAGGTTTGGTGTTTGAAAGTATAAACTTTTTGATGAATCTACTTCATCAGACATCTGGACAGATGTACCTGACCAGCCCTGGTCGTCAACAAGGAAGAGTACAAAGTTTGGGCTTTTTTTACTTTCCTTATTTTTAGTTGTACATGAAAATATTAGGGTGACTGAAAATAATAAAATCAGCCTCATTTCCTAGAGTTCATCTTAGCTAAGAGTCTTAAAATTTCAAGGTATAACCATATGAGTGTGACCAATAATCCAAAAGCTCCATACCATTCCATATATTTTGGTGCTCTTTTTTCCGAGCCTTCTTCAATGAAATCAAAATCAACAACTAGATTTAATGAAGCCATAACGATAACCAATAAACTGAATCCAATGCTGTACATTGAAGCGTTATTAATATCCATAATTGATAATCCTGTTCCAAAAAAAGACATTACAAAATTTGCAAGATAAATAAGGGCAATTCCACCTGTGCCTGCAGCGACACCAAGTTTAAAATTTTCAGTAGGTTTTATAATTCCTGTCCTGTACAATGTAAGCATAACAAATAGTATACTTAGTGTATATGAGATTGCAGTTATTACAATTCCATCATAAAGACTGTTGAATGTGTAAGAGATAGCACCCAAAAAGATACCTTGAATAACAGCGTATATAGGTACAGTTATTGGGGATAAATGTTTTTTGTAAATGGTAACTCCTCCAAGTATTAAGGCAACAAAAATAGCAGGCAGTATAAGAACATTTGTAATTGAGATATTTATCCAGGAATAATATCCAGATATAACAACTAAACATAGGGAAAGAAATGTTTTAGTTACTGTCCCATTTATAGTCATTACGTCAGAAGAGTCAGATGTTAAATTAAATGCATCGGAAGTTAGAACTGGATTACCTGATCTGTATGATAGATGGTTATTTTTCATAACATATTGTTTTATTAATTATTCATCAAAAATATGAATTTTTTTCCTCAATTTTAATTATGAATCAAATCAAAGTTTTTTCTCCTGCAACTGTTTCCAATGTAGCTTGTGGTTTTGATGTTCTCGGGTTCCCAATTGATTCAATAGGAGATGAAATGATTGTAAGAAAAACTAAAAAGAAATCCCTAGTAATAAGTAACGTCACAGGGTATTCCGTCCCTCTAGATATTGATAAAAATGTATCAACAATAGCAGCAAAAAAAATGATTGAACAACTTAAGCCCGATTGTGGTTTTGATTTTAATATTAAAAAAAATATAATACCAGGTAGTGGTATTGGCAGTAGTGGTTCAAGTGCTTCAGCCAGTGTTTATGCAATTAACAAATTGCTTGGATCTCCACTTAGTGAAATTGAGATGGTAAGTTATGCTATGAAAGGTGAAGTTGCATCTAGTATTACTGAACATGCTGACAATGTAGCTCCTGCTCTAATGGGCGGGCTTGTAATGGTCAAGTCCATTTCACCACTTGAAATATTAAAGTTGCCAACTCCAAAGGACTTATATTGTTTTGTTATTAATCCTAAAATTGAAGTAAAGACATCATACTCGAGAGAGATATTGCCAAAGGAAGTAAAATTAAAAAGTGCTACTAAGCAAGTATCTACGTTTGGGTCTTTTGTTCATTCTCTACACACTGAGGATTATGAGTTATTAGGAAGAAGCCTTAACGATTATTTAATTGAGAAGCATAGGAAAAAACTTATACCTCTTTTTGACGAAATAAAAGGAATTGCTTTAAATAATGGCGCTTTAGGATGTTCGATTTCTGGGTCTGGTCCCTCTGTTTTTGCTCTTACCAAAGGTATTGAAAAGGCTAATGAAATTAATTTATTAGTTTCTGATTTATATAAAACATCTGGATACGATTTTTCAACTTATGTATCAAAAATTAGTGAGAACGGTGTAAGGACATTGTCAATTTAGTATGAAATACTACAGCACTAGAGATAAAAGTACAAAAGTAAGTTTTAGAGAAGCCGTACTAACCGGGATACCCTTAGATAAAGGCTTATACTTTCCTGAAACTATTCCCTCTCTTGAAACTGAATTTATTGAGGAGTTATCAAACTTATCGAATGAGGAAATTGCATTTGAATGCATTTCAAAATTTTCTGGAAATGATATTGACGAGGCGTCTCTTAAAAGAATTGTTTCCGAAACAATAAATTTTAAATTTCCCTGTAATAAATTAAGCGATGACATATCAGTACTTGAATTATTTCATGGACCAACAATGGCATTTAAGGATGTTGGTGCGAGATTTACATCTAGAGTTTTAAGTTATTTTAATCTTTCCTCTAAAAAAAAAATAACAGTGCTTGTAGCCACTTCTGGAGATACAGGAGCTGCAGTTGCAAGTGGTTTTTATGGTGTTGAAGGTGTTGATGTATTTATTCTCTTCCCAAAAGATAGAATCTCAAAGGTACAAGAGAAACAGATCACTTCTCTTTCAGGTAATATTTATCCAGTAGAGGTGAATGGCTCGTTTGATGACTGCCAAAGAATGGTGAAAGAAGCTCTGACTGATAATGACTTACGATCTAAATTTAATTTCACAACTGCAAACTCAATTAATATATCAAGATGGATACCTCAGACACTATACTATTTTTTTGCTTACAAGCAGAAAATAGACAATGGTAAGGATATTGCTGTCTCGATCCCTTCAGGAAATTTTGGAAATTTATTTTCTTGTCTCGTTGCTGTAGGTATGGGTCTACCATTTCAAAAAGTTATTGCTTCAAATAATTTAAACGATACGTTCACAAAGTTCATTGAGTCGAATATTTATAAACCAAAAAAATCAGTTAAAACAATTTCAAGTGCAATGGATGTAGGAGATCCAAGTAATTTTATTAGGGTAGTGGAGTTTTTTCTTAATGATTATTATAGGATTAAAGAGCTAATTAGTGCTTACAGTTTTGATGATAGTGAAACTAAAAATTGCATTAAAGTGTTAAGTGAAAAGTATAACTATATTTGTGATCCTCACGGTGCGGTTGGATATCTTGGAGTTCAGAAACATAAGGAAAAAAATAAAGATTTTAATTATATATTTCTTGGGACGGCTCATTTTTCAAAGTTTATGGATGAGATAAGGGATTGTATAAAAGAACCAATTGGTTACCCTAAAAAAATTGAACAACTTTTGTCTAAAGATGGAGAGTCTCATCAGATAAAAACTTATTTAGAATTTAAGAATTATATAAATTCCATTGATTCCTAATATTTATTTTAATTATCCTCTCCAATTTTTATATATATTTGATTTTTTAAAAAAATTATTAAGAAATATGAGAAAATTATTAATCGTTGCTTCTATATTTTTATTTTATGGATGTAACACAAACCCTGATTACAGAGCTAATTTAGAGCTTGCTAAGAAATGGGTTCAAGTTTTTGAGAATGGTGATATTGAACTTTGGGAAGAAATCATGTCAGAGGACCTTCTTGATCAAGCTCCATTATATGGTATGGGTGAGGTTGATTATGCAACTTCGAAACAGATTGCTGAATTTTATATAAATAATTACACAGATGTAAAGTTCAATGATCCGGTATGGCTTCCAGGTATCGATACGGGCTCAATGAGTCTAGATGGAAGTGTTAGAGCTTACGGGGTATGGACAGGTACAAGTAAGACTACAGGAAGGACATTTACTCTTCCATCTTATCATAATTTTGATTTTGCTGATGGAAAAATTGTTTATACTGGAGAATATTTTGATGCTACAGGTATGATAAATTCCGTTGGTCCTGTCGATAGAAAAGTTGTAGTTGCAACTTTGAAAGTTAGGGAAGGAAACTATGAAAAGGTTAAAGAATTATTAGATGCTGAGACTGGATTACCAACAACTAGAGCTTATGATGGTTGTACTCACCTTGAAGCAACTTACAACGAGGAAAATAACACTTACTTTATAATTGAGTATTGGGAGTCGTTTGAGAAATATAATGCATATTTAGACTGGAGATTAAATGATGATCCAAGTGGTGCAGCTGCTGAGTTATCTAAATATCTTGTTGGTGGCTCTAACGGATTGGTTCCACATTCAAATAATATTGGTTATAAATTCTATTGATAATTAATATTTAATCTATTAAAAAAAACCTTCTCAATTCGGGGAGGTTTTTTTATGTAATTATCTTCTTGATGAATTTGCAATTTCTTCAAAATCAATATTTTTATATTCGAATGATGTGGGTTCAAATAGTATGTTTGAGTAGGAATCATTCCAGTCCTTATGAAATGATAGTGTCAGTTCTTCTGGAGGATTTACATTAAAAATGACGCTATACTTTTGGTCTATTTTACCAGGAAGTGAAATGTTTCTTGCGTAATGGAAGTTGTCAATTAAATTTATGTGAGGTGTGAGGTCAACAAAGGTTTTTTGTCCAGTAACCTCGTTTGTAATTGTAGCATTTATATTTAGGTATGGAATAAATCCACCACTTGGAGTTCCTTCAGGTATATTATTTGAATCCCAGTTTACTCTAGCCTCGATATGAACATTTGTAAACTCTTCAGCTAGATTAGTTGATTTTGGATAAACAATATCTTTTACAGCTCCTTCAAAAATAAATACAATTCCTGGCTCTAATCTTTCTTCTCCGATAACTAATTCCTGAGAAAAGACGTTAGAGTAGGTAAATAGGCAAAATACTATAAGAAAATTTTTCATAATTTAATTACTATTTATGCTTAAAAGAGTCGATCATATATTTGATACGGTTTTTTCTGACAAAAGTCAGAAAAGTTTTGAGAAATATATTCTTTTACTTGCAACAGGAGGGTTTATAATTCATTTAATACTTATTTATCTCAATAAATATGGGTACATAAGTTTTGACTTTAATAACACACTGCTTTTAGATCCAATATCAGCATTGTACACACCTTTTTCTTTCATTCTTGTATATGAGGCTTACCTATTAATTTTTTATCTACCAAATTCATTTACAGTAACTGTAGTTAAGGAGTACGAGATTATATCGCTTATATTAATTAGAAAGATATTTAAAGATTTTCCACTTGTAAATCTAGATGTACCCTTTTTCTCAGATGAAAATAATGTTCAGCTATTATATGATTTATCAGGTATTCTTGTTGTATTCTTTCTAATCTTTCTATTTAAGACAACTGCAGGAAGACCAAAAACAGTTAAACCAGACGCAAGATTGAAAAAATTTATATCGCAAAAGAAATTTATATCTCTACTTCTTGTTCCTACTTTATTAACACTAGCGGCTTGGAGTTTTTATTCGTGGTTTAACGCAGCTGTCTTAGGAAATGGAGCAAGCCAGGATATCAACTATTTATTTTTTGTAGACTTTTTTACAATTTTAATCTTGGTTGATGTCTTTATCCTTTTAATATCATTTAGATACACAGAAAGATATTCTCAACTTATAAGAAATACTGGATTTATAATTTCAACAATACTGCTTAGATTATCATTTGCTGCCACAGGTCTTGTGAGTGTTGTTTTGATCGCATCAGGAGTATTATTTGGATTAATCATCTTAGCTATTTTCAAGAGGATGGAGAAATTCAAATACCTCGGTTAATTTTCATACTCTTTTAATACATATCTTAACCATATTAATTACTTTTGGCATTAGTATGAGAACCTTTTTTTCCTTATTTATCTTAGTATGCACGTTAACAGATATAAGTGCACAGAGAAAGTACGTAAAGCCTGAATTTGTTAAAAACTGGAGTAAGCCCGGTAAGCATCCTGATCATATTGTTTTAAACTTTTCAGAGGATCCAGCTACAAGTATAAGTGTGACTTGGAGAACAAGTAAAGACGTGAAGTCCGGATACGGTGAAATCGCAAAAGCTCATGCAAATCCAGCCTTCATATCTAGAGCTGAGACAATTGAGGCAATTACTGAGACCATTAACTATTCTAATGTTGTATCAGAATATGATAGAGATAATCCCAAAAGCAATAAGTTTATAACATTAAACCATAATTATCATTCTGTTACATTTAAAGACTTGGAACCTAATACAGTATACGGTTACAGAGTTGGAGACGGTGAGATATGGAGCGAATGGATACAGTTTAAGACTGCTCACAAAGAAAATGCTCCTTTTTCTTTTCTCTATGTTGGTGACGCTCAAAACTATATACTTGAACTATGGTCCCGATTGATACGTGAAGGTTATAGGAAAGCACCTGATGCAAGTTTTATTATACATGCCGGAGATTTAATAAATGACGCACATGATGAACACCAGTGGCACGAGTGGTTTATGGCCGGAGGTTATATTCACAGAACACTTCCTTCTTTGATGGTGCCTGGTAACCACGAATACAATCCATTTGTCCAACAGGATATAGATGAAAGTATAAAGAGGCTTTCTGTACAGTGGAATAAACAATTTACTTTACCAAACAATGGCGTTAGAGGTATACAAGAAACAAACTATTATATTGATTACCAAGGTGTAAGATTTTTAGCTCTAAACAGTAATATGATGATTGAGGAGCAAGCAAAATGGCTTGAGCAAGTTCTACAAAACAATCCAAATAAGTGGACGATTGCTACGTTTCATCACCCAATATTTTCCGCCTCAACGGGAAGAGATAACGAAGAGTTAAGGACGCAGTGGAAACCATTATTTGATAAGTATGGTATTGACATAGTTTTGCAAGGTCACGACCATACGTACACGAGAGGAAGAGTTCAACCATACGAACAGAATCTATTATCTGGTCAGAATGTAAAAGATGCAACGGGTACTGTTTACGTGGTATCGGTTAGCGGAGGTAAGATGTACAGAGTGAAGCCGGGTTGGGAACAGTATGAAGCACTTAGAGATAAGGTTGGTAGGAATAAACAGTTATTTCAGGTATTATCTGTTGATGGGGATGTGTTATCATATAAATCTTACACTGCGACAGGTGAACTTTTTGATGCTTTTGACATAGTCAAAAACAATGACGGTGTTAACACCTTTGTAGAAAGAAAAAACGAGGCTCTCTAGTCAATACTTGGTATTGATATTGCTCCGCCTATTTTTTCTGTTGTAATACCTGCCGCCTTTGTTGCCTTTTCCATACACTCTTTTATTCCAATTTTTTTTGTTAAGGTTGATATGTAGTATCCAACATATGTGTCACCAGCGGCTGTTGTATCAACAGTATTTACCTTGTTAGCATGAACTGATATTTCTTCATTATGATTAAAATATAATGATCCCTTTTTCCCCAAGGTTATAATATGATTAACCATAGGTAATTTTTCTAAAAGTTCCATTTTTATGTCTTTAATATTGTTCTTTCCCGACAAACCAATTCCCTCAATCTCGTTATAAATTAAGGTATTAATTTTTTTAAGAGGATAGTCTAATACTTCCTTGGAGAAGGGAGCAGGATTAAAAATTATTTTCATTTTCTGGTAATATGCTCTATCTATAATCTCTGAAACTTTGTTAATCTCATTCTGGATAATAAGAATATCATCCTCTCCAAACTTTGATATTGTTTGATCTATCTGTTTTGATGTTACTTTTAGATTTGCACCTCCATGAATTAATATAGAATTTTCGCCATCAGTGTTCACCTGAATAATTGCGTGACCTGTTGGTTCATCTACGTCGTAGATATAACTAGTATCAACCCCCCACTCATTAAGCTGTTTTTTTATAATCTCATCATTCTTATTGATGCACCCTGCATGATAAATCTTTGACCCTGATCTTGAGACTGCAACACTTTGATTTAATCCTTTACCACCTAAAAACTCCTTAAAGTCATTTGTTTTAATTGTTTCTCCTGGACTAACAAATTCATTTACAGAGTAAACGTAATCTTTATTTATCGAACCAAAATTTAAAATTTTCATTATTTAAGACTTGATTTTAAGATTTTTAAAAAATTTTCTCTCGAAACTTTAGTTGCTAGTTTAACTTTCCCTGAATCAATAAAATTATAAGTATCCCTCCCTCTTTTATCTCCATTAAGGATGATTTTAACTTCACAATTTTTAAAATAAGTACCTGTCTCATCAATCATTACTGCCACGGCAAGTGGATCAGCTAAATCAATTTTATGTTCATTATATTTTATCTTATAATACTCTAAGCCTCTTTTCTGGATATTGATAGCAAAATTTGAAATCTTATTATTTATAGACTGAAGTTCAATAAAATTACTTTTATCTAGAAAACCATAAATCTGTGTCACATCCCAAGCAATTACTTTTATATCTATTCCAGAGTTAAGAACTATATCAGCAGCATCTGGATCTACCCAAAAATTAAACTCAGCAAACTCTGTTATATTCCCCTTACCTTCTCCAATTCCTCCCATGACGTAAAGACATTTAATAAGTCTAAATGCTTCTGGGTCTTTTTTATAGACCTCAGCAATATTTGTAAGTGGTCCGATCGCAATAATCTCTAATTCGTTGGGATATTCTTTCAGAAGAGAAATGATTTTATCAACAGCGTAAGTTTTTCTTATTTTACCTTTTGGTTTGTAAGGTCCTGTGTCTCCAAGGCCATCTTTACCGTGAAAAAATTTAGATGTTTCAAGTCTTCTCTTTAGTGGACCCGATGCACCTTTATATACTGGCACTTTATATCCACAGAGCTCGCAAGTATACAATGCATTAGTGGTTGCTAAGTTAATGTCAACATTTCCCGCAACCGTTGTAACTGCAACAACATCTAAATCTCTGCATTTTAATGCCATAATTATTGCTATTGCATCGTCAGTAGCAGTATCTGTGTCAATTATAATTTTTCTCACCTTGGCTTAAGATAAGTATTATCTATTAATTACAACTTTAACTTTTAATACTTCTTTATCAACTTTAATATTAAGAATGTATATCCCCTCATCCAGATTTGATATGTTAACATCAGTATATGTACTATTTCTAGTTATATTTTTTGGATTGTGTTTCTTACCTTTTATATCAATAAATGAAATACCTTCAATACTATATCTTTCATCTACATTAATCCTTAGGTTATCACTTGAAGGGTTCGGAAACACTTTTTTAACAAAGTTTTTACTTTCAATAGATAGTGGTAAAGGTTGATCATCATCAATTATAACTATTGAGAGAGTTAAGAATATTGAATCCTCAATTGACTCAATATTTATGACAGCAAGCTCATTACTTTCGATTTCATCATCCTGAATAGATGTTATATTAAATTCTTGTTCTGTGCTGAGCGCAGGAAATACTAGAGTATCTACATCTAGTGAGAAGTCTTTTTTATTCTCTGCAAGATCTTCTGGGACAAATGGGCTGTCTTCTACTGATAAACCAAGCAGTATGTCAAATTTTGAAGGATTACTAAGGGTTAGTTTAATATTTTTTGTTTCAGAATTCTCAGATATAGAATCAACACTTAATGATGCAGAAGCTGTTGGCATTTGATCGTTATCATATAAAGTTCCATAAATTCCTGAATTAATAAACGCGATTTTATCAACAGATATTCCAACAATTCCAGCCAAAAGAGTTTCATTTTTTTCATAAATATTATCATTTATAGCATGCACATTTAGAGTAATGGAGTCTTTTCCTTTCTCCCATATTAAAGTTTTTAGATCTGCTACTGAGTCATCCTCATAAATAATTATCCAATCCTTACCATATTCAGCATATGAATTACTAACCATTGTATCAAATTCTAAAATAATATCTTTATCGTGTGCACCACCTTCTAAAAGAAATGAAATTGAAATATTTGTTGAATCTTCATATAAGTTATTTCCACTCATACTGATTTTTGTGTTAACGTTCTTACTCATAAAAGTCCAAGGGTAGTACCTTGGGTACCAACCATCATAACCTGCTTTCCATGGCTCTATCCCGTATTCAAAGGCACCAATATCCGGAGAAGATCCAACTGTATCCATCGGTATTTCTTCAATAAATATCCCTGCATCAATTAGTGGTGAGCCATCTAGAGGCATCAGGGTAACACTATCAATTAAATTATATATTGTATTATCAATTTTTGATTCATCAATACTAGAAGTTCTAACAGAGTCCCACCCATTCCAATTATTTGATGAGGTTCCAGGTACTGGGTAGTCTGCTACTCCATTTCCATCTCTATCTTCGTAGTTGCTATTACTTCTATGACCAGAAAGTTTATCAACTAAGTTATTTAAGGTATTTGTGTTAAGATTGGAATTTTCTTCATCTAGGATAATCATTCCATTCTTATTACTCCCAATTACTGTATTGTTTGCAATGTAGTGGTGATCACCTTTCACCATTATACCACTAGTATTAATTGCAACATTATTATACATTTTCCCTCTCTGTCCAGCAGCAGTAGGGTCATCGCCAGGTGCGTCGTAACGCAAGGCAAGTTTAGGAGTGTCATGGATGTAGTTATGATGTACCTCTGAGTCAGCAACATAGTTCCTTGTTCCTTGAAATACAGATCCATCTGACTGAAGTGCACCAGTCCTAGTTACTTTGTTATAAGAAAACTCACTCCTCTCACCAGGTGTCAATGTCGCAGAAGCTTGTACATCACTTATGGAATTTTTTCTGAAAATATTTTTATCTCCATTAACATAAAAAGATACCATAAGCCCCGGAAGCTCCGAGACAGAATAATCTATGTACTGAAAAATGTTATTTTCTATCTTATTATTATCACCAAATACTCTGAGAGCATCCCCATCAGTGTAGACAAATAAATTCCTTCTGAAGGTACTGTTATTGACTTTATTAGAAGCACCGCTTATCCCTAAAGATGTTGCTTCCGGAGTCCCTAAATCACCAATCATCCTCTTAGACGTAGATGGGAAAGCAAAATTACAATCTTGGATTACAATATTTTCACTGGAGGAGACTTTAACAGTTGAGGAGAAAAAAAAGAGGTTCTCTATCGTAATATTTTTTGAGTTTCTGATATCAAAAGAATATGTTGACGTCTTTCCTTTAACTTCTAAATCATTTGGATTTGTACCGTTTGTCATAACCCATAAATCTCCATTTTTTGGGTTATGGTACCATTCATTAACGGTATCAAGTAAATCAAAGTCTCCTTCTACAAAGAAATAGTGATGCTTGTCTTTGTACTGATTATCAGAAATTTTTCTGTCAAAAGTAAACGTATTATTTCCTTGCGCATGATCAATTTTGCTGTTCCATGTTCTGAACGACCCTAAGTTCAGTATTGCATGGGCTGTATCTAAAGAGTTTGAAATTTCTGACATGTCGTGATACTTAGAGTCAACGACTACCGTCATGTTAGAGCTTAAACTTTCATCCCCTTGAGCCCAAGTATCCCAGCTGTAAATGGATTTGTCATTGAATTGAGCGTTTGGCCACCTGGCCATTACCATTTCTTTCCCATCTATGAATAGTTGCCAAATTGTTGTGTCAATGGTTGTCTTATATATGTTGTTTCCCAGATCTGTCCAATTATATTCACTTAAATCAGTTGTACCATCAAAAATTATATATCTGTTACCCAAATTTCCTGCTCCATACCCTTTAATTGTGATATTTTCTTTACCATCTATAATTACCTCCTCTCTGAATACACTTATATTGTCGGTAGCCCTAAACATGATTGTTCCTGAATCAAGTTCTGATAATGCTTTATTTAGTGTTTTGTAAGGAGAGAATGATTCACCTGAGCCTGTGTCATTACCCCATGGCGCGACCCACTTTACAGTATCAGCGGCTTCAGCTAATATATTGGTAATTAAAAAGAGAAAAATAAAAAGGATTCTATTCACCCTTTCAATTTAGTAAGAATAAATTATTTTCTTCTGGCGTCAATAAAACTTTTGACAAAGAAAACCATAGCATATACTGTAGAACTGAGCATGATAAGAATTCTTATGACAGCATCTGTTCTACCATCTTCCATAGCTCTCATCAAAGGCATTATTAGAGCAAAACCTAACAGTGTTACAAGAACGGCAATATGTGCAATTACTTTATTTTGATTTTTGATCCCTTTGTTTAGTAATACGAGTACAGCTCCAATAAATACAGGAATCAATGAGGTAGGAGATCCTGACTCAAAATAACCCCAGCCACCAACTGTTATAAGTATAATAGCATTTACTAAGCTTGCAGTATGTGCACTCATTTTTTATCTCTTTTATCGACAATATCGTTCATTTCTATTGCAGTCAGTACAATCCATACTACAAATGAAGCGGTCACAATACCTGACCAGATAAGTATAAAGTTATCAGTTAAAATATCCGACATAGTTAGTTTACTACTACAAATCTGACTTCTTTTGGTTAAAAACCAAAATAAAAAGAAGAATAGTTGGAGCCCAAAGACCTAAAAATACTGCCTTTAACGGTTCATCGTTAAAGAAAAATACTTCAGAGACGACAATGGTTACTAATACTAGAGCAAGTAATACCAATTCTAAAGGTCTAAAAAGCTTTATAAATTTAAACATAACTATATTTTAAATCATTTATTGAGAAATCAAATTTCTCTGTAATCTATTTATACTCTAAAAGTCTATAATTTGTTGCCCAAATTTTTTATTTAACCACAGACTTCTAAATTTTCCTGCTTTATCGTACATCTCAGATTGTTTAGAAGGGTTAAATGCCCAATTCCTTACATTGTTTCCAACTCCAGCCATATACATCCAATTACACCAATTACTTGCCACATCGTAGTCAATAAGTTTACTTTCGAAATATGCAGCACCCCATGTCCAATTCAGATCTAACTCATTAATTAGGTAACTGGCTACATTTTGTCTCCCTCTGTTACTCATAAACCCTGTTGAATTTAGCTCTACCATATTTGCGTCAATAAATTCTTGCCCTGTCTCGCCATCACACCATTTCTTGAAAAGGTTTACATTAGAATTAAAATTTCTATTAAAAATATTTCCATTTATACCATTAATCTTAAAGATATTTTTTTTACCCTTTTTGGCCACATACCTAAAAAATTCTCTCCACATTAACTCGAAAATAAGCCAGTAAGTAGACGAATTTTTTTTAACCTCTCTTTCAAATTTTTTAATTTCATGATAAATGGTTACCGGTGATATAGATCCAGTTGATAAATAAGCGGAAAATTTTGAAGAGTATTCCGTACCAATTAGACCATTTCTTGTCTCCTTATACTTTGCAATGTTGTGGGATTCCCACAAATACGATCTTAATCTCTCTAAGGCATTTCTCTCACCTCCTTCAAAAGGATAAGCAGTATTTGAGTGATTAATTATTTTGTTAACCTCAATTTTTGATAAAAATTTAAGGTCAGTGTTTACTATAGCCTTTTTGATGGATGGTAGTTCACTTACTTCGTTTCTAATTTTTGAATTTTTTTCAACCTTTTTTCTAAAGGGAGTAAAAATAAGAGGTAAGTTATCCAGGTTAAATGGAAGCTCTCTCTCTTCAATGAGATGAGGATCTTCTGACATAATTAATTCAAAATTATTATCAATTAATTTTTTTTCATCTTCCTCTTCATACCAACCAACCTCCTTTGAACAGTAAATGGTATCTATCCCATGGGAGCTTCTGATCTCTTCTAAAATTTTGAATTTATCTCCTTCAAATACATGAAGGTGTATCTTCTTTGATTTTAAATTTTTTTCAAGATCTAATACTGATTCCATGATAAATTTTTTTCTGAAATCTCCAATTTCATGAATGTCTAAACCATTTGGATTGTATGTCTGCAAGTCAATTATATAAATAAATATAATCTCATCATTATCTTTAATTGCATTGAATAGAGATGGATTATCTCTTAATCTTAAATTTTTTCTAAACCAGTATATGGACTTTCTCATTTGTCAAGATTTTTTAAAAAAGAATTAGCATTTTCAAGATGAATATTCCTTTTTGATTCATCCATCTTATCAAATGAACTTATTAGCATTCTCATCCTAGGATTTTTTACGAAAAATTCTCTTTGTTTATTCATGAAATTCCAAAATAAGCCATCCCAAACCTCACACCATTTACCTTTTTTGTAATCGCTCATTTTAAGTATGTAGCTGCTCCCACTTATGTAAGGTTTTGTAGACATCAAACCTCCGTCAGCAAACTGGCTCATCCCATATACATTTGGTACCATTACCCAGTCGTACGCATCTATATATAATTCCATAAACCATCTGTAAACTTCATCAGGATCAAATTCGCAGAGTAACATGAAATTTCCTATAACCATTAATCTTTCAATATGATGTGAATACGCTGATTTAATTACTTTTTTGATTGAATCGTCAACAGGCTCGATACCAGTTGTACCATTATAAAATGATTTTGGAATTTTTCTAGAAAAATTCCAAAAGTTATGGGTTCTCTCATAAGATCCTTTTACCTCATAAACTCCTCTAATAAATTCTCTCCAACCAATAATTTGTCTGATAAATCCTTCACATGAATTTAAGGGAATGTTATGTTTTTTATAAAATCTGATTGACTCGTTAATTATAAACTTAGGGCTTAATAACCCTGAGTTTATAAGAGGTGAGAGAAGACTGTGATTTAAAACTCTCTCATCTTTTACAACAGCATCTTCATAAGGACCAAAATCATGAAATCTATTTTTTAAAAAATCTTTAAACCATTTTTTTGCACTCTCAAAGTCATATGGATAGACAATCTGATCATGTATTTCACCTACGTTACCATTAAATTCTTTCTCAACATAAGTTTTTGCCTCTTTATAAATTATATTTTCTCCCGGATAAGATATTTTTGGTGCTTTTTTGTCTTTAGGAAACCGCATCCTATTCATGTCGTCGTATGACCATTTTCCGCCCTCTGGATTACCGTCGTCAATTAATATTCCTAAATCAATTCTTTGTTCTTTATAGAAATTCATATGAAAAAATTTCTTCTTGTCTTCTCTAAAAAATTTTTTCATGAGCTCTTCATTGTTTATAAATGAAGGATTCTCATATAATACGCTTTGAATTCCTTTTTTCTCACATGAGGATTTTATTCTTCTCTCAAGATAGTTGTCGATAGGATTTATTAGATGAATTTTGTCAATGTCATTTTCAAGAGATAAAATAAATTTTCTTATGTCAGATATTTCCTCTGATGATTCAATATAATTTACGTTTATATTTAGATCTTCTAGAAAATTTTTGTAATGTATCATCGAAGATCTATGAAAAACTAATTTCTGTTTGTGGAAGTTAAAATGTTTGAAGAAAAGGTTTTCCTCGATCACATACGTATCAAGCTTAAGGTCATGGATAATTGATTCCTCAAATAGTTGATTAGGAAAGACTAACGAAATTTCTGTTCTCATTGTAGTGCCTCTTTATAAGTTGAGAGACACCTCTCCCTAGCATATTTATGATTCACTATTTCTTCTGGATAATTTGACTCATTAAGTTCGGGTATCCACTTGTTAACATACTCTCTATTTTTATCAAATTTCTTTTGTTGCTCGTAAGGATTGAATATTCTAAAGTATGGAGCTGCATCAACTCCACACCCAGCAACCCACTGCCAGTTACCTACATTACTTGCCTTCTCAAAATCAAATAATTTTTTTGCAAAATACTCTTCACCGAGCCTCCAGTCAATTAGCAGGTGTTTACATAGGAAGCTGCCAACAATCATTCTGACTCTGTTATGCATAAAACCTGTCGAATTTAGTTCTCGCATTCCCGCATCAACAATTGGATATCCAGTCATTCCATTACACCAAGCATCAAACTCCTCCATATTATTTCTCCAATTTATTCTTTCATACTTTTCTTTAAATGACTTATTTACGGTTGTTGGAAAATGGTATAATATCTGGATGAAGAACTCTCTCCAAATAAGCTCTTTGAGATAGGTGTTATCTGAACTTTTTAATCCTATCTTAACAATTTCTCTCACACTTTTAGTGCCAAATCTCAGGTGAACACCGATTTTACTAGTGCCTTGAATCCAAGGAAAATTTCTATCATTATCATAATTATCTATTAACCCATCCTCAAGGTTAAAATCAATTGGAGATATTGCTTTATCTACAATTTTTGAGTCCTCCATAGCTATTTTAAATTCCTCTTGATTTATTAATTTTTCAAGTAATGATTTTGAGTCATAAGGGTTTGTCATTTCCTCATCAAAATGTAATAGCCACCTCCTTGAAAATGGTGTATAGACAACGTATGGTTTTCCGTCGTCTTTAACTATTTCATCTTGTTCAAAAATTACGTGGTCTTTAAATGAATGTGACGAGCAATTGTTCCTGGATAAATATTCTGAGACTTTTTCGTCTCTTTCAATTGCATATGGCTCGTAATCTTTGTTGTAGTAAAGGGAATTAAAATTATAAGACGATTTTAATTTTTTAATAATTGAAAGTGGGTCTCCAAAAAAGGTAAATAGTTTTTTACCGATTTTATGTAATTCACTATTAATTAAATCAATTTGTCTGTTTATAAATTTTATTCTGTGGTCATTTGGCTCTAGCTTATCAATTATGTTTTTATCGTAGATAAAAATTGGCATTACTTCATCGCTTTCTTTTAAAGCCTGAAAAAGTCCATGATTATCATGTAACCTAAGATCTCTTCTGTGCCAAAAAATTGATTTTTTAGTCATTACAAATGAGTGATTTTTGTTTTTTATTTCTTCTGCATCTCTCAGAGCAGTACTTGACTTCCTCCCAACAATTTCTCCACTTTTTTCTGTATGAGAAAGGCTTATTACATACCTCACACGTTTTAGAAGGTAAAAATGTTTTTTTCATTAGAATGGTAAATTGTCCTTTCTTGCGTAAGGATATTTTGAGATTTTATTTGTTTCATAATACGTGTCAAGTCCTGATATACAAACAGTTTCATCTCTTCCTAAATTGACAGATCCGTCTTCTTCCAGAGATTTTTTATCGATTATTATATTTTTGACCTCTCCAACAATTAATATCGTATCGTTTGCATCTATATGTTTTTCTTCAACTAATTGCATTCCTATCTTAACTTTACTTTCTTTAACAAAAGGAGCATTAAAACCCTTTATATATTCCTCCTCAAAATTGCAATGATGAAACTCAGACTCGTCTTCACTGAATTTAGCAGATGTGAAATGTGCTCTTTCTACCATATTTTTTGAGATGTGATTTATGGTGTAATAATTACTCTCAATAATATTTCTGTAAGTATCCCTTGGGACAGTATTTGGCCTAGTTATGATTCCAATTAGTGGTGGTTTTGAACCGAGGTGAACGACAGAACTAAAAATTGCGAGGTTTGTCTTACCCTTAGTTGATTTAGAACCTATCAGATTTGCTGGTTTGTATCCTGTTATACTATTAATTAAGTTAAGTCTGTAAACTTTACTGAATTCAGAGATTTGTTTACTGTCAATAAAGTTCATTTTAAATCTTTAATGTCGACATCCCAGCGTCAACTCTTAAAATTTGACCAGTTATATTTTTTGACTTCTCAGATATTAAAAAGGTTACCATGGATGATATGTCCTGTGCTTCGCAAATCCTTTTTAAAGGATGCTTATTTGCAATATTTTCCTCTATTCTCTCATTTCTAAGTATTCTACTTGCAAGATCAGTCTTGGTAAGTGTTGGTGCAACACAGTTCACCCTGACCTTAGGAGCAAATTCTGCAGCAAGCGTCTTAGAAAGTCCTTCAACACCTGCTTTTGATACAGAGACTGAGGAATGAAAAGGCATTCCCTGGTTAACTGCCACTGTACTAAAGAGAACGATTGAAGCATTTTCATGAGTTTTAATTTCATTGATGTATTTTTTTATGCAACGAACAGCTCCTAAAACATTGATTTCAAAATCATTTTTATAGTCATCTTCGGTTATTTGCCCAAATGGTTTTAAAATAATAGATCCTGGGCAGTACACGATTGATCTTATATTATCAACATCTGGTAAATCATCTTTTGTAACATCAAGATTAAATTCTTGAAGTAGATTATCGCTAATGCCAGAACTGTTTCTGGAAATGTTGACACACTCATCGCCATTTGCTAATTGTTCTTTAATAACGTTATTTCCAATACCTCTGCTACCTCCGATTACAAGTACTCTACTCATTTTATAAAAATTTTATTCAACATTTTTTTTCTGTATTCAAATATTCTATTCAGCTGCCACTTAATTAATTTACCACCAAAGAGTCTTCCGATGAAACCAAGAGGTAGTTTATAATTAACTATATCATAGGCATATATTCCATCTTTACTTTCTTCAAATTTATGCTCGTGTTCCCAAAGAGTAAATGGACCTGAGGTTTGCTTATCTGTGAATGAGAATGGCTTTTCAACACTTGTAATTTTTGTTGTCCATCCAACTCTAAAAAAGGGAAAAGGAGATACCTTATACTTAATTATCTGACCCTCATACATCTTCCCAAAATCCGTAAGTATTTTGAAGTTCATGTGACCTGGAGTGATCTTAGATAAATTTTTTGGGGTAGAAAAAAAATTCCAACTCTTGGTCATAGAAATAGGAAGCTTCTGCTTTGCTTTGAGAGTATAAGTTTTGTTATCGCTATTGTAACTAATCATTATAAAACCTTAATTTCTAAATCACTATAATTTCTATTGTAATAATTCTTAACGATTATGGTTTCATCTTTGGTTACATAGTCTAGTTTTTTTTGGATTTTTGTACTAAAAGAGGATTTATTATTTGTAAATCCATATCCTTCAACAACACCATTTCTAACGGAAACAAAAGGATAAGGTTTATTGTGTTTCTTATTAAATATTGTAAAGTTTTTTTTTGGTAAAGTAAGTGATTTAATCATCTTATTGAATTTTGAATTATATGCTATCTGACTTTCCTCTGTCAAACATTTTTTGGACTTTGATTTTGATGATATTGAAAAACAACAATGACTACCAGAAATTACATGATTCAATTTTTTACATAGACCATACTTTTCTGAAACAAATTCAAGAAATGATTTAGCTGATTTTGTTGATCTGAAACTAGAAATACTATCTTTTATATCCCTTGTGATTTTTAAGCCAAATAATCCATTATCGTTTATGTATTTCGATACGTGGACAGCCCTCTTTTTTTTTCTTAATTTTCTATTGAGTATTGGAGTATTTTTTTTTATTTCTTGTGATTCAATTAGAAGTGCTATTAACTCAGACCTTGTAATTAAATATCTTATATGATCATACCTCATTTTAATTTTCTCCGATTTTCTAGATTTGGAGTTAAGGTGTTGAGAAATTCTTTTATTTAAATCTAAACTTTTACCAATATATATGGGTATATTAAGAGAATCTATGAAATAATATATACCTGTTTCATTAGGTATTTCCTTTAAATCGTAGATTTTTTTAGATAATATTAAACTCATTACTGAGATTGAACGAATTACATAAAATATAGTTAGATGGTAGCAAAACAATCAATATTTCTTATTGTCACATTATGTGCATTAGTATATATAACTTTCGGAACAGATGTATTTGATACATCCTTTACAGATGAGCAGTATGCAGCATTAATTACAATGACTAAACTTTACTTGGGATCAGCAATTTATTGTTTTGTAGTGAGCGAACTTGCAAAAAATTACAGTCAAGTAGATAAGTTTTGGAGCTTAATTCCAATTGCCTACGTGTGGTATTTTGCTTATGCCTCGGGTTACAATGATCGCATGGTGATGATGGCAGTTTTAGTTACTTTTTGGGGAGTTAGACTCACATATAATTTTGCTAGAAGAGGTGGTTTCAGCATTTATTTCTGGAAGGGAGAGGAAGACTACAGGTGGGTTGAAGTAAAAGCTTCGATGCCTTTTCTCTCTTCAAGATTTACCTGGGGACTATTTAACCTGTTTTTTATCTGTCTTTACCAGATGGGATTAATATTTCTTTTTTCATTACCAATCCTTGCAGCTTGGCAGGGTTCTGAGCCACTTGGAATGATGGATTATATTATAGGGGGTATAATGTTTTTATTAATTGTTATCCAATACATATCTGATCAACAGCAGTATGATTTTCAAACTGAAAAATATCGAAGAATTGAAAATAATGAAAAATTAGATGGAGATTATAAAAGAGGATTTGTCACGACAGGTTTATGGTCTTTTTCTAGACATCCAAATTTTACATGTGAGCAGCTGATATGGATTACATTTTATTGTCTTAGCGCCTCAGCAAACGGAACATATTTAAATTGGTCAATTGTCGGATGTATTCTGCTTGTAATTCTTTTTGTTAACAGTGCTATATTTAGTGAGGGAATTAGCTCAAGGAAATATCCAGAGTATAAAAAATACCAAGAAAATGTTCCTATGTTTTTGGGACCATTCAATACTAAATGGAAATAGATTTTTATTTTTTATTGAAATTGTAAGATTCGATTTCTACTCCCGCTTCTTTGAACATCTGCATGCTTCTCTCTCCTGAATCCTGCCATTTTTGTGAGTGAGCTCCACCTTTTTTCATGAAATAAACTTTTATAATTCCAGCATTTATTATTCCTCTCGCACAGTCAGCACATGGCATGTCACATGTCAAATACATGGTGCATCCCTTTGTTGAAACTCCTATCCTTGCTGCATTATAAATTGCATTTCTTTCTGCGTGCTCGAACCAAAAATATTTTTCAGGTTTTTTCTGTCTCTCAACTATCTCGTCATTAATTCCTCTAGGGAAAGAATTATACCCAGTAGATACAATCTCCCTGTCTTTACCTACAATGACTGCTCCAATTTGTGTGTTTTTATCTTTGGATTTTTTTTTAACCTCCTCTGCTATATTATAAAAATATTCAACCCAGTCCATCCTAGATATATTTATTAATCAAGTTTTTCGTAACCTTTACCCCATCATGAGGTTCGAGATAATCTCCTTTTCCACCAAACATTTTCATCATGGCACCTTCGTACTCAATGGTTATGAATCCTTCGTAAGATGAACTTGAAATTATATCCATCATCTTTGAAAAATCAGTGGAGGTCTCTTCGCCACTTGAGTTAAATTGGTGTGACTTAGCACTTACACCTTTCGCAAAAGGCATCAACTTTTTTACTCCAATATACTTGTCATACTGGTTCTTACATTTACTGGTAAGTCCTTCAAAGTCAAGATCTCCTCTCTCCACACAAAAATTGTATGACCCAAAGTCTGGTAGGGTTCCGACAAAATCACTATTTATATTCTTCATTAGTCTCACTAACCAGTCTGCATCACCTGTGATTCCTCCATGATTTTCAACAACTATGCTAACTCCTTGTCCTTTTGAATGTTCTATAAGTTTGGAAATGCTTTCCGATGAATTATCTAAAACTTTATTGTCATCTGACTCATCTGACCTGAGATTGACTCTTATGGAGTGACATCCTATCTCTGAGGCTGTATCAATCCAATACTTATGAAAACTTAAGGATTGATCTCTCTCAACTTTTTCTGATGATGCAAGACTAGGCCCGTTTTCCATAGTCTTCAGGTCAATGTTATCGACTAGTATAATTAAGTTATCAATATCATAATCTTTAGATCTTATTTGTAATTCTTTGATGAAACTTTTGTCCTTTTCTTTCCCCATGAAGGCAATAGACCAGTACTCAGCAGCATTTATTCCATAATTCTCTTTTATCATTTGAGGAAACATTAGAACATCAAGTTTGTTTTGGAAAAGTAGAGGGGCAAAAGAATAAATCTGGAGTGCTAGTTCAAGTTTGTTTTTTTCAAATGTACATCCGTTTATTCCACTACTTAAAAAAGGAAATGAAGTGAGAGCAAGTGAGTTAAATAAAAATTTTCTTCTTGAACTGGTTTTCATTTTTAATTTAAAATCATTTTTAATTAATTTACGTAAAATTATTAAGTATGAAAAGAAAAGCACATGTTGTATGGAGAGGTGATGGCGAGAATGGATCTGGGGAGTTGACAACTGGTAGCGGAGCAATACAAAAGTTACCTTACGATTTCAAGATGAGATTCAAAAATGATGACGGAAAACTTGGAACTAATCCCGAGGAATTAATTGCTGCTGCTCATGCAGGTTGTTTTAATATGAAGCTAAGTTTTGTTCTTAATGAGAATGGTTTTTCTCCTGAGTCTCTCGAGACAGAATCTGTTCTCACTTTTGTTGATGGTGTTGTGGAATCCATTGAACTATCTTTATCTGCTAAAGTCCCAGATATTTCTAATGAAAAATTTAATGAGTGTGCTGAGGAAGCAAAAGATAATTGTCCCATATCAGGTTTGTTAAATTGTGAAATATCTTTATCTTCAACGCTTATATAATAAATGAAGAAAAACTACTCAATTTTTTTCCTTTTAGTCTTTTTAACATTTTTAGTAGGTGATACATTATCTCATCACCATCATCACGAAATTGAAGACAAGGGAATTATTGCTCACGAAAATTTTCAAGATTGTAATTTATGTTTATTTAGCAATGTAAATTCTAATTCATTTACTAATTATAAGTTTAATCCTCATAGCTATCTTACATGTTATGAAATTTATAATAAAGAATATGACTTAGTTTTTTACAATAGATCATATGATCACAGCATTTCGCTTAGAGGTCCGCCATTAACCTTATCGTAATTATATTCCTGACCTTAGTATAATTCCTTAATATTTTTCGGTCACACTTATTATTAAACTTTACTTAACATTTAAAAATTTTTAAATATGAAAAATATATTTAGACTCAATTACTTATTATATGCCGTCCTCACCCTTTTTATTTTCACGGCTTGTGAGGAAGACGAAGCCGCACCTGAAGAAGAGAATGAGGTGGAGGTTTTCACTGATGTAAAACTTGTATTTACACCAACAGGTGGAGGTGCTGCGGTTGAGGCTACGGCTCAAGATCCAGACGGTGCAGGTGTACAGGAACTTCAGGTATTAGGTGCAATCAATCTTGCAGCGAATACTGAATATTTACTATCGATGATGATAGAAAATTGCTTAGAGGATCCATGTGAGGATATGAATGAGGAGATAGCAGAAGAAGCAGAAGAACATCAGTTTTTCTTTGCCTTTACTAATGATGCTTTTACAAGTCCAGTTGGAAACGGAAATATGGATAATGCATCAGATCCAATCAATTATATTGGTTTCGATGGTAATGGTAATCCTGTTGGATTAAACACTAATTGGACTACTGGTTCTGCAAGCACAGGTACATTTACTGTTCAGTTACAGCATCAGCCTGATGTGAAGACAGCAACATCTGGATCAACTGATGGGGATACTGATTTTGCATTAACCTTTAATTTGAATATTAACTAAATATTAATCATTAATTATTAACTTATACACTCTCTATAACCTTAGAGAGTGTATTTTTTTTTAACTTTTTTTATGTGTTCAATTAATAATACTATAAGATCAGCTAATGAAGGTAAATGTATGTGTAATAAACAAAACTCATACAACACTGTTATAAAGTCTTGTTGTATTCTTTATTTTCTTTTATTGTTATCACCAGATATTCAATCTCAAGACCCTTGTGATAAAATAATATCAGGTAAAGTTTTTGATAATGAAACTAATAATCCTTTGCCAGATGTTATAGTTAGAGCAATAAGTAACCCACAGGTTATTGGAAATAGAGTTATATACAGCTCTACAGATAAATTTTCCATTTCAGATACAAATGGTAAATTTTTATTAGAAGGTTTATGCCTAGATGAAGACAGCCTGGTATTTTCAAGAATTGGATATAAGGACTCATTAATTTCATTAGAAGGAGACTTTTGGACAGTATCACTAACTGAGACATCTTTTGAGTTAGAGAATGTATTAATATCAGATGAAAGAGAAAAAATTTCAGGAACACAGACACTTTCTAGGCAGACTATCAATTTAGAAGATAGGGTCGTTGACAGGACATCATCTCTTGCAGGTATAGCAAGTGAAATTGATGGTGTTACTTTTATCTCGACCGGGTCAAATGTGGAGAGGCCAGTTATCCATGGATTGTATGGTAACCGAGTATTGGTGCTAAATAACTATATTAAACATGGATTCCAGAATTGGGGTGATGATCACGCTCCAGAAATTAATATTGCATCCGTAGAGAGAATCTCAGTTTTAAAGGGTTCATCTGGTGTTCGTTTTGGTCCTGAGGCACTAGGTGGAGCATTAATAGTCGAACCGGATCCGATGGATTTAAAAAAACCATATTATTTGAATATTAATTCTGGATACCAGACCAATGGAAAAGGTTCAAATTTTAGTTTAAAGACAGGAAAAGGATTTGATAATTTTGCTTTTAATGTGGGCCTTAGTCACATGAAATTAGGAGATAGGCACGCGCCTTCATATTCTCTTACAAATTCTGGTAAGGAAGAAATTGGGTTAAATGCAGGATTGCATTATCACTTAAATAATTTTGATATAAAACTATACTACAGTTACGTGGACGTAAATCTTGCTCTGCTTCGCTCATCAATTTTTCATAGTGGAAACGCAATATCTAGGGCTATAAGTTCAGAGATACCTTTGTTCATAAGACCTTTCTCATACGACATCAATGAGCCTAACCAACTAGTTAAGCATCATTTAACGAAGGGAACAATTAATTGGTGGTATGATGAAGACGAAAAAGTTTCTCTAACGTTTGGTCGGCAGTTAAACAAAAGAAAAGAATTTGATGTGAGAAGAAATGCAGACAGACCAATTATTGATCTTGATCTAATAACGACAGATATAATGCTGGAGTGGGATCATTCATTTTCAGAAAGGTCCGATGGCCTGATTGGATTTCATTATTTCAATCAAGATAATGATAATAACCCAGGAACAAGTACTACTCCATATATACCAAATTATAATACCAATAGATTTAGCTTCTTTATTATTGAAAATCTGAAGTTTAGAAAAAATCTTTTTGAGTTTGGTGCTAGAGTTGATTATGAGGATTATAATGTCAGGGGAAGGGAGGTCTCTCAAAAAATTTTTAGGGACGAACACTCCCTAAATAATGTCACATTTTCTTTTGGATATGAAAATAAGATTTCAGATAGTTTTTCATTCAGAACAAATTTAGGTTCAGCCTGGAGGACACCTAATATGGCAGAATTATACAGCTTTGGATCTCATGGATTTAAGAACTCGTTTGGATTGCTAAGATACTATTATAATGAAGACCAGGAACTTAGAACAGACAAAGTTATTCTAATGAGTGAGAGTTTACTTTCTTCAGAAAAATCCTTAAAATTCATCAACGAATTCGATTATAATTCCGACAAGAATAATGTCAAAATCACCTTATTTTCTAATTATATATTGAATTATGTTTTCGAGAGACCTATAGGTTTGTACGGAACCATTAGAGGTCCTATGCCTTACTTCATTTTTGATCAAAGTGACGTATTATTTGTAGGTTCAGATGTAACACTTAAAAGAAAAATTAGTGAAAACTTCAATTCATCAGTAACCTTAAATTATTTATGGTCAAATAATTTAGATAATAATGGAAATCTAATTAATCAACCACCTGTCAGAGTAGACAAAAAGCTTGTTTTTGAGACCAATAGATTTTGGAAGTTTGATTACTCAGAAGTTAGTTTGTCTCCGAGCTACACTTTCAGGCAGTCACAGGCGCCAATGACGATTTCTCCTGAGAGTCTTATAAATGGAGAAAATAATATTACTCCTGACACAAATATTTTTGATTTTAAAGATGCTCCGGATGGATACTTTCTCCTTGATTTTTCGTGGAAAATAGATATCAAAGATTTTTCTGCTTCAATAATGGTTACGAATGTACTCAATAAAAAATATAGAAATTACCTTAACTCCATGAGATATTTTGCAGACGAGATGGGAAGAAATTTCATATTTAATTTATCTTATACTTTTAGAAAGAAAGATTAAATTAAGCCCTGATTCAAATTAAATTTGAGAAATAATTGAAATGGTTAAGTATATACTCCAACTCTTTTTATTACTTCTATTCAACTCTTCTTATTCTCAGGTTGTTCTTACGGGACACATAGAGGAGGAGGGTTCAGGTGAGAGACTACCATATTCTAATGTATATGTAAGTGAACTTGAGATTGGTTCGAGCGCTAACGAGAACGGTTACTTTACTCTGGTTGGAGAAATAAAATCTGGGATGACACTTAGGGCAAGTTATGTGGGTTATAAAACCCAAAATATTATCCTGACAGATGATATGTTAAATGGAAACTTAGTTATTAGTTTAACTGCTCTTACGTCAACTTTAAACGAGGTTGTGGTTTCAACTGAGTCTAGCAAATTCTTACAAGCTAGTGCAGAGATAAGTAATCACAGGATGTCTGTCCAACAAATAAGTCTTATGCCATCCATAGGAGAAGTTGATATATTTAGGTCTTTGCAACTACTACCAGGTGTAAGTGCTACAAACGAAAATAGTTCTGGTTTATATGTTAGGGGGGGACAACCTCAAGAAAACCTTGTACTACTTGATGGAATTAAGGTATATAATGTTGATCATTTTTTTGGATTTTTCAGTGCATTTAATGCAAATGCCATTAAAAGTGTAGACCTGTACAAAGGTGCATTTCCGTCGAAGTATGGTGGCAGACTCTCAAGTGTGATTGACCTTACAGGAAAGGTTGGAAGTTTTAATGAGGTCAAGGGTGGACTAAACGTTAATTTGTTAAGTGCATCTGGATCAATTGAGATCCCATTTTTAGATAAGTTTAGTTTTTTTGCAACTGGGAGAAGATCATTTACGGACATTTTACAAACGTCTTTTTTTGAAAAAATATACGATCAGTTTGATCCAGATGATGACATTGAAAACCTTGACCCTTGGGTCCCAAATTTTAATTTCTTTGACTTGAATGCTAAACTATCTTATAAACCCACAAGAGATGATTTGATAACTTTCAGTTTTTACAGTGGGGAAGATAACTTAGTAGAAACAAGTGATACCAGACGTTTTCAGTATCCCAACTTTGGTGATATTGACGAGATTGAGATAAGAGGCGATTTGGACAGAATATCAAGATGGGGAAATAATGGGTATTCCTTTAAGTGGTCCAGACAATGGAATCCAAAATTTTTTAACACTCTTAACGTATCCTATTCACAATATTATAACTATCAAGATGATTCTTACTTTGTAAATGCAATTATTCCTGATTTAGATTCGACAATCTTTGATCTTAGCGTTATTCTTGATCAAGACAATAAAGTGGAAGACTTTACTGCTCGCTACGATGCAGAATTATTATCAGGGAAAAATAATAAATTTGAGATTGGTCTTGAGTTTACAAGGTCTGACATAGATTATCTTTTTGTTAGAGATGACACATTGTCTATAATTGATAACTCGCAATTATCAGACCTTTATTCTGCTTATATATCATACAACCTAACATCAGTTAAAAATCTTAATTTGAAAGTTGGACTTAGAGCTAGCCGGTATGAGCTGACAAAAGAAAATTATCTAGCTCCGAGGTTTCAGCTAGACTATGAATTTATAAAGAATGTGAAGATTAAACTTGGTTACGGAGTTCATAACCAATTTGTAAAACAGATTATCGGAGAAAACGTCACCTCACGTTCAAGAGATTTCTGGCAACTATCAGATGATAGTGATATAAACGTTGGCGAGTCAACTCATTACATAGCTGGATTATCTTATGAGAACAGTTCATGGCTAATTGACACTGAACTTTTTTATAAGGATATTAAAAATATTACTGAGTTCAGTCTTAGATTTCAAAATACAAATTTGAATTCTTTATTTTTTAATGGTGATGGTGAGGTGAAAGGTTTTGAGACTTTAGTTCAAAAGAAAATTGACAAGTATACTGGATGGATATCATATACGTATATAGACGCAGAAAATATTTTTCCACTTTTAAATTATGGTGATCCCTTCCCAGCACCTAATACTCAAAAAAATGAGTTTAAAATTTTTAATAATTATGAGATTAATGGTTGGAATTTTTCATTAAACTTTATTTATGGATCAGGGAAAGCATTTACTGAGCCGTCCTATAATTACAATATTACCTTGCTAGATGAATCGGAGTTAAATTATATTGGAGTTGGACCAAAGAATGGATCCTTACTTCCTGATTATCATAGACTTGATCTATCCGTTCACCACATATTCAATATTCAAAAGTCAAAAGGAGATATTGGAGTATCAATTTTTAATTTATATAATAAGATAAATACATGGTACTATGAGTACAATTTTGACCAGAGGCCATACGCAAGACAAACAAAAAAATATTTGGGTCTTGTACCAAATGTATCATTTAAACTTACTTTTTGACATGAAAAGAATCTTTTTATTTATAGTTAGTTTATCATTTTTTTCTTGTGATGAGGAGACACCCATAAAAGATAATTTTGTTGTTGAGGGTTTTTTATTTCAAGGAGAAAAAGTAGATGATATAAAAATAAAAGAAACAAAATTATGGAATTCTGATGATACTATTGATGTTATTATTGATAACGCTAATGTAAAATTATTTGCTAACGGAAATGACTATGATTTGTCATTTGATAATATTAAACAGTCATATGCGTCAGAGGAAGATATTGATATTATCTCTGGTAATACATATGGAATCAAAGTTGACTTTAATAATAGAGTAGCAACAGCAGAGACAATAGTTCCAACAAAACCTGTTGGTCTAAGACTTTCAAATAATAAAATAGTAGTTCCACCATTAAAATTGTCCCCAGCTCTTCCTAATATTCTTGCCAATCTTTTTGAGAACGCCAGGATAAATATTGAATGGGATAACCTGGCAAATGAACATCACTATTTGACTATAAAGTATGTTGGTAATCAGGCTGATCCAATATTTTCAGAAGATATTCCAGGAGTTGTTGGTGAGTTTTTCTCTAACTTTTCTATTCAATCAGCTCCAACTCAAGATGAAATATATAATGTGATCTGTATGAGCCTTAAAAATTATGGAAAGTATTTGGTGACACTCTATAAAATTAATGACGATTACGTGAGGCTCTTTGAAAGCGAAGTTCAAGATGGAACGGAGCTAAATGAACCACCATCAAACATCGTAAATGCTTTTGGTATTTTCACTGCATTTGCAAGTGATACAATAAGCTTTCAGATTGTAAGGCAATAGCTATCTCCTAATGTAGTAAGCTATCCATATTAAAACTCCCTGGATAGGCAGTCTCCATGTAGCGATTTCCTGTGTAGCACCTATAGCCTCTTGGGCTTCCTTACTTTGGGCAAGATATATATTTGCTGGAAATACTGCCACAAGTAATAATATGAGTCCAATTGCACCATAATATCTGTATTTTGGAAATAAAATAAGTAGACCAAATAAAATCTCAAACAAACCACTTATATAAACAAGTTCAAGGTGATACGGTAAGTAGGGAGGAACAATACTTAGAAAATATTCTGGTTCAATAAAGTGTTTAATTCCGACAATAACGTAGAAAATAGATGATATTATTATTAAAAAAGATTTTATGATTGTAACTTTCATTATATAAAATATGACTGTAATGTATCTATTAATAGTTCTATATCTTAATTTTTTAGTGCCTAATATTCAGGAAAATAATGCTACTAAAATTTTACAAAAATCTGAGCAGCAAATTCAAGGAATAAAATCCTCATACACTGAAATGATAATAAGTGTAGTAAGACCAAAATGGACCAAGGAGATGACAATGAAAGGATGGTCAATAGGAGATGATTATTTTTCTTCAGTTGTTTTGACTCCTGTAAAGGAAAAGGGAACTGTATTTTTAAAAAGAGAAAATGAGGTATGGAATTATGTTCCATCGATAGAGAGAACAATAAAATTGCCACCGTCTATGATGATGCAAAATTGGATGGGGACAGATTTTACAAATGATGATCTTGTTCAAAGATCTTCTATAGCTGATGACTATTCGAATTCAATAATAGGAGAAGAGGTAGTTAATGGTTTTGACTGTTGGATTATTGAGCTTCTTCCCAATGAAGATGCTCCAGTGGTATGGGGAAAACTTGTTATGTGGATAGATAAGAAAAATTATATGCAAATGAAAACTCAATTCTTTGATGAGTTTGGTGATTTAATAAATGTTATGAATTCAGTAGAGATTGCTGATTTTGGTGGCAAAAGGTTGCCTTCTAAAATTGAGTTTATCCCATTAGAGAAAGAAGGAAATAAGACGGTAATTGAAAGATTAGTTTGGGAGTTTGATATAGATATCAACCCAAGATTCTTTACACCAGGTTATATGAAAAATTTAAGATGATCTTTAAAATTGCCTGGAGAAATATTTACAGAAATAAGAAGAGGAGTCTTATAACCATAACTTCTATTTTTGCTGCTCTTTTTTTAATTATCTTCATGAGAGCCCTCCAGTTTGGGTTCTATGATAATTTAATTAAGACAGTTGTTGAGTCGTATGCTGGATATGTAGAAGTTCATGCAAAGGGATTTTGGGATAATCAGAATTTAGAGAATTCGATGGTTGTTGATAATGAACTCATCAAAAATATTGAATCTGTTAATGGAGTAGAAAATACGGTGGAGAGGCTCCAATCTTTCTCACTGATTTCAACGGGTGAAAAGACAAGAGGGGGAGTTATAAATGGTGTAGTCATTGAAGACGAACAAAAAATAACAGATTGGAATAAAAATATCATAGATGGATCATTTCAGTTAGAAAGAAATGAAATAATTATAGCGAAAGGTATTGCCGAGTATTTTGATTTACAGATTGGAGATTCACTAATATTGTATGGTCAAGGATATAGGGGAATGATGGCAGCAGGAAAGTATCCAGTTAAGGGTATAATTGACCTAAAAAATCCAAATCTAAATAAACTCGGTATTTTTATGACACTGGAGAGTGCACGTGATTATGTCTCTTCCGATAATATTTCTACTCATATAATTATAGATAAAAGACAGTATTATAGTGAAGATAAAATTCTAAATGATTTGGAGAGTATTTTATCAAGCGATTACGAGGTGATGACATGGAAAGAGACACTTCCAGAAATTGAACAAACCATCACAGCTGATAGTGCAGGGGGATTAATAATGGCTTTTATACTATATATAATTGTCGTTTTTGGAATGTTTGGAACAGTTTTAATGATGACAGAGGAGAGAAAGTATGAGTTTGGTGTACTTATTTCAATTGGAATGAGTAGGATTCGTCTGTTCTCAATTATTTTAGTAGAGACAGTTATTTTGTCCATGATAGGTGTCGTACTTGCTATTTTGGTAACCTATCCGATATCCTATTACTTCTATCTGAACCCTATCAATATTGTGACTTTGATGGGAGAGGGAGCTGACGTTATGATTGAAGAATTTGGGTTTGATCCTGTAGTTCCTTTTTCAATTTCATTGGATATACCATTTTCCCACGCTCTTATCATATTCACTTTCTCCTTGTTAATATCTGTATATCCTGCAATTAGAATCTTTAGGTTAAATCCTGTAAAATCAATGAAAATATGAATATTCTTACTATCGTTAAAATTGCTTGGAGAAACCTTTGGAGAAGTAAGCTTAGAAGTTCTGTTGTTATACTATCTGTTATTTTTGGAATTGTTGGAGGCATAATCATTATTGCAATGTCTTATGGTCTCAATATGGAGAGGATGAATAATGCTGTTGATACATATCTATCTCATATACAGATTCATAACAAAAAATTTTCTGATGATTTTAACTTAAGGCATACGATATCTAACCTCTCTGAAATTGAAGAGAAAATTAATAATGATGAAAGGGTAGTGTCTTACTCTAAAAGAATAATCTTAAATGGGATGCTTTCAAACTCCAATGGTTCATATGGTATCCAGGTAAAAGGAGTAGATCCAGATCAGGAGGTCAATGTCACAAATACATATGAGAAAGTTATTGAGGGCGAGTATTTTAAATCAAGTAGAGACAATACAATTTTAGTTGGAAAAAAACTTGCAGACAGACTCAATTTAAAAATTAAATCAAAGGTCGTAGTTACCTTTCAAGATGAAAATAATAACCTTACTTCTCTCTTGTATAGAGTCGAGGGAATATTTCGGTCTGGAAACTCTAGGTATGATGACGCAAATGTTTTTGTTAGGAATTCAAGTATCTCTAAAAATCTTCCAAATTTTTCAGGATTCCATGAAATCCCAATACTTCTGACTGATATTGAACTCAAGGATAAGGTCAAGTCTGAACTTATACCATTCAGCGATGAAAATATTGTAGAGTCATGGGATGATATATCGAAAGATCTCGCTTACGCTAATGAGATGTTGGCTGCAGTTCTATACATTTTTATGATGATTATTCTTTCTGGTCTTTCTTTTGGTATTGTAAATACAATGCTCATGGCTATTTTAGAAAGAAAAAAAGAGATCGGTATGCTCATGTCAATAGGTATGAATAGATATAAAATATTTTTAATGATTGGCTTTGAAACCATATTTTTAACTGTTGTTGCATTACCGTTTGGACTATTGATATCTTATATGCTTGTAGAGTATTATTCAGTTGTTGGAATAGATTTGAGTATGGTTGAGGCTGGTCTTGAAAATTTTGGTGTTGGTACAAGGTTATATTTCCAGTTACCAACTAGTGACTACTATGTAGTATCCGGTATGGTATTTGTAATTTCACTTATATCATCTATTTTTCCTTCGATAAGAGCCCTAAAAATTAATCCTGTTGAAGCAACAAAAAGTATTTAAATTTATATCATGATTGAGACAAAAAAATTATCGAGAATTTACAGCCAGGGGAAGTTTGACGTCAAGGCTGTTGATGAAATATCATCAACATTTAAAAAGGGTGAGTTTACGTCTGTTGTTGGTCCCTCTGGATCTGGAAAAACTACTTTTCTTAACTGTGTAGGTGGTCTCGATAAGCCAACAGGTGGTGAAGTAATAATTGACGGAGAATCTTTGAATAAACTTTCTTCCACAGAGATCATTCAGTATAGACTAAAAAATATTGGATTTGTTTTCCAGGCTTATAACCTAATTCCTGTACTATCAGCTAGAGAAAATATTGAAATGATAATGCTTCTTCAGGGTGCTAATGATAAAATCAGAAGAGAGAGGACAGATGAACTCTTAAATCAAGTGGGTTTATATGATATGAGAAATAGGAGACCTTCAGAATTATCTGGTGGACAACAGCAGAGAGTAGCCGTTGCAAGAGCATTAGCATCTAAACCAAAATTCATTTTGGCTGACGAACCTACTGCTAATTTAGATACCTCTTCAACATCAAACTTGCTCGATATAATGAATAAGCTTAATGAAAATGAGAAAATTACTTTTATTTTTTCTACTCACGATCAAAGAGTTATTGATAGGGCTAGAAGAGTTTTAACACTTGAGGATGGAAAAATTGTTAGTGATAAAAAAAAGTAGAGTAATATTTATACTGTTCTGTTTTATAAATTTTAATAAAGTTTATGGTCAAAATAATAACATTTCATTCTCAATCAATGGATATGTTAAATATTTACCATCTCACTTAGATTATAATATTGAACCATCAACCTGGATATCTCCTACGTTACTTCAACCTCAGACATCTCACCTAATACACAACAGGCTAAATATGAGAGGCTACTTTGGTGATAACTTCACCCTTGGTTTTGAGTTAAGAAATAGAGCTATGTTTGGAGATTTACAAACAATCCAGAAAGATCAGGGATGGGTTGATATGTCTTTCTATGTTTTTGAAAAACCAAAATTCATTTTTCATACCATGATAGATAGACTTTGGCTTAAGTATCAAAAAAATAAACTTGAAATTAGTATTGGTAGACAAAGAGTTAACTGGGGAATTAATACTATTTGGAATTCTAATGACTTATTTAATGCATATAATTTTATTGATTTTGATTACGTCGAAAGACCAGGATCAGATGTAGTAAGATTAATATATACTGGTGATAATCTTTCTAGTGTTGAACTTGTTTTTATGCCAACAAATAGAGGGCGAAATATTCTCGCTGGAATGTATAAATTTAACAAGCTTGGCTACGATTTTCAAATAATAGGGGCTGACTATTTTGATGATTTTGTGGTTGGAGGTGGATGGGCTGGAAATATCTTAAAAGCTGGTTTTAAAGGGGAAGTTTCGTATTTTATAAATAATAATGTGGACAATGCTTTAAGTTTATCTACTTCAATTGATTATTCTTTTAGAAATGGATATTATTTATTGGGTTCATATCTCTATAATTCTCAAGGTAGAAATTCTCCAGGATTACTTAATTTAATCAACATCACAGATAATGTATTATCTCCAAGAAATCTTATGCCATCAAAAAACTCTTACTTATTTCAGATTTCAAAACCTATATCTCCTCCAGTCAACACATCCCTGACCATAATGTACGGAGCAGGAATAAATCTGCTTTATTTGTCTCCAAGCATTTCGTATGATGTGACCTCTAGAATAGATCTGAGTCTGATTGCTCAAATATTTTTCTTAGAGAATAATCAGAAACTTGAGAATTTGATGAGAGGCGTTTATATACAGATGAAATATAGCTTCTAGATTAACCTATAGCCTCAATTTCTTCAAGAATTTTATTTGCTTCAGCAAGTTTTGCATCGCTATCTTTTCTGCTGACGTTAGACAATTCGTAAGACTCCTTGAGTAGCTTGTTATACTTGTCTATAAGTTTTTCTTTCTTTGATTTAAATAGTCCAAACATACTTGAGGATACGGTATCGAACTATTTTTGTTTTAGTTGAATGGAGTTGTTAATTCTTGAGGTTTTTTATTGTCGAAATAAAGAATTTCGCACTTACAATTTAACTTTACGTATTTCTCAGTTATTTTTTGTTCTACATTATCAAAATAGGTAAGGTAAAATATCCATCCCTCTAGTGGGACCGTTCCATCCAAAGCTAAAATACTGCCTCTACTTTCTACCTCTCTTTCTAGGTACGGCTGACAGCTTTTAGGTTTTTCATAATAACATTCCTCTACTTTTTTCTCTACTGAGGAACAACCATTCGCCACAAAAAAAAGTAAAAGTAGTATGAGTTTTGATTTTAGCGTTATGTCTACAAAAGAAATTTTATTTATTTCGTTATTCATTTGGGGAATACCTAGTACGTATTTCAGAAGCAAATTTAGAAAAATTGTTTATAAAACAAATGATTGGAAAATCAATATAAAGCCTTTATTTAAGAAAGAAATTGTTGCATTGTTCACTAATATGTATCCTGAAAATGTTGAATATATTAGTCTAAGAAACAACTACAGATCATATCTTACCGTCTACCTTGTATTGTTTTTAATTTATTTATCTGTATAACATTTGAAAACTATATTTTTTATTCACCTTATCTGTAATTCAATAATGATTGGAGTTATTCTCATGACTCAGCTGATCACTTATCCCTCATTTTTAAAAATTGATAAGAATGAATTTGTTAGTTTTCATAATAATTATGTAAAAAATATATCCATTGTTGCAGTGCCTACAATGTCATTAGAATTGTTGACTCTTATCTACATGAACGTGTACATTAACAACCTACTATTCATGAAGTCTCTATTGGTGTTAATTGTTATATGGTTAGTTACTTTCATCATTATAGTTCCCATCCATAATCAGTTATCTAAGAAGTTAGAAATTGATAAGATAGTTTCTCTTATTAGGTATAATTGGATTAGGACAGTTTTATGGACATCTAAAATTTTTATAATACTCTACATTTTCTATGAAGAATTTTAATTTAACAGAAAGAGAAGTCGATAGAATTATTCAGATGTGTTGGGAAGATAGAACACCATTTGACGCAATTTCTGATCAGTTTAATATAACTGAAAATCAAATAATTTCAGTGATGAGGAATAATTTAAAAAAATCATCTTTTGTAAGATGGAGGAAAAGAGTTGATAACAGGAAGACAAAACACACAGCACTTAGCACTAAGGATAAGAAGAGATTTAAATCAAAGTCTCAAAGACAAATAACATACAATAAAATATCCTAGATTAATTAGGTACTAATATTATCTACTTGATTAATATTTTTTTATCTAAATTCGTATTCAATTTTATTTATGAGAAAGCTATTATTTATATTATTTATTCCATTTATATCTTACTCACAAAACATTGATTTTGTTGAGTACGATCTCGAAAATGGTCTGCACGTTATTTTACACAAAGATAATAGTGCACCCGTTGTTACAACACAACTCATGTTTCATGTAGGAAGTAAAGACGAAGACCCTGAAAGAACAGGTTTCGCTCACTTTTTTGAACATATGCTAGGTGAGGAGACCAAGAATATGGCTAAAGGAGAGTGGTACAAAATATTATCTGCTAATGGTGGAGAAGGAAATGCAGGTACAAGTTTAGATTATACTTTCTACTATGCTACTATGCCTTCTAATAGCCTGAGACTTGGTATTTGGAGATATTCTGAAATCCTTCTACACCCTATCCTCAATGAGCAAGAAATAACAATCCAAAGGGGTGCTATAAAGGAGGAGAAAAGGTTAATGGATAATAGGCCCTACAGCAGATTTCTTCCGTATATACAGAAGCATCTGTTCAAAAAACACCCATATAAAGAACCTATAATTGGTAGTATAGAGCATCTTGATGCTGCTGTATACGAAGATTTCATAAACTTTAATGCAAAATTTTACACAACAAGGAACGCAGTATTCACTGTTGCTGGTGACATAGACATTGATGAGACTAGGAAAATGATAGATTACTACTTCAGTGCTATCCCTGATAAACCAAAACCTAAAAAGGTTTTTCCTGTAGAGCCAGATATTACTCAAGAGACAAGGGTACAGGAATACGATCCAAATATCCAGATTCCAGCAATATTATTGAATTACAGAACCCCTTCAATGCAGTCAAGAGAGGCTAGAGTTTTAGATTTAATTTCAACATACTTAAGTACTGGAAAGAGTTCTAAGCTTTACAAAAAATTAGTTGATGAACAGAAGATTGCTCTTGAAGTTCAGGCTGTTAGTTTACCACTTGAGGAGTATGGTATTTACGCAATACTTGCATTGCCTCTGGGTGATACACCTCTAGATCAGCTCAAGACAGAGATTGATGAGGAAATAGTTGCATTAAAATCTGACTTAATTTCAGAAAAGGATTACCAAAAACTTCAGAATATTTATGAAAATAATTTTGTAAATTCAAATGCATCAATACAAGGTGTTGCAACATCACTATCTCAGTATTATCTCTTTTATAACGATACTAACCTTATTAATTCTTCAATTGAAATTTATAAGTCGATAACAAGAGAAGAAATTAGAGATGTAGCTTCTAAATATTTAAATGATAACCAAAGGGTAGTGATGGATTATCTGCCTGAAAATAAATAACAATGAGAAAAGTAATTTTAGTTCTGTTTTTATTTTGTTTCAACTTCTCCTTTTCTCAAGTAGATAGATCACAACCTGAGGCTGGTCCTGCTCCAAAGATAAACTTCTCAAAACCTTACATGAAAGTATTGTCGAATGGGTTGACTCTAATGGTAGTAGAAAATAGTAAGTTACCGAGAGTGAGTGTATCTCTGATAATTGATAATCCCCCTATACTCGAGAAAGACTTGTCTGGTATATCTAGTATAACAGGTAGTTTGATGGGGCTTGGTCATAAATACCAAGATAAGGATAGTTTCAATGAGGAAATTGATTTTATGGGTGCTTCAATTAGCTTTTCTTCACAGAGTGGTTTTGCTTCTTCACTTTCACGTCATTTCCCAAGAACTTTTGAGATGTTTTCTAATGCTGCACTAAATCCATTATTTCAAGAAGAAGAATTTCAAAATGAGAAGAAAAAATTAATAACCAATATTGAGAATAATGAGAAAAGTGTGACAGCCGTTGCGAGAAAAGTTGAACGAGTTCATGCGTATGGAAGAAATCATCCCAATGGTGAATTTTCAAGTAAAGAGACTGTTGAAAATATTCAGTTATCTGATGTAGAAGAATTTTATAAATCTTACTTTAAACCAAATAATGCTTACCTAGTACTTATTGGAGATGTATCGAAAGAACTTTCTGAGGAATTAGCTACCAAATACTTTGGAAAATGGAAGTCAGATAAGAAGTTGGATAAAAAGTTTGGGGTAAATTCAGTTAATGCTTTTCAATCTATATCTGACAAAGATGGAATGAATGTAAATATTGTTGATATGCCAAATTCTGCCAATTCGGAGATATCCTTTCAGAACATTGTAAATCTTAAAATGTCTGATGAGGATTATCATGCAGCAGTTCTTACTAATAAAATTTTAGGTGGTGGCCCAGAAAATAGACTTGAGCAGCAGATAAGAGAAGTTAAATCATTTGCTTACTACTCAAGATCAACTATAGGTGATAGTAAATATACCGGAACTAGATTTAGAGCTACTACCACTACTAAGCCAAGTGTAACGGACAGTGCCATATATGAGATAGCTAATGAAATCAAAAAAATTCAAACTGAGTTAGTCAGTGAAGAAGAACTAAGCCGCGTTAAGTCAAAGTTTTTTGGTGAATTTGTTTTAGCAATGCAAAGTCCAGCAACACTTGCAAATTATGCACTTCAGATTCAAAGTGAAAATTTATCTGATTCTTATTTTGAAGAATATCTAACAAATATTAATAAAGTCACTCCAGAAAAAGTAATGGAAGTAGCTAATAAATATTTTGATCTTGATAAAGGACAATTTATTGTCACTGGTAAAGGCTCAGAAATAGTTAAACAACTAGATAAGATTTCAATTGAAGGAAATAAAATCCCACTACAGTTCTTATCTATAGATGGAGAGCCAGTTGAAAGACCAAACTATGATGCCCCAACAGGTATCTCTAAAAAAGATGTTCTTGATAATTATATTAATGCTGTCGGAGGAATAGAAAAAGTAGAAAATATAAGTGCAGTATCTATGTTAGCCGAGTCAGAGGTTCAAGGAATGAAGCTGCAACAACTATCAATTTCTGCCAAGCCTAATAAAACTATGTTAGAGACTATGATGATGGGGAATACCCTATTAAAAATTGTCTTTGATGGAGAAAATGGCATAATGGTTCAGCAGGGTAATACAATGGAAATGCCACAAGAAATGGTGGATGCTGCAAGAAATTCTACCCTTCCTTTTGAGGAGTTAGGATGGTATGATAACGATAACGTCAAAATAAGCTCTCTACAAGAAGAGGACGGGATAGAATATTATGTTCTTGAGATTAGTAACGATAGTGGTGAAGTTACCTCTTCTGTTTTTTATGATGTTGAATCTGGTTTGAAATATAAAAAGACAGAAAAAGCGCAGATGCCTGATGGATCTGAGTTTTTATCTGAGGCATATTATCTTGATTATAAGCCTGTAGATGGTGTATCTTTCCCTCATACCTTACAAATTCCATTTGGTGCTACCAGCTTAGAATTTAACGTTATAAATATCACAATAAATCCAGACGTAACTGACTCTTTTATAATTCAAAATGATTGATACTAATTTTCTCAAAGATCTTGGAATTGGTAAATCCAATTCTGGGACCTGTGATGGAGTAAATTGGTTTAGTTTGGATTCCACCGAAAGGCATATTCTATCACCAGTTGATGGAAATCTAATTGCCTCAGTATTTGAAACAGACGAAAAATCATATGAAAAATTAATAGATACCTCAAAAAAAGCATTCAAAAAATGGAGAAAAATACCTGCTCCAAAGAGGGGTGATATTGTCAGACAGATAGGCAATGAACTTAGACTAAATAAAGATTCACTTGGCAAACTTGTTTCTTATGAGATGGGTAAATCCTTACAGGAAGGTCTTGGTGAGGTTCAGGAGATGATTGATATATGTGATTTTGCAGTGGGTCTTTCAAGACAGTTATATGGACTTACCATGCATTCGGAAAGAGAAAATCATAGAATGTATGAACAGTGGCACCCAATTGGTATTGTAGGGATAATATCTGCGTTTAATTTTCCAGTAGCTGTATGGAGTTGGAATGCAATGATTGCTATGGTATGTGGAAATGTGTGCGTTTGGAAACCTTCAGAGAAAACACCACTTTCAGCAATTGCTACCCATAAAATAATTAATAAAATTTTAAGTGAAAATAAGCTTGAGGGTGTTTTGAGTTTAGTTACTGACTGCGAGAATAAAATTCTTGGAAAAAAAATAGCAAGTGATCCAAGGGTGTCTCTAGTCTCTGCTACAGGTTCAACTAAAATGGGTAAGTCAGTTGCTCAAGTGGTTGGTAGTAGATTAGGAAAATCTCTTCTAGAGTTAGGTGGTAATAACGCCATCATAATTTCTCAAGACGCAAATATTGATATTGCTATAAGAGCTTCTGTTTTTGGTGCAATTGGTACAGCTGGACAAAGGTGTACGACAACCAGAAGGCTTATAATACATGAGTCGATATTTGACTCTTTTACTAAAAAGTTAGTTTCAGCTTATGGTCAAATAACTATTGGTAATCCTCTTGATGAAAAAAATCATATGGGCCCCTTGATAGATAAACATGCTGTAAAAATGTATTTAAATGCAATAGATAAAGTAAAGAAAGAGGGTGGTAAAACTCTTATTGATGGGGGTGTGTTGGAGGGAGAATCTTTTAGCTCTGGTTGTTACGTGAAACCTGCTATTTACGAAGTGGAAAATAAATTTTCAGTAGTACAGGAAGAGACCTTTGCACCTATTTTATATGTTATAAAATATTCCAGTCTACAAGATGCAATTAACATACAAAATGATGTGCCTCAAGGACTTTCCTCATCTATTATGACAACTAAAATATCTGAAGCGGAAGAGTTTCTCTCATCCTCGGGTTCAGATTGTGGTATTGCAAATGTAAATATTGGAACATCAGGTGCCGAAATAGGTGGCGCTTTTGGTGGTGAAAAAGAGACTGGGGGAGGTAGAGAGTCTGGATCAGATTCATGGAAAGCCTACATGAGGCGACAGACAAATACGATAAATTACTCTGATGACTTGCCCTTGGCTCAAGGTATAAAATTTGATTTTTAGATTTTCATATCTATATTAGGTATTAGTTATAATATTTTAATTAATGTCTAGGATTTTTTTTATAATTCTAATTTTTATTTCCTTTCATTCAAATTCAAGAGATTATAGGTCTGTTTTAAATGTTTCTGGAGGATCAAAAACTCTTAAAACATTAGACAAATCGTACAGAGTTCAGTACTCAATTGGTCAGCAAGGGCCAATTGGAAAAATAAATACAATGATGGTAAATGCTAGGCAAGGCTTTATACAACCTCCTAAATTTATTGAAACAAATGCAATTCTTGATAAGCTCTTAAGGGTTAAAATCTCTCCTAATCCATTTACGGAAGCTTTAGATATAGTCTTCTCTGAGGAAATTAAAAACAAGATAAAAGTTAAGATATATGATCTGATGGGAAAGTTAGTTTTTGATGACGAACTTCCTACAAAAGCTCAACATAAAATCTACCTAAATTCAATTCCAGAATCTCAATTTATCCTCAGACTGGAGAGTAAAGAGAAGTACTTTCAAACAAAAATTATTAAGAGAAAGTAATGAAGAGACTTACACTAATTTTTTTTTTAATTTCCATTTTCCAAGTAAGCGGGCAAAAGATTAAAATTTTACAGGATGCCATCTATGTTGAATATGGAAAATCAATTTCTAGTTTCGACTATACCAATAGTTCTGGGGTTAACCTGAATAACCTTCAGCCTATGTCAAAAAATTATTTTAGATTAGGTTACAATCACGACTGGTATTTCAGTAATAAAAGTGTTCTCCAACCAAATAGGTTTAGTTTTTCTGTCTCTCTGGACTATAATAATTATGGTGCCCAGGGGAGTAATGACATACTGTATAATATATACGAGTGGGATCTTGACTACTTGGGTCTTAATCTAGCAATTAATTATGACCTAATAAAGATGCGTGATTTTACTCTTTACCTTACTGGAGGTGCATCTTCAGACTATAATATTAGAGGCACTCAGATGATAAATAATCAAGTATATTCATTAGAAAATGTCGAAGAATTTGATCCATTTTCCTTCTTCTTTAAAGGAGGTGCTGGCATAACATATCCAATGTCGGAAAAGGCAAGAGTCTATGTGCAATATTTATACTCAACAAGTAATTTGATGAAGGATGACTCTCCAAGCAGCCTTGAGCAGTTAAGTATTAGAAATCATTCAATAGGGGCAGGAGTTTTGGTTGACATAAAAGGATTTAAAAAGAAAAATATCGATACTCAATAGAAAATGAAAAATTTAATAACTCTACTTTCTTTTATTTTATTAATTAATTTCCAAGTCTTTGCCCAGACTGACGGTTTAAATTATCAGGCAGTCATAATCGACCCTGACCCAGAAGAAATTCCTGGGATAGATGTTACAGGTAACATACTGCCAAATAAAGAAATTAATGTAAGATTCACCATTTATGGTAATTCTGGTAACACGGAGTATCAGGAAATCCATACAACCAAAACAGATGAGTATGGAATGATAAATCTAGTTATTGGAAAAGGAAATTCAGTTGCTGGAAAATTCACAGAAATTTACTGGGACGGTTCTACCAAAAATTTAAAGGTTGAAATAAATTTGGATGGGACTTACTCAGACCTTAGTGATCAGGAATTACTTTTTATACCATACGCATACCACAGGGATATCATAGCATCTGGAAACCTAACAGTTGATGGAAATTCACTTCTAAAGGGAAAGCTTGATATTAATCAGGACTTGAGTGTTGGAGGAAATACTAAAATATCAGGTGAGTTAACTGTTGATGACAATACATTACTCAACTCAAAATTAACAGTAGTTGGTAGCACAACTTTAAATAAATCCTTATCGGTTCTTGATAGTAGTAGCACAACTTTAACTGGTTCTTTGGACGTTAGTGGAGATGCCTCATTTAAAGGGGATCTTAATTTAGATGGAGATCTTAAGCTCAAGAATACATTATCTATCGAGGGTTCTAATGATAAATTTCTTGCAACAATAAATAATAAAGACGGGGGCGAGGGAGATGGAATATTAATTAAGTTAGGACGAACGCACAGTGCCTGGAATGGAAGTGGTTTCGTTAGTGCTCCAATGCCGACAACTGAGCCATATAAAGAACTGCTACAACTCTTAAGAGATTTAATTGATGGAAAGAAAAAACCTACAGAAATTACCCCTTTGGATATTGTAAAAGCTTCACCTGATGCTTTGATTGTTGCTGCAGCTCAGGATATTACTAATAGGATAACCTCTGAGATTAATAAGGTTATGCCAAAAGTTAATATCCCAAAAATTGAGGTGCCAAAAATTCAATCGCCAGAAGTAAATTTACCAGGATTGAGAGTTAGGGTTGCTGATTTAGGAACATTTACAGTCACCAATGGTTTTAGGTTAATAGGTCGTCAAACCATATATCCAGGAGAAACATTATTTGAGGGAGGAGATGTTACCCCAGATATACCACAAATTAATATTCCAGGATTGCCGGATGTTCCAGATATTAGAATAATTGTTGAAAATGTTAATAATTCCCTTAATAACAGTAATGAGTATGTAAGGTTTGAGGACAAGGAGGGAAGGAGGATGGGAACAATTCAAGCTGAAAACCTTTCAGAGTGGAGAGATAGAACTTTTCTTAATGACGTGTATATGCTTGACCTAATTGCAAGCTTTGTAGGTGTTGATCCACTTCAGGCAATTATTGGAGCTAATGCAGCAGCTTCCAATTTTCTTTATGAGTATAATATACTTGGTGTTTCATATGCTTCGGGTAACGGTGATTATGCGGAGTGGCTTGAGAGAGAAGATCATCTAGAATATTTGACTGCAGGAGATATAGTTGCAGTTAAGGGAGCAAAAATAACTAAGGACTTAAAAGATCTAGAACAGGTAATGGTAGTTTCCCATAAACCCATTGTCCTAGGTAATATTCCAGAGGAGGGAAAAAGTCATCTTGGAAATAATGTTGCGTTTATGGGTCAAGTTCCGGTAAAGGTTATTGGTCCTGTTTCATCGGGTGATTATATTGTTGCTCACGGAGAAATCTCTGGTTATGGAAAAGCAATTAATCCAAAAGAAATGGTAGCTGAAAATTTCAGGTTTGCTGTTGGAAGATCTTGGGATACTAACCTCAATGATGGTCCAAAACTTATCAACACTGTAATAGGAGTTCACAACGGAGACTGGGTGAATGTATTTAAAAGATTTGAGTCCAATCAGAGAAAATTTGAAGATAAATTAAATGAGTTTGAGAAAACTGTAAACGAACTTGTTGAAAAAAACCTATTGAAGGTGAATCCATAGAAAATGAATCTTAAGGTTTTACTTTTCTATTTAAATTTTATTCCATTTATTTCAAATTCAGAGGATACGCTCACAATTGATTTAACTGACTCATTAAATCTCATAAATTACTTATCGCATATTGAAAAAAATCAAAAATCAAATGAAGAGTGGTTTAAAAACTTAACTGTGAAGGGAGTTTCTTCAGGTGAGAAAGAAATTTATTTTTCTGAAGAAGCAATAATACTGTTAAATGACAGCATATTCAGGGATAAAATTTATAAAGATGAGTACACTCTGTATGATGTTGGAATTAGTTTAAGTAATCTGGATATTAAACTTGCCTTCTGGCAAATGATTAATATCTATCCTGAGAAAAAGGACACACTAATTAAGTACATATATGCTTATGATAAAATATTGCCAGTTGATGAAATAGTTTTAGCGTCTTTTTATACCTACGCTTTCTTTGATCCAAAAATTACTAGGCTTGATACAGGAAAGCCAGAAGTATACAGACCTGATATTTTTGAGGATTATTTTAGAAGGACAAAGGAGATAATTTATTATTTAAATTTTGCTAGAGCTAACGAACAGGACATTTAAGTTCTATTATTAATAATTCTATTTTATATTTTTTGAAAAATAAAATTTTGCATTATATTAGGTATCCAAAATTTTATAAACCACTACTTAATTCGACAAAGAATTATCTATCGTTTATTGATTTTTACATAACCCGAACTTGATAAACTTATAGAACTTTTGTTCTAACTTTTATTGTAACTAAAAACTTATAAAATTATGAAAAATACCTTTTTAGGATTGATAATGCTATTTTTCTCGTTTCAGTCCAATGCACAACAAATAACATGGCAATGTTATAATGTTGTTATAGATAATCCTGCTGCTTTTACTGCAGTTTGGGATGATTTTATGCAAACTGACATAGGTAAATCTATGTCTGCTAATGCTATTTTCCAGTTTGATTTTGCGAGCTCAGAATTTTCATCTACTCACCAAGTATGCTGGTTTTCTGATAATCCAGCGGATCTGGAAGAAAACTTTATTAAGTTTTCTAATGCAAAAACTATGAATACTGCAGGTATATGGGAAACCTGGAACGAAGAAGTTGAGCAGGAATCTGCAATTCTTGGGCAGTCATTAATCGCTGATCCAGCAGGTTTTGATTTACAATTTGCTGTTGTTTATTCTATAAATGTTAAAGATCCTGGAACTTATGCTGCAGCATTTACTGAGATGAAGGCAGCTGCGGAAGCTTCAAATGGTGGTCAAGGAACTTTAGAGCTACATGAAGTTTTAGCTGGTGGTGAGCCGGGTGTAACACATGAAGTTATTGTAAGGGCACCAAGTATGGCAGAATGGTTAGCCAATAGAAATCAATTTTTTGCGTCAAAAGAATTTCAAGATTTTACAAAAAAAGTTAGACCAATTTCTGAAGTTTTACATATCCAAACTGGTTCTCCAGTCAAATTTTATAATGTACAGTGATATGAAAAATATTTTTCTAATACTTTTTTTATTTGTAGTACAGGCTGGTATTTCCCAGTCAATGGTTGTATGGGTTGACTATCATGACCCTGTTAAAGGTAAGGGTAGTGAACTTAGGGAGGCTGTAGGAGATAAAACTAAAAAATATAACCAAGGCCCAGGAACTTTCCAGCTTTACACATTTGAGGTAATATCTGGTCCGAGACAAGGTCAGCTTGCAAGAGCTGGTGTTGGTCCAACGTGGGCTGATTTTGATAATAATTCTGTTACATCAGAAGAGTTTAATTATTGGATGAAAAATGTTGATCCTATGATTGCATCTTCAAGTGGTAGAGAATACTTTGAGAGAGTTGATGATGCAAGTCACGATCAAAGTAAGCCGGGTGAAAAGGTAGTTGGCTTAAATATCCACTATGTAATGGCCCCAGGATCGGATCGTAACCACTTCTGGAAATTCAGAGGTAATCTTGCTTCTGCTATTAAAGAATCAGGAGAAGATTTAACAGTTAATGTTTGGAGATCAAGAGGTGGAGGTGAACAAGGTCATGTACAGGTATCGTTTGCTTTTAGAACCATGGAGGAATATGGTAATTTCTATAAAGTTATGAGTAAGGTCGGTGATACCTACCAAGAGATGTTTGGGGAAGATTCATGGGAAACCGATCTAGATCTCTTGAGAGGAACAATACAAATGTGGGGTGCTAGGACAGAACTTATAAGGTTCTTGCCTGAATTAAGTTCTCCGCCAATTGCTTTGCAGTAACATTTAAATTAAAATATGATGATAAAAAAAGTTAAACTAATAATTCTATTTCTTTCTATCTCATCTTACTCCTTAGCTCAAAAAGCATGGAGTGTATACGAGTGGAAAGTTAAACCTCAGGATGTAGCAACTGTGTTTAATATTTGTAATGATTACCTTTCTAAGGAAGGTAATGTAACAGATGGAACAACGGTTGCTTTATATGAAGTTATGTTTGCTGGTGATGGATATGAAGCTACACATACACTAAATATTTTTGGTGATATGGATAGTATGAATAAAGCTTATTCGACAGTACAGGATTCAGATTGGTTTTTATTTATTGAAAAATTAAATCAATTTATTGACCCAGTTGCCTCACTTGCTGGAAGAGCAATTAAGTCATACAATGCAGATGACGACAGTGCTCCAATTCATCAACTGTGGGTTATGAATGTGTCTGAGTCTGATAAATTTGTTGAAGGATGGAATAATCTAAGAGATAAGTTTCCTCCAGATAACTTTGTAGAACTTGGTACAATAGTATCCGGCAGAGAAAATGGTGTTACTCATTATGTATTATCTGCTCAGCAGGATTTTAAAGATCTTGTTGAAGGAGGTAATAGGTCAAAAGCCGAGTCTGATGCCTGGAGAAAGTTCAGGTCAGAAAGGGGTGAGACCGAGATGGTAAGATCATTTGCTAGAAGACTTGTTAAAAAGTGGAATTAAATTATAATTAAATATGAAAAAACTATTATTAATATTATTTATACCTTTTATTGTAAATGCCCAGCAGATCAGTGTAATGGATGCTGTCGTTTTAAAAGAAGGTTCTGATGCTGACTATCTAGAGATAGAGGAGTTTTGGTCTAAAATCCATGCAGAAATAATTAGTCAAGGAAAAAAGATGCAGTGGTCAATATGGAAAACGCTTCCAGGAGATCCACTTACTGAAGATTCAAAGCCTGCTGATTATATGATTTTTAATTCTTATGAATCTCAAGAGCAGTATGATGCAAGTCAAGATGTTGATTATGTTGCTATTGCACAGAAGGTACACGGAATTTCAAAGAAAAAAGCCCAGAAGATGATTGACAGTTCATTTGACCCAAGGGAGGCTACTAGGTCATACACACTTTCAATACAGGCTCAGGCAGCAGCAGCAGATTTTAATCCTACACCTGGTCTTGTTTGTTCAATTTCTCTTATGCAAGAGAAAAATGATGATTATGAATCATTTGAGAAAGAAGTTTTTAAAGATCAGTTTCAAAAAGCCGTAGATATTGGTGCTCAAACTTTCTGGGGATTTACTAGGGTAGAGGAGAGATCTGAGAATGCTTATACTCAATTTTCTCATATATGTTTTAATATTGATGGAGAGAACGAGAATACTGTTGAAAATGATTTTAAAACTCAGAAACTAGTTGAACTTGGTTTGCAGTCACGAGAAATGATTCCAAATACTGGTTCAATGGAATTAATATTATTTGAAAATTAAATTACAAATTATGAAATATATACTTAACATTTTTTTAATAACTCTAATATCTTTTGGGTCATTTGCTCAAGAGAGTGATACTGGAGTAGACCATGAAATTGGCACGTGGCAATTTAGACAAATTGATCCGGGTGACGTTGCTAACTTCTTAAGTAATGAGGATAAAGTTTACAGAAAATTTGTCAGGAATGCCATTGATGACGGAAGGATGAAACATTGGGGTTTACTGAGAAAAGTAAGTGGAAATACTTCTGATGGACATAACTTTTTCTTCTATAATGGTTTTGAGGAGTTTGAAGATATGGATAATTCCCCATGGGGATCTGGAAGTACCTTTGGCTTAAAACCTGTAAAGTCTAATGGAGTACTTGGAACTGCGTACACTAGCCCAGCAACTTCCCTTAGTGGTAAAGTTGGTAACTATATTGTTATCAATACTGCTAACCCATCGGATGTAAATGCTTTTATTAGATTACAGAGTGAGGTTTGGAAACCATTCATAGAAAATTACATAAATGATGAAAATTCTACATGGGCCGGATGGGAAGTACACAGAGTTGTATCTCCAACTGGTAACGGATTTTCTTGGAGCGTTGCAACTGTTGATCATTTTACAACTCTAAGCGGTGCACTAAATTCTTTCCCAGAAGGTGCAAATTGGCCAGAAGGATTACAAGAAATCAATGATTTGTTGCCAAATGGAAAGTTTACGAGTTCAGTTATTTATGAGGTTGTGTATTATGAAGGACCAGATCCTGCAGTAAGCAAATAAAAATTAAATTCTGAATAAATAAGCTCCTCATATCGGGGAGCTTTTTTTATATATTCACTCTAAAGCCAATCAGGGTATCAGTCTCATTTGTGATAAATGGTATATAAGGTTCAGATTGGACTCTAGCATTAAACTTTAGAAATATGGTAGCTCTTTTGCTAATTATATAGTTTAATGTAGTATCAAAAAATATTCTATAGTTTTTTAACCTACTTGATTTCCACTGACTATACATGACTGTAACTAGATTCCAGTGAGTATTGAATTTTAACCTTGTGAAAACATTAAGAGTCAGCCTTAAGTTGTTATAAGTCTTTGGTGTAAATTCAACCTCTTGAAATTTATAACTTGGATATGACTCATTTTCATAGAAACCCCCAAGAGCTATATCAAAGTAACCTGTATTTTTTGATGGTGTTATTCTTTTTCTTACCCCACCTCCAGCAAGGAATCTTCTATTTATCAAAGATCTCATACTTTTTCCAATTTGAATGAATGAAAAAATTGAATGGTGTTTTTCAACATTATAAAAGTAATTGTATCTAAACTGTCCTGAAATATTATTTTTAAAAGCATTTCCATTGAATTTTTGATAGTTATTTGAGAAAGTTAATCTCAACAGGTTTTTTCCCTTAACTCTTGATCCTACCGTCAAATTTGATTTTATCATGAAAAAGTCTAGGTTTCCTTTCTTGTAATCTCCCATACCATCAATAAATAAATGGAAGGTAGAATCAATTTTATTTAGGTTTGATTCGGTATTGATTACTGTCTGTGAACTTGATGAAAAATTGAAAAAAAATGCTGTTATAATAAAAGAAAGTATATGTTTTATATTCATTTGAAATGGTTTTTTTACAGAGCAAAATTAAATTTATTTGATAATTTTTCTTTATTATTAGATATTAATTTTGATTAAAAATATATTTTGGAAATTAAAAAGTATGTACCTGAGGACTTAATTGAACGAATTTATTCGGACTTGTCAAATAAATTAGATTCAAAATATCACTATCATAATCTGCACCATACGAAAAGAGTTATAACATCAGCTCAGAACATTGGAGATTTTTATAACCTAAGTCGAGACGATTGGAGAGACCTTCTAACTGCTTGTTTACTTCATGACTATGGTTTTATAAAATCACATGTTGAACATGAAGAGACTGGTGCTAAAATGTCTAAAGATATTTTACCTGAATATTATTTTTCTGATGATCACATTGAAACTATATCTTCTCTTATTCTGATTACAAAGGTTGCTGAAAAGCCTAGTAATCTGTTAGAATCTATAATAAGAGATGCTGACCTTGAATATATCGGGTCAGATGACTTTGAAAAAATTTCTGAATACTTAAAGAAAGAATGGCTTGAATGTGGTGTGGTCGAAAATGATTCTCAGTTTTATAAAATTCAATATGAATTTCTGCTCTCTCATAACTTCTATACTGCATATATGCAGGAAAATGGAAGAGACCAGAAAAAAAAGAACATTGAATATGCTAAGTCTATGATGGAGAAATCACATCACTAAAAACTCAAACACCAATAATACTACCAAAGAGCAGAATGAGTAGATCATAAACTTTATTGATTTCGAGACATTTACGTATTTATCTGAAGCAATAACACCATTAATATAAGCTTGTTCAGCAAGTAGTTCTTTTAGTTCTTTCTCATTTTCCATCACTCTTATAAGCTCTTTTGAGTAAGTTTCTGGTTTTTTATAATGAAAATTAACATCATGAAAAAAGAAGACAGATTTTTTAAGTTTATGATTTATCCTAGGGATATAGGTCTTGAAGCTATAGAATATAGAAGTTAATGTGAATCCTATAAATATAATGATCAAAATGTATAGGACGTATTTATACTTTTCAGGTATAGGTAAGTCACCACTAACATCATACGCCAATCCAAAAATTATTCCATATGCCGTCAATATTAGGGACGCTTTTAACTCAGAATGTCTAATGTGGTGAACATTGTATTCTATTAGATCCCAGTAATTTGAAATTATACTTCCAGTTTTCATTATAACGTAAACAGGCTGTTAAATTAATCTATAATTTCATAAAAATCATACTTAAAATAAATAATTAAAGCTTTTTGTTATTAATAATTTGTCAAAACGATACTAATAATATTGTTATAGTAATTAAACATGATTAAATTTACTTATTATGAAAAATCCAGAAGTAGAATTAAAATTACCAGTTATACCAGATATCGAATTAACTGCAACAAAAACTGCAGAGGTAATATCAAAACATATGAGTTTGTCTGAAGAAAAAACAGGTGAAATAAGCATGGCTATTATTGAGTCTTGTATAAATGCTTTCGAGCACTCAAAAACAAAAGAAATTTATATTCATTTTATAGTGTCTGACGACAAGTTAACAGTTAAAGTTATTGACCATGGCAAGGGGTTTGATAAATCTAAAGTTGAAATTCCTAATATTGAGAATAAACTTAAGGCTGATGCAAGAAAAAGAGGTTGGGGTCTACAGCTGGTTGCTGAATTAATGGATACTGTTGAATATGATAGTGACGAGTCAGGTACGACTGTTACAATGACAAAAAAGAAAGAAGGCAATGAGTGATTCAATAAAAAACGTAGAAGAAAAAGATGGTGTTGTAGTTATTAGCACCAATGGGTACTTTAACAATGTTGCAGGTGATGCAGTTCTTGAAGTTTTTAATGAAAAAATGGAATCTGGGTCCACAAAATTTTTAATTGATATGGCAGATTCAAAAGTAGTAAATAGTATTGGTGTATCAATACTTATTGAAATTATTGAAAAGCTTCAGGGCGTTGATGGTAAAATGGCATTTACAAATCTTGCGGGTATTGTTGAAAAAACTTTCAATATAATGGGTATTACAAAATATTGTGAAGTTTACGAATCAATTGATGCTGGCGTCGAAAAACTAGCTTAATAGCCATGACTGGACCTTCTAAAAGTAAATCTATAGAAGATCTAGAAAATCAGCTACTATTAAAAAACAAAGATCTTACTGAAAAATATCTAGAGTTAGAGACTTTATTGGATTTAACAAATACTATCAATTCATTAGATGATTTAGATAGTCTTTTCTTCAATGTTCTTACACTTTCATCTTCAATACTCAACTCCTCCAAGGGAATTGTTTTAATTAAAAACGAAGTATCAAACATATTTGATCCTATATCGGTTTTCAATCTGAACGAAGAAAAAATAAAAAAGCAGATTTTCAATACCAGAAGTGGATTTTTGAAAATTTTAAATAAAGAAAAAAAATCTTTTATAGTTTCAAAAGAACACAAATTCAATCATGAGCTTTTTGATTCAAATTATTCGATAGTTTGTCCTATTATAAATGATAAAAAGTTAGTTGGAGCTATTATCATTTTTGATAAAGAGACAAGGCAAGGAGTTAAAGATTTTAATAAGAATGATCTAAAATTATTAGATTCAATAACAATTCAGGCAAGTTTTGCATATCAAAATATAAGGCTACTGGAGTCATTAAAGAAATCAAATGAACTCAATGAAAATGTAATGTCATCTATTACAACTGGTATCATAGGTATAAATCTTTTTGGTGAAATTGAGTTCGTAAATAAGGAAGCTTTAAGATTAATTAAAAAAGAAAAAGAGGAGGTTGTGGGCAACCATTATTTAATAATTTTTGAAAAAGATGAGCAGCTTCAGGAATTAATTCAAAAAGTAGAACTTGAACAGGAAAGATTATTTGAAACGGAGTTCACAATCAAACCTGCTAAGAAAAAAATAAGTGTAAACCTTTCTTGCTCACCAGTATTTGATGATAATAAAAATTTTAGTGGAATTGTAATTGCAGTTGATGATTTGTCAAAAATCAATAAAGTAAAATCAACCTTTAAAAAATATGTTTCAAAAAATATAGTTGACAAACTTCTAGAAAGTGAAGATTCTTTAAATCTTGGTGGAACAGAAAGTGACATTACAATTTTATTTTCTGATATAAGAGGCTTTACTAGTATGTCTGAAAAATTAAGTCCTACACAAATTGTAAAACTTTTAAATAAATATTTTCAATCTATGATTGATGTAGTATTTAAATATAATGGAACATTAGATAAGATTGTCGGTGATGAGTTGATGGTATTATATGGTGTGCCTTTAAAGAATGAAATGGACACTGAAAATGCTGTAAACACTGCTGTTGAAATGTTTAAAAAACTTGACAACTTCAATAAAGAAATCACAAAAAAGGGTTTTGAACCTTTCCAAATTGGTATCGGTATAAATAAAGGTAAGGCTGTCTCAGGAAATATTGGTTCAGAACAACAAATGAACTACACTGTTATTGGTGATACGATAAATTTAGGGGCAAGACTATGTTCTCATGCTAAATCAGGTCAGATATTGATATCAAACTCAGTAAAAGATCACATTTCTGAAAAGCACAATTTCAAAAAAATCCCTTCCATAGCAGTTAAAGGAAAGGCTAAGCCAATAGAAGTTTGGCTATATACACATAAAAGAAAACCTAATTCTTGAGTTTTTTACAAACTACTATTGTTATATCATCTGGATTATGAATTCCATTCATCCACTTGTCTGATAATTTCACCAATTCATCTTTAATTTCAGAGGCTGTCTTAGTTGAATGTTTTTCTATACAGTCTTTAACAGCTGCGTAATCTAATAATTCACCATCTTTATTTGGTGCTTCTGGTAAACCATCTGAGATCATGACTAAAACATCATCTTTTGAAAACTTTTTATCCATGACTGTGAAGTTTTCAGTCATCAGTCCACCAAGGGGGAGATTTGAAATTGTTATTTCATCCACTTTATTTTTCTTCTTTTCAAAGTGATACATTGGTGGCATTGCAGCAGAACTCATTTTCATACTTCCATTCTGAAAATGTACTAGATTTAAGCTCATTCTTAGTCTTCCTATATCTACTTTTTTAATTATTTTATTTAAAGTTTTTAAAATGAAATTAGGGTCACTTGAATCTATACCAAGTAGTCCTGCTTTTGTTATAGATACCATCATCCCTGATGCAGTTCCGTGCCCAGTAGCATCTCCACAAATAGCTAATAAGCTTCCATCTTCAAATTCAATAAAATCATAATAGTCACCTCCAACTTCTGTTGCACATCTAATAAATGTACTAATATCAAGATCTTCTCTTTTGGGATTTTCTTTTGCAAGAAGTCCCATCTGTAGATTATGAGCTTCCTCTAACTCTTCTTCTTTTCTTTTTTCTTCCATTAATCTCCTTGTTCTACCTTGGCTAAACCTAACATAGGTGAAAATGCTACCTACTATAATTAAAAAATAAGATATAAAAGCGATTGTGGTTAAGTACCATGGAGGTGTTACTGATAAATTATATTCTAATTGGTTTGAACTCTCTACTCCAGAGCTATTTGTGGACTTTATTCTTAGATTATATTCTCCATATGGTGCAAGAATTTTATTGTCATTTACAAAACTATTTGAGTAACCTGAGCTTTGTATTATCAACTTATTTTCGTTTCCGAGATTAACCCATTGATCATTAAGCTCTTCAATTTTATAAAAGATTTGAGTGCTTTGTGGTTTGTAGAATGTCGGACTTGATAAAGTTAGTTCTATATTCGATATATCTGATCTTAAATTAATATTCTTATCTAAAATTTCTAATTTTCTCTTGTCAAAGTTTTCATCAATATATTCTGACATCGTCAAACTAAGAATTGGACTTTCTCTATCAACAAATAGATTATATAAATCAATTCTTTGTATGTTATCTTGAGTAAAGAAATAAATGAAATCATTATAAAAGCTAATTCCATTATTTAAAATCTTTTCAATTATCAGACCATCTTCTTCATTAATATTTCTGAGATTATTATTATTTCCGTCGGTCAATGTAGACATAACCTCAAAATCAAAATAATTAATTCCCTTGTCAGTCAAAATAAATAAGAACTGATATGTTTTAAGGAAATTTTTAACATTATTTGAAAGTAAACCGCTTTCAGTATTTACATTGCTAAAACCTGTAGAATCATTTTGATAAATAAATATCCCATCCCCTTCAGATCCTATATATAATTCATCATTATATTCTGTCAAACTTGTTAAAGATGAACTAGTAATACTTTTTTTATCATTAATGTCAAATATATAATGTCTTAAAAGCTCTAAGGTTTCTGGATTATATTTATATAGTCCTGATGTTGAATTGGTAATCCATAATTCATCCTTCTTAGAAATTAAAATTGAAGAAAATCCATTAGGAAATTTATTTCTTGAGCTTCTTTGATTGAATTTGTAGTTTTCAAAATTTAACTTATCTAAATTTAATATGGAAATACCACTACTTAATGATATCCATAACTCTTTAACATTGTTTCGATACAGTATTTCTAAATTATTAATATCTCCACTTAAAATTGAATTAAAACCTGCTTGTGAACTTTCAAAAATCTTGATATCGTCTTCATCATAAAGATTTATTACATTAAGTTTATTTGTACCAATATATAAATACTCATCTTCATCTAATAATAGTTTAGGATTTGATATATCTTGATCTTTTAAAATTTCTTCTATTTTAAAATTAAATAGGATTTCTTCTTCTTCATAGACGAAAATATTTTCATCTGTCATTAATACTCTAAAAAAATCATTTTCGACAACGGCTAAGATTTTTTCATTTTTGTCATAAACAGGAATAATATTATTTAGATCTTCAGATATTTTAAT